>JAAIGE0100512321.1_pt1 | contig 39051 bp, 32 predicted proteins | sample 6487951 | NCBI WGS metagenome assembly JAAIGE01 (sample SAMN13974128, study PRJNA590717) | phyllosphere metagenome | biome: tomato field; feature: multiple bacterial spot infested tomato fields; material: tomato leaves; isolation source: leaves from tomato fields | host: Solanum lycopersicum ...
CTACCCCGAGCGGGTGATTCTGGGCTCCGAGACCCTGCCTGGAGATGTTGCTCGCGCCTGGCACCTGGTGCAAAAGTACCCGGCCGTCATCGGCGACTTCATCTGGGCGGGATGGGAGTACCTCGGAGAAGTGGGTGTCTCCGTTTGGGTGGAAGGGAAAAAGGCGGGGCTCTCCAAGCCGTACCCCTACATCATCTCCGGGCCCGGAATGTTCGATCTGACGGGCCGCCGCGACATCACTCTTCGCCTCGCTCAGGCCGCGTGGGGAGAGCTGGATGCCCCAGCCATCGGTGTGCGCCCCGTCAACCTCAGTGGGGTGCCGATGGTCCGCTCGGCGTGGCGAAAGACCGACGCCGTCGAGAGCTGGTCCTGGCAGGGCTGCGACGGCGCAAAGGCAGAGATCGAGGTGTATTCGGCGGAGAAGAAGGTGGCGCTGTTCCTGAACGGTCGACGCATCGGCTCACGTCGAGCTGGTCGCCGACACGGCTATCTCGCACGTTTCGCGGCACCGTACGAGCCGGGTGAGCTCACAGCGGTCGCGTATCGCAACGGTGTGGAGGTGTCACGAACGACCCTTCGCAGTGCGCGGTCCACCCTGTCGCTCGCTGTTTCGGCAGAGGCAGAGTCTATTGCTGCAGATGGCGCCGACCTCGTGTTCGCCCATCTCTCGCTCCAGGATGCTGACGGCGTCGTGGAGATGATGGCGGACGAGAAGGTGACAGTCACTGTGAGCGGCCCGGGCGAACTCATCGGATACGGGACAGCTGCCCCCGCCACCGAGGAAGAGTTCACCGCAGACACACGGACCACATTCCGAGGACGCGCACTCGCCATCGTGCGATCCACAGGAGAACCCGGCACCATCGCCATCACTGCACGCGCCGAGTCTCGAGGGGAAGTCACTCTGACCGTCGACGCCGTCGCCACTGCCGACCAAGTGGCCAACACCATCCGTAGCCGCGCGCTCCTCTAACCCATCCAATGAAGGCCACCTCATGACCGACTCACCCGACATCACCTCGCTCCCCGCAGACCGCAAGGCGCAACTGCTTTCCGGTCAGAACTTCTGGGAGACAGAACCGATCCCCGAGATCGACGCTCCCGCCGTCAAACTCGCCGATGGTACGTATGGCCTCCGGCACCAGTCAGGGCGGCACGACCATCTGGCCGTGTTCGAGAGCGACCCCGCCACGTGCTTCCCCCCGGGCGTCGCCATCGGATCCAGCTGGGATCCCGCCGTCGCCGCCCGACTCGGATCTGCGCTCGGAAAGGAAGCCGTCGCTCAAGGCGTACACATTGTGCTCGGACCCGGGATCAACATCAAGCGCTCGCCGCTGTGCGGAAGAAACTTCGAGTACTACTCCGAGGACCCTCTGCTCACAGGCTCGTTGGGTGTCGCGTTCACGAACGCTCTGCAAGCTGAAGGGCCGGGCGTCTCGGTCAAGCACTTCGCGGCCAACAATCAGGAGACGAATCGGCAGACCATCAGCTCAGATGTCGATGAGCGCACCCTTCGGGAGATCTACCTACCCGCGTTCGAACGGGTGGTCACGGAATCGCACCCGGCGACGGTGATGGCGTCGTACAACAAGATCAACGGTGTGTTCGCCTCGGCGAATCCCTGGCTGCTCACCCTGGTGCTCCGGGACGAATGGGGCTTCGAGGGAGCCGTCGTGTCCGACTGGAACGCCGTGACAGATCGGGTCGCGTCGCTGCTCGCAGGCATGGACCTCGAAATGCCGGGAGGCTCCGCAGCGCACGATGACGAGATCCGCGCAGCTTTGGCCGACGGCACGCTCAAGTCTTCGGACCTCGATGCGAGCGTCAAGCGCATTGCGGCACTGACTCAGTTCATCTCGGACCAGCCTGCGTCGGTCGACTACGAGGCGCATCATTCCATCGCACGCGAACTGGCAGCAGAATGCGCGGTTCTCCTGCGCAATGAGCACGACGTTCTTCCCATCCCCGAGAACGTGCGCGTCGCGGTCATCGGCGAGTTCGCGGAGTCCCTCCGGTATCAGGGTGGCGGCAGCGCACACGTCAACGCGACCCGCGTTGACCAGCCGCTCGACGCCATACGCGACATCGCCTTCGAGCACGGTGTCGCGGTGACCTACGCGCAAGGGTTCTCCATGGGCGGTGGCGGGGCGGATCCCGCGTTGTTAGCCAATGCGTTGGACGCCGCCCGTCGTTCCGATGTCGCCGTCATATTCGCAGGCCTGGGCGAGGTCGTCGAATCCGAAGGTATCGACCGACCGAATATCGACCTGCCCGTCGATCAGGTCGAGCTCATCCGTGCGGTGGCCGATGTGGCGCACCGTACCGTTGTGGTCTTGTCGAATGGCGGCGTCGTGTCGCTCGAAGGCTGGCACGACAACGTGGATGCCATCCTGGAGGGGTTCCTACTCGGCCAGGGTGGCGGCCACGCCATTGCAGACATCCTCTTCGGGCGGGCCAATCCGTCTGGCAAGCTCGCCGAGACCATCCCCCTGCGCCTGAACGACCATCCCAGCTCGCTGAACTTCCCCGGTGAGCAGGGCCACGTTCGATACGGCGAAGGTGTGTTCGTCGGCTACCGATACTTCTCCACGTTCAACACACCGGTGCGATACCCATTCGGTCACGGGTTGACGTATACGAAGTTCGCGACCTCAGACCTGCAGGTGCAGCTGACGGGGGAGGACACCGCGCAGGTGTCCGTCGTCGTGACGAACACCGGCAAGCGTGCGGGGAAGCATGTCGTACAGGTGTACGTGGCCACGGACTCAGGTCCAGTGCGACGGCCGGAGCGTGAATTGCGCGCATTCAGCAAGGTCGCGCTCAAGCCAGGGGAGACGCAAACTGTTCAGCTCGAACTGCCCCGACGGGCGTTCGCGTACTGGGATGTTCAGCACGGCCGCTGGGTCGTCGCGGCCGGGAAGTATCGAATCCAAGTCGCCGATGATGCGCACAAGGTCGTACAGGAGCACGTCATCACGCTGACCGGTGACCGGATCGTCACGGAACTGACGATGGACACCGCCATGGGGGAGTGGTTCGACCACCCGAACGTGGGCGAGAAGGTGAAAGACGCCCTCGGGTTCTCCGCGGCGGAAGTGTCACCCGAGCACCTCGCGATGATGGCGTCGATGACCATGCGCCAGTTCGTGAACATCTCCGGTCTGGACATCCCAGCCAACACCCTCAACGATCTCATCCTCGCCAGCCGGCCCGAATGATCACTCGTCGCCCACTTCACGCGAATCAGATAGGAACACTATGACTCGGAACTTTCCCGACAACTTCCTCTGGGGAGCTGCCACGGCCGCTCACCAAGTCGAAGGCAACAACCTCAACAACGACTGGTGGCAGCTCGAGCAGGCCGCCGTCGGCTACATCGACGGTAGTGGCGACGCGCTGGACAGCTACCACCGCTATCGCGAAGACATGCAGCTCCTTGCCGACTCTGGCTTGACCACCTACCGATTCAGCATCGAGTGGGCACGCATCGAGCCTGTCCCCGGCCAGTTCTCTCGTGCCGAACTTGCGCACTACCGTCGCATGATCGAGACGGCCTTCGAGCTAGGCCTGACCCCCATGGTCACGCTTCATCACTTCACGCACCCGCTCTGGTTCGGTGAGCGCGGAGGCTGGCTGGCGGAGGACGCTGCAGAGACGTTCGTTCGATACGTGCGGGAGGCATGCACCATCCTCGACGGCGTCGAGTGGGTGTGCACCATCAACGAACCGAACGTGGTCGCGATGAACCACGGAGCGTCACGCATCATGGCTGCCGGCCACCCGTACCCCTCGACCCCCTGGCCGGATCCCGAGATCGGCAGGGCGCTGATTGCGGCGCACAAGGCTGCGGCACCGGTGGTGCGCGTACTCACCGACGCAAAGGTCGGGTGGACTATCGCCAACCAGGCGTTCACGGTCACGCCGGGAGCGGAAGAGAAGTTCGCCGAGGTCATCGAGGAGTGGGAGGACATGTACATCGAAGCCGCCCGCGACGACGACTTTGTGGGTGTTCAGTCGTACACCAGCCAGCCCATTGACGAGAGCGGCGTCGTTCCGCACCCCGAAGATCCGAACAACACGCTCATGGGGTGGGCGTACCGGCCGGATGCGCTCGCAATCGCGCTCCGGCACACGAAGGACGTCGTCGGAGACGTTCCTCTCATCGTCACCGAGAACGGCATAGCCACCGGTGATGATGAGCGCCGCATCGGATACACCACCGGCGCCCTCAACGGGGTCCTCGACGCTCTCGATGATGGCCTCGACATTCGCGGGTATATCCATTGGAGTCTGCTCGACAACTTCGAATGGGGCCGTTGGCACCCGACCTTTGGTCTCATCGCTGTCGACCGCGAAACTTTCGTCCGGACCCCGAAGCCGAGCCTTGCGTGGCTCGGCAACATCGCCCGCGCGAACCAGATGTGACGCACGGGGTGTCCGCCTACGACGTGTGCGGACACCCCGCATCGAGGTTCCGAGCCCGAGTCCGAACGAAAGGAGCACGTCGATGTCTTCATCACCGCGACTACGGATCGGAGTTCTCGGGGCAGCCCGCATCGTGGACGACGGTCTCCTGCGACCTGTGGCCGATTTCCCCGAGGTTGATGTCGTGGCGGTCGCCGCGCGAGACTCTCAGCGCGCGGCGAAGTTCGCCTCGACCCACGGAATTGAACGCGTTCACAGCAACTACACGGCCCTGCTCGACGATCCCGATGTCGATGCTGTGTACATCCCGCTCCCCGCGTCTCTTCATGCTCGATGGACCGGTGCAGCCATAGCGCGCGGCAAACATGTTCTCACCGAGAAGCCGTTCACGAGCAACAGTGCTGCCGCCGAGGAGATCGTCCGGTGCGCCACGGCATCTGACGCGGTGGTAATGGAGGCGTACCACTCGGCGTACCACCCCATGCAGCAGCAGCTGCGGGACATCATCACGTTCGATGAGATTGGCGAGGTGCGCACAGCCGAAGCGCACTTCTGCGTGCCCATTCCCCCTGGACGAGACATCCGCTGGAACCTCGCTCTCGGCGGCGGCTCCCTGCTGGACGTCGGCTACTACGCGGTCCGCCAGCTCACCACGCTGTTCGGTGCCCCGCTGGACATCGAAGCCGCCGCGAAAGTACGTGACGGTGTGGACCGCACTATCGTCGCCAATCTCGGGTTCGCTGGCGGCGTGGCCGGAAAGATCCGGTCATCGCTCTGGTCTTCGAGAGTGCTGTCGATGCGGCTACGGATCGAAGGCACGGCCGGGACGGTGTTCGTCCGAAGCCCGTACCACCCGCAGAACGGGGGTCGAATCCTGGTGCGGACGAGATCGGGACGACGCACCGTCTTCGCCGAACGCCGATCCAGCTACTCCTTCCAGATGGCTGCGTTTCGTGACGCGGTGCTCTATAAGGCGCCCGTGCTGACCGACGCGCACGCCGCGCTTGCGCACATGCGAACGCTCGACGCGATCTACCTTGCCGCCGGCCTCCAGCCGCGGCCTTGACTTCCCTGACCAATCCTCCCTCACCTACGGACAAAGGACACATATGAACCGTCTTACCGACCGCATCGCAATCGTCACCGGCGCAGCCTCCGGTATCGGACGCGGGACGACTCTGCGCCTTCTTTCCGAGGGGGCGACAGTGTTCGCCGTGGACGTCAACGCTCAGGCGTTGGAGGCGCTGCTTGCCGACGACGCGGTGACCACCAAGGCGAAGTCCCGCCTCCACTCCCAGGTCATTGACATCAGCGACGAGCAGTCCGTTAAGGACGGAGTCGCACGCATCATCGAGCCCGCTGGCCGTCTGGACGTCCTCGTCAACGCCGCTGGAATCCTGACCGCGGGTCACACACACGAGTTCACTTTGGCCGCGTGGAACCGCATCATCCAGATCAACCTCACCGGAACCTTCCTCATGGTCCGGGAGGCCCTTCCGTTCCTCTTGGAGTCTCCGCACGGTGGACGGGTCATCAACTTCAGCTCAACCTCGGCATTCTTCGCACACCCGTACATGGCGGCCTACTCCGCGACGAAGGGCGCGATCACCTCGTTCACGCACAGCATCGCGCTCGAGTACGCAGCACGGGGCCTGCGCGCCGTCAACATCGTCCCGGGCGGCATCGAAAGCGGCATCACGGCCGCCACCCCTGGACTTCTGCCCGCGGATGCCGACTACTCGCTGCTGGCCAAGTTGTCCGCTGCGCTGAAGACAGAGGGCGGGCTTGGCGCGCCGAGCGATGTCGCCGCCATCATCGCCACCCTGGTGTCCGACGACGGCGCGTTCATCACCGGCACCGAGATCCGCATCGACGGTGGCGCACATATGTAACTGCGAGATCCGACCGAACTTCACTACAGAGGAGATGAAGGATGAGCACAACACCCACGCAGGACTACGACCTCATTGTCGTCGGGTTCGGAGCTGCGGGGGTTTCCGCAGCCATCGAAGCCGCTGATGCCGGCGCGCGAGTCCTTGCGCTTGACCGTGGCTTCGGCGGCGGTGCCACGGCGCTGTCCGGCGGCATCGTCTATGCCGGCGGTGGCACGCCGTACCAACAGGCCGCGGGCGTAGACGATGACCCGGACAACATGTTCCGCTATCTCCAGCAAGAGGTCCGCGGCGCTGTCAGCGATGAGACGCTCCGAAGGTTCTGCGAGCAGAGCCCAGAGACGATTGCGTGGCTGGAGCGGCAGGGCGCATCATTCCAAGCCTCGCTCGCGCCGTTCAAGACCTCTTACCCGACCGATCGGCACTACCTCTATTATTCCGGCAATGAGAAGGCGCACCCGTATCGAGACAAGGCGCGGCCCGCGGCCCGGGGCCACCGACAGATCGCGAAAGGCCTCGACTCCGGCAAGGTGCTCTACGCGCGTCTGAAGGCCAGCGCGCTGCGCAAGGGGGTAACGTTTCTGCCGCATTCCATGGTCGATGAGCTCATCATCGAAGAGGGTGTGGTGACCGGGGTCCGGTACCGCACAGCGGATTCCGCAACGCTTGGGCCGAGTTATGAGCGTCTCAGCCTGGTCGCTGGAAAACTCGGCAACTGGGCGCCCGCCGTCGGTGCCCGACTCTCAGCGAAACTCGCAGCAGAATGGCGACGAGCTGCGCGGAGCGTGGAAGTCCGAGCTCGGGGAGTCTTGCTGGCCGGCGGTGGGTTCGTCCACAACGAAGAGTGGATGGACCGGTGGGCAGGGCCATACCGGGACATCTCCCCACTCGGCACCGTAGGCGATGACGGGAGCTCGATCTCTCTGGGGCTCTCCGCCGGCGGCGTCACCGACCACATGCATCGGATGACCGCATGGCGGTTCATCAACCCGCCGAGCGCGATGACGGAGGGTGTCAGCGTCGATGGACGAGGGCAACGGATCGTCAACGAGGACCTGTATGGCGCGACATTCGCGGACCATATGGTGCGCTCTCATGATGCACGCGGGTACCTGATCCTCGACGCGAAACAGTGGCGGAAGGCTCGTCGCCAGATCCTGTCTCAGACGAACACGTTCCAGCTGGCGCAGCAGCTCTACCTGTACACCATCGGTCACAAGAAGGCGCACGACCTCGCGGCGTTGGCCCACAAGCTGGACGTCCCTGCTGCGGAGCTTGAGGCGACTGTGACCGCCTACAACGCCGGGATCCTGTCTGGGAGGGGTGACCCCGCGGGCAAAGGGCGGGAACTCTCCTCGACGATCCTGTCCGGACCATACTTTGCCGTGGACCTCTCTGTGAAGAACTCGCCCTTCTACCCCGCCCCCGGTCTCACCCTGGGCGGGCTCAAGGTGGACGAGGAAACCGGACATGTGCTCAACGAGTTCGGCGATAGAATCGAGGGATTGTTCGCGGCTGGGCGGAGCGCTGTCGGCGTGTGTGCCATCGGCTACATCAGCGGTCTCTCCATCGCAGACTGCCTGTTCTCCGGTAGGCGGGCGGGGCGTACCGTGGCGACCGTTCCGGACTCGGCTGAAGGGAATGCGAAGGCCTGAGAACCTCGAAGGATGCAGGCGACTCTTGGTCGAGTCGCCCGCATCCTTTCCGCATCGGGGTCGGCAGCGGTGGTGTTGCGCAGTACCGACTTCCGAGCTCAGCTGGTGGTGTCGCCGTGGATCGTGCGGCGGACCTCGTCCAGAGTGTTCACGATGTCAACGACCTCAACACGAGGATGCAACGGCCATTTCAGCCGGCCCTCAGCCACGTGCGAGGCGAAATGCTGTCGCCTGTTGGCCCATGCCGTCGCCTGAGGCCGCGAGCAGGTCGCTGGAGCAGACGCCCTTCTGCCCGTCCCACGCACCCCCGCGGTAGACGGTGACGTCGGACCGCGCGAAGAACGGGGCCGCCACCGAGATGCTGCCGTTCGTGCCGCTGATGGGGGCGCGCGTTGGCAACTGAGTTGTCAGCGACGTGGAAAGCAGCGCACGTCCGAGAGGTGTTACGGGGAGCATGTCCGCGCTGGCGTCCACACCATTCGTGACAAGCTCTCCTGCAGCGTGAATGCGGGTGGAAGTCCCGAGGATAGATGACGCGAAGGAGATGGGGTGCACGCCCGCGTCGAGGAGAGCTCCGCCACCGATCTCCGGCGACGACAAGCGACTCCGCGGGTCGAACGTCGACACCAATCCGAAGCTTGCATGCTCGTTGCTGATCTCCCCGATGACCCCGTCTGCGATGACGCCCCGAATCAGGTGACATGGCCTCGCTGTCGACAGTTCCTCGCTACGACGAGCAGACCTTAGGAAAGCGTTCCCGTGCCGGAGATGTCACCGCGCACAGCAGGCGAAACGCGCGAGTGCCACCCACTCGACCGCGCTAGCACAAAACTCGTTCACGTGATCAAGTTTTGACTCCAGAGAGTCCTGCACGAGTGAGGAGTCCGCGGCTGCCATTTTGGGTTGCGCCGTGCCTCATCGGTTAGCCTGTGATCCGGGAGATGACTGACAGCTTCGCGGAGGGTCGAGCCAGGCGGTGGGTGCACAGGTGTTCGTTCCGCGAGTTACAGTCAGCGGCCCGGAGCGACGTCAACGGCTGGTTGAAGCGACGGTCAGACTTATCGTCCGCGGCGGACTGACCGCGGTAAGTCACCGGACGGTGGCGGAGGAGGCAGGGCTCCCGGTGACCGCCACAACCTACTACTTCTCTTCGCTCGACACGTTGCTCTCCGTCACCTTCCGCGCCTACTTCGAATCCTTCATTCACGATTCTCACGGCCAGCTGTTCTCCGCCGTCAGTGGCCGCGCGCAGAGGGTCGATGCGGTCATCGACGGGTTCTATGACCTCGTCGAGTCACGGTCTGAGGCGTATCGTGCGCTGTTCGAGTTGCAGCTTGTGGCAAGTCGCCGACCCGAACTGGGCGGCTACTCGGGCATCTATTGGGAACGTCAGATTCAGAGTGTCCAAAATCTCTTAGGGCTCCCCGCTGCTTCAGCTCGCGCCGTGATCGCTCTCTTCGACGGGTACCTCGTCGCGTTCTTGAGCACCGGGGCGGTTCCTCACCGTCGCGACTTTCGTCGCCTGCTTGAGGCGCTCATCGATGCGGAGACCGGCGAGGCGGAGAACGTCTCTGCCTCGCCGGGCCCCGGCGCTGCGTAACGGGTCAGAACTCGCGGAAGTTCTCTCGCAGCGTCTTGCCTCCGTATTCCGTGCGAACGACACCACGGCGCTGAAGCGCCGGCACCAGCTCGTCGGTGAGGATCTCGGTGTACGCAGACAATTCGCCACCCTCGAAGAGGAAGCCATCGCCGCCGACTTCGTCCATCGCCGCAGACATCTTCTCGGCGATCTCCTCCGGGGTGCCGGTCAGGTCGAGGCCGCCGCCCATGTTGCCGGCGCTGAACACCTGGCGAAGAGTTGCGCCCTGAGCTCCTGCCCGCTTGATCATGTCCAGCGCGGAGGTGTGCCCGCCAGCGGTCATGTTCTGATCCATCGGTCCGTCCAGGTCATACTGGGCGAAGTCGATGTCCATCGTTGATGCGGCCATTGCGATGGTGTAATCGAAGGCTGCGGCTGCCAACTGTTCCTCGGTCGCTTTGTCGAGCTGCGGTCGCGCGCCTGTGAACGACAGCCCGTTGGCGAGGTAGATCACCTTGATGTCGTCGGGGTTTCGCCCGAAGGATGCGGCCCGAGCGCGGATGTCCGCGCGTAGCTCTTTCATCTCGTCGATCCCCCCGGCGGTGAGCCCGACCACCATCTCGGCGTGCTTCGCCGCGAAGTTGCGACCGCGAGCGGAAGCTCCCGCCTGGCTGAGGAACGGTCGCACCTGGGGCGACCGGAGTGTATTGAGCGGCCCGCGGGAGCTGTAATACGTGCCGACGTGATTCACCGTGTGCACCTTCGTGTGATCGACGTACACACCGGTCGCCTCGTTGGCGACCAGCGCACCTTCCTCCCATGACTCCCAGAGCTTCACGAGAAGCTCGACGTACTCGTCTGCAGAGGCGTACCGCTCCTCGTGGCTCGGAAGGGCATCCAGGCCGATGTTGCGTGCCGCGTTCACTTCGCTGGACGTCACGATATTCCACCCGACTCGACCACCGGTAAGCGAATCCAACGTCGAGAACAGGCGGGCGAGGACGAAAGGCTGATAGAACGTGGTCGAGGCGGTGGAGATCAGCCCGATGTGCGATGTCTCGTGCGCCATGAGGGGAAGCAGAGGCAGTGGATCATGCTTCGGGGCCATGATGGCGTGCTTCAGATCGAGCTCCATGGAGCCGCCTAACCTGTCGGCCACGACCGTCGTGTCTTCGAAGAGGATGAAATCGAGCTTCGCGGCTTCCAGCTGCTGAGCGAGCTCAACGTGATACGAACCGTCGGGCCAGTCAGAGCCAATGGACTTCTGTGAGTCAAGCGCCCAAGCAGGCTTACCGAACTTGGTGAAGTACCCCAGGTGGAACTTGGTATGAGACATACGCGTTTTCCCTACGTGAGTGAACCGGGCCGCAACTGCGACCATGAGGGAAGATTCGCAATAAATTGTGACGATCACGTTTCGCGGAGGTAGGGCAAATTGTCTCGACCGCGAACCGTTGCCTGCCCACAGGAGATACAGAATCACGGTGAATTCGAGGGCTGGAGACGGCGACCCCTGTGATCCAGAGGAAATCACTTGTTCACGGACCACACGCACCAGTACAAACCGTGAGCGCTACGAGGTATCCGCGTAACAGTACTTTGATGCGCGAGAAATGTGATTCACCGTACGGTTGGGCACAACGTGAGCCGTTGCCTCCCACCGAGACATCCATCCCCGGTGGCCTGAGTCGAATCCTCTGATATCGGATCGGCTCCGTTCCCTCTCTTCCCACTGGACGGGCCGTTGCGCGCACCGCAGCCTGACCTGGCCGAACCACTCCCTGGAGTTAGTCATGACCATGCAGCTTTTCGATCCCCTCCTCGACTCCGCCGGATTCGCTCCGGCGAGCGCCGACGCCTCCGACCTACGACGGGCTTTCGGGCGGTTTCCTTCCGGTGTCGCCGCGCTCGGGGCTGTCGTCGACGGCGTCAAGACCGGCATGGTCGCATCGAGCTTCTCCGTGGGAATCTCTTTTGACCCTCCCATGGTGATGTTCTCCGCGCAGAACTCGTCCTCGACGTGGCCCGTGCTTCGAACCAGCCCCCGGATCGGCATCTCGATTCTGGGAGACGGCCACGCTGACGCCTGCTATCAGCTCGCGTCTCGTCACGGCGACCGCTTCGCAGGCCTTGGGACGCTCGAGACGGCGGGCGGGGCACTCTTTGTCACGGACTCAGCGCTGCTGCTCGACTGCGAGATCGTCGCAGAGACCCCGACCGGTGACCACTCCGTCATCCTGCTCGAAGTAAAAGCGCTCAAGGTCGACGCTGACCGAGCGCCCTTGGTCTATCACGGCTCGAAGATGCGTCAGCTGGCGCCCTGATGATTCGGGCGCGCATGAGACCCAGCGAGCCTCCCCACAGAGAAGAGAAACCATGACCACCGTGACCATCGTCGTCGGGAATCCGAAGGCTCACTCCCGGACCAGGCAGGTAGCTCAAGCGGTTGCCGCGAGAGTCGTCGAAGCGGACCAAGACGACATCAGGGTGGTCGAGCTCAGTGAGCACGTCTCCCAACTTTTCGCGTGGCCATCGCCTGTCATGGACGAGCTAATGAGGACCGTCGCGGAAAGTGAGATCCTCGTCATCGCGACCCCGACGTACAAGGCGAGCTACACGGGCCTGCTCAAGGCTTTCCTTGACCGATACCCCAACCGGGGCCTCGCGGGAACCCGTGCCTACCTCGTGATGACGGGTGCCGAACCCAAGCACGCATTGGCGCCTGAAGTCCACCTCCGCCCTCTCCTCGTCGAATTGGGCGCGTCGGTCCCGACTGCTGCGCTCTACTTCCTCGTCAGTCAGACGGACCGGCTTGACGAGGTCGTCACCGAGTGGGCGAAACGAGAGCTGCCATCGCGCGCGTGAACTCGGCAAGGAACCCGCACATCGTTGATGGAGCACGTCATCGCAGTTCTCACGGTAGCCATGTTCGCGTCCAGCAGCCTGGCATTGTGTTGTCTCGCCGGCGCGCGGGAGTCGTCATCGAGGGCATGGTTGGCGAGCTTCGTGATGGTCGGAGGCATGATCCTGGTCACGCTTCCGAACGTGTCGTTGCCGCTCACTGCGGGATCCGCTGTCGCATCCGCGGTACTAGGCGCGCTTCTCCTCGGGCGGCCCCGTTCGCGAGACAACATCCGTCCGATGACGAAACATCGCGCATACGCCGCGCTGGTGATGGCCGCTCTGATTCTCTTCGAAGTTTTGATGGACGTGGAGGCACTCGTTGCCGAACCAAGGGCCGGAGCTGCGACCGGCGCCGATCCAGGCCATCAAGCGACGCACTCAGGTGCGTCGCCCGTGATGTTCCTGGCAGTTGTGTCCATGGTCGCGATCACCTCCTTCGTCATCTCTTCCATCCGGCTCGTCCTCGTCGAGCTCAACCGGCCCGGCCGCTCGCTGCTCTCAGCCGGGGAAGTCACGGCCATGGCGCTGAGCGCCCTCTCCATGTTCGCGATGAGCTCCCTCATGCTCTTTCCCCACTGAACCTCCACCGGTCTGAAGGAGACATCGTGACCCGCGACACCGACGTCGATTCCGTCGAAGGCCCGCACTCGGACTCGACCACTAGGCCGAGCGCAATTCTCATCCCGGCCATGGGGCTGGCGTTTGCCGGTGTCACGATGGCTCTCGCCACTCCCGAGTACTTGACGCTGGCCATGCGATTCACCGAAAGTGTCCCTCGCTCGGCAACCGGCGATCTCTCCGTCCTCCCGAGCGTGGGCCTTCTCGTGCAGATCGTCACGCTGCAGCTCGTAAGACGGCTGAGTGACGCCACCCGTGCACGTTTGGGCATGAGACGGCCGTGCATGCTTGCTGGACTCGTCGCCCTCATCGCCGGCAGCATCGCGCTCTACTCGGCCACCAGCGTGCCCCTGCTCTGGTGGGTCTACATGGTAATTAGCGTGGGGTCGTCGTTCTGCTTCGCGCCCCTCTTCGCCATGGTTTCGGATCAGATACGGCCCCAGCACCAGGGCCTTGCGACCAGCGTTCTTGGGGCCGCGGGGATTGCAGGTTCACTCGCAGGATTCTTCGTTGTCCAGCTCGCACCCGGGGATGCGTTCTCGGTGTATTTCGTTCCCGCGCTGGTTGCGTTCGTGCCCACGATCCTTCTCGCCCTAGTGGTTGAGGACGTTCGGCTGAGTCACCGTATCCCCATCACGGTGGGAAGCCTGCTTCCCATGTTCACCGTGAGTGCGCGGACGTCGCCGTCGCTGGCATGGTTCCTCCCCCCTGTCTTCCTTGTGGGGAGCGTCGGGGCGAAGGTCGGGGACAGCGTTGAAGCGATCACGGTCGCCGCGTTCTACGGCACCCTCGTCGCGAACGTCGTGGTGTTCCCAGTGAGCGTGCTCGTCGGCGCTCTCAGCGACCGTTTCGGACGGCGCACGCCATTCTTCGCTGCCGCAGCGGTGTTCTTCGCCATCGGCGCCCTCGCCGTCGCATTCTCTGGCTCACTCGCAGTCCTCTGTGTCGGGCTGGCCATCGCCGGTCTGAGAACTGGGTGCCTGTTCGGCAGCTACATGGCGATAGCGCTGGAAGTCATGCGGGTTAAGGAAACGACCTCGCGACATCAACATGGTCGTCTCGGTCTACACGCTGGCCGGCGTCGTGTTCCCGCTTATCGCTCCTACCCTCCTCGGACCGTCAGCAGACAACTACCCGCTGCTCCTCATCGCCGCCGCGGTCCTGAGTGCGCTGAGCCTGGTGTTCCTCGCTAAAGTTCGCGTCCCCTGATCCCTGCGTAGTCGGCCGACAGGCCCCGACATCGCTCCCACCCCCTCAACGAAAGAAACGACCATGACCAACATCGCCAGCATTCCCACGCACGCGGCCCACTCCCCGTCCCGAGTCGTGCACCCTCTCGCGTCGCTGAGTGCCGAAGAGATCCGCGCCGTGACAGCCATCGTGGCGACAACCCCGGAGTTCTCCGCCAAATCGCGCTTCGGATTCGTTGGCCTGGAAGAGCCACTAAAAGGCGAGGTTCTCGCTTGGAAGAGTGGGACAGCAGCGATGCCGGAGAGGCGCGCTCGAGTCTGGGTCGTCGACATCGGAGGGGGCAACGCGCGTGACCTCATCGTGTCGATCACGCGAGCGGCTGTGGTGTCATCCATCGTGGTCGACGGCTCCAAGGGGCAGCTTCCCGTGGTGGATGAAGAAAACATCCTAGCCATCACGACGCTGTACTCCGACCCCGCCTGGGCTGCGGCGCTCGCGAAGCGTGGACTCCAGCCCACGGACGTGCAGATCATCCCGCTCTCGGCGGGAACGTTCGACATTCCCGGCGAGGCCGGACAACGGCTCGTTCGCTGCCTCGCCTTCCGTCAGGACCACCCCGGGGATCACGTGTGGGCACACCCCGTAGACGGACTCTCGGTCTACCTGGATATCGCGACGGCATCCGTGAAAGAGATCATAGACAACTTCGTCTTCGAGACACCGAACGAGAGCGGAAACTTCGACGACCCCAGCGTGCAGGGGCCACCGTTGAAAGGCCTCAGGCCGATTGAGATCACGCAGCCTGAAGGTGCCAGCTTCACCATCGATGGTGAAGCCGTCGAGTGGGCGAACTGGAAGTTCCGAGTCGGCTTCGATATGAGAGAAGGATTGGTGCTCCGCCAGCTCAGCTTCACGGACGGCGGGGTTGATCGGCCCATCATGTACCGGGGCTCGATCAACGAGATGGTGGTGCCCTACGGCGACCCGTCCCCGAACCGCTTCTGGCAAAACTACTTCGACACCGGAGAGTTCATGCTGGGCAAGTACACGAACTCGCTCGATCTCGGATGTGATTGCGTGGGGGAGATCACGTACTTCGACACCGTCTTCAGCGACCAGTTCGGGGCGCCGCAGGTTACGAGAAACGGGATCTGCATGCATGAAGAGGACTACGGGGTGCTCTGGAAGCACACCGACCAGATCGCCGGTTCGCACGAGGTCCGCCGATCCCGGCGACTAGTGATCTCTTCCTTCGTGACCCTGGGCAACTACGACTACGGCTTCTTCTGGTACCTCTACCTCGACGGCACCATCGAGTTCGAAGCGAAGCTGACCGGAGTGGTCTTCACCTCCGCCCACCCGGGGCCCCTCGAGGACGGAACCCCGTACCCCTTCGCAACCGAGATTGCTCCGGGACTCGGAGCACCCAACCACCAGCACATCTTCTCGGCCCGACTCGACATGACGGTCGACGGCGTCGCCAATGTCGTCAACGAGATCGACGCCGTCCGCGTCCCGGTGTCGCCGAATAACCCGTACGGCAACGGTTTCACTCACTCCGTCACTCCCATCGAGTCCGAACTCCGATCCGCTCGTGTTGCGGACGGTGCGAAAGGAAGGGTTTGGCAGATCGCGTCCACCGAAACCTCGAACAGGCTCGGCCGGCCGGTGTCGTATGTGCTGCATCCGAAGGAGTCTCCGACGCTGTTGATGGACTCCGAGTCCGCGATCGCCGGCCGCGCAGCGTTCGCGACGAAGAACCTCTTCGTCACGAAGTTTGACGGGAACGAACGGTACGCCTCCGGGGACCTAGTGAATCAGAGTCCCATCGGACAAGGGATCCCGGAGTTCATCGCCGGCGACGAACCCCTCGTCGGAGAGGACCTGGTCCTCTGGCATTCGTTCGGACTGACGCATTTCCCGCGGAGCGAGGATTGGCCCGTCATGCCTACCGACTATGCCGGATTCGCACTCAAGCCGTACAACTTCTTCGACCGGAACCCCTCCCTGAACGTCCCCGCCCCGCAGGCTGCGGAGCACTGCTCGACAGGTCATCACGGAGGTGAAGCCGAGCACGCTGGCGGCCCACACGACCACCACGCGCATGACCACGGACTTCACGCGCATTGAGGTTCGCCTAGCGAAGAGGAGCCTGCGGGCCATTGGCCCGCAGGCTCCTCTCGCGCTCCATGGCGGTTCTGCTCTACCGAAAACGGCCCGCCGCTAGGAGAGACGGTTCAGCGCCCGCGCAGTGCCGTACCGGTAACGCCCCTCAGGATTTGTCGGGTCGTAGCCGAGGCAGCTGCTAAGTCTTGGCAAGCGCGCTTGCACCGTCGAATGATGCAACCCCAACGTCCGCGCCGCCTCGCGGATGCCCTCGTTGCGAACAGCGCATCGAGGACCCGGATATCCTCGCTATCTGCCGCGAGATGGGCGACGGCGACGACGTCAGGGTGCCGGTCGAACGAGGTCGGCGAGTTCGCAAGCGCAAGCGCGCCCGTTGAGTCGGCTGCGATGACCGGCTTGTCAGAGGAACTCATCCGGAGTGCCGATACTGCGGTGCTCCACGACACATCCACATCGAGTGGGAGCACCGATACCCCGATGCCCAGCGCGCCTCCCAGCTCGGGCACGTCGTTCGCTTGCACGATGGATCCCCGAATCAACCCGCGGCGGGTGACCATCACAACCGACGGGCGATACTTCGCAGCATCGCTAAAGGAATGCTGAGCGAGAGCCCGCACGCCGACGTCGGTGCGAAGGTTCAGGGCTTCCACCCCCGCGGCGCGTTCAACGGCTGACGCACCGGTGCCGAGCAGCAGTTCGAGCGCGGACTGCCGTGCGGTGCCGCCCGGCGAGCGGGACAACGCGATGGACACGCTCATCGCGAGCCGCTCGACGACCATCTCGTCGTTCACATACGGAGGATCTGTGCGCTCGAGCCCGACCTTCCATCCCGAGGAGTCCTGAACGTCGCATCCGGGAAGCGGCTCGCGGCGCTCTGTGCGACCGTCCGGACGCACACACAGCGGGCTGCCGCCATCTTGCGGTACGAAGAAGCACGTCGTTCCCGACAAGGCCGCCGCAGCTCGGAGCATCGACCGGGTGCCGGCGCCGCCTTCAACCAGAGCATCGAAGTACGCGACAACAGCAAGCGTCTTGCTCACCTGCGGGTCGAGTGCGCCGACCTGACCCAGAAGCTCGCGCATGCCTTCCTCTTCCTCAGGGAGCGCCAGCACGGATCATGGGCGGCTGGCCTGTTGTTCTGACTTCAAGGCTCGAGCAACCGCGCAAGCCAGGTGGACCGTGCCGCGACCGACTGTCCGGCCATCGTGCCGGTGGAGGCGTACGCCTCCCACCCGTGGGTCCCGCCGGGCCACACGTGCAGCTCTGCCACCCCTCCGTCAGCCCAGATCTGCAATGCGTACGAGACGACCTCATCTCGGAACACCTCCGCAGAACCGACGTCCAGGAACGCGGGCGGCAGCCCTGACAGGTTCGTCGCCCGCGCGGGAGCGGCGTAGATCGTCACGTCATCGGTCCCGACCCGTTCGCCCAGCAGGGACTGCCAGCCGGTCCGGTTGCTGATGCGATCCCACGCGCCGATGCCTTCGAACTGGCGGCTCGACACGGTCTGATCCCGGTCGTCGAGCATGGGGCACACGAGGAGCTGTCCGAGCAGTGCGGGGCCCCCGCGGTCTCGTGCGAGCAGCGCAACGCCCGCGGAGAGCCCTCCGCCTGCACTTGCTCCGATGATGACGATCCGTTCGGGATCGATCCCCAATTCGGTCGCATGCTCGGTCATCCACACGAGAGCCGCGTACACGTCCTCAACGGGGACAGGATCCGGGAACTCCGGTGCGAGGCGGTATTCGACGGTCACCGCAACCGCATCATGCTCTACTACCCACGGAAGCACCATGGACATACCGGTAAGCCGGTCCCCGAGGATCATGCCGCCGCCGTGCACCGCCAGGATCCCCACGCGTCCGGGTCCGTCCGCGCTTGCAGAGAAAACCGTTCCGGCGAGGTCTGCATCCTCGTAGCCGGGGATGGTCGCCTCGTCGCGGATGACGTCGAAGAGATTGAGTTCCTCGACCTAAGCGGGTGCCGAGCGGAGCGCGGGAATCATCTCTGGAACAACGGACGGGATGGGGGACTGGCTCTCCATATAAGCGAGGGTCGCAGCAACCTGAGGGTCGTAAGGAGGGCGCTTGATATTTGCGGTCATGGCTGATTCCTCATCTCCCCGGCACGTCGTCGTGCGGACTCCTTCAAGTTCTCCCGCATCGGAAGTATTGTTCACCGCCGTAAGACTGCGGAGTACGGGTATCCATCCGCCCTTCGGCGGGCGGACACTCGTATGCTCAGGCGATGTCGAGGTGAGATCCGAGCGGGAATAGCGGATTGGCAGTGCTGGAGGGGGAGTCCGGCGGGGACTGACGGATCGCGTCCATCGACCTCGGAATCTCCACCGGGAGGCGGCCCTCGGGTGGTACCTGACCGGTAAGCGCTACGAGCAGGGCCTCGTCGGACACGCCGAAGGTCACAGTGAGCCCTGCGACATCATCGAGGATCGGTTCGAGGAGAGCAGGCCGGTCGAGTGTGACGTCCAGGAGTAATGGCGTCGCGGCAGCGATGGTCTGCAGTCGGTGGACCAGGCCGGGGCGCATCTCCAGGGAACCCTGGTGGAAGTAGCTCTCCAAGAAGAGGTCATCTCGCGGCTCGTACGGTGCTTCGATGCGGATGATGGCGAGATCCGCTTCGTCCGGTGTGGCCACAGGCGTGCCTGCGCGGGACAGGACGTTCAAGTCGATGCCTTCGGAGTACAGCTTGAGGCCTAGCGTCAGGGGCAGTGCAGGGGCGTGCGCGGCGTCTCCGTTCTTCAGCACGGTGACGGACCGAGACTGAGCGATGAGGCCAGCGCGGCGAGAGGCAGCGTTGCCCACCAGTTCTTCTGCTGCGTCCTCGTCGACGAACGGGTCGTCGAACAATCCGAGTCGGAACTTCACCAGCAACACGCGCCGCGCCGACTCATCGATCCGCGTCTCGGGGATGACCCCCTCATTCACTAGGTCGAGAAGAAGATCCGTGCACTGCTCGCCCCCGAACTGATCGGCACCGGCCTCGAGAATTTTCGCCATCCGCTGCCGCGCATCGAGGTGTTCGACGCCCCACGCGCGTGCCGGGAGCACCCGGTCGCCCACGATGTTGTCGTTGACCAATTCCCAGTCGGTGAGGATGACGCCGTCGAAGCCGAGCTTCTCACGGAGGAGCCCGGTGAGGATCTGCTTGTTGTACCCGAAGCCCACCTCTTCGATGAGCTCGCCGTCGATCTTTAGCCCGATGGGCATTCCGTAGTACGGCATGATTGCCGCGGTTCCGGCACGGATCGCGGCTTCGAACGGCTTCAGGTGCTGGTCGAATGCGTTGCCGGGGTACACCTGCTCTCTCCCGTATGGGAAATGGGCATCCTCGCCATCGCGTTGGGGGCCCGCGCCGGGAAAGTGTTTGGTGACGCAGGCGACGCCTGCAGCGTCGAGCGAAGGGCCCTGGAACCCGTCGAGGTAGGCCGTCGTGTAGTCGACAACCAGGTCCGGGTCCGCGCCGAACGACTGAAGCTGTCTCGTCCATCGGGGCTCGCTTGCAAGGTCGACCTGCGGATGCAGGGCCATGCTGATCCCTACCGCCCGGTACTCGTCGCGCGCCATTTGGGCGAACTCGCGCACCGTGTCGCTGTCTCGCAGAGCGGCCATGCCGAGTGCGTCCGGCCACTGAGAGAAGGGTCCCGAAGTGAACGAGGCCCCGACATTGTCAACGAAGGCATGACGCGGGTCTGTAGAGATGGTTACCGGGATGCCGTGGGGGGTCTGCGCGGCGAGCTTCTGCAGGGCATTGTTCCATCGTGCAGCTTCGCGGGCGCTGTTGATGCGATGAACGTTGAAATGGTTGATGAAGCGTTCTCGCACAACCTCTGTCGTCGGAGACTTGCTGATGGCTCCCGGCTCCTCCAGCGCCGTCCCGTCCGGCCCCACCTCGATGACCGTGTGGAAGAGGAGGCCCACTTTCTCCTCCACGCTGAGCCGGGAAAGGAGGTCGTCGGTGCGTTCTTCCGCGCTCAGCCCGGGGTTCTCAAACGGATCCATACGACCGTTCCCGTTGAGGTCACGGTAAGAAGTCTCGGTGGGCGCGTTGACGGTGGTCATATAGAAATTCCGTTTCGAACGAGGCGATGCGCGACGTGTGGTGCATGCACGTCGCGGGTGTTACGCGGCGGTCAGCCCTTGATGGCGCCCTGCATGACGCCGGCGACGAGCTGCTTACCGAGCAGGAGGAACAGCACGAGGAGCGGAACTATGGACACGAGGACACCCGTCATGATGAGCGGGATGTCCTTGAAGAATCCGGTCTGGAGCAGCTGCAACGCGACGGGAAGCGTAGGGTTCTGAGGTCCGAGGACGATAGCGGGCCAAAAGTAGTTCGTCCACGCTCCGATGAAGGTGAAGAGCCCGAGCATCGCCGCGGCCGGGCGCACCGCGGGAAGGGCGATGGACCAGAACGTGCGAAACGTGGACGCGCCGTCGATGCGGGCCGCTTCAATGAGCTCGTACGGGAGTGCCGCCGTGAGGTACTGGGTCATCCAGAAGACGCCGAACGCGGTGACGATGCCCGGAAGGATCACAGCCCACAGGTTGCCGACGAGTCCGAGTTCGCGCATCACGATGTAAAGCGGCACGACACCGAGCTGCGTGGGGACGGCGAGGGTTGCGACCACGAACGCGAGCAGTGCGGCGCGGCCCCTGAAGTGCAGCTTCGCGAACGCGAATCCGGCGAGCGTTGAGAAGAACACGACAGCCACAGCGGACACTGCGGAGACCGCGAACGAGTTCCAGGCGGCCCTGAGGAGATCGATGTCGGATTCGAAGATCCGCACGAGGTTGGCCACGAGCTCAGAGCCGGGGATCCAAGACGGGATCGGGTTTTGAGACACCTCCGCCGACGTGGACGACGCCAGGAGAAGCGTGTAGTACAGAGGCAGAACGGAGACGAGGATAACGACGATGAGGACCGCGTACGTCACCCACGTGGGCCGACCGGCTCCGCCGTTGCGTCGGCGGGCTGCTGCCCTGGCAGCCCCGCGACCAGCGGTCTGTTCAACGAAGGGAACGGAGGGGGCAGTCATGGCGTCCTCTCAAGGCTCGATGCCGGGGTGGGGTGTGCCGTGCGCTCGTACACTTCGACGCGGGCGGCTTTCATCTCTTGCTGTTGCGCGCGCCGCGCCTTTCGCGTGCCGGCGGGAGCATCTCCGGAGGCGATACGCCGGGAGATCCAGTTGCTGACGAGGGCGAACACGACGACGAGCACGAACAGCAGCCATGCGACAGCTGCGGCGCGGCCGAGGCGCTGCTGGTTCCATCCGAGTTCGTACAGGTACAAGGTGATGGTCTTCCACTGGCCGGAGTTACCGCCGAGGCCTTGCGCGTCATACAGTCGCGGCTCGTCGAAGATTTGGAGCCCACCGATGGTCGAGGTGATGGCCACGAAGATGATCGTCGGGCGTACGGAGGGAACAGTCACCGAGACGAACTGGCGGATGCGTCCGGCGCCGTCGATGATCGCGGCTTCGTATAGCTCTTTCGGGATGGCTTGCATCGCCGCGAGCAGGACGAGCGTATTGAATCCGGTCCAGCGGAAGTTCACCATCGTGGCGATGGCGATGTGCGCGGGGAGGCTGTCTCGGTGCCAGCCGATGGGATCGGCGCCAACGAGTTCGAGAACAGCGTTGACGAGGCCAGACTGGTCCGCGAACAGGCGGGAGAATATCAGGGTGACGGCGACAGGGGCGACCACATAGGGGAGGAGTACGCCCATGCGCCAGAACGTCTTCGCGCGGATGTTGGCGTTTAGCACCGCAGCGAGAACAAGCGCGATGGCGAGTTGCGGAATGGTAGACAGCAGGAAGATGCTGAGGGTGTTGCCGAGGGACACCCAGAAGACCGGGCGGCTGAGGACGAACACGAAGTTGTCGAGCCCGATGAAGTCCCCTTGGCCTCCGATGAGGTCCCAATCGTGCAGAGACACGTACGCCGTGTACAACAGGGGGAACAGTCCGACAATGCCGAACACGATGAAGAACGGCGCGATGTAGGCGTAGGGCGAGGCCTTGATGTCCCAGCGGCCGAGGCGCTCCTTCCATGGAGAGACTGCGCGGGGGGAGCGTGTTGTCCGCCGAGAGGTGTTCAGTGGGTCCGACATGGGGTGTTCTTTCTGTCGTGACGAGGGGCGCGCACGATGCCGTACGCGCCCCTCGTCACCGCGGAGAGGATTGGACTTACTCGAGGTTGCCCAGTTCGTCCAGGAACATGTCCCAAGACTCCTGTGCGTTCTGCGTCTTGTCGACGGAGACGCGGTTGATTGCCTTGTTGAAAGCATCGGTGATCGCGAAGTAGTTGTCTCCCTTGAACGGGATCTCCTTCACCGCGGCGGCGCGCTCGGTCAGGATCTGCCCGACCGGTGCGTTGTTGAAAAACTCGTTCGTGACCTGCTGAAGCTCTTCGCTCTCCTGCGCCTCAACCTGGCTGGGGAAGTTGCCGGTGGACTCGAACGCCTTCAGCTGCTGCTTGGGGGCCGTCAGCCAATCTGCGAGAGCCTGTGCCTCTTCCGGGTGCTCAGACTGTGTCGGAACCGTGAGGTAGGAGCCACCACTGTTCCCACCGCCGCCGGGGAAGACGTTGGCAACGTCCCAGCCGGTGACGCCGGCTGCGTTGCCTTCGATGACGCCGAGCATCCAGGACGGCGACAGCATGACGGCGAAGCCATCGTTCTGGAACGAGCTGTTCCAGTCTTCGGTCCATCGCGCCAGGTGCGCCGACAGGTCGTCATGCTCCAGGGTCTCGTCATAGATCTTCTTCAGGTCCGGGTTCGTTCCGGCGATGATCTCGCCGCTATCCGGGTCTTCCCACAGCACCTCGTACTGGTCGCCCCAGCTGGTGGCGATGGAGGCGGAAGCGTCGTAGAACGGCACTCCGGTGTTCGCCGCCTTGAACTGCTCGCCTACGGCGAAGAAGTTGTCCCAGGTGGCGTCGACGCCACCGAAGAGCTCGGCGACAGCTTCCCGGTCGGTGGGGAGCCCCGCGGCTGCAAAGAGATCGGCCCGGTACGTGATGGACGACGGGCCGATGTCGGTCGCGTATCCGAGTAGCTTGCCGTCCTCGGTGGTCGCGAGGTCGACGTTCCACTGGTTCCAGCGGCCTTCGACATCGTCGGAGGTGAGGTCGACGAAATTGTCCGGGTTCTCGAGAACCTGCGGCAGCCAGCTGTTGTCGACGCCGACGATGTCAGCGAGTCCAGAGCCGGCACCCAGAGAGGTCTGGAACTGCTCCTTGGCCTCGTCGCTGGTTGCGAACTTGTTTTGCTCGATCTTGATGTTCGGGTTGAGCTCCTGGTACTCCTCAATCAGCGCGTCATATCCCCACTCGCTGAAAGTCGAGATGGTCAGGGTCACCTGGCCATCTCTGTTGCCGTCATCGCCGCCGGCTGCCGTGCAGCCGGTGAGAAGAACGAGCGGGGCCGCGGCAAGCAGAGCGCCTGCCTTCGCCATCGGGTTTGATCGCATTCCTACTCCTTTGTCTGTGCGAGTGTCACACCGCCGGGACTCCGGCGTTGCTGTGTGGTGCGGGTGCGCGAGTGCTGGTGCGTTCCTACGGGTGGGACTCCGGCCCGGTGTGGGCTGTCGGTCCGGTGTGACAAACCGAGTATGCGCCATAACTTGTTCATCTGACAAGGTTTTGTTTCTAACTCGTGATGAGGCGCGATATCGTGGGGCATGCCCGAAAGCAGTAGAGCTCGCGGACCGTACCGCAAAGGTGTCGAACGGCGCCGCGAGATCGTCGCTGAGGCGGCGAAACTTTTCGGCGAATCTGGATACACGCACTCCTCGATGCGGGAACTTGCAAAGCGAGTCGGGCTCTCACAGGCTCTCCTACTGCACTACTTCTCGGACAAAGAGGATTTGCTCGTGGAAGTGCTGAACCTCCGTGACGCCTCAGTCGCTGACTACCTAGCCCACATCGGGGGGACGGATGTGGCGACACGTTCGAGGGAAGTGGCACGTCACGCGTCGGAGCACGAGGGGCTCACTTCGCTGTATATCGCCCTGTCTGCTGAGGCCATCGATCCTGAGCATCCCGCGCACGGGTACTTCGTGGACCACTATCGCGCCGCGCGAACTCAGACCCGCGAGCCAGGCCTTGATCCGGAGTCGCCGCCCGCGGGAGTCAGCCCGGACCTTGTGTCCGCGTTAGGGATTGCCGTGATGGATGGCCTGCAGATTCAGCACGGGTATCGTCCAGACGTCGATGTCGTGGCAGCAGTCGACGCGTACTGGGAGCTGGTTGCGGCGGCGCGCTCCTGGTGGGCGCTCGAGGCCGGGGGGAACGCTCCCCACACAAATTCGGCGGCCGCTTCACACGCGAACGTGCAGGAACGGCCGGAGGACGAGAGCGAAGTTGGCTCAGTGTAATTTCAGACGCTGACCTCGTCCTCAAGGGCTGGGACAATCCGGGTTCGGCAGAGCTCAGCGAACCAATGGGCGCTGAGCTTTGGAGTACGGCGGAGGGTGTCGTAGTCCACGCGGATGATGCCGAATCGGGGACCGTAACCGGCTGCCCATTCGAAGTTGTCCAAGAGGGACCAGACGAGGTACCCGTCGATGCGTGCGCCTCGCTCACGAGCGCGCAGTGTGGCCGTGACGTGGTCGATGAGGAACTGAGTGCGGTCTCGATCCACGATCGCTGGCAGTCCACCCACCTCAGTGACCTCGTCCTCGAACGCTGCCCCGTTTTCCATCACCATGATGGGGAGGTCGGGGTATTGCGCCGACAGGGCGACGAGATGGTCTTCAAGGCCCCGCGGCTCCACGGTCCACCCCATCGCGGTCCGAGCGAACCCGCCAGGCCGAAAGAGTTCGACGCGTTCAGATCCGGGGAATTCCGTCCCGCCTGTTTGCTCGAGAGCTGGATCGAAATCGTTCCGAACCCGAATGTGCATAACTTCGTAGTAATTGACGCCAAGCAGGTCAATCGGCTGATGGCAAATCGCCTCGTCGTTAGGGAGGACGAATGCCCAGTCGGTTAAGTGCCTAGTGTCGTCGAGCAAATCGGCGGGGTAGGCGCCATCGAGCACCGGTCCCGTGAAAACACGATTGGCGACGGCGTCGAACCGCCGCGCTGCTTCCTCGTCGGCGGGCGTCTCCGGCTCGACGCGGAAGATGTTCAAGACGATGGAAACCTTCGCGTCGGGCTTGGTGATGGTCTTCCGCAGCGCCAGCACCGCAAGTCCATGAGCGAGGTTGAGGTGGTGAGCGGCTTTGAGCGCATCATCGTGACGCTTGATTCCGGGGGCGAAGACGCCGTGGCCATAGCCGGCGAACGAGTTGTTCCACGGCTCGTTGTGTGTGGACCAGATGGCAACGCGGTCACCGAGCGCCGCACCGACGAGTTCCGCGTATCGCTCGAAGGCGTACGCCGTTTCCCGCCCCCGCCAACCGCCGTACTTATCTTCGAGGGTTTGTGGAAGATCCCAATGGTTCAGGGTGACGACGGGGCTGATACCGCGCTCGAGAAGTCCATCGATGAGGTCCGAGTAGAACGCGAGACCCGCCGGGTTCACTGCTCCTTCGCCGTCTGGGATGACGCGGGACCATGAGATGGAGAAGCGGTAGACATCCAGGTGGAGTGCCGCCATCAGGTCGAGGTCCGCGGTCACGTGGTGATAGTGGTCGGCAGCGATGTCGCCCGTGGCCCCGGCGGCGGTCGTCCCGGCGGTGTGGCTGAACGTATCCCAGATAGAGGGGCCGCGACCATCCTCGGATGCGGCCCCTTCGATCTGGTAGGCAGCGGTCGCCGCGCCGAGGACAAACCCGTCCGGAATCGCCAGATCGCTCGCGCGCAGTGCCTGGTAAGTCATGGCGGATCTCCTGTGAATCATGTCGCCAGTCGGTGCAGCTAGACGCGGCCGGTTCCTCTCCGCGTCCGCGGCCACCATATGCAGATCTGGGGGCAAAGGCCGAGGTGACCGAAACTGTTTCGGCGCGGGAGCCGCCGATTAGTTGAGAGCGAAGGTCAGGAGCGGTAGACAAGTTGCGCAACTTTCGAATCTGGCTAGCCTCTCCCTATGTCCCCAGACCGCGCGCCCACTCTGCGCGACACCGCACGAATCGCCGGGGTCTCTGTACCGACGGTCTCGAAGGTTCTGAACGGGCGTGACGATGTCTCGGCGGCGACCAGAGAGCGCGTGCACGAAGCGACCGCGCAAGTCGGATATCGGCGGGTGCCCTCGGCGGCTGTTGACGCACTTATCGCTGACCAGCTGATTGATCTTGTGCTCCCCGCGTTAGGGGATTCCTGGGCGAGCGCCCTCATCGACGGCGTCGAGCGCGTCGCGGCGGCAAGCGCGCTGGATTTGGTCATCATCATGGTGCGTGAAGGCGCTGCTCCCTCGCGCTCCTGGGTGGAGAGGCTCGTCGATCACCGGTCGCGCGGGGCTCTCGTCGCGGTGGAGCAGCCCACGAGCGCGGAACGTCGGCTTCTCGAAAGGGCTCGCATTCCGTTTGTCCTCATCGACCCAGCAGGGTCCCCGGACCGGTCTACACCCAGCGTGGGCGCCGCGAACTGGGCTGGGGGACACGATGCCGCGGCGCTTCTGCTGAGCCATGGGCACACTTCCCTCGCGGTCATCGCCGGGGACCCGCATTCGCTCAATAGTCGTGAACGGGCCGGAGGGTTCGTCGCCGGCATACGCGAGCGTCACCCCGACGCGCGACTCCCGCTTGTCCACGGCGGATGGGTGATGGAGACGGCCATGCACGTAGCAGCTGATCTATTGAAAGGACCACACCGGCCCACGGCCATCTTTGCGTGTAACGACAACATGGCCCTTGGGGTGTACGTTGCAGCCCAGGCGTTGGGGCTTCGTGTTCCCGAGGATCTCAGCGTCGTGGGGTTCGACGACGTCGTTGAAGCAAAACTGGCGTCGCCGCCGTTGACCACCATCAGGCAACCCATCGCGGAGATCGGCGCGGCAGCGTTGCGTAGCCTTCTCGACCTGCGACAAGGTCACGGAATCAGCCGTCGCGTCGAGTTGGCCACGGAACTCGTCGTCCGCTCGTCGGTCGCGGCGCCGCCGCGTGCCTGACGCCTTCAGCGGTCCACGCCAGCGAAGAATGTACCGCCTGGCGGACGACGCCAGGCGGTACACGTGCGGGGCCCGTCTGGGCGGAGGGTCAGCGCACCTTCACTTTGACGGCCTTGGATTCAGTGGAACCGTTGGCGTTAGTGAAGGTCGCGGTCAGCGAGTGTGACCCGGAGGCAACCTCAGTCAGTGAGACCGAGGCCTGCTGCGCGTTCGGTGATGCCGGTGTGAGCGTCCCTTCACCGACCACCTGGCCGTCGAGCTTGAACACGTAGGAGGTTGCGTTGGTGCCCCACCACAGGTTCGCCGTTGCGACGAAGGACTCGTCCTGGTCCCAGTTGTTCGTGCTGACCACCGGCTTGCTCGGCGCCGCATCTTTCACCACAACTTTGCTGGTGGCCGTTGCGGTGACACCTTCCGAGTTGATCAGCTCAGCGCGGTAAACATAGGTTCCGTTGGGCTTACCGGCGAACGAGGTCGTCACCGTTTGTGAGGTCCCGGTGGGGGAGTCAACGCGCTGCGCGTCCACGAGTCGGTCGTTCTCGTACAACCGGTAGAAGCTACCGGGGGTGCCGTGCCAGAGGTTCATCGTCACGTCGTACGTTCCATCATGGAGGCCCGTCGCCCTGCCGCTCGTGTTGGACAACGACGCCTTACTGGGGGCGGACTCGCTCTCGACGAATTGGCGAAGGGCCTCTTGCACCGAGAAGTATGCCGGCTTGGGGTCGTATTCCTCATCGAACAGCAGCGGCTTCGCGCCGGGCAGCCACGTGTACAGGTGCTTATCGGTGAAACCCCACGTGCTGATCTCTGTGACACCCGCGGCCAGCGCCTCTGCGACGACGTCCGCGTAGATCTCCGCCTGGGAAACCGGGTCGTAGGTGTGAACGTCGAGCTCGGCGATTTCGACTTCGAGGCCCAGGTCGTGATAGGACTTCACGATCTCGGTGATGACTCCGGGCTCCGGCCCGGCGAAGGTCTCGTGCATTTGGAGCGCCACGCCGTCGATGGGCACCCCGTCGGCGACCAGACCGGAGACAAGAGCGTAGAGAGCCTGGCGTTTCGCGGAATCGAACTCCACCAGGTTCTCGTTGATGAAGAGCCGCGCGTCGGCGTCTGCGGCACGGGCGATGCGGAAGGCGTCGGCGATGTATCCCGGGCCCAGCACGCGAGAGAAGTCGGTCTCCGCCAGCTCGGTGCCCTGCGTCTGGATGGCCTCAGCGACCACGTCCCAGCGATCCATCTTGCCGTCATAACGCTGCATGATGGTCTCAAAGTGCGTCCTCATCAGGGCGCGCATCTCGTCGGGATCAGTGACCGCGGTGACGTAACCGGGGTTGCAGCAGGTCGAAATCAGTCCATGTCCCTTCACCGCCATGCCGTGTTGCTCCGCGAACGCGACCAGCCGGTCAAGGCCTTCGAAATCGAAGACCCCCTTCTCGGGCTGAGAGAACACCCATTTCAGTTCGTTCTCAGGGGACAAGCTATTGAACTCCTCGGACAGAACCTCTGCGAATCGGGGGTCGGCAAGGTAGTTCGAGGGACGTCCGTCGGTCGTCCACTCGGCAGCCTTGATGGATCCTGAGCCGATGAGGATTCCCGCTTCGGACGCAAGCTCGCGAAGCGTCGGGCCGGAGGCGGTCTCGGCCGCGGCCGGTGCGGCAGCGGCGAATGATATTCCAAGGCCTAGCGCAGCGAAGACCGCTGTGCTCTTTCGTGCTTTCATGGTCGGCTCCAATTCGTGTGGCGTGCCCGTGCGGCGGCAGCTGGCGGGCCGAGGGCTCGTGGCCGAGGTCCAACCGGCGTGGCGTGTTCGCTACGACTCCGGACTCTTCTCTGAGTGGGTGCGCTCAGGATGACAGCGCGCAGCACTTCTGCATTGAGACCTCGAAATCTTTTCGGCGCCGTGGGTTCCTGGGCGCCAGCCTGGCCGTTGCCGCAGCTGCGGTGCACGTTGTGCCGGTCAGGTTGCTGCGTGGCAGCACCCGGACCATGACCGCAAGGAGGTGCTCAGGGGTGATGACGGAGAGACGACGGAGATGGTTGCTGTCGTCCCTTGACGCGCATCAATGATTTACTACGCTGGGTTTAACGCGCGTCAATGACGGTAGCGATCCGTGCCGACGACGAATATGTCGCTCGCGGACGCTCTTAGCGAGACGAAGGAGTCCCCGATGAGAAGCGAACCCGGCGCCCAGCAACCCCTGCTGCACGTCACGGAAGGGGAGGAGAGCGGGACAATCGGTGTGACGTACCCCGCGCGAAAGCGAGTCAGCGGGCTCTTCCTGTTCACCTACACCGTCACGAACTTCGGCCTGTCGCTCGCGACGCTGATGCCAGCACTGTTCACCCTCGCTTACAAAATGCAGATCATCGTGCCAGAGTCGAAAGCCGCATCCCTCGGCATTGTGATCTCCATCGGCGCAGTCGTCACCTTCATCGCCACGCCCGTAGTGGGCGTCCTCAGCGACCGCACCACGTCAAGATTCGGCCGCAGGCGGCCGTGGATGATCATTGGAATCGTGGCTGTGGCGGCGGGCGCCACACTCATCGCCGTCGCTAGCTCCGTAGGCGTTGTGGCCATCGGCTGGTGCCTGGTCACCTTCGGCCTGGCGTCCTTACAGGCGGCGATTGGGCCGGTGATCGCGGAGCAGGTACCCGACGAACAGCGCGGCAAGGCGGGCGCGCTCACGGGGGTGGCTATCCAGCTCGCTGGGGTCGCCGGGTCATTGGTCGGCGCGCTGCTCATCGGCAACATGCTGCTGATGTTCCTTCTGCCGGCCATCATCCTGGCGGTTCTGAGCGTCGCCTACTTCCTGGTGATACCGGATCGACCAGCGGTGTACGACGAAGGCACTCCGCGTCCCAGCATCGGAAAGTCACTTGCAATGCTCCTGTTCAACCCTTTGAAGCACCGCGACTTCTCGTTGGTGTGGGTTGGGAAGCTGCTCTTTCAGGTGGCTATGGCCATCCTCTCGACTTACCAGCTGTATTTCGTGATGGAGCGCCTGGGGTTCACGCCTGAGGAGGCCGGAACACAACTGGCGGCGGTCGGAGGCTCAGGCATCCTTGTGACCACCGGCATGGCTGTGCTCGGCGGCGTCATCTCGGACAGGCTCCGTCGACGCTAGCCCTTCATCTACGCCGTGGCGGCGCTAGCCGCGACCGGGTTCCTTCTCCTTGCCTTCGCCTCGTCGCTCCCGCTCTACATCGCGGGATCCCTCTTCATCCTCGCTGCGGCAGGGATCTTTGGCTCAGTAGACCTCGCACTCATCGCTGACGTTCTGCCGGACAAGGAGGACGGAGCCGGACGGTGGATGGGGATCTACCATACGTCGACGAGCATCGCCAATGCCACGACCCCCGTGCTCGCAGCCGTCGTCCTGAGCATCGGAAGTCCGACTACTTCGAACTACACAGTGCTGTTCTTCGTGGCAGCGGCCGTCGCTGGGCTCATCGCGCTGTCGACGTTGCGCATCCGTTCCGTTCGCTAGCTGAGGAAGTTCTACCACCGAGCGGGAGCCTCGAGGGCGAGGCTCTACGGGTCGAACGCCCACACCTGCCCCCTCGTGGCACGGACCTCGCGAGTGGCATCCGCGACGTCCCGCCTGTTAGGCGTGGTCGATACAGCGCCGGGAGCGTCCATGATCGCCGGGTTGACGTCCGCGGCCGACTTACTGATTCGCGGGCCCGCGATCAGCGTGATCATTTCCTGAGGAGAGGCGAAGATCGCTGTCGGCCGGCGACAGTGATGCCGATGAGCACACCGACCCAGTCGCCGACGCCGGGACGCTGCGCCGTCTGTCGAGCGCCCTAGGTGGACGGCGAATGCAGCTGCCGGCCCTTGCCCATGTGCGTCGCGGCGGCGTCGAGAGGCGACCGGTGCTGCCTGCCGAGCAGCCGCGACAGCGACGAGGATGCCGAGGGCGAGAACGGCCCCGCCGATTACCGCCACGATCCAGGTGGCGGATGCGGGCCAGACGACCTTGCCGCAAGGACCCGAAGGTCCACACCACTCCCAGCGCCAGGAAGACGGTCACCACCGTGATCAGGAGGGCGATCGTCGATCCGTCGACGGCCTGGGACCGCTTGCTGGTCGCTCACGCGGCGCCCTCTTCCTGCTCATCGGGAACCTCTTGCACGGCGTGGGCGGCGTCGTCGTGGCCGACCATCGGGTCGATGAGTCGGGTTCGGAAAACGCGGTCGCTGCGTGCCACAGCTTGTAAGCCCATGGGAGTTCGGCCCAGGATCGGAGCCTCCCAAATGGGGGAGGTTCCTCATCAAGGTCGGCAAGCCGCGAGCCTTCATCCGGTCGTCCTCACTGAGCAGAGCCAGGAGGTCGCTCGTCGTGTGCGAAATTATTGGGCCCGACGCCGCGTTGACGGTTCAGGCGAGTGAGCGCCTCGCCGCGGTGAACCAGGCCTCGACCGGCCCGCAGAGCACGCCGCAGCTCGTCGAGCATGACACAGTGGGCGAGCGCATGCGCGACGTTCACGGTGCCGAACCTCGCAGACCAGCAGGCGAGCAAAATCGCCGCCTGCATGTCGGTGTCGGAGTCGACGATTCACGGGACATCGTGGACGATGGGACGGTCCCGCAATGCCAGCGCCTTCCAGTCGCCGGTCACCCCTGTGGACCACCCCCCTGGTGGCGGCCTACTCGATGTCTACGGCGGCCGGGTTGTCGAGCTCCGGGTGCGGCCCTATCGATACGAAACCGCGGGCGGGAGTACAGTGACTCTCGCCCGCGGCCCTTGGTTGGGTCAGCGTGTCATTCCTGCATTGATCGATTCCGTTGGAGCGGCTGACGGCCCCGTTGCAGCGGGGCCATCAGCTCTTGGGTGGCGTTCGACTCCGACGTTCGCGAACTTCAGTGAGGCGCCGACGTTGTCGGCGATGACGTCGCGGGTTTCGCGGGTCTTGCCCGTTTCTTTGTCGATGTACGACCCGAAGCGCAGTTCCCCGGCGACGAGGACGGTGTCGCCTTTTTGAAGGGACGCCGCGACGTGGTGTGCTTGCTGGTTGAACACGACCACGCGGTGGTAGACGGTTCCGGCGTCTTCCCATGTGGCGGTGGTGTCGTTATATCGCCGGTCGTTGACGGCGACTGTGAAGCGTGCCCAGTCGTTGCCGCCGTCGCTGGATCCGTGTTCGGGTTCGGCGGTGAGGTTCCCCTCGATGGTGACGGGGATTCTGGTGGTCATGGTGTCTCCTTCGGTGGTGAGGCGTGTGCCTCGGTGGCGTGTGTCTGTGTGATCCACGTGTCCCATTCCTGTTCGTCAGTTGCGCCCGTCCAAGAGCGGGGTTTGGGGGTTTGGTGGCCGTGGGTGCAGCCGCCGCCGTAAGCGCGGGTGAGTCGTGCGGTGGCTGGGGTGAGGCGTTCGTGCCAGCTGATGGGCCCGTAGCCGGAGTCGGTGTCGTGGAACGCGGCGAGATGTGCGGTATGGAGCGCGGAGAGTTCTTCGACGAGGGCCCCGTGCTGCCACCAGCAGGTCGGGACGGTGCTGTGCGGGATCGCGTATCGGACGGCGAACCACTCGACCCACTCACGGAGCTGCCGCCACTCGTCGGCAGCGTCCTCGTTGCGAAGTGTGCGCCAGTTGACAACTTGACTGCCGAGCGGGTCGGAATTCTCGACGTGGGGTTCCGGGGCGTAGCCGGCGAGCTCGCGGGCGAGGAGTGCTTCGATGTCGACCTCGTCGTCGCTCATGCGATACCCCTGACGTTGAGCGCGGCGCGCAGTCGCGCGAGGGCTTGGAGCGATCCCGCGCGGCGACTCCGGGTGGCGAGTGCGCGGTCGCGGTCGATTGGCCGATGCAGGAGCTCATGACAGAACGGGTGGATCTGCAAGAGGTCGGCGTGCATTTCGAATGCGCACCAGCTCCCGTCGTCGTAGGTGACGCCTCGGTAGTTGAGGTGGTGCAACTCGAGCTTCACCCCAGTCGCCATCCGCGAGCGCGCAACGCACGCAAGGAGGCGGCCGGTCCGTGTCGCCCGCCAGCCTGGCGAGTGAAGGAACCCGGTCCGGTAACGGGGTGAGCGTGGACCGCCGCGACGGTTACTCATCGGTGGCCCTCGCAGCACCGGGCAGGTGGCGGGTCGTGAAGACGTCGTGTTGTTCGCGTTCGGTGGCGCGCTTGCCTTGGCGGATGGTGGTCGCGTCGCGGCGTTCGTCCCAGCCGGCGAGGTCGAGGAGCACCCCACGACGGTTGCGGTAGGCGAGCAGCGCCAGGGTCTCCGGCATCCGGCGGATCTCGTCCACCGACATGAGTGGGAGGCGTTCTTGGTGCTCGCTGGTCTGATGCCCGCTCTCGCTGGTGGACCAGGACCGTTGCACGCGGCGGGTCTGCCTGGTGCCGAGAAGCGTCTCGATGTCGCGGAGGTGCTCGACGTGGGATGCGCCTCCGAGGAGGAGCTTCGCGGTCGCGGCGGCCCAGATGGTGTCGGCTTCGGCTCTCGACCATGCGGTTTCTGCTTGGGAGAGTGCTTGGAGGACGACGAAGGTGCAGATCCCGCGGCCGCCGCCGTCGGCCATCGTGCGGGGGAGGTTCCCCCATCGGAACATGTTCGCAATCTCGTCGAGGATGAGCCCGAGCGGCTGGTGCAGCCGGGAACCGAGGGAAGCGAGCGCCTTCTTGCGTGCGACCTCGACGATGTCATCCAGGAGCGCGCCGAGAAACCCGCCCATCGCCGCCGCTCCGGATGACGACCCGATCAGGTAGAGGGTGTTGGGGGCGTCGAGGAACGCGGCCGGGTCGAAGATGGGGTTGCCGGGGCGTGGGGTGAGGGTGTCACGGATCTGTGGGACGGCGAGGGGTGCGACGGCGCCTTGCACGCCGAACCAGATGGAGGAGACGAGTTTCTCGTCGCCGCTGATGGTCGCTTCCAGGGAGTCGCCCCACCCGGGGGTGCCGTCGGCGCGGAGGATGTCGACCGCGTTGCGGGCGAGGGACGGGCTGGTGCCCCAGTCGTAGAGGTCGTCAATGCTGCGTCCCCCGACAGCTGCGGCGTGGAGGAGGCGTCCGAGGATCACGCCAGCGGCTTGGGCCCATTCCCCGTTGGTGGCGGACGCGCCGAGGGCGGTGCCGGTGATGATCGCGTCGCCGCGCTGCATCGCAACCAGGGGGTCCTCGCAGCCCGTGAGGGGACTGATGCGCGCCGTGTGCCGGATCCCGGAGAGCCCTTGCGGGTCGAAGACATGGACGGCACCGCGCCGCTGGCGGGGGCGGAGGGTGGCGGTGAGATTGTCGTTGGTAGTGGAGGTGGTGATAAGGGGTCCGGACCAGTCGAGGATCGCGGAGATCAGCACCCGGTACCCCTTTCCCGACCGGGGTGGGCCTTCGAGGGCGACGGAGTCCTCGATCGACACGTACACGTCCATGCCGCGGGACCGCCCGACCCGCCACCCCACATCGGTCGGGGCAGGCTTGGCCAGGTCGGGTCGCAGCTGAGGCGCGCGCCGCAACACGGCGCGCGCGGACAGGTGCTCGCGGAGTTCCGCGGGTTCGGCGAACCCGGGGCGCAGCCGAAGGTCGGAGACAAACGCCCGGTCGGACTGCCGGTATCGGCGCACCCACACCGCGACCCCGGTGGTTGCTGCGATCACACCGGCGAGGGCGAGGAGGTCGGCGGTGCGGATCGGCCACGCGGGGAGCGGGCAGGGCCCGGTTGTGTAGGTGGTGGTGTCGCCGGTGAGCGCGAACCAGAGCCCGGAGAACAGGTGGTCGGGTTCGGGGCGAACGCCGCACAGGAGGGTGGTAATGCTCTCGGCGATGGCGCCGAACGCGATGGACGCGAGCATCGCTACGGCGAAGCCCACCGCAGCGATCTTGCCGATCTCTCCTTGGTTCACGCGGCTTCCTCACAGTCCTTCGGCGGCGGAGGCGGCTGCGGCGAGCCACGCGTCCCGGGTGGTAGCCCGGAGCGCGTCGAGTCGGAGCGGCCCTGATTTCAGTGCGGGGTCGAAGGGGATGATCCGAACGTCCCGCACGTGCCCTTCGAACCCGTCCGCGGTGCGGTGGGCATCGCGCCAGCTGGAGCGTTCGGCTTGCGTCACGATCACCACGGCCCGGTCAGCGAGGGCCGCGGATCGGGGGTCACGTTCGCGGAGCGCATCCAGGAGCAGCGCTGCGGACTCCGCAGATTCGGGTGCGGTGAGGGTGGGGATCACCAGCTGGTGGGTGGCGTCGATCATCGACAACCATCGGTCTGCGGACTCGTCGTTGCCGGAGTCGAAGATCACGAGCCGGAAATAGCGGGCAGCGATCCGCATCAGGGTGGTGAAGTCGCCGGTGGTGAGTCGTTGGTCGGCGGCGAGGAGCTTCGGGTTAGAGCGGAGCACGTCGTACCGGTCCGCCGCCTGGTGGTGCACGAACCGGGTGATCGCCGACACCTCGACCTCCGCGCCGAGGAGATCGAGGGCTACGGGGAGGATGTCCCGGATGGTGGTGTCGTAGAGGCCTTGGTCGGTGCGCCACCCGAGGGTGCCGCGGGTGTCGTTGTTGTCCCAGGCCAGCACGTTTCCGCCGCCGTGACGGCCGAAGACCGCGGCGAGCATGGCGGTGGTGAGGGTCTTCCCGACGCCTCCTTTACCGTTGGCGACCGCGATCGTCCGGTGCCCCGCCCACTGCCGCGACACGAGGTCAACGTGCCGGGCGCGTTCAAGCGCGGGAGGGGTCATCGTCCCCGAGAGTCCCAGGGCGGCGAGGACCCGCTGCCATGCGCCTGCCGGCGCTGGACGGTTCGGTGGCGCGACGAACGAGACGCGTTCGGGCCGCGGCGCTCGCCCGCCGTCCGGCTCATCGGTGACGGCGCTTGGAGGCAGGACGGGCTCTTGCACTGCCACCGTGTCAGTGCTTTGCGGTTCCACCCGCGCGTCGTCCGGGGTGGCGGCGTCCGGTGCCGGTGATTCTCCGTGCTCCGGATGGACCTCTCTCGATGGGGTCGAGGGGAGTGGGGCGATGGTGCCGTCGGTGTCGATCAGCAGGTGGTGGACGCCGTGGTCGCCGGTGGTGATGAGTTCGAGGGGGTGACCGTTGCGGCGTGCTTCGTCGCTCGCGCGGCGGATGACGGTGCGTCGGATGTCCTCGCCGTTGCCTGCGGCGAGGGGTTCCGTGGCGCCGCTGGGTGCGGTGAAGGTCGCGGTGGGGCCGGTGACGGTTGCGAATGCGCGGATCGTCATGACTGCTCCGTTCGTGTGCCGGCGGTGAGCCACCCCTCGACCCCCTCCTGCGGTGGTGCGGCCGGCTCAGCCGGGTGGGGCCAGAGCGCGTCGAGGTCGATGGGCTCGTACGCGGGGGCGTCTTCTGGCTCGAGGGCGTCGTCGGTCGCGAACAGGTCCCGCTCCCACCCGGTGGAGGTGACGAAGCAGTTCACGTGGTACGCGTACTGCCCGACGTAGGCGATGAACTCGCCTCTGGGAAGTTGTCGGGCCATCTCGACGTGCGAGGGCGGGAGTTGCAGGCGATCGCGGAGGGAGGCCTGTTCTTGCTGGTTAACCCGGAAGATGAACTTGTTCTCGATGTCCCCGACGACCGAGTACGCGAGCGATCGTTCGAGGGATCCGGCTTCGCCGACGGCGTCGAGATCGCCCATCTTGTGGAGGATGACGATGTTGCTGATCCCGTAGTGGCGGGAAAGTTTTAGCCACTGTTGGAACATCTGCAGCGACGCGAGCGAGGTCATGTCACGCCACCGCTCTTCTCGGACGACGTAGCGGGTGCGGTGCGCGTCGCGATCGCTGATGACCGCTTGGATCCATGCGGTCGTGCACACCTGCGTGAGTTGGGCTGCGAGCTCCCCGCGGGCGAAGAGTTCGCTGGTGTCGGTCACGAAGATCGGTGCGTCCTGGTCGAACTCGACGGTTGATTCGTCTTCAAACAGCCCCGAGAGGTCACCTTCGACGAACCGGCGGAGAACGAAGCGGGGTTGCACGGCGCCCTTATTCGCCCGGAACGCGGAGGACGTGTCTGCGGCGAGCCGTCCGAGCTCCTCGTACACCCCGCGCAGTGTGGGCCGGTCATCGGTTGCGGTGACGCACGCGCTCAATGCGTCGTGCGTCGCTGCGTGTTCGACGGCGGTGAGCCGGCCTCCTCCGAGGGCGAGTTCGACGAGGGCGATGAGGGTGGCGATGCGGCGCTGCTGCACCATTTGCTCGTGCTGTTCGTCGCTGGTCCCGGTGCGGCGGGGGCCTCGGGCGAGGGGGTTCAGGCGTTCGCCTGTCCCGCCGCCGAGGCGGATCACCTTCCCTCTGGGGATCGCGTCGGCGACTTGCACCCATTCGCCTTTCGGGTCGGAGGGGACGACTACTTGGTGACCGAACGCGATGGACCGGGTGACGAGAGTTTTCACGGTGGCCGATTTCCCGGACCGGTACGCACCGAGCACGAGGATGTTGGTGGAGAAGGTGCCTCGAGCGGTGTCGTCGCGGTATGCCTCCCACGGGGAGAAGTGCCACAGCGCGTCTGCGTTCAGGTCGACGCCGACGACGGGTCCGCGGTGGCCGAGGCCTGCGTCAGCGACGAACGGGTAGATCCCCGCGATGGGCTGCGACGTCGCCTGATGCGCCGGTATCCACGGCTTCGCGAGGTTCCAGTACCCGCCTTCGGTCAGCCCAGGCCCGAACGGTCCGCGCACCGCCGGCTCTGGAAGCGAACGCTCGCGCCGTGTGGTCCTCCCGCTCTGCGCCCCGCGGGCCTCCTCGGCTAGGTGGCGGCGCTGCTCCCGTCGGTCGCGGCGTGACGCGTCGCCGGGCTCGAAGGAGAGAGTGCGGCGGGTCATCACTTCATCCCCAGCCCGATCGGCAGCGCGTTGACCATGAGCGCTTCGGCTTGCTGGCAGTACAGCGTCTGCGCTTCCATTCCCGCCCGAGACAGCGCGTTGCGCATTCCCGCGACGGCCTGGTCGAGGTGTTCCTCGTCGGGCGCGGTGATGGTGAGGTACGCGCCGTACCGGAACTCGCCGTGCCCCGACACGATCTCCTGCTCCTGCCGCTCCAACGCGTCCCAGTCCGCGGCGTCAGCGGCGGACCCGTCCGCGCCGCGTTTGGCGCGGAGCTGCTCGTTGCCTCGCCATACCTTCTTTTCGTCGCGGATCCGTTTCAGCGCTCTCGCCACGCTCACCGGTGTGAGCACCAACGTGAAGATGTGGGTGACGGCGTCGCCGGTGATGGGGTGCCGGGCGAACACGACGGGGGACAGAAACCCGACGGGCGCGTCGGAGCGGGGCCATTCGTGGACCCACATCGTGGTGTGCACGCCGCTGTCGGCGACGACGATGCCGTTGCGGCCGGCAGGTTCGTCGAGGTGCATCGGCCCGATAGCAACTGGGTCGACCCCGCCGCGCTCGGTGTCACGGTTCTGCACGATTGCGGCGAAGTCGGGGTCGAATGCTGTGCGGACGAGCGCGGCGATGTCGCGGGTGGTGAGCCAGGACCGGACTGTGATGTTCGCGGCTTGCAGCGCATCGCCCAGGTTCGCGGCTTCGAGGGCGGCGAGCGCGAGGATCGCGTTTTTCCCGCCGCCGAGGGCTTTGAGCTGACTGCCGAGCGCGACGAGGTCGAGGGTGAAGGTGAGGTAGTTGCGGTGTGCGACCGCGAA
>JAAIGE0101254132.1_pt1 | contig 39006 bp, 57 predicted proteins | sample 6487951 | NCBI WGS metagenome assembly JAAIGE01 (sample SAMN13974128, study PRJNA590717) | phyllosphere metagenome | biome: tomato field; feature: multiple bacterial spot infested tomato fields; material: tomato leaves; isolation source: leaves from tomato fields | host: Solanum lycopersicum ...
CAAAATACATCACTTGGTTTGAGGTAAAGCTGACGCCCGCCGATGCCGCGGCCCAGCTCACCTACGCCAATCGTGCGTCAATTACCGCCGAAGAGACGGCGCGCGCGAATGCGGATAGCGCCTTGGCGCAACGGGCAACGAATGTGGAAGCACGCGCCGGCAATCTGGAGGCGCGCACGGGTATTACCGAAACCGCAATTACGGACCTGAAGAACAACCGGGCATCCGCGCGCCTGGAGCTTCAGGCCGTCACCCCAGGCGGCCGCGCGGCGATCGTGCTGCGATCGGACAACAACGGCGGGGCGGGGGTGGACATCGTGGGCGATACCACTTTCATGGGCAATCTGGACGTGAAGTCCGCTGATAGCGGCGGCCGGATGCGGCTGGTAAATGACGTGTTGCGCATCTGGGATGACAACGGGCAGGAAGTCATTACGCTTGGGAGGCTTAGCTAATGGCGCTTTGGGGGCTCCGGGTGATCGGGAAGCACACGCTTTCCGATCGTCTGACCCGGCGCATGGGCTCTATTAACATCACGCAAAATGGCTCCATCACTCTACCAGGTGATGGGCGCCCATTTGTGCGCTTCCGGTTCGGCTCGGCAATCGGACAGCGCCGTCTCCCTCAAATCACGATAGACGGGATGACGATAAGCTGGGTCGTGACGGACCTGACGGGCGTCATGCAATACGGGGTGTACTAATGGTATTCGGCGGCCGCTTTCGGGGATCGCATGGCTTCGTCCAGGTGGACCAGGATTATGAAAACGACGTGTTGATTGCCAAGGGCACGATCCGAACGGCCGGCGGCCCCACCTTCTATGACTACACGTTTGTAGGCGGCGGGCGGGACACGTATCAAACGTACTACGCGGACCTGGACTTGGGTTTGCCGGACGATGAATATAACATCGCCATCCGGAGCGTGGGCGCGTCGTTCCTGGAGCGGATGACGGTTGTTGACGGCCGCATGACCTTCCGGATCACGTCGCGCGGCTCCATTGACGTGGAGTATTTCGTTTTTGGTCCGCCCCACCGCGCGCCAGCTCCGCCAGGCAATTGGGGCCTGGTCATCCGCGCCAGGCTGGCCCAGCTCCGCAAGGGCTATGACAGCCGCATGCATCTTCAAAAGATCGTGGGAGAATTCAGGCACAAGCCCATTGTCGGCCTTGCTGGGCAGGATACCGGCTTCAATGTCGCCGGCCGGAAGCTGGCGGTAATGGCGGCCATCCCATCCATGCAATGGCGGCAAAATCCGGGGCCCACGCAACAGGCTCCGGGAAGCTACGTCCTTTGCGTGTCAAGCTTCGGCTTCGACGCGGCAAACTCGCGTATCGATGTCGTCCCTACCGGGATCGCGGCCGGGCCGGCGGGCAGCTCGACGCCTGGCGGCCAGCCGATCGACAGCAATTATCCGGAGACCGGCCTGTTCTACTTCGTGGACGTGACCGGCCTATAACGGCGTGCTATCTGGGCAAAGCCTGGCCGGTAGGCGGCCATGGCGCCTTTGGAGAATGCACGATGGCTACCGGGATCGACCCCGCAAAGGAATATGACGCCGACCAGATCGAGGCCATGCGCGCGGTAATCGCCGCGGACGATCGCAAGAAACAGGAAGCGGCGGCGGCCAAGGCCCAGGCCTATCGCGACGCTGTCCGGCCGGTCTCCGGGTCCGACGCATTCGCGAAGACGCTGTCCGGCCTTCAGGCAATCAAGGATGGCAACGAACCCGACATGAATATCTCCTTCCATGTGGACTCCGCAATCCAGGCCCTGGCCCGCATCCGCGAAAACGCCGCCTGACGGAACCGGCGGGGCCGCTCTTCCGTTCGTCCGCCAGCGCCGCGGGACGGGATTGCCCCCGCCCGCGGCGTTGCTGTATCCCAATCCTACCCCCACACGGGGCCACCGGAGGGACCGCAATGCCGCACGACACGACGCAAGCGCCCGCTGGTCCCATTTCCCAAAGGGACTTGGTACAATGATCCTCGCAACCCTGGCCCAGGCCGCCACCCCGGTTTCCAACATGGCGGATTTGATCCGCGCCGACACGATGCCGCCCACCTTCGGCGATGATAAATTGCTGTACGGGCTCAACCTGGGCGGCATGACCGCATGGGCGTGCTTCGGCCTGATGGTCGCCGGCTGGATGGCCGGTTCCATAATCAAGCATTGGGGATACGATCGCCCCTTGCATCCCGTTACCCTGTTCCGCGCGTGCTTCATGTTCGCCGGCCTGTCGCTGATGATACGATCGGGGACCACGGCCCTGGACCTATGGGCCTGGGACCCCAATGCGCCAATGACAGGCGCGCGGGTCATGATGGCAAAGCACTACGCTAACGCCGTCGCCCTGGTATTCGCCGGGTGCTGGCTTACGCTGTTCGTGCTGTCGTATCCTTCCCAGGTGTGTCAGCTCCGAAAGCGCCCGCTCCCTAGCCGCATGATGCAGCGCCTACCGGCGCTCAAACGGCCGATTGTCGTCGCCGCCCTCTCCCTGGCGGCCGGTTTTGCTCTAGCCTGGCTGAAACAGTGATGATGCGTATAGGCGCCCTTGTATCCGGGGTCATGACGGCGGCCGCGGCGGCGGCGCCCAAGAAGGTGGCCCCCCAAATCTGGCATTTCCTGGGGATGCCATTTGAAGCGCCGTCCATGGTGGCGGCGCTTTTCGGTTGCACGGTGACGCGCGTGATCGTCGGGCAGTCGGACAAGACTTCGCGTTGGCTGGTCCGCGTGCCGGTCGATGTCCTGACGCTCGGCACAACCTTCGTCTTGGTGGTGGAACGGTCGCCGGACGTGCTGGCCGCCCTGGCGCTGGGGATATTCGTGGCAACGCTGGGCGCCACGATTATCAAGGTCGCGGAGAGGTGGGGGAGCAAGATGCTTCAGGTAATCGTGCCTGATGCCGCGGCCCCACCCCCACCCCCGGACCCTCCCGCCCCGCCCACGCTTTTGAAAGGCTGACGCTATGACCAAGTCCATAAACGCTATGATTGATGACCTGATCGCCAGGGAAGGCGATTACGTCAATCATCCCGCGGACCGGGGAGGCCCTACCCGGTTCGGCATCACGGAAGCCAACGCCAGGGCGGCCGGCTATCGCGGCGATATGCGCCAGCTTCCCAAAGAGCTGGCGACGCGCATCTATTGGGGGCGCTTCGTCACGTCCCAGGGTATCGACTTGCTCGCCAAGCGTTCGCCGCGCCTGGCGGCGGAAGCCCTGGACAGCGGCGTCAACATGGGGGCGCCCTGGGGCGTCATGTTCCTCCAGGAGGCGTTGAACGTCTTCAATCGGGAGGGCAAGGATTGGCCCGATTTGCCGGCGGTGGATGGGGTGTACGGCCCGCGATCGGACGCCGCCTTGGCACGTTGCCAGGTGGTGCGCGCCGGCCAGCAATGGGAGGATGTCCTGTTGGCCGCAATGAATTGCCTCCAGGGTGCGCGGTATATCGCTATCGCCAAGGGCCGCCCGTCTCAGGAGGCCTTCACCTGGGGTTGGATGCGTAACCGGGTCCTGGCGCCCGCCTGACGCCTGGAGTATGCCCTGGAGGCGCCATTCCGGCGCCTCCAGGGGGTTCCCTATGTTCCGCATGATCCTAACCGCGGCCGTTGCGCTTTTGGCGCTGGCCTGCACCCCGGCGGCGGCTCCGTCGCCGTCCATCCCCTCCCAGTCCGCCCATGTGATCGACCAGGCCGCCAACGCGGCCCAGCGGGCAAGCGTGGCCGTGACCAGGGCGGAAGCCGCATACGAGCGGGTGAAGGGTATGGCGCGCCTGGTCGCCCCGATGCTGTCGCCCGCTCGCGCGGCCCAGCTCCAGGCGCTGGAGGCAATGGCTGATGCCGCGTTCGCGCGCGCCAGGCTAACCACGGACCTGGCGGTCCAGGCGACAGAGCTATCGAAGGCCGCGGCGGCGGCGGCCCAGATCGACAACCTGGCCGCGATCCCGGCGCGTTAACGCCGGGTCCGGTCCATGTACCGCCCGCCGTCACGGGTCAGCGTTTCGACGTAATCCGACATCGGCGGGCGGCCCTCTTCGGCGTCGCGCTCCCGGAAGTGCTTGCACATGGCGCCCACCTCCCGCGAAGCCACCTTCCTAATCTCCGCCTCGCGCGTGCCTGGCTTCGCGTGCTTCGTCTCCATCCACGCCATCACGAACGCATAGAGCGGCGCGCCGTCCGTCTTCGCGCGGTTGCTGAACAGCTCGCGGCATTTCGGGCGGCAAAAGACCTTGCCACGGCCGCGGCCGCCAGGGGCAACAACATCGCCGCAATTGGGGCAAACGCCGGTAGTGGATGCGATCGGGGTAGCTGCAACGGTCACTGGCCTGGTCTCCGGGTCGGCTAGAAAGCGTGTTACATGCTTTATGGAGACGTGGGACCGTTGGGTCAAGTGACCTGGGCAAAAAGAAACGGCCGGGTGGGGTGCCCGGCCGTCTGTTTATTTCATGCCTGGGGCAGGGCGTCCGCCCATCCTGGCGGTTGCTCCCTGGCGTAGCTGCACGCCGCTTCGCTAACGCCGCTTTCCGCCAGGTCCTCGACCGATCGCCCCAGCTCGGCGGCGGCGGCCTTCAGGATAGCGGCGTCGCGGTCGGAAACGTAAACATGAAGGATCATTGTACCGTCCCCGTACTACCTGGAGGCGTGGCCTTCAGGATGTCCATTGCGAGGGCAGCGCCTTGCGCCACCGCATTCTTTTCCCGCTCGCTAAGCGGGGACGCCTCTATCCGGTCATAGAGGGTATCGCATCGCCTGTTCCATTCCTCGCAAATGCGGGATTGTTCGGCCCGAAGCCATGTCAAGTCCGCGGTCGCGAGTGCGGCCAGGGTCTCGACAGTATCCGGCGGCGTGTCCGTCACAGCTCTTTGCCCAGGGCGTCAGTCGGCGCGCCCACATATACCGGTTCTCCAGCGTTGTTGACCCGCTCGCGAGAATTCCAGATGTCCGGCCGCTCCATCATTGCGTTTGCGACGGCCCGCCGCCCCGCGATCGTCACATGCCAAACGCGGCCGTTCTGTTCGCCATGGTGCGGCGACAGCTCCCAGAAGTCGGGGAGGCTCATAAATCGTTCGTTTTCCTCCGATCCAACGTAACTGGCGAAGTAGTTGCGCGATGTCCGGTGGAGCGGATGGGACGGGCGGCCCAGGGCGTGGTGCATATCGTCCAGGTCGCCCAGCGTAAGGACCGGCCGGGCATTGGCGGCCGGCGCCGGCTGGTCAATCACAGGTGCGGCGGCGGCTGGCGGCAAACGATCGGGAGGCGTGGCGCCTGTTGCGAAGTCGTCGGCCGCCCGTCGATCGCGCCGGATAATCCGCTCCAGCTCGGCGGCGGCCAGGGCGATGGCCTGGATAAGCTCCACCGGGCGTTCCTGCCCCGGTTCGATCCATTGGGACAGATTGCGCAGATGTTCGGGGGCGAGGGTCTGGACGGCCAAGGGATCGATCAAGGCCAGAGCCGCTTGATATGCAAGCTCCCCGCGGTCGTGCAAATCGTCGTGGTCGGCATCGTATCCGTGCCGGTCTTCGTGCGAGGTGCGTTCGCGCAATAGGTATTGGATAACGGCAATACGCTCGGCTGGCGCCGCCTTCAGACTTTCGACAAGCCCGCGTGGTAGCATTTGCTCCAGGGTCGGCGCCTGTCCCTGGACTTCCTCCACCGGCGCTTCGCCCTTCATCCACGCGAGCATGTTGTCGGCGGCGGCCAGGTAAGCCTTGACCATAGATGGGCGCGTGCCCTCCAAATCCGGCATAAGCTTCAATACGTCGCGTCGGAATTGGGCATCCGCCAGGCTATAGGCGTAGCCCTGTTTGGCGGCGGTTTGGGCCATTTCCTCGACCCGCTTCAGGGTCTCGGACATGCCGGTCAGCTTGTTTTCGGCGTCCGCCATCCACTGGTCCATGGACCATTCGCCGTTGGCCGCGCCCATCTTGGTTTCCAGATCGGACACCCGCGCCGAAAGCGCGCTGTCTTGGTTTGCTCGTTCGATTTCTTCCGCCGATATGCGGCCGGCGGCGGTGAAATGTTCTTCGCTCATGCTTCGGTCTCTCCGTTAATGAGGTCGGCCAAAATCGCCGCCTCAAATGATCCGGGGCAAGTCTTTGCCGCGGAATTGGGATGCAGGGTGGGCACGCGGATGCGGCGGCCGCCCTGGGTATATTGCCAGGTCCCGCCGGTGGAGGCCCCGCAAGCGCGGCACACGGCGGCGGATGCCTCCACCTGGTCGTCCGGGGCCAGATGCCCAGCCGCGTGGGCATAGTCGCCAGCGGCGCCAGGCGCGGCGCGCACGGTGACGCGGCCGGCCTGGATCGCCTGGATAAGCTCCCGGCGGCGTTTCGCCTCGCTTAGGGGGATAAGGCCGGCCCCGGTCATGACGGACGCCCGGCGGCGCGCATCGCCATGCGGCGGATGTCTTCGTGACACGGAAGACAGATCGCCTTCACGTTTTTGGGGTGGATGGTGTCCCGGAGGATCGTGGCGCCGCACCCCTGGCAGGGCACGCGTTCGGACCTGGCGCGGGTCTCGCGCGCGGCGTCCTGGGCTTCCTTGGGCAGGCGAGACAGCGGGACGAGCTGGTCCGGCTTGGCGCAAACGAGGAAGTCCGCGCCGGAAGCCTCCAGCATATCAACAGAACGGACAGCCATGGGGGCGTCTCCTATGCTTCGGCGGCGGTTTCGGCCGCCTGTTCGATCATTTCCCGCGCAACCTTGGCCGTGAATTTCTTGCGGGCCAGGGCCTTTTCGGCGAGCAAGCGGATGCAGACGGCGGCGGCGCCAGGCACGGCCCGGTCCCCGCGTTCCCACCGCCCGATGGTGCGGCGCGCCGTCTGCATTTCCATCGCGGTCTCTTCCTGTGTGCCCACAAGCTCGCGGAGCTTGGCGAACGTCGCCGGGGGCATGCTGGGGAAGCCTTCATCCGCGGTGGCGTGTCGATCGCGCCCGGTGGTCATTGCATAGTGTCCTTTCCAGAAATCAGGCCGTCACGGACGGCGGCGGCGGTGTAGAAACGGTGGCGGTGGAGGGCGCGGGCCAGGGCCTTGCGGGCTTTGCTGGTCGGCTCGACTTCCACCCGGCGATGGGCGGCGGCAACCGCGTCGGCGCAAACGTCCAGACGTTCGATCGCGCGCACCTTGCGCTGATGATCCAGTATGGCTTCCCGCTCGCGCTCGACGGCGGCGGGATCGATGACGGACAGGTGGTGCAAAGCCTTGGTGATATGCATGATGCGGTCTCCGGTCGCCGGGCCGATATGCGCCCAATGGTCCCACGACGCAAGCCCCTTGAGAGGCCGGTTGCAATTCTTGGCGGTTTCGCTATCTGTGTCCGTGCCGATGGACCTTTCGTCGGCCGCTCTCTCCGGGGCGCGAGACCCCCCGCCAGCGCGCTAACTGGCGGGGGGTTTCCTTTATCCGGGGTCTACCATTCCGGTGATGTCTTCGCGCATGGCCTTCCGGACCAGGTCCGCCTCTTCGGCTTCGAACCCCACCATGGCGTCCAGGATCATGACGCGTTCGGAGTCGGTGGGCGTGTAATGGTAGCTTCCATCACCCACAATTTCGTATCGCTCGACATATTCCCGCATTGCGGCCTCCCGCGCGGCCTGGGCCAGGCGCTTGGGCGACGGCGCGGCGCCGTCCAGGTACGCCGCCAGGTACGCGTTCAAACCGCGGCGGGCGCGAGCGTACCAGGCATCCTTCGTTTCCGGAGACAGCTTGTCCCAGGGAATTTGCATGGGGCTGTCCGGGCGGAGATACATGGCCGCGGCAATCGCCTTGATCGCGGGCGCCGGGTGGAAGCCCAATTCCTTTGCCAGCTCGCCACGCAACAGCGCCTGTTCCGATAGGTCCAGATTGGCGACGCCGGTCATATCGCCGCGCTCGCTTCCGGGATCATAGCCAACGGTGGCGCCCTTGATCCTGGTCACGTCGGACAGCGACAAAACGGGAAGCTCCACAACCTTGGCTGGCGCCTCCAGGCCATACCAATCCGCCGGAACCTTCACCTCAAACCCCAGGGCGGAAACGCGGCGCATGATCGTCTCCAGCAGCTCCGCCGTATGCTGGGGCTCCAGGCGGGAGCGGCCCACGCTGTCGGGCGCCCGCCGGTCCAGCTCCACGGCGATATGCAGCAACGCGGCCCGCATGCTGATGTCCGCTTGGGTCCGGCTATTCAGGTCGCCCACAAGCTCCGTCCCCTCCTGGGCCCATATCTGCATAACCGGAACGAACGGCTGGCGGAGCTTCAGGAACAGGCATCCGCCCCGCCCCAGGGCCGCCAGCTCTTCCGCATCCAGGCTCCAAGCGGTGGTGACGCCGTCCGGCTCGACCAGGACGGAAATGGACAAGCATTCCCCGGATTTGGCCGGGTCCCAATCCCTCGGCGCCCCCATGCTGACGCCGCCCGCAATCGGCAGATTTTCCATTTCAGCAGCCCCCCAGATAGGTGGCGGCGAAACCGCCAGCCATCGCGGCGGCGGCCAGGACGAATATCGCGACCAGGTACATCCACAAGGGGAAGCGATGGCCGTTGGTTGCCACCTCTTCGTCCGCGTCCGTCCAGACGCCGAAGCGATCCGCCTCATAGTCCGGCATATCGATCGGCGGCGGGTCCTGGCGTTCCAGGTCCGACACGACAAAGCGGGGGGTATCGCCGGCAAGCGCCTTGCCCGCCAGCTCCGCGTCCACGGGATCGCGCATATCGAGCGACCGGATAACGGTGTCCCCGGCGGCGGTATTTGGCGGCGGCGCCACCCCGGTAGCTTCCTGGAGGATTACCGCCTCCATCGCCGTGTCCGCGCTGGCCTGCAAAGCGCCCTGGAATTGAACAATGCCCACCTGGTCGCCGGCCTGATCGAAGAGCTTGAAGCAACCGGCGCCGATATATTGGACGTGGTGGGCCTGGTCGAATTCGGCGCGCATGGCCTTATGGACCGGCTCCACCTCCGGGCCTCCGGTCTGGAGCCAACTACGCTTCATTGCGGGATGTACCATGTAACATGCCTTTCCGTGGTGAGAGTGTGGCCGGGCGTAGGACCCGGCGGCGGCGTCAACCGTGATAGACGGCCATGACGGCGAACAGGACCGCGACCAGGCCCATGCCTACGCCAATGCGCAGCATGCGGTCCGAACGCTCGCGGGCGAAGGCGTCCAGCACGCGATTGAACAGGGAGCGCAAGGGGGCGGCCAGCTCGCGCCGGAAGTCCGCCCAGGCATGCGCGAATTCGTCCGGGTGCGGCGGCGGCGCGCGGTCCAGGCGGTGCGCCGGGGTGGGCGTCGTGACCGGCGGCAGAGTGCTGGGCGGGATCGGGCGCGAGTAGCGCGGCGCGGGGGTTTTCATGATGCTATCTCCGGTAGGCGTGAAGCCTGGCGACGGTATGCGCCCAACGGTCCCAATGCGCAATAGCTATTTGGGGACCGGAGGGCTTTTGCCCCGTTCGTCCGGCGCCCAGAAATTCCACGGCCCACGCGGGGCGCCTGGCCGGGCGTCGATGAAGGGCATGCGTTCGCCCCGGTCATGGCCCAGGGCATCCTCTATTTCATCGATCGCCGCTAGGATGTCGTCGTATGCCTTGGCTTCGATCGTCTCGCCGGCTGGGGACCCGCCGCGCCATTTGGTCTCGCGAATTGCGGAGCCGTTACCCTCGCCGGGATCATACCATACCCGCCAACGGCGGTGACGTGGCGCGCCGGCCGGGGCGCGGGGCACTGACGGGTCCCGCGCCATGGTCAAAGCCCCTTGTCGCGTCGGCGCATGCGCTCGACCAGGGCGGCGGCGGCCTGGATGGGCGATCCCCCTTCCATGATCGCGAAGCGGAAGAATTCCCACGCGCTGTCCGGTGTCTCGCGCGGGCTGCTCGCCTGGATGCCGGACAGGATGGTCAGCCATTGGTAGGCTTCGGCTTCCGTCATCACAGACAGGGCCCGTAGCTCCGTAGCCCGCCGCTCCAGCTCGACCATTAGGGATGCGGTCCGTCCGACTATAAGCGATGCGAAGAGCTGAGGCGGGATCATGCCGCGCGGCCCTTGCGATACGCCCGGCGGATGCGACGCCCGACGCCGCGGAAGGTCAGGCCGGCGGCGCGGCGATCCCGCTTGGTGGCGCGAGCGATATAGCCCAGCGTGTAGAGCGAGACGGACAGGGTGAGATAGATAATCGTCTGATCGGTCATAGTTCATTCTCCGGGGTTAAAAGAGGAACGCCGGTTATTTCCGGCAAGGTCTTTCGGGACATGGAAAGAGTAAATCCCATTTCCCGTTCCGCAGCCGCGTAGCGTTGATACAGGCCAGGATTAAGCTTTGCGGCGGTGGTCAGATCGGCGGCGCTTGCCATGATGCAAAAGCAACAGGACAAACGGGTCATGCCGGCTGCATAGGCCCAATGCGGGACTTGTCCGGCGGCGGTGATCGTCTCGAATACCTGGGGAGTGGTCATCGCATGAATGGGGAGCCAATCCCACCATTCCCGCCCGGCCTTGCTGTTGCTCGCGCTCCGCTTGAGCGTAGCGAGGCGCGAACGGCCCGTGGACTCTTCGGCCCTCATTCCCATGCACATGACCACACGGCCCCCGTATTCAGGGTGAGCCTTTAGGTAGCGCCGCACCTCCCTTTCGATCGGCGTGCGCTTCAAGTCCGAAGTGCATTGACGGTTTTTAGGTGATGGAAACATGCCCCGGCGATCGACCATATCCCAAAAGCCGGTCGCCGCCTTCGCGACCAAAATCGGACATGCCCCGCTGTTGGCGTGGATATGTTCCAAGGTCCCTTCCCATTCGACGCCGTCAAGCATGGCATGGACGATTAGGATTTGAGCGTCTGGGACGATCGATCGAACGACGGCCTTCATTGCCTGGCTGTCTTTCCCAGAGCTGTCCGACACAACGAACAGGGCCCCTTCATCGCGGAAGGCGGTAATTTGCACCAGGTCGGCGGCGTTAGGAACGAACAAGGAACGTCTCCGGTAGCATTGGGCGGCGCGGCGGCCGCCCGGTTGGGTGGTATCAGCGGCGGGCCCGGCGGCCGTCCGCCTGGCTGGCCTCGACGCCCAGGCAATAGGCGACCCAGCGTTTACGCGGCCAGGCGTCAGGCTGGCGGTGCAGAATTGAACCGTCCGCATCGTCCTGATAGCCCTGGTTCCACCAGGTATCGCGCTGGCGGATGTGGCGGCGGCGGCCGGTCATGTAGTCGCGGCCATAGCGCAGCCGGAATTGCTCCGCCTTCAACGCGGCCGTCTTCCGGGCCTGATAGTCCATCGTTGCTTGCGTCAGGAGGCGGCAATCCCCGCCCTGGCCCATGATGTAATTGCGGGCGGTGATGCCCAGGCGATCCACAATAGCGAGAAGCTCAAGCGAGCGAGTGGCGCGTTCTTCGCGGCGGCGGGAGGCAACGGGGGCGAGTATCATGGCAAGGTCTCCGGGGCCGTTCTGGCCTGCCCCCTATGTGCGCCCATTGGTCCCATTGTGCAAGGGGGTAAAATGCCCATCGGTCCCTTTTTTTATCCGGCCCCATTGACCGGGGGCGGGGGTAGGCGTACCTCCATCAATGCGCCCGGAGGCCAACACATGGATGGAACGACAAACCGCAACGCCACACGGCGGCGGCTTCAAGGGAAAGGACCCGCCAACCCGGCGGCGCCTGCCCCTGGTCACGACAGCCATAGCGACTTCCGGGGCGTGTCAACGCTGATGAAGGAAGCACTATCATGACGATCATTCTTGCTCTCGCCGCTGTCCTGGCTCCCGCTTCGCAGCAGCCCACCGCGGCATGCAAGGCATACGCCGAAAGCGGCCGTGTCGCCGGCAACGTCAATACCTCGCTGTTCGGGTGCAAGTGCGTGCGCGGCCCGAAGCTGTCCGCGACGAAGGCCCGCCCGGCGCGCTAAGGTGTGACCGGCGGCGCGCTGGCGCCGTCGCGATGATGAAAGGAACGCACCATGGCAAAGGGAAGCAACGGCGCACCCCCGGCGGCTGGCGAGCTTCGGCTCCTGATCGAACGGGCCCAGCGCATCCGCGAAGAAATCAAAGAGCTTCAGGCGGACGAAAAGGACGTTTACAACGAGGCGAAATCCCGCGGCTTCGACACGCCCACGATTAAGGCCGTGATGAAGTGGATGGAGAAGGACCCGAATAAGCGGAACGAAGAGGCCGCCTTGTTCGAAGTCTATCGCTCCGCCCTGGGGCTGGGCGAAGGTTCGCTGTCGGACCTGGCGCGCGACTGGCTCAACGGCAAGCGCGGGGACGCCGCGGTGGCCGCGGAAGATGGCGAGGGCCAGTTGAACGCCTTCCCCACACGGGCGCCCACGGCCGAAGACTTCGGCGACGCGCTGGAAGACGAAGACGCGGAGGCCCTGACGCCGCAAGACGCGGAGCGGCTGGGCGCGGAAGCGGCCAAGTCGGGCCGGCCGGTGTCCGCCAATCCGTTCCGGCCTGGCGACGAACGCCGCGCCGCCTGGGATGGCGCCTGGTGCGCCGCGCTGGGCACGGACGGCATGGACATCCCGGCGGAGCTGCGGCCCACGCCGAAGGCCAAGAAAGGTGAAGAGGAATGAGCGAAGGCAACAACGGCGCGGGGGGCAACCCTCGCGCCGCGCCCGTTTCGGCGGAAGAGCTGGAAAAGCGCCGCAAGCGGAAGGAGCAAGCCCAGGGCGAAGCATTGGCCCAGGACTTCGCGGGCTATGGCTACGTGTCGATGCCTGGCGACGCTATCGAGCCAATCTTGGATCATCCCACGCGGCGCGCCCTGTCCGAATGGATGGCGGAAATGAACAGCGTCACCGCTTTGGCCGCGGTCGGCATGAAGCCGCGGTCCCGCGCCCTGCTCGACGGGCCGCCGGGATGCGGAAAGACGACGCTGGCCCATCACGTCGCAATGCGCCTGGGCTTCCCCATGGTCACGGTCCTGGCAAGCTCCATTATTCAGCCGTATGTCGGCGAAAGCTCGCAGCGCATTGCTAAGCTATTCGAGCTGGCCCGCAAGGTTCCTGACGGCGTCGTGCTGTTCCTCGACGAGCTGGACGCCATCGCGCGCAACAGGGCCGATTTTCAGGGAGGCTCTAAGTCGCATGACGACGGCTTGACCATATCCCTGTTGGCGGAGCTGGATCGTCACCAAGGCATGGTGTTCGCGGCGACCAATCAGCCGGACGGGATCGACGCGGCGGTTACGCGGCGGTTTGACCTTCGGGTCAATATCTCCCTGCCGGGCGAGCTGGAGCGGATCGCGATCGTCAAGCTGTACCTCAAGCCGCTCAAAGTGTCGGAAGACATCGTGGAGGCAATCGCCGACGAAATGGACGGTGGTTCACCCGCGCTAATCAAGGACGTGTGCGAGGCGATCAAGCGCGGCTTGGTCCTGGGGCCAAAGCTCAAATACGAAACTGGCCTGGGCGCCCTGGTGCGGCGTGCGGTCCAGACGATCAAGCCTCACGATATGGACAACATTCCCCGGCTTTGGCGGGGCGTGCAACAGTCGATCGAACGCCTGGACGCGGCGGCGGAAGGCCACTGGCCCCCGGCAATGCCCGCGTAATGGCCGCGGGCGGCGGCGGCGGCCGGGATGATCCCTTGTCCCATCGGTCCCACGCCGCCCGCGAAGACATGCAACGTGCTTACCGGAGGGATGCGAATGCAGACGATGTTTTCAATGATGGTCAAGGGGCCGCCGGTCGCCTGGGCTCGCGCCCGGACGGCGGTTCGCAAGGGGGCCGCGCTGCCGGGTAAGGCCAAGCAACAGTTTTTCACGGCCAAGGATCAGGCCCGATATAAAAAGGTAGTCCAGGACGAAGCGCGCCTGGCGATGATCCGGGGACGCATAGCGGGCCATCACAACGGCCGCCCCGCCCGGCTGCACATGCCGCTGATCCTGGAATGCGTCGTCTATCTCCCTATCCCGGCAAGCTGGACGAAGGCGGAAAAGGCGGCGGCGCTGGCTGGCGAAAAGCGCCCCACGGCCAAGCCGGATATAGACAATTGGGTCAAGCTTCCGATGGATGCCCTTTCCGGCATCGTATACGAGGATGACGCCCAGGTGGTCGGCTTCGGCAATACGGGCCTGTGGTATAGCGATATGCCCCGCCTGGAGCTGTCCGTATGGCCCGCTGATGCGGAGCGATACACCGCCGGGCCCCTGACCGCGGCAATCTTCAAGGAAGCGGGCGTGGTCAATCTGTCAAATATGCAAGCCGTGCTGGACGCGGTGGAAGTCGCATTGGAGGGCGGCAATCATGACGGATGAAGTGAACAAGGGCCGCCACGTCTTCACGGTGAACGTGGGGCGCGATTGCCATGAGCTGGAGGTGCAAGCGGATGACTTCCACGTTGATAGCGACGGCATCCATTTCTTTACGGAGCCGGACCCGCAAAACCCGGAGGGCGTGACCCGCTGTTTCGTGTCCCATCCGGCGGTCGTCCGGGTTGGGCGCCAGGATCGCAGCCCGGAGGCGCTGAAGTGAACGGCCCGGCTTTCACCATGACCGCTCGCTTTATGGGCTTGCGCCCGAATGCGATCGGCCGGGGCGGCTTGGCCCGCTTGGTATTGTCCTATCGCTGGGATCATACTTTGCCGGTCGCCGCGTGGCTGATGAATAATCCCAGCCTGGCAGGCCAGCCGGTCGGCGGGCTTGTCCTGGAGCCTGGTGAGAAAACGGAAGTGGAAACCGCGGCGACATTCGACCCCACCGCCAAGCGCGTCGTCCATTTCAGCAAGGCGCTAGGGGCCGGCGGCGCGGACCTGGTCAACTGGTGTCCGATAGTGGAGACATACCCGGTGGAGCTTTGGCGAATGCTTAAGGAAGGACACTTCCCGGTCACGCTTGAAGCCGAGAATAACGCCGCAATTGCCCTGGCGGCGGCGGCGGCAAAATTTCGCATCGTGGCAACGGGCAATGAGGGATTGAAGCGTGCCCCGGCCGCATTCCAAACCGCGTTCTCCGTCTTCAAGGGGCCTGATATGCTGCTTGCGCTGGGCACGTCCGGCGGCGGCGCCCCACTCCATCCCTTAGCGCGCGGGAAGCACGCTATAACCAATGATCGCGTGCCAGTCCCGTTTGTGTCCGATTGGCCGTTCGGGTCGGACTATCCTTTTTCGGGTGGGAAGTGATGGTCTCCGTATTCCCCGCGCAAATGGTCCAGGCCGGCTTCGGCCAGATGCCCCCAGCCGATGGCGACGACGATATGCCGTGCCTGTCCGATCGCCAGGACCAGGCACGCGAGCGGACCAGGGCGGCGGCGCGCACGGTCCCATTGGAGGCGCATTGTTCCACTTGCGGGCATGTGTGGCCGGTCGCCTATATGCCGATGCCTGTCGCCCAGCTCGCGGAGCTGGCGGGCGCGGCGCGCTGTCCGAAGGGATGCACGGCGGGGCCTGACGTGAAGATGACCGCGCCTGTTCTGGTCCCGCCCGGCGGCGGCGCGGATTGGGAAGAAACCGTCCGTGTCTAAGCGGCCATCGGTCCCCGCGGCGGCGGCAAGCTTCAGTCCCTCTATGCGGGAAATGCTTGCCCTCCTGTCCAAGGGAGAGGTGCAGGGCACAAGCTTTGGGGCAACGCTGCACGCCCTGAAGCGCCGCGGCCTGGCGGAGTTCTATGGGAGAGGTCCGGCGGCGCGCTGGCGGCTGACGGACCGAGGAAGGGAGGTAGTGAGCGATGGCGGGTGGTAAATACCGGCTGATAACGCACGGTCGCCGCGGTGGCCGTGGAGCGCGGGAAAGGCACGCGGCCCAGCTCCATACGATGGCGGCCAATCTGGACCGCCGTGGGCTGACGGAAGCGATGTGGAGCAAGATTGCGGAGCTTCACCTAGCGAGGCTGGCCCCAGAGCGCGGGCTGGTCGCGTCCACGGACGATCCGGTCCTATGCGCGCTCTTCCGGCGCGGCGTCGCTGTCTTCCGCGATACGGGGCACACACCTGGGCGCGGCCTATGGGCCTTGTCCGATGTCGGCGTGAAGCTGGCAAAGGCTGGCCCGGATGGCTCGTAAACGGACGGCGGCGGATTGGGCGCGCCTGATCCGATTGGCCCAATACCAAGCGCGATTTGTGCAACGGTTTCGACGCTACAGGGCGGGGGCGAATGCCCGCCCACCCCGGAGCAATGACAAGTAGGCGTAGCGGCTATGCATATCCATATTACATGCTTTTCGAGTGGTAGGCCCGGCGGCGGCGTGGCGGGTGCGCTGTGAGTATCCGCCTTATGTCGATCATCTGGCCCCAGGACGTGCGACCTTCAGGCAAAAAGCTGGTCCTGCTCGCGTTCGCCGATGCGGCCAACGACGATGGGCTGACGTGGATCGCGATGGAGTCCCAGCGCGGGTCAATCGACATCGCGCAAAAGGCGTCCATGGACGTGCGATCCGTGCGCCGTCATGTGGCGGACCTGGAGGCGGAAGGATGGCTGGAGCGGTGGGAAACGGTCGGCAAGGGATGCGTCTGGCGGGTCTCGGCTACCCCGGACAATTTGTCCGGGGTAAAGGAGGGGACCCCGGACAATTTGTCCATTTGCCCGGACAATTTGTCCGGGGAACCTTTTCTTAACCGTCAAGAGAAAGAAAAGACGGGCGAGCGCGTGAAGCCGGTTGAAGGGCGATGCCCGATCACGGGCCAGCCGCTAGTCCCAGGCGTATCGCTGGAACAGTGGGAAGCTTTCCTGGACATGCGGGCATCGGTGGGCAAGCCGGTCCAGCCTTACGTTGCCGCCAAATTGCTTTCCGCCCTGGCGCGGTTCGCCAAGGGCGGGTGGCATGCCGGCGACATCCTGGATCGATCGACCGTCAACGTGTGGGCTGACGTGTACGAACCGGAGGCGGGGCGCGTCACGGGTGTGCGTCGTGTCGTGGCGGGCCAGGTAGCGGAGCCTGTCGGCATGTCTGACGATGACCGGCGCGAACTGGTCCGGATTGGGAATATAGAAGATACCGGCGAAATGTTGCGGGCCCGGCGTGAATTCATGGCCCAGCTCGAACGCCGGAACGCGCCCGCGCCGTTGCGGGAATTGGTCGGCGAGCTGCCGTTGCGGCCGCCTGTTCGTGGAGAGAGGAAGTAGCAACATGATGAAATTGCAGAGCGGAGTTGCAACGTTGACGATAATGGCTGGTCCCGCGGGGATTAAGCTTATCGGCGACGGTAACAATTTGGGAAGAGTCCAGTTTATCGGTACAGATTTTCTAACTGAATTGCGGGCCACTAACTCCCGACGCTATCTTGATTGGGTAGGCGAAAACCAGCTGGAAGAAGATGCCGCGTTCCTATTCGATGCGACTGAATTAGCCGGCGAGGTGGGCGAGCTAGTCAACGTCGTGAAAAAGCTGGTCCGTGAGAAGGTCGGATGGGCAGGAAGCCGGGCCGGACCTAGCGACTTCGAAGACGAATGCGCAGATGTCTTGATATGTCTGGACAGGCTGGCGTCTAGGGTAGGCATTGACTTGCGCGAGGCAACAATACGCAAGTTCAATGCTACCTCTGAAAAGGTGGGTCTTCATCATAGGCTTTACGCTGGCGAGGATATTCAGAGGGTTACAAGCGCGCGAGGCGCATTTGACCCGCTGGACCGTGCAAAGCTGATTGCCGCTTATCCCGGCCCCGTGGTGTCATTCGATGTTGAGGAGGGTTATTATCTCGCTTCGTGTGATGATTGCGGCTGGGTGGGGTCATCGCAACTATGCGGGACTGACAAAGGCCAGGATGACAGCTCGGTATACTGTCCCAGGTGCCATTCTTCGGGGGCTGATTGCGGGAAAGTGGCGGAATTGATCCCGCCCAATTCGTAATGACTAAGGTATTACGTCGGGTCCACGCGCCGGTTGCGCTGGCGGACCAGGTGGTGGCCTGGATCGTGCTTCGCGGCGGTGGAACCCTAGACGACGTGGCTGGCGCGCTATCCAGGCGCCCGGCTGAAGCCGAAGCAATTGTGAAAGGAGAAACTTACTATGGGCGTTGATATTCGTATCGGTGGGACCAATGGCCGCACCTTCCGCATGGGCGGCCAGGCATACGAGGCGCGAGCCGTGGCAAACCACGGCGTCCACCTGGACGCGCTGGCGAAAAGTGGCGGCCTGACGTGGATCGAGGCGGCCGCCATCGTCCAGGATCGCCCCTGGCGCTCCATGGACCTGGACGCGGCGCGGTCGATCGTGACTGATGCGCTAGGGTCGCATCGTGGGTAAGCGTATGCAGGGCCGCCGCGGACAGGCGGCCCTTAAACGCCGAAAGGCTGCCCACCCATTTTGCGCGCATTGCGCGGCGCGGGGGATCGTGAAGGCTGCGGCCCAGATGGACCATATCCTGGCTTTGGCGCTCGGAGGCGAAGACGTGGACAGCAATATCCAGGGCCTTTGCATCCCGTGCCATGCGATCAAGACGGCGATGGAGGATGCAAGCGGCGGCGCGGCTACCAATCATCCGGAATGGCTACGGCCGGCATCCTGTCATCTGACGATCGTCACCGGGCCGCCATGCGCCGGCAAGTCCACATGGGTGAGAGACGCGGCTGGGCCGCTGGACGTGGTCATAGACCTGGACGACATCGCCAGCCGCATTGACCCGTCTTTCGCCAGGCGGTGGACGGGAGACCTGTTGAATAGGTCAATCCGCGCACGCAATTCGCTCCTGGGCTCGCTATCGACCATGCCCCCCAGGGCGGCGGCCTGGTTCGTGATCGGCGCGCCCACGGCGGCCGAACGCGCGTGGTGGCACGACAAGCTGAAGCCGGCGGATAGTGTCCACCTAGACCCCGGCAAAGACGTGTGCATGCGGCGCGCCCAGCTCCGAACGCACACCCAGCGGGAAGGCTGGGAGCAACAGCAAATCGTAGCGGAGTGGTATCAACTGGCCCGTCAGCCGTGGCGCCCAAAGGCGTCGCGCCCGAAGCGCCAGGCTATCGGAGCTGACGGATACCCTGTGGAGGAATGAGACATGGCACTGATTATCGTGGTTTCGGCGATGTTCGCTCTGGTTCTGATTGGCATTGTGACCCTAGTCAGCATCGTCAAGTATCGGGTGGAAGACAGGCTGTCGTCGCTTGAACAGCGGGTGGACAATCTGGTGCGCGACGCGCGGGCGGCGGAAGCGCGGTCCCGCGGGGTAGGCGGTATGGGCGAGCATCGCGGCTATACCATGGAGGATGCAGGCCGGTGGCATGGGTACAATCCAATCCCGTCAGCCCCGCCGCGGGAGCCGCGCCGATGACCCCGCCCCCTGAAGCATCGGTGTCGGGTGAGGATGGCTTGCCCCCGATCGCCCGCGCAATGCTGGGCCTGGTCGCCATCACGTTGAACGGGCGACCCGTTCGGTCATGCGTCAGCTATTCTGTACCCCAAGGCTTCGTCCGTGTTGTCGCGAAGGACGAAGATGGGAGGGCATACATCAGGCGCACAACCGGCGGCGAAGAGGTTGCCACCGTCCGGGCTGACGGCGTGGTGGCCGTGCGCCTCTTGGATAAAATAGACACCATGGATGCAATCCATAGCGCATCGTATACGACGTAATATTATTACATCGAGAAAAATTAACCATTTAACGACGAGAGGGTCGAAAAAAAATTTTTTCAAAGACGAGAAAAGTTTTTCTGAAAAAAATTTCAGACGTAATTTTGTTTCTCAAAAAATGGTGAGGGGGGGTGTTAAAAGGCTGGCCCGTTTCGGCGGACATCGGCGCGGGCCTTTTTTTTATGTGAGGACGAAATTTCGAAGGGGGGTAGCGCCGCGGGCCGGTTTGGTCCATTGGTCCCATTCACCTGGAGAGAGGAAACGAGCTTATGACCGACACCACACAGCCCCCGGCCAATCCGTATGCGATCCAAGGCCCGGCGCTCATCAGCTTCTCCGGTGGGCGGACCAGCGCGTACATGCTCAAGATGATGCTGGATGCAGCCGGTGGCGCTTTTGAGCATGATGTGCGCGTGTGCTTTGCCAATACTGGCAAAGAGCGGGAAGAAACGCTCCGCTTTGTGCATGAGTGTCAAGTGCGCTGGGGCGTGCCGATACACTGGCTTGAATGGCGACCTATGCCGGCTCGCTTTGAAGAAGTAACCTATGAGACGGCAGATCGCACCGGCGCTCCTTTCGAGGGGCTAATCGATTTGCGGGGTCGCCTTCCTAATCCATTGCAGCGTTTTTGCAGCCGAGAGTTGAAAGTGGAGCCCATTAAGGCGTTTTGCCGTTCAATAGGGTGGGATCGGTGGCAAAATGTGATCGGGCTACGCGCCGACGAAAGCCGCCGTGTCCGCAACAAGCTGACCGAAAATGACAATGGTGGCCATCGCTGGAAATCTGTGATGCCTCTGTATTCTGCTGGTGTAACGCGCGAACAGGTCATGGAATTCTGGTCAGACCAGGAATTTGACCTTGGGTTGCAGCCTTACGAAGGGAATTGCGACCTGTGCTTCATGAAGGGAGCGCGTATCCTCCAGCACATCATTCGCGACGATCCCAGCCGGGCGAAGTGGTGGATAGAGCGCGAGGCGGCGGGCAGTCGTTTCGAGCGGGATCGATCATACCAAGCGATGGCGACCGATGTAGAGCGACAGCCTCTCTTACGACTGCTCGACCCAGATCAGGAATACGATGCCGAATGCGGCACTTGGTGTGCGGGAGAGGCGGCATGACCGACACCACACAGCCCCCGGCCGAGACGCTGGCAGCCGCCGCCCTGACCCGCCGCGCTGGTGGCGATGCGGGGGCGGTGCGTTGGCGCGAACGCTGGTATGGGTCCGATCCCCAGCGCGGTTCCGCGATCGTGGACGAGGCCGGAAACCTGATCGCCTATTTTGGGGGCGACAGGGAAACGCATCGTGCCACCACGGCCGCGGTCGCAGCCCATAACGCCGGCCTCGCGGCCCCCGCGCTGGTGGTGGAGGGGGCGTTTCCCCAGAATGTCGTCTCGCTGGTTGTCGCGGCGCGCGAAGCGTTCGACACGGGCGCTTTGCCTGATGATGAACGGGACGCACTGGACAAGGCGCTGGAGCCGTTCGCGTCCGCGGTTCCCTATGAGAATGAACCGGACGCGGTTGGCGTCCCGGCGCCAGCGGGGGAACCGGACCCTGAAAGCGCTCCCGGCCGCGTCGGCTGGCATACGAGCGAGGAAGGCGGCGGCCCCGATGTCGGAATATCGGTTGGCCTGGGCTCCGGCTCTTCGCTGTTCATTGGCGACCTGCTGGATCGTGATGGCGGGCCGGTTGGTATTGTCTTCCATGGCCCTGGCGGCGTCCGACATGCTGCGCGCTTGTCCGAATTGGACGAAGTACGCGACCTGTTCGAACAGCATGTTGCGCCCGCTATTGCCGGCTTGTCGGGGCGCGGCAATGGGTCGCGCTAGAAAGCCCACCCATATCAAACTTGTGGAGAACGCGAAGGACAGGAGGTCTCCAGGAGCCAAGGCGGGGGAGCCGGTCCCCGTCAATCCGCTGGGGCCTCCCCCCAAGGGCATGACCGCGCGGGAGCAAGAGGTTTGGCACAAGGTAGGGCGCGAGCTTCCGGCCGGCATGCTGAAGTCCGTAGACGAATATATGATGACAGCTTTTTGCCGCGCCGTCGCCATTGCGGATGAAGCAACGGAGCTACTGCGCGCGCCGGTAAAATATGCGGCCGAGGTGGCGGAAGGCGAGACCAGGCCCGCCGAAGCCCCGCCGCTGTTGTGCGAAACGCCCAATGGCTTTTTGCAGCAGCATGCTTATCTGTCGATCATCAACAAACAGGCCGTGATAATCAAAACCCTGGGCGTGGAGCTGGGGCTATCCCCATCGGCCAGGACGCGGATACAAGTAGGGGGCGATGACGAAGACGAAGACCCCACGGCCCGGTATTTCGCGTGACCGGACGACGGCTTACGCGAAGGACGTGTGTGCGGGTCGGATCGTAGCCGGCCCGCACGTCCGCAACGCGTGCCGTCGCCACCTTGAGGATTTGCGCAAAGGCAAGGCGCGCGGCTTGCGGTGGAACGTCCAGCTCGCGGAGCTGAAAATTCAGATGTTTTCAGATGTCTTCCGCCTGGCGGAGGGGCAGTTTGATAACAAACCGCTGCACCTGGAGCCGGCCCAATGCTTTATCGTCGGCTCTCTATTCGGGTGGCAGTCGTCCAGGCGCGTACCAGGCAAATGGGTGCGCCGCTTCCGACGCGCCTTTGTGGAAATGGGCAAGGGTAACGGCAAGTCCCCATTGGCGGGCGGGATCGCAATTGACGGCCTTTGCATGGAGGGGGAGGCGGGCGCCCAGATATACTCCGCGGCGGCCAAGAAAGATCAAAGCGCGATCCTATTCCAAGACGCCGTAAAAATGGTACGAAAGTCGCCGGCTCTTAAAAAGCGGCTGCAAATACAGGGCGCGGAAGGCAAAGAACACAATATTGCCCATCACAAATCCGGCTCTTTCTTCCGCCCTACTTCGCGCGAAATGGGCAAAACGGGTTCGGGATTGCGGCCCTACATGGTCCTGGCGGACGAAATTCACGAAATGGCGGACCGCCGTATTTTGGACATGCTGGAGCGAGGGTTTAAATCGCGCGAACAGCCTCTCCTATTCATGATTACGAATTCGGGAAGCGATCCCAATTCCGTGGCCGGGCAGGAGCATGACCACGCCGTCAAGGTCGCGGCGGGGTCCCATGACCAGGTGGGCCCGGATGGGACATACGTGGGCGAGGTCGTGGACGATGACCTATTTAGCTACGTGTGCGCCCTGGACGAAAAGGACGATCCGCTGCGCGATCCGTCATGCTGGATCAAGGCTAACCCCCTCCTGGGCGTGACGGTGACGGAAGAATATCTGGCCGGCCTGGTCCGGGATGCCAGCAACCTTCCGTCCGCTCGAAACGAAATCTTGCGCCTCCACTTCTGTGTCTGGACGGAGGCAAGCGTAGCGTGGCTGACGCGCGAGATTATCAATCCATGCCTGTCGGACTTCGACCCTGGAATTCACGCGGGCGCCCCGGCCGTCGCCGGCCTCGACCTTTCGCAGCGCCGCGATTTGACCGCCAAGGCTATGGTGGTGAAGACTGGGCATGTGGAAGTGCCAGTGACCCGCCCGCGCACGCTGGGGGAAGAGACGGACGCGGAAACGGATGGGACCGTTGGTCCAATAACGCGGATGGTGAAGAAGCCAACCTGGGACATCTGGATAGAGGCCTGGACGCCCGGCGACACTCTGGCCGCACGGGTGATAGCGGATAAGCAACGATATGACGTTTGGGTGCATGATGGATGGTTGCATGCCCCGCCTGGGCAGATCGTGGACTATCTGCACGTCGCCCAAAGCATCGCCGAAGATGCGGATGAATTTGATTTGCGCCTAGTCTGCTACGATCGATACGCGTTCCGCCGTTTCGAAGATTATGTGGACCAGGTCGGCGTAGAGGTCGAGTTCGTAGAGCATCCCCAAGGCGGCGTGAAAAAGGGCAAGGTGACGGAGGAAATGAAGCGCGTTGCGCGCCAGGCGACAGTCCCGCGGGAGGCGGAAGGCTTGTGGATGCCGGGCAGCGTCATGGCGTTTGAGGAAGCATTGCTGGAAAAGCGCGTGCGACTTCGGGCGAACCCGGTGCTTATCGCCGCCTTGTTGTCGGCTGCGACCGAAACGGATAAGTGGAATAATCGCTGGCTGACGAAGGCGCGTTCCGTGAACAAAATTGATCCCGCGGTTGCGGTATGCATGGCCTTCGGCGGGGCAATCGCTTTGCTGGCTGACGCGGAAGGAGGGCTGGGCTGATGCGCCTCAAGAGCATGGGAACGGACACCGTCCGCGATGTCACCCCGAAGGCCGCCGGAAGCGACTGGTTCCGGAAGGCAATGGGCTTCGTCGTCACCCGCCTTTCCCTGGTCCACCGCGAAGGCTGGCCCATCGAGAATAGCACGGCCGGGGAGCCGGTAACGGCCGCAAGCGTGATGGGGCTTTCCGCCGCCTGGTCGTGCGTCAACGTCATTGCGGGGACCCTGGGGACGCTTCCTTTCGAGGTGTGGCGGACCAATCCGCGCACGGGCTTCCCCGAAGCGGCGCCAGGCCATTGGCTGTCAATCCTGCTTCGGCGTCCGAACCTTGAGCAAACGCGTATCGATTTGCTCGAATATATGTCCGTCTCCCTGGAGCTGCGGGGCAACGCGTATGTGCGCAAGGGGCGCCTCACTGACGCCGGCCGGATCGTGTCATTGACGCCCATCAACCCGGATGACGTGTATGTCTACCGTGATCGCAATACCCGGATGATCCGGTATCGGGTGCGCGACGATCGCGGCCAGGTGGAAGAGCTGACGGCGCGTGAGGTCTGGCACGTCCGCGGCCCAGGCGGCGACCCCCTGGGGGGTATGTCCACTATCGCTTTCGGCCGCAATTCCTTCGGCCTGTCCCAGGCGCTCGACAAGGCGGCGTCATCTACCTTCCGCAACGGGGTCAAACCCTCCGGGGTGCTGTCGTTCCAAGATTGGTTGACGGAACCGCGGCGCCGTGACGCGCGCAAGGAAATCGACGGCTTCAAGGGTGCAGCCGAAGCCGGCCGGCCTCTTGTGCTGGAGGGTGGCGTTACCTGGCAACAGTTGAGCTTCGCGCCTGAAGAAGCCCAGATGTTGCAGAGCCGCAATTTCGGCGTGGAGGAGACTTGCCGCTGGTTCGGCGTGCCCCCGGTCCTTGCCGGCCACACGGAAAAGGTCTCCGCCTGGGGGACAGGCATCCTGGAGATTACCCAAGGATGGGTTAGGTACGGGCTACGCCGTCGCATCAAGCGGCTGGAAATGTCCGGGGACCAGGACTTGCTATCCGCGCAAGAGCTGGGGGAGGGGTATTTCCTTCGCTACAATCTGGACGCGCTTTTGCGTGCGGACAGCGCGGGCCGCGCGAAATTCTATGAAATCATGACGCGCGCGGGCCTGATGACGATCAACGAATGCCGGAAGCTTGAAGGGCTCCCACCGGTCCCAGGCGGCGACGTGCCCCGCATGCAATCGCAAAATGTCCCTATCGGCGCGGCCCTTACGGCGATGCCGGTTCCCACTGGAGGCGAGTAAGATGAAATTGGAAGGCGCCTGGACAGGCAGGAAAATGGACGCCGCGCTGGAGCTGAAGGCGGACAGCATTACGGCCGAAGGTGAATTCGAAGGCTACGCCTCCGTTTTCAATGTCGTGGACCAGGGCGGCGACGCCGTCCAGCCCGGCGCATTTATCGATGGTATCGCGCGAGCCAAGGCCGAGCGCCGGTTCATTCCGCTGCTTTGGCAACATGACCGGCGCGAGCCCATGGGAACCTGGCCGGATATGGCCGAGGACGCCAAGGGCCTTTGGGTCCGCGGCAAGCTGGTCCTGGAGGATAACCCGGTCGCCAAGCGCGCCCATTCGCTCTTGAAGGCTGGCGCCCTGGGCGGCCTGTCGATCGGATACCGCATTCCCGCGGCGGGCGCTGAAGAGGACCCGAAGCGGCGCGGCATCTACCTTTTGAAAAAGGTAGACCTGGTGGAAATCAGCCTGGTCACGATGCCGATGCTGATCCAGGCGCGGGTATCCGCGGTCAAGTCATTGCTGGAGGGCGGAGTGCATCCATCCGTAGCGGACCTGGTCGGCGTCCTGGAAGAGCTGGGCTATGAAAAGAGCCTGGCCCAAGCGATCGGCGAAAACAGCCGGCCGCTACTGGAAAAAAGAACCGGAGACGAGGGATTGGCGCAAGGCCTTGACGCGTTCTATAAGGCAGTCGCGGCCACCGACGTTCTGTAGGCCATTTAGAGGAAGGCGGGACCATGAAAAAGTTTGGTACGTTCGCCGCGGTTTCGGCTCTTTCGGCTGGCCGCATGTTTGCTTTGGGGGCGACGATGTCGGCCGCGGAGCGCGCCAAGGGGCGGTTCATGCGCGATGGCGAGGGCCACACGCAAGGCAACCGTTCGCCGCAACAGATCGCGGACGATTTGCTGGCGAAGGTGAAGGCATCGACCGACGCCGCGACCCAGAAGGCGCAAGAGGCAATGGACGCCGTCGCCAAGTTCGGCGACATCCCCCCGGATTTGAAGAAGTCCGTGGACGATGTCGTTTCCGAAATGAACGGCCTGAAGACGCAACAGGGCGAATTCGCCCAGGCAATCGAGGCGCTGAAGAAGTCGGGCGCGTCCGATGACGAAGTGCAGACGCTCGGCAATGCGTTCGTGGACAGCGATGAATTCAAGTCGCTGATTGGCGACAAGGGCGGCCGCGGCCGTGCGACCGTCGAAACCAAGGCAACGATCACGCTTGCCACCACGAACGCGGACGGCTCGGCGGGCGCTGCCGTGGCGCCCACGCGGCTCAATACCCTGCTGACGCTGCCCCAGCGCCGGCTGGTGATCCGCGACCTTATCACGCCGGGCCAGATGGGCGGAAACGCCCTCCAGTATGTCCGCCAGACGGGCTTCGTGAACAACGCCAATGTCGTGGCGGAAGGCACGAAAAAGCCGCAATCGGACCTGAAGCTGGCCCTTGTCGACACCACGGCAAAGGTGATCGCCCACTACATGAAGGCTTCGCGCCAGGTCCTGGACGATGCCCCGCAGCTCCGGTCGCTGATCGACAACAATTTGCTGTATGGCCTGGCCTTCCGCGAAGAGGCGGAAATCCTGTACGGCGATGGCACGGGCCAGCATCTGCTCGGCATCGTGCCCCAGGCCCAGCCGTTCGCTCCGCCGGCCGCGCTGGGTGACGCCGCTTCGCCCATCGATCAAATCCGGATGGCGATCCTGCAAGCCGTGCTGGCGGAATTTCCCGCCACCGGGATCGTGCTGAACCCGATCGATTGGGCGCGTATCGAAATGATGCGCGTGGACCGCGATGCGGACGGCAAGCCCAAGGGCGCGTATCTGATCGGCCAGCCCCAGGGTGACGCCCCCCTTCGACTGTGGCGCCTTCCGGTCGTGGAAACCCCGGCGATCGTCGCCGGCAAGTTCCTGACCGGCGCCTTCCGCCTGGGCGCCCAGCTCTTCGACCGCTGGGTTGCGCGCGTCCAGCTCTCGACCGAAAACGAAGACGACTTCGTTAACAACCTTGTTACTATTCTGGCGGAGGAACGTATCGCCCTGGCCGTCTACCGGCCGGAAGCGTTCATCTACGGGACGCTGGACTGGACGCTGTTGGACCCCGCCAATCCGTAAGCGCCTGGCGAGGTGACAGCCCCGCGGGTCACGCGGGGATAGAGGGGGCCGGGCCGGGCTGGCCTGGCCCCCTTGTTGTATGGAAAGCCGCATGGTGCGAGCTTCGGAGGCGAGACGATGAAGCAATATTCCTGGAATGTGATGCGCGAAATGATCGGAGACCGCGGCTATCGCGAAGGCGATGCTCGCGAGCTTCCGGCCCTGGACGCGCTCCACCTGGTCAAGAGCGGCGCTCTCGCGCCGGGCAACGAAGAGGCGCGCGCCGCTATTATGGAGCTGATGGACGTGGACAACGTGGGACCAAACGGCATTCCCGAAAACGGTGTGATCCAGCGCGTCAAGGAAGACGCGCCGAACAACAAGGATGCGGGCTCCGCGCCCGTTAACAAGGATGCCGGCTCCGCGCCGAAGGATAAGGCGGCCCCCGCCCCGCATCCCATGATCGTGACGCCCCCGGAACCCGCCCCGGCTCCCGCCCCGGCTCCGGCTCCTGCCCCGGCTCCTGCCCCGGCTCCTGCCCCGGCGCCCGCCCCGGCCCCGGCTCCCGCTCCGACTGAAGGCGCAGCCCCGGCGGTGAAGGCCAAGGCGCCCGGACAGTCTGGAAAGAGGCGCTGACAATGGCCCTCGACCTGACGGGCGAGCCTGTGACGCTCGCGGAGGCTAAGGGCCACCTGGGCGTCCGCAACGACTTCCGCGACGGTGAAATATCGCGGCTGATCGTGGCCGCGCGCGAGCGGGTGGAGGGCTATTCAGGCCGTGCGCTGAAGCGGCGCGAAGTAACGGAGACGTTCGACGGCTTCCGTTCCGCAACGGGCGCCCCGATCGCGCTCAAGCTGGGGCCGGTGCATTCGGTGGACAGCATCGCCTATATGAGCGGGGACGGCTTGGTCCTGCACCCGCCCGGTGGTGTGGTCATGGAATTTGACAATTCCTTTCGGCTGCTATCCCGCGGGGATGGGTGGCCGGTGGTCCCATCGGGCACGCCCGTGCAAGTCCGCTATACCGCCGGCTTCGGCGGAGAGGGGGCCGCGGTCCCGCAAATGCTTGTCCAGGCCATGCTTTTGTTGGTGGGGCTCTGGTTCGAAAATCACGAAGGGGCCGTGGTAGGCCGTTCGGCGGTTGAGCTGCCGGAAGGGGTCAAATCGCTATGCCGGGACTTCCGCCCCGCCGGTGTTTCATAGGAGGTAATCAGGTGGCAAAATTCGATCGCAGCAAGGACGGGGTCAAAGCGCGGGTGGACTTCATCCGCGGTTCGGTCCGCAAGAAGAAGGGCCAGGAGCTGACGGACGAAGAGCTGGCGACGATGACGGACGAGGCCGTGGACAATGAAGTCCTGTTCAACCGGCTTGAAATTCTGACGGACGCGAAGGCGGAAGGCGACGCCGGTTCGCCGGCCAGTGACACGTCCGGCTCCGCGTCCGCATCGGAAGCTCCCGCCGGCCGCACGGCCCGGAAGGCGAGCTGATGCGTAGCGGCGGCATGGACGCCGTGGTGGCGTTCCACCGCCCAGGCGCCCCCGTGCGCGTGGGCGGGTCTCGCGTGCCAGGGCCGCCCGTTGTCGTCGCAAAGGACGTGCCTGCCGAAATCGTGGCGGGCATCGGTGCGGAGCGGTTCGCCAATGCAGAGAATGCGGCGACCGCTCCCGTGGTCGTCCATGTCCGGCGGGAGCCGGACGTGGAGACCCTGGACCCGCTTTGCACCATGACGGACGAAGGCGGCCAGGTGTACGCCATCCTTTCCGTGCGCCCGGCGGAGCGCGACCCGCGGCGCGAGCTGGAGATAGCGGCGGTTCGGAGCGCGCCCAATGCGGGGTGAGGGGACAACGGAGCTTCACGGCTTCCGGGAGCTGGACGAAACATTTTACGAGCTGGGCAAGGCTCTGGGGAAGGGCGTGCTTCGCCGCGTCGGAACAGCCGCCCTCCAGCCTATGGCGGAGAAAGCGCGGGCCGGTGTGCGCGAGCGTAGCGGCTTCCTGAAAAAGACGATCCGCGTAGGGACCACGCTGGCGCGATCGCAGCGCAAGGACGCGCGCGCTACCGGCGAGGGCCCGCGCATGGACCCGCAAAACGACGTGCGCGTGTCCATGGGGCCAGGCCAGGACCCGGCCGCGATCACGGAGGAATTCGGGAAGTATAATCAGGCTGCCAATCCGTTCATGCGTCCGGCATGGGAAGCGGAAGCCGCGCCTACGATCCAGCGTGTCGCCACGGGGCTTTGGCCGGAAATCGAGAAGACGGCCGCCAGGCGCGCCAGGAGGATGGCGGCGGCCTCTGGAGGGTAACTGACACGGGGCAATCCAGCCCCGTAAAAACAAGGTACATGCTAAATGATGACCCTGGAGGGCGCTATCATCGCGAGGCTAGAGCGCGCCAAGGCGTTCTGGGACCCCGTGGGCGGCCGGGTGGATTGGGGCGCGTCTGTCGATGGGACGCCCCATCCCCGCGTCGTCCTGACTGTCACGTCCGGGCTTCGGCCAGATCATTACACCGGGCCCGACGTGCGGCCGTTGCGCCTCCAGCTCGACGTATATTCGACCGTATCCGCGGACGAAGCGCGCACGATAGCTGAAGCGAGCGTGTCGGCTTTGCAACCGGAGGAGGTGGTGGAGGGCTGGGACTTCAGGCGGGCGCCGGAAGTGGATGGCCCCACCGATAGCGGCGACCAAACAGATACGCTATACGTGCATCGGGCAATGATGGACTATTCCTTGTTGCTGTCTGAAGCATCGGAAGAGGAAGGGAATTAAAATGGCTGTTGCACCAAGCAAGGCCCGGACGGGCTTTGGCTCGAAATTCGCTTACGCGGCATCGGCGGCGGCGCTGACGGCTGGCGGCGCTGGCGTCGATTGGGCGGAAGTCACGTCCCTAGCGCCTCCCGGCGATACGGCCGATACCGAAGAGGTTACGCACATGGAGAGTGCGGACCGGCGGCGCGAGTGGATCAAAACCCTGATCGACAGCGGCGAAGCGGACGTGGTCGTCAACCTTGTGCCCGGTGGTCCCACGGACCTGGCGATGCAGGCCGCGGTCCTGGCCGAAGACTACGGCTTCTACAAGATGGCTATTCCCAAGGGCGCCGGCAAATTCTGGCTTATCACGGGAACGGTCCTGATTACCGGCTATACGCGCGAGACGCCGATTGCCGGGGCGATGAAGGGAACGGCGCGCCTGAAGTTCACGGGCACGCGGACCGAAAGCGACCAGGCATGACGGCGGCCCCGGAGGGAGTGAAGCTCCACGTAAACGGCGTTTGGGTGGAGCCGCGTTTCACGACGAACGCGCTTTGCGCGGTGGAACAGTCGCTGGGCAATAAGTCGCTGGAAGACATCGGCGCCATGATGCGCAGCGGGCAGGCGTCGTTCCAGGCCGTGCGCGCCGTCTTCCGCGCTGTCCTTATCAATGACCTTCCGACGTTAACCGATGTCCAGGCGGGCCGCCTGTTGCAGGAGGTCGGCGGCGATGCGGCGGCGGCGGCAATCCAAGAGGCGTTCGACGCGCTGAAGCTCGGCGGCCAGTCGGGTGAGGCGGCAATCCCGGAGGCAAACCCCAAGGGCGAGCTTTCATTTGAGGCCGGCGGGGACAGGTACGTCCTCGCTTTCCACTTCAACGCCATGGCGGAGCTGGAGCCGCTTTTCCCTGGAATGGGAATGGCGCAAATTGGCGTGGAAATCATGAAGGGCGTGTCCCTGTCGCTGATGCGCCAGCTATTCCGCGCCGCCCTGATCGACTACCGGGAAACGTCGCTCTTCGAAGCCGGAAACCTCATTGACCGCATCGGCTTGGGCAACGTCTCGACCGCGGTCGGCAAGGCTTTCCACGCCGCTTTTCCCAAGGTGCGCGACCCGCTCCAGGAAATGCCGCGGACGGCGGAAGAAGATGACCTGGAGCCGAACCGTCAGCAACGGAGGGCGGCGGCAAGCAAATCGGGCCCTACGAAGCGGCGACGCCAGAAGGCTGGGACTACCAAGCCCTAGCGGCCCTATGGGCGGGGGAGGGGCTGGACCCCTCCCTGTTCTGGCGGATTACGCCGCTCGAATTCTCAATAATCATGGACGGTCGCCACCAAGCGGCCGTAGCGGCGCAGGACGCCAGGATAGAGCAAGCCTGGGTAATCGCCGCACTATCGCGAATGAAGCGCCTCCCTAGCTGCGAAGAGCTGCTAAGCTCTGGCCGTGACAAGGGCGAACAAACACCGGACGATATGCTTGCCGTGATGAAATCTATTCAAGCTTCGGGCGGTAGCGTAACGATCCAGGAAGTTGACGAAAAGGACCTGTAGCAATGCCATCGGCGGTGATCGGCGCGCTTCGCGTAGATTTGAACCTGGGAACCGCCGGCTGGCGCACGGGGCTAAATGACGCCCGCCGCGACGCCGAAACCGCGGCGGGCAAGTTCCAGATTGTCGGGGACCGCATCACGAAAGTGGGCGCCGGGCTGACGGCCGGCATTACCGCGCCGCTGGTCGGCATTGGTGCGGCGGCTCTGAAGACGGCGGCCAACTTTGAAGGCGCCATGATAAAGCTGGGTATCGCCACCAAGGCGACCACGGGCGAAATGGCCCAGATGAAAGAGCTTGCCCTGGAGCTGGGCTCTTCCACCGTCTTTTCCGCGTCCGAAGCGGCCGGCGCCATGGAAGAGCTGGCGAAAAACGGCGTGGGCGTATCCGACATCCTAGGCGGCGCGGCGAAAGCGGCGGTGGACCTGGCGGCCGCGGCCGGTGCAGAGCTGGAGCCGGCGGCGGTGGCGGTGTCCGACGCCATGAACCAATTCCACCTGTCGGCGAAAGACTTGCCCGCCCTGGTCAATCAGATCACGGGCGCCGTAAACGAAAGCAAGCTGGACTTTGCGGACTTCCAATTGGGCATGGCCCAGGCTGGCGGCGTCGCGGGCAATGTCGGCGTGTCCTTCGAAGACTTCAACGCCGTGCTTGCTGGCACGTCTAGCATGTTCTCCAGCGGCTCCGATGCGGGCACGTCGCTTAAGACCTTCCTTACCACGCTTGTGCCGAAGTCAAAGGCGGCGGCGGCGGCGATGGATGAATATGGACTGAAGTTCTACAAGGCCAACGGCCAAATGAAGTCCATGAGCGAAATTGCTCAAATGCTTCAAGACAAGCTGGCCGGCCTTAGCGACCAGAAGAAAACGGATGTCCTGACCGAAATCTTCGGTAGCGACGCCATGCGGACGGCCATTGGTCTGATGCAGCTTGGCGGCAAGGGACTGGACGACATCGCCGCCAAGATTAAGGCCACGGACGCGGCGGCGCAGTCGGCGGACCGCATGAAGGGGCTCAATTCGCAGCTCGAACAACTCGGCGGTTCGCTGGAAACCCTTGCGATCCGGATTGGTGATACCGGGCTCTTGACCACCGTGACGGCCGCGATCGGCGCGGTCACGGACCTGGTGGACAAGATGACCCAGATAAGCCCGGAGGCGACGCAAATCGCTGTGGGCCTGGCGGCGGCGGCGGCGGCCGTTGGTCCCATCATGCTTGTGCTGGGTCCGGTCATTTCCGGCATAGGCTCGCTAATCGGCCTGTTCGGCGGATGGCAAACCGCCATCGCGGCGGCGGCAACGGAAGCGGGGAGCTTTACGGCTCTGCTCGCTCCGTTCGCTCCCGTGGTCGGGACTATCGCCGCGGCGCTGGGCGTCGCCTATCTGGCGTGGCAGAATTGGGACCAGATAGCCCCAATCCTTCAAGGCTTGTGGGCGACGTTCCAGGAGACCTTGGGGCCGCCCCTCCTGGAGATCATGACGGCGGTATGGGAAGCCGTGAAGCAATTTGGGATGGCGCTGGGCGAATTGCTGGTGGAAGCCGGATATGCACTGGGGCCGGCATTCCTGGGCATCGTCAAGGCAATGGGCGCCGTCATCGGCGCCACCTTCCGCACGGTCGGCGAAGTGCTGTCCGCGATAATCTCCCTGTTCAAGGGCGACTTTGCCGCGGCGGGGCAGCATGCCTGGAATGCGATCAAGGCCGCCTTGGGGGGTATCGGGTCGGCATTCGTCGCCCTGGGGTCGGGCGCCGTCGAAAGTATTGGGCGGATGGTCTCCGGGATCGCATCGGCCCTGATAGGGGAGCTGGGCGCCACCTGGGACGCGCTGAAAAAGAAGATAGACGAGGCCAGGGGGTGGTTTTTCTGGCTGTTCGATGCCGTGGTAGGGCATTCGTACATTCCCGACATGGTGGACGGGATCGCTTACGAAATGGACCGGCTGGACAAGGTCATGGTCCAGAAGGTCCACGACGCCACGGCGGCGTCCGGCCAGTCCATGAAGGGGCTTTCCGAAAAGGCCAAGGAAGCGGCGCGCGAGCATACGAAGGCGGCCAAGGCTACCGCGGACGCGTGGAAGAAGCTGGCGGGGGGCCTGGGACCCTTGCTGGATAGGCTCTTCCCCGACGCGGCCGCGCTGCGTCAGCTCCGCGACGATATGCTTCTGATCGAGAAAGGCCAAAAGGCCGGGTTCCTGGATGGCGACCAGGCGGCGGAAGCGCGGCGCCGGCTTATGCTGGGCGGTGACAGCGACCAGGCGCGGGCCGATGTCGGAAAGGACTTGCTGGCGACGGACCTGGACCTGGACCCGATGGCCGGCGAGCTGAACAAGTGGGAAAAGAAGCTCCCGGACCTGTCGAAGACGGCCCAGGACACCGCGGCCAAGATGGTGGAGGCTTTCGCCGGCATGGCGCGCGATGTCGTCGGCTCGCTTCGCGGGATGGTGTCCGCGTTCAAGGGCGGTGACATCCTGGGCGGGCTTACGTCGATCCTGGACATCGTCGTCCAGGTTGCCGGCCTGGTCCGGGGCAATACGACGCCGCGCCAGGCTGTAACCGTGACCGGGGGTGTAGGGGGCGTGCCCTACGGCGGCGGCCGTGCGCTCGGCGGGCCAGTGGTCCCAGGCAAGCGTTACCGGGTCGGCGAGCGCGGCCGGGGCGAGTGGTTTGAGCCTGGGGTGCCTGGTCGCATCGTGCCCGACAACAGCGGGCCCGGCGGCGGCAACGTCTACCATATCAGCGGCAATCTATTGACGCCCGAATTCTGGCAACAGATTGCATCCATGGATGACCAGGCGGCAATCCGTGGCGCTACAGGCGGCGCCCAGCTCGCCCAGGACCAGGCCAGCTATGCAAGGACGAGGTTCATAGGATGAGCGTAATTCTCCCCACCTTCCCGGCGCCGCAAAGCGCGGAGCCGTTTTTCGTGGACGCGGGCGGCGTGCAACAGTCGATCGGCGGCGGAGAGGACATGCGCCTAGACCGGCTGGGCGACCGTTTCGGGTGCACCTTCAACCTGATCCCCCAGCGATGGCAGGACATGGATACGGCAGAGCAAACGCGCGCGGCCCGCGTATGGGTCGCCCGCCTGATCCAAGGCCTTTCGCAAGGTGCCGTGATGCGGTTCCCCCAGCCTGGCTTCCGCCCGCCTGGCAACCCTTCGGTGGTCGCGGCGGCGGCGGTTACGGCTGCATCCCAGGTAGCTGTCCGCAACAACGGCCCCGCCGTCCAGTTGCTGGAGGGCCAATTCATGACGCATACGCGGGCGGCAACGGGGAGGTCCTACCTGTACCAGGTCCGGGCAAATACGGGGCTACCGGCTAATGGCGAGGCGGTGACGCCCCTTTGGCCGCGCATTCGCGGGCCCATGGCGCCAGGCGATCGTCTGGAGTTCGCGAAGCCCACGATTGAGGGGTTGGTTCGGGGGGATCGTCTCTCCTGGTCGCTGGCGGTTACGCGCCTGGCCGGCATTTCATTCCAGATCGTGGAGCGCGGATAATGTCGGAGCTTACGCCCGCGATGGCCGCGGCTCTGGCGAGCGGCCGCGCCCTGGTCGTCGCATTCTGCCGGATGGACTTGAACGACGGCCGCACAATTGGTTTTCTGACCGGCTCCGGGGAAATCGTCTGGCAGGACGTGACCTATCGGGGCCTCGACCCGGTATTTGGTGCGGTGAAGGCGATAGACCCGCCATCGGACGGCTTCGACGGCGAGGCCCCCGGCATGGCCTTCACCCTGACGCCCGCGGACACCGCGGCGGCGGCCGTCCTTTCGTCGTCGGAAATGCAGGGATCGGCCGTGCGCTGGTGGATCGCGTGCATTGACGATAACGGCGCGGTGATCGCGGACCCGTGGCTGTGGTTCGACGGCATGCTAGACGTGCCAGAGCTGGCCCTGGACAAGACGGCGCGCGAGCTGGATTTGACGCTGGTGTCCGAAATGGAAAAGTTGTTCATGACCGAGGAAGGGCGGCGCCTGTCGGATAGCAGCCATCAAGAGATATGGCCGGGGGAGAAGGGCCTTAGCTTCGTGACGGGTCTTTCCAGGACCATTATCTGGGGGCCTGGCGATCGTCCGCCCGGTATATCCTACCCGTCTCCATCCGGGTATGGTGCGGCCGGATACTGACGATGAAGGCCCGCAATGGACAAGACGCCCACTAACCCTTTCGTCCTGGAACAGCCCGGAGAGGCGACCGTGCTGGAGCGGCGCCGCGACGCCGCCCAGGCGACCCTAGAGCGGTTTCGCGATATTCCGTTCAAGCCGGGGACGGTCGATTGCGTCAAAGTCTCGCTCTTCGTGCTTCGTCAGCTCGGCGTCGCGCCGAAGTTCGGCCGGCCCCTCAATTACAAGACGCTGGGCCAGGGGCGGGCGCTCCTGAAGTCGCTTGGCTTTGCCGATTTGCCGGCCGTCCTGGATGCCCATTTCCCTGACATCCCCCCGGCGGCGGCGATCGTGGGGGACATAATCGAAATGGAGGCGCTGGAGGAAGGCGGGTCCAAGGGCTTGGGCGCGCTGGTCGTCTACATGGGCAACGGCGCTGTTTTCGGCTTTCATGAAGCGGCGGTGGGCGCCACGGTTATGCGTATCGGAGAGGCGCCCTTGCGCGCGTGGAGGGTCATCTAATGCGGGTGGTAGCAAAGGCGGCGATGGTGGTCGGCGCAATCGCGATCGTCGCGACGGGCGTGGGCGCGGTGGCCGGCGGTGCGGCATTCCTGGCCGCGACGGGCGTGTCCCTCTCGACCGTCTCCGCAATATCGGCAGTGGCCGGCCTGGTCTCCACGGCCGCGAATGCCATCGCGCCACCCAAGGCGGCCAAGGGGACCGTGGGCGGCCAACAGACGGACTTCAAGCTGGACCCACGCGCGGGCATCCCGTGGATGGTCGGGCGGACCTATTCGGGCGGTAATATCGTCCACCGCGACACCTGGGGGAAAGACAATCTCTATCAGGGCTTTGTCGTCACCTATTCCGGCGGCGGGACCTTCCAATCCTTCGAGTCCTTCAACGTGGACAACGCGGTCACGCCCCTTGACGCAAGCGGAAATGCCCAGGGGACCTATCGCAATTGGCTGTTCGCCAAGCTCCAATTGCCCGCCACCCCGGCGGGGCCGGTCCAGACGCCGGTTGCGGGCTTCCCAGGCCTGGACAACAGCTTCCGGCTTTCCGGGCACGCGGTAAACGCGCTGGTCCTGCAATTCGACAAGAAGGACGGCAAGAAATTCACGGGGGGCGTCCCCAAGAATGGCGTCGTGGGTCTCGGCGAATGCGTTTACGATCCTCGCCAGGATGACACGTATCCAGGCGGCCGGGGGCCGTGCCGCATCGATGACCAGGCGACCTGGGTAGGGGGGCGTGCCTCCGAAAATCCGTGGCTCCTGGGGCTGTCCTTCGCGCTCGGCTATATGCAGAACGGCAAGCGCGTCCTGGGCATCGGCATGAAGCCGCGGGGGATCGACTTGCCTTCGATCGTGGAGGCCGCGAACGTCGCTGATGCCAACGGCTGGAAAGCCGGCGCGGTCTACTACTCGACGGATGACAAGTGGAACACGGTCATGCGCCAGCTTTCCCAGGCTGGCGGCGGCTATTTCAACCGGACGGGCGCGAAGCTGTCCGCGTTCGTGAACGCGCCCCGCGTGGCGTTGGCGACGGTGACGGAAGCGGACCTGGTCGGGCGTGGCGTGGTGTCCGCGGCAATGACCTATCGCGATCGCCTTAACGGGATGGTCCCACAATTCCGATCGGAGGCGCATGGCTGGGAAATCATTGACGGGTCCGTGGTTCGCATCGGCTCCTATGTTGCAGTAGACGGCGGAGAAAAGACAAAGGAATGGCCGCTCCCGGCCGTCCAGCAATTGAAACAAGCCGGACAGTTGACCGCTTACGAGCTAGTCAACCGGCGCGAGTTCGGCCCCATCACTCTCCCGCTGTTCATTCGCTTCATGGGCTACAAGCCCGGTGACTGTTTGAATATCAACGTGGGACCGCTGGGCCTGGTCAATCAGCTTGCCATTGTCCGCAAGCGCCAGGTGGACCCGACTAGCGGGAATGTGCAGCTCGCGCTTGTGTCCGAGACCCCGGAAAAGCATGCGTTCGCGCTCGGCACGTCGCCCACGGCCCCGCCCATTCCGGACCTGTCCGTTCCTGACGAAAGCGTGGTAGCCCCTCCCCAGGCGTCGGACTGGACGGTCCGTGGCGGCGAGCTGGAGCTGTATGGCACGCGCGTCCCGGCCCTGGTCCTAACCGGGGCTGTTCGCAATCCGAATGCGGAAGCATTCATGGTGCAAATCAGGCCAACGACAAGCGCGACCTGGGCGACGGTGGGGCAGTATCCGGCGGATGCGGAACGCGTTGACATCACGGAAGTGGTATCACGGGAAAGCTATTACGTCGGCATTTCCTTCATCCGCCGGGGCGTGGTGGGCGAGCGGCTGCAAATCGGGCCTGCAACCGCGGGCGTCCAGGTCGCGGACGTTGCAAACAACGTGCCCGGCGGCGGCACGATCGGCGGGGCCATCCAGCCCGGCGGCGGTGTCACGGGCGGCAAGCCGGTGTCCCAGGTGCTGGAAGACGTGGACGACGCCAAGACGCGGTCCGCGGCCGCCCAGCAAAGTGCGGATGACGCAAAGGCGGCGGCGGCTGTCATTCGTGTAGACCTAGACAAGGTCCGCTCCGATGTCGATGCGGCCGAGGCCGAGATAGACCAGGCGCGGCAAGAGCTGGGCGCCGATGTGGCCAGCGCCAAGTCTGATGCGGCGGCCGCCCGCGGCGAGGCGGCGACCGTCCGGACTGACCTGGCGACCGAGGTGCAGCGCGCAAAGGATGACACAGCGTCAATTCGCTCCGTTCAGGCGCAAATCCAAACTGACGTTTCCGGCAACCGATCCGCGATTGAAACGGAAGTCACCAACCGCACCAATGCGGACAGCGCCCTGGCGAACCGCGCCACGACGATAGAAGCGCAGATGGCGGGCACGTCGGACAGCGGCTTGCGCGCCAGGATTACCGCTGAAGAGACGGCGCGCGCGAATGCGGACAGCTCCCTGGCGAACAGGACCACCGTCATAGAGGCGGGGTACAATATGGCTGGGCCAGGCGGCGCCGCGGCCAATGGAAATTTCAGCAATTGGCCGGACACGATGGGCCTGCCCCGCGGCTGGATCGTCTGGAATGCGGAAGGCAATTTCCGCACTATCCGGGTCGATGGGGTCAATGGGTCTCCGTTCGCTATCCGGTCGCTCAATGACGTGTCCGGGGTAATCAGCGGCATTTATCTTCGTAGCGCGGCCGTACATCCTGGTAAGTGGCTGCTGACGGTAACGGCGCGCTGCGATGCCAACAGCATGCAAGGCGCGGGCGTCACGTTGTCGGGCATATACAGCATCGACTTTATGTCTGATCCAGACACCAAGGGGGTGGTGGGGGACGCATCCGGCATTCGGACCTGGTCGAAGGCTTTTGACATCGATGGCGGCGCCGCGCTGGACATCCACCTGATGCACGGGTGGATGGGCTTTGGCCGGGCGATTACCTCAAAATACATCACTTGGTTTGAGGTAAAGCTGACGCCCGCCGATGCCGCGGCCCAGCTCACCTACGCCAATCGTGCGTCAATTACCGCCGAAGAGACGGCGCGCGCGAATGCGGATAGCGCCTTGGCGCAACGGGCAACGA
>JAAIGE0101028732.1_pt1 | contig 38972 bp, 36 predicted proteins | sample 6487951 | NCBI WGS metagenome assembly JAAIGE01 (sample SAMN13974128, study PRJNA590717) | phyllosphere metagenome | biome: tomato field; feature: multiple bacterial spot infested tomato fields; material: tomato leaves; isolation source: leaves from tomato fields | host: Solanum lycopersicum ...
ACATCGTCGGCGTCCTCATATCCCGCCCTGATGGTGACGGTTACGGCGCTGCCGCTCGGCAAGAGCGGCCACCGCCCCCCGATCGCCGCTGCAATCCGCACGGGGCGACGTGACAGCACGGTCCGCGCGCCAGCCACAGGCACCGCCTGCCCGGCACTACCCTCATAAGAAACCGTGGGTACGGCTGTGCGGGCAATAGGCCACTCGCGGAAGCTGATGCCGTCGAACGCATCGAATGTCGCGACGACCTCCCGCGCTACCAGCACATGCCCCGTCAGCTTTTCGATCCACGCCACCGCATCGTTGATGAACCCTTCGATTTCATCGTCTTGGGTTACGTCGTCGATTTCGATTTTTAGCTGGCGCTTGGCATCATCCACCGTGACGGGAATGGGCATCGGGATCTCCGCTGGATAGGGCCGGACGTAGCCCGACCCCCGTGTCTTATTCCGCCGCCGCGTCGTCCGGCTTGGCCATGCCCAGCTGCTCGGACACGACGTCGACGCCCGACTTGCTGGGGTCATTGAAGTCGATCCGGTTCTGGGTTTCGGTCGTGTTGGCGCGCGGGTTTGCATCCACCGCAGGATGGTCGAGATTGACGCCCTCCAGTTCGACCTGCGGCGCACCGGACGCCTCGAAGCCTTCCTGCGCGTCGGCCGAGATGACGGTCGCACTAGATAGAGCGGCAGCGGCCTCGTCTGCCTGCCCTTCCTCTTCCGAGATAGGCTGCAACGCAGCGATCACGGTCGAACGGTTCTTGCCACCCTGCTCGGCCGTGAGCAGCGCCGCGCGATCTTCCGCCGACAGGGCGGCCGCAGCCTTCATGATGTCGGCGGCCTTGCCGTCGAGCAACTTCAGATCAGTCATGGGAGTTCTCCTGGTTGATCGAAACGGCGCATGCCGCGCGTCGCTTCGATCAACCGGGGCGACCGAAGCCGCCCCGGCGAAGTGATGGCGTCAGATCAGACCGTCGGCGATGCCTGGATCTTCACGGCGCGCATCGGCTCGGGATTGTGGACACCGCCGCCAACGCGCTTGGTCGTGTAGAAGTGGACGAACGGCTTGTTGGTGTAGGGATCGCGCAGGATGCGGATGCCGACACGGTCGATGACGAGATAAGTCGCCTCCATGTCGCCGAACAGCGCCGCGATATTCCCGGCCGCGACCAGCGGCATGTCGGGATACTCTACCACCGGCGCACCCGCCAGCGTCTGCGGCTGACCCGACGCATAGCTCGGCTGCCAGAGATAGTTGCCCTGACCATCCTTGAGCTTGCGCGCCGTGCCGATCGAGAGGCGGTTCATATGCCACTTGGCATTGGCGGCGAACTCGCTGGGCAGGTCATACATGACGTCCAGCAGGCCGTCCCCGGAGAATGCCGTTGCAGCCTGCGAACCGAGCGCCTTGATCGCGCCATAAGGGTGACGGGCCGCGTTCGCCGCGCCGGTGACATAGGTCAGCACGCCATAGGGCTTGTTTACGCCGTCGCCTGCAAGGAAGGCGATGCCCTCCTGTCGGTTGAACTCGGTATCGACTTCGCTGCCGAGCCACTGTTCAAGGTCAACCGCCGCATCATCCAGCAGTTGCTGGGTTATGGCAGGGTTGGCGTAAAGCTCGCCCGGAATGAAATCGAGCGTGCCGATCTGCGGCGTGGCGGTTGCCGGACGGGCGGCGGTCTCACCGACCCAGCCTGAGCCGACGTTGCGGTCGCCGAAATACTTCTTGAAGCCGGCGACGCTGATCGTGATGACGCGCGATTCCTGACGCATCGGACTGATGCGCTTCAGCTTTTCGCCGATGGTACGATCCCATTCGATGGGCGCCAGATAGCCGCCGTCCGCGTCGGTGCCCTTCGACATCGCGGCCTGAATATCAGCCGGTGCCTTCTCGCCCTTGCGCATGTGCGCCTTGAACGCCGCGGTATATTCCGGGTCGGCCTGTATGTCGCCGATCACGCCGCCGTTACCCAGCTTGGCGGCCGCCTGGATCTTGGCCTGATCGTCGACGGCAGTTTGGAGTTCGGTCAACGATGCGTTGATCTTCTCCAGCTGCTCGGCGGTGACGACGTCCTCGATACCTTGCTTGATCTCTTGAAGCTGTCGGGCATGGGTTTCCTTGAACGCCTCGAAGCCGCGCGCGAGAGCGTCGATCGTGGGAGGAGCCTCGGCGCGAACGGCGATGAGACCCCGAGCGCGCGGACCTGCCGTCCGCACGGTGTTCTGCATGAACATGGGTTTTTCCTTTTGAGGGGGTTAGACCGACATGGCCTGTAGGAGACGAGCCATCGCCTCCGGTTCATCGCCAGCGCGAGGCATGGCGGGGGCGGGTTCGTCAGCGCGAGGCGTGACGTTCCCCATCGCGCGATAAAGGTCGCGGCGCGCGCTGCGCGTCATGCCCTTGCTCGCGAGAAGCTTGTCGAGCGACGCCTTGTCGCTCGGAAATTGATCGGCAGAGGCATAGACGGGCATCTGCGCCTCGCGCTGCATAACGTCGTCTGCAAAGCCCGCATCGACCGCAGCCTGCCCGCCAATGTAGGTTTCCGCCTTCATCATAGCGATCAGTTCGTCGATCGGCTTGCCCGTGCGGGCCGCGTAGGTCTCGGCCATGGCATTGTCGAGCTTGCGCAGCGTGGCGATCGCATCTTCCATGTCGTCGGCATTGCCGAAGAACACGCCCTGCGCCTGATGGATCATGATCTCGGCATTGTGCGCGATCGACACAGTATCGCCCGCCATGGCGATGACGGACGCGGCCGACGCGGCAATGCCGAGGATCTGCACATGCACGGCCTGCGTATGGCGTCGGAACAGGTTGTAGATCGCCACGCCATCGAAGTAATTCCCGCCCGGCGAATTGATCTCGGCGATGACCGGCTTGTCGCCGATCTGGCGCAGAGCAGCAGCGATCCGCGCGACGGTAACGCCGTTCCCTTCCCAGTCTGCGCCGATGCGATCGAAGATGGAGATGGTTGGCTGATCCGATGCCAGCGCCTTCACCTCGAAATTCGCGAAGCTGGCATCCAGCGCCTGGGTTTCGAACGCCCAGTCACCATGGGGCGTAAGCTCCGGGATGATCGGGGGGCGGGCAGCCATGACGGCGCGCAGGCCACTACGCTGCATCGGTCTCGTCCTCTTCTGCGATCTGGGCGGCCGATGTGCCCGCACGGGGCAAGTCCGAACCGCCGGGGTTCATGTCGAAAGTCTCGCGGGCCTCGTCCTGCGTGAACCATGGCATGCCACCGCCAGAGCCAAGCGCACGGGCGAGGAATTCGGCCTGATCCTTCATTGACCCTCGCAGCAGCGCCCGCTCGTTATACTTGGCGTAAAGCGTTTCCTGCTCTGTCGGCGACAGGCAGCACATCCACACCGCCTCTTCCCAGATGACGAACCACGCCATCAGGCAATAGGTGACGAAGAACAGGCCCAGCTGCTCAATGCCGCTGCCCCAACTGGTTTCATCGAACATCAGCAGCGGACGGGGGACGCCGGTAAAGCGGGCGATTTCCTCCCGCTCGCTCTGGATCAACTCGCGCAGCTGGGCGTCCTTAGCGGTCGATCCGAGCGCCTTTGCCTTCAATCCTTCCTCAAGGATCAGCCAGTCATGCTCCGCGCCGCTGCCGGAATATTCATCCAGCAGGCTTTGCTTCAGGTTCTTGATCGCGACGTCGCCGAGGGTCTTGTCCGTTTCGAGTGCGCCGCGAACGATGGTGCCCTTGTTGAGCAGGCGACCGATCGCCTCCTGCGCCTTGGCCGATATGCCCAACGTGTCCGCGCACACGTTCAACAGGCCAACACCGCTCAGGCCGTCCAGGCTGATCGGCGAACGGAAGTGAAAAACATCATCCTGCGCGAGCGTTCGAGCGCCGCCCCGATCAGGCTGGTACTCGAACGTCAGGTCGAATGTGTCGGACAGTTTGGGCTTCACCCGCTTGCGTGGCAACGGGATCAGCTGACGAACGGCACCGCGCGAGCGGACCTTCAGTGCGTAGGCATTGCCATCCAGCAGGGCCGCCGTCTGCATGTAGCTTTTGAACTGGCCCGCCGTCTGGAAGCTGTTCGCGCGCCGGTGCAGCACATTGAATAGCGGATGATCCTTGGCCTTTTCCGTCGTGCCGTCCGCACGCCGACGCATCAAGTGCAGCGGCAACATGCTCATGGAGCCGGAAATCAGCGCCAAGGCCCGATAGAAAGTGCTGTTCCGCAGCGCACCACGATCACCGACTGTCACGCCCGCAACGCTGGTATGCCCGCCGCGCATAAGGTCGAGCAACGCCGGGTCGGCCAGATCGTAGCTGTCATAAGCGAGGATCGGCCCCGACAGCTTCGGCCCGCCATTATGCCCGATCATGCGAGCGGATGACGCATTGAAACGGCCGCCTGCGGCCCGGCGATAGGCATCTGGGGACATCGCGTCAGAGCCTCATGATGCCGCGATGCTGGTATACCGATGACTTTACAGCCTCCGGGTTCAACTCCAGCATCTTCGTCGCGTTGAAGGCAGCGACCAGCGGATCGATCTTGGCCGTGCCGGCAGCGTCTTTCACGATCATCACGGATTGACGCCCTTTCTCTTCTTTTGCGTTACTGACACACCAGTCCATCATGCGAGACCCGCAATGGACAGCGCCGCCGAATTTCAGTTTGCGAGCCAGGCCGACGATCGCGGACATAAGCCTGTAGCCCTGCCCGACCGCCACGACCGGGCACCCTGCCCCGCCCGCCTCCAGCCCGATCTTCGCCAGTTCGTCGACAAGGTCGGACACGCCGTGCGCATCAAGCCCAATCGCGGACGATTCGGGCAGCAAGCCGCTGTCCCGCACCTTGGCGATGATCTCGACGACCTCGCGAATATCCTGCGGCACGGCATAGTCTGCCGCCTCGTCGTCCAGATCATCGTTCGCGGCGACTTCGCACAGGACCAGATCACCGTCGGCCATGAAGCCCCGCAGCACACTTTCGAGCGATTTGCGGCGCTTCAGCACGTCAGGCCACGCCCACGCCTTCATCCAGTAGAGCCAGCGGCCCGTTCCACTCTCGCGCCCGGCCACGCATAGGCCGTAAAGATCGTCCAGGCCGCCACCATCGACACCCACGACCGCGACCTCGCTGCGCTCCAGCAGCGCGTCGAGCGTCAGCGACGTGTCCGCCGACGCTGCCCAATAATCCGCGCCGCGCCAGCGATCCCGCCGAAGCCGCAGCCCGATTTCGACATTCAGATATTTGGCGAGGACAATCTGGATGCTGCCCGTGTCGCCATCGTCATCGATCTCACCACCGCTCGCCTTTTTCAGCTTGCCGCTGATGAAGCCTTCCGACACCGAGCGCCCCATATTGGGGTTGGTCACGTAGAAATTCTCAGGCTTCAGATATGCCTGCGCCTCGATCATCTCTTCCGGCCACTCGTAGAGCATGCCGAAAACGCGAGGATCTTCGATCTTACCGTCGCGCACGCCCCGAAAATAATCGAGCTTATCCTTGAAGATGCCTGCGGGCGGCTCATCGCTATGCGTCGTCAGATAAACGACGAACCCCTCGGGCCGCGATGCGAGGCCGCCGGTTGCTTCCTCCAGCATCGCCTCGGCTTTCGCGCGCTTGCCGAACAGCCATAGCTCATCGACCAGGACGAACCCGGCTTTCTTGCCGCCGACGATATCCGCGTCGGCCGCCACGACCATCAGTTCCGCGCCCGTCGTCAGGTGACGGATGATGCGCTGATGATCGATCGGCTTCAGAATAACAGTCAGCGGGCGGCCCGTGAATGGATCAGCCGACGCCCGCACCATGGCGGCGGCGGGCTTGAAACTGTTGAGCGCGATCTCCTTGGTCGGCGCGAGGATCAGCAACTCGGCCAATTCGCGCCAGTTGAGCAGCAAGGCCGTGATCATGATCCCCGCAGCGATGGTCGACTTGCCGTTCTTCTTGCTGATCAGCAGCATGAACTCGCTGATCAGGCGGACGCCGGTCTCTTCGTCATACGATCCGAAGATCGCGCGCACGAAGTCGAACACGAATTCGTCGCACGCCTCGCCGAACGTCGGCTTGCCCGGCACGTCCACCATGCGAAGCGACTTGAATACCGCAACGGCGCGATCGGCATAGGCCGGGAACAACGGATCGAACGGCACCAGCGATTGCCGCGCGACGATCCGCTCTTCCCAGTCGACGCATGCGGTCGACCATTGCCGATCGATCTGCGCGGTCGTCAGCGCCATGTCAGTTTAACCGAGGCGCGGGCGGCGGTTCATAGAGGCCACGCACTTCCTGCGCTGCCGCCTTCGCCTGTTCCTTCTTGCCGAGCTTCGGAGCCTTGGTCGGTGCCGGCGCAACCTGCTGCTGCTGGTCGCGCTGGCGCATGCGGTCCAGCTGCTTGATCAGTTCCTTTTCGGCGGCAACATTCCCGGCCTCGGCCTGGTCGTTGAGACGGCTCAGCTGCTTCATCTCCATGCGGAGCTTGGCCTGATTGCGTTTTGCGACCTCGGAAAAATATACCTTGCGCAAAGTTGGACCGGACAACCCGATAGCGATTGCCGCCTCTCTGACCGACAGGCCGCGCGCGAAGGCCAACAGCACCGTGTTTGACTTTTCACGGCACCAGACAGTCTCGGGCCTACCCGGCCCCTCCTTGGTCGGAAGGACGGGATCGCCGAACAGGTCGTGCCCCAAAATTCCGTCTGCCAAGAAAAAAATCTCCGAATGAGACGAACAGCGGTGCCCGTCGGCGACCCCTCCTAGACTTTTGACCCGCCCCCCCACGTCCGGCCTTGCGCCCGCGCCGCCCGCGCCGCCGCCGTCTTCGCCTGATGCTCGGTGAAGGTGAGCCATTGCGTGTTGGTCGGATCGAGGTCTGCGCCGCCGTCCTTCCGCTCGATGATGTGGTCGAGGATCAGGCGTTCGCCATCCTTCGCCCGCGCCTTCGCCGCGTGATAGTCCGGGTCGCGCCGCCGCGTGGCGCACAGCTTGCGCCATGCCGACGATTGATAGAACCCTTCCGCCACCTTGGGCGCGGGCCGCACCTTGGCTGGCATGCCGCCGAGGCGGGAGCCGAGGGCCTTAAGCTTGCCCATGCAACACCTGCGAAAACGACAACGCCCCGCTGGGCAAGGGCCGAGCGAGGCGTTGTCAGGTAAGGAGAGGGTGCCTTGAACAGCCATAAGCCTGCCCCAAGCGTAGGTATCTATAGACCCAAACAGGGGGAGATGCGCACAAACATTATTTTAAAGTCCCAACTTATACCGTTTGACATGCCAACACGCCGGATTTGCTGGCGTTCGCGGCTTTCGTCACGATGTGCATGGCACGGCCATACCGCATCCGAAGGCCGCCAGCGCCTAGCTTCACTCCCATGGGCTTGCGCAGGCGCATCCACGGCACCTGCTTCTCACCGCGCGCGAGCGCCCCGATCGCCAGTCCGATCAGCTTGCGATCCTCAGGCTTGGCCGACAGCACCCATGCGAACGCTTCCTCCATGTCGCCGATATCGCGGCGCGTGGCGGGCAGCGGCCGCAGGGGAATGTCGTCGCTGTTGCCGAGGTATCCGCGCGCATCATAGTCGCCGGCCTCACGTTCGCGCACGATGTCCGGCCACATGGCCTTGACCCGCAGCCAGCCCGCCTCACGGTCGGACAGCCGCCACATCACCAGCATTGCCTGGACAAGACGTTCCTCAACATCGGCAAAGCTAAGGAAGCTCCCTTCCTCCCTTTCTAGGGAGGGATCAATGGGAGGATTGAATGTAATATTATCAGACACTTGGCTATCCTGCGGGAACGTGGGAGGGAAATTGCGGGTATCTTTGTGCGCGCGCCCGCGCCTGTGTATGTGCGCGCACAACGGAACGACCGTTATTTTGCCTCCCGCACGCTCCCATCCTCCCTAAATGGCGGATTTCTGTGCTTCCCGGAGGACTTCTATCCTCCCGCGTCTAGGCTGTGGGCGGGAGGAAGGGAGGATCATGGCGGCAAATCATCATCCTCATATTGCGCCGATTGCGGGGGTTCCGAGGGCGACTGTGGCGCTGCATCGCCTCGCGGCGGCTTGCCAGCGGACGGCTTGTCGCCATGCCGTGGAGGCGGCAGCGCGTGAGAGGTCGGCTTGCCGTCGCTATCGAGGAAGTCGATCGTGTCGAACCGGGCGACGATGTCATGCCATTGCATCGTGCTGGCCTTGTTGATCTTGAAGCCCTTGCGCTGCATCTGGGCGTTCAGATATTTGGCGGACCATGCTTTGCCGTTGGCGGGAAGTTGCTGCGCCCACGTCTGCCATGCGACGAACAGGGCATGCAGCGCACCCGATTGCATCTTGTCGCCGGTCGATCGCGCTATGCAGAGGTCGAGGAACATGGCGAGCATGTCGTTCTCCTCATGATAGTCGCGGGTCGCCTCGGCCGATGCCTCTGGCATGTTCAGACCCTCGCTCAGATAGCCAAGCGCGCCGCGTATGAGGCGATTGAGAATGCCATCGCCCTCGGCTTTCAGCTTGTTCTTAAGCTGATCGTCGCGCTCCTCTGGCGGGATAATGACGCCCCACGGGATAACCTGCATGCGTCGGCGGATGCCGTGATCGGTGCCGATGCGCGGCAGGTTGTTCGCCATGATCGTATTGTTGAAGGTCGGCGTCATCTCGAACGGAGGTTTGAGCAATTCGCGCACGCCGCCGATCGGCTCGTCCGACGTCAGCGCCTTGACCAGCCCGTCGGAGAACTTGCTGCCATCCTCAGGCTCGTTGGCATAGACCATGCGCCTGCCCGCAAGCGCGGCGAGGTGTGGTGACGGGCCGCCGCCATTGCGCTTGGTATCGGCGTCCATGAAGGTTTCGATGCCGGTCGACCATGAATAGTCGCCCAGCAGGTGCGCATGCGTCTGGACCCACACGCCCTTGCCGTTCTGGCCTTCGCCATAGAACAGCGCCATCTTCTGCGCGTCAGCAAGGCCTAGGCCGCTATAACCGGCCCACCGATCAAGAAACTCGCGCATGTCCTCGGCAGGCTGCACCCGCTCGATGAACGCATCGAACAACGGCGATTTGGCGGCCGCATTATAAGTCGCTCGCGCAACCTTCGTGATGCGATCCTCACGGCGATGCTCACGGATCTGGTAGGAGGCAGGCTTGTCGCCATCCGGCCGCGCAAAGACGATCGTTCCGTTCTGGACATTCAGCGCCAAAGGATCGCTGTCGAAATCCTCGACCCGCGCCGATAGCCGCGCCTCGGCCATGCTGTCGATGCAACTGATATGGCCCGCGCCTTCCGACGTCCGGCCCCAGGCAGCCAACTTGTCGGAGAACAGCACGATATCGCCGTTGCTCTTGATCTGGACGATATAGTCATGGCGTGGAAGATCATGCTTCGTTTGCCGCGCTAATTGACGTTGGCGATACCATTGCACGCTACGCTTCCGCAGGCGCTTTTTCTCACCCTCATCGAACAGTTGCCGCGTGTATTCTTCCTTCTCTTCCTCACGCTCGGCCTTTAGTTCGGCCTCTTCTTCCTCATCGATGATATCACCCTGTTCGGGCGGAAACGGCACGCCGCTTTGCCGGATGAAATCAGCTTCATCCTGTATCGAGCGCATGGTTTCCTGAATGCGCCACCCGAGCAGCGCCATCGCCATGTCGCGGTTCCAGCGCTTGCCGTCCCACGCCAGCCAGCCCCACGCCTCGACATAAAGGAAATCCCGCCCGTGCTTGGCTAGGAACCGCTCCAGATTGCCGAGGTCGGTCATAGCCATACCCGCGCAATTCAGCGCCGTATCGGCCTCCCTTTCCCCGCCTGCCCCCTTTTTCGGCCCTTTGTCCCCATAGCCTCCCGCGTGGGAGCTTGGCTTGCCATTCCTCTCGGAAGCGGGGGGAGAGGCGGCGGCGGCGGACGAGGAAGAACGATGCGGCCGCTCCGCGCGCTGGCGCGCGCGCGTCGCGACGTCAGATAGGTCACGGGGAGTAGCCTCCCCGGCGGTCCAGCCGCTGGTGATCGTGGCGTCGAGTTGCCGATCGTCATCGTCGCCGGGATTGTCACGCGCGGCCGCTTCCACCGCCGATCGCGCGAACCGGGCGTCCAGTGCCGGGAAGGGTGTCGATACGGTGAGCGTCGCGACGTTGAACGCGCTTTCGTTCAACTGGGCATTGCGCTGGCCGCTCGGCGCGCGCCGGATGGCCGCGCATTCCTGATCGAGCGCGGTAAGCCCGTATTTGCGCACGGCGTCGAATTCGGTTTGGCTGGCGTCCGACGGGCGGGAGGCAGGCCGGTCATCGGTCGAGGCAGCGGGGCGCGGCCGGTCGGCGTCATCGCGCGGCCGCTTGCCCTTCGATCGCAGGATCTCGACCAGCGCGGCCGGGGCGTCGACCGGATCGTCATGCCGGTTCGACAGCCAGCTATAGCGCCCCTCGCTGCCATCTTCATGATACAGGATCGAGGGCGGCGCGATGACGTAGCCGCCCTGCCCGCGCACATCGACATGCCGGGGAAGGTTGCCACGGTTGCGGATCGGTTCGCCGGCGTCGCGGGGCTGGAGCATATAGACATGCACGCCGCCGCTCTGGGTCATGGCGGTCAGACTCTGGGGCAGATCGCAACCCATCTGCTCGATCAGCGCCGCTTTCAGCGTTTCCAGCGTGAAGACCTCGCCGGTTTCCTCATCGATTCGGGGATCGAAATCGAGCGCGAACAGGCCGTTCGCCCCCATGGCGACGCCGATCATCGCTTCGGGCCAACGCCGCCACCATGCGGAGATGACGCCCTCGTCGGTCGTGGCGTCCTTCACGCCGCTGCCGCCGTAGGGCGCTTTCGCCTTCAGCGTCATTTCCTTGCCGGCACCGGTGACGATATCGAAGTTGCGTTCCCGGCAGGGAAACACCGGCCAACCCCGGCGGGCATAGCTCAGCGCGGCTTGGCCGAGCGGTGACAATAACGGTGCGGTCTGGCCCACAGTCAAAAATTCCCCCCGGTCGGGCGCACCGGCCCCCGGTCAATTGATCGTCATGCAGCTGGCGTCGCGGCAGGCAGCGGCCTGCCTGGGCGTCAGAATGGAACTTCGTCATCCAGATCGCGGGACGGCGCGTCGCCGGCGGCACGATCGCGGCCCGATTCCTGCTGGCGGGCGGCGTCATCCTGTCGGCGATCCATCAGTTTCAGGTCGCCGCCGAACCTCGGCAGGACAATCTCCGCGATCGTGCGCTCGACATTGTCGCGGCCGGTATATTTGCGGTAGCGCAGCGCCCCCTCGACATAGACCGCGCTGCCCTTGCGCAGATACTGCATGGCCGTCTTGCCCTGCGCCTCGTTGAAGATGGTGACCGTGTGCCACTCAGTGGCGGACTTGCGCTGTTGCTGCGCATCCTTCCAGTGCTCGGTCGTCGCAAGGCGCATGGTCACGATCGCGCCGCCGCCCTGCGTCTCGCGCCGAACAGGATCTTCGCCGAGGAAGCCGAGCAGCGTCGTCTTGTTGATGCAGGCGGTCACGCATTCAACTCCACGAAGCGTTCAAGGAAAAGGCGACGACCCGTTTCGATGTCGTGCGTCTCGCACCGTGCCTGCGGGACTTCGATACCGGCGAGGATTTGCCACTCATCTGAGTGCGAAGGCATCAGGTCACGCTGCTCGACCGCCAATGCCTGCAAATCCGCATACTTCACGGCCGATGCGGCGTCGGAACACATATCCACCCCGAAGCGCGCGAAGATCGCGGCTTCAACGTCTCGCTCGATCGCCTTGAACTGGGGAAGCATGGACTTAAGCGGACGCGTGATATCGCCCAGAAAGGCTTCAGCCGCATCGTGCATCAGCGCGGCGAATGCGAACTGCGGGGCCACCAGCTTACTTACAAATACACTATGGGATGCGACGCTATAGAAGGGTTCGCATTGACCCGCGAACCGACAGCATTTGCTCAGACCGGCCGCTATATCGTCGATCGATATGACACTGTGCCAAGGATCGAGGAAGTCGAAATAATTACCGCTGGAAAGCAAGATGGTCGGACCGACAGCTGTCTTGATCGCTAGGCTATTCATCATTTCCTCCCCTTGCCGGCATTCCATTGCGCGGCAGCCGTCTCCCGATCGGGATAGGCGTCTTCAATTTTCGGGCTTCGTGCGCCGCAGCCGGGGCACTGTGTCCAAGTCTCGACAGCATCTTCGGCGATGCGCAGCGTGCGGATGCTCGGCATACGGCCGCAACGGCAGCGGTTGAGTTTCACGCCGCCTCCCCCATGCCGAGCAGGCTGAACAGGTCGCCAGTCGCGCGGCCTGCATCCTGCTCGCGCAAGAGGCTGACGCCGTCGGCGAAATAGGCCGAGTTGAGTTCGCTGGCCGATCCGCGCCGACCGTGCTTCACGGCACGCAGCGGGACGGTCATCAGGCCGCCGAACGGGTCGTAGATCAGTTCGCCCGGATTGCTCCAGTTGAGGATCGCGCGATCGACGATATCGAACGGCAGCGGGCACAGATGCTGCTCGCGGCCCTTGGCCGATTGCATCGTGTTGGCACCATACATGCGGGCGACGTCGGTCCACACGTCGGGATGCCAGCTTTGCACCGGCATCAGCGCGAAGTCTGTCGGCAACGCCCAGCGCGCCTCGGCCGCTTCCATCAAGGCGACATGGCCGTCATGATCATAGACCGTGGCCCAGCTCCATGCACGCACCCGCTGATAGACGCTGTCCCATGGCAGCCCGGCCAGATCTTCGGGCAGCAGCGTGCGGTTGCCACTCGACCGCCAGTAGCCGGCGGCGTCGGTTTGCCAGCGCGCCCGTGAATAGCCCGTGCCCGGCACCGGCCGGGCGCGCATTTCGCGAACAGCCTTGTCGTCCCAAGCGGGGAGTTCGTCATAGTCGGCCGACACTTCGTCGCCAGCATCGTCGACATATTCGATCGACGGTTTGCCCTTGGCGACCGGGTCGTCGGCATAGCCGTTGCTGCGATCGGTCGGCGGCTTGCGGAACAACAGCAGATATTCCGGCAGGCCGACGCCCATGCCCGACGCATCCTTGCACTGCTCTGTCCAGCCGAGGCGATAGGTGCCGGCATTCTCGCGCACCACATCGGTGACGATCGTCACCATGCCGAGATAGGCGAAGCCGTGGCGACGATAATGGTCAATACAGCGTGCATGGAACGGCTCGATGGTGCGGAAGCCAAGGCCGGTCATGCCGCTCGGCACCACGCGATCCTTCACATGGACGGCAAGACGGCGGCCGGGCTGAAGCACGCGCAGCAACTCCGGCGACAGGAAGTCCATCTGCGCGAAGAAATGGTCGCTATCGTCGGTGTGGCCGAAATCATTATAGCTGGGCGAATATTCATACTGGGTGCCGAACGGCACGCTGGTAACGATCAGCCCGACGCTGTCGCTTTCCATCCGGGCCGTCTGAAGGACCGTGTCGCCCTGCCAGACGCGCCAGTCCGGCCCTTCGACCGCCGTCGACGGATCGGCGGTGACGGTGCGGGCCAGCACGTCACGCGCGCCGGTGAGGCCAAGGCCATAGGTGCGGATGATCTCGCTCATGCGGGCGACCATCTGCTTATGCCGCGCCCACTTGCCCTCAAGCACACGGCGCACGGCGCGCTCGGCCTCGGAATAGATCAGGTCCAGGCGGACTTGATGCTGTTGCAGGAACCGCTGGATGCGGTGGATCGCCTGAATGAAGTCGTTGAACTTGAAGCCGATGCCGAGGAAAATGGCCCAGTGGCAATGGCGCTGGAAGTTGCAGCCCGACCCCGCCAGCACCGGCTTGGCCGCCAGTTCCTGCACCTCACCGTCGGAAAAGGCGATGATGCGCCGCTCGCGTTCGTCGAGCGACTGGGCACCATAGATCGAAGCGACGTTCGGGATCGCGCGCTCGATCGCCTCGCGCTCGCGTTCAAGGTCATGCCAGATGATCCGGTGCGCGTCGGGGTCTTCCGCGCGCAGTTCCATCATCTTCGCGATCCGGGCGTCGAGGCTTTCCCGCTTTTCCCGCGACGCGTCGACAATGCCGATCGCATCCTTCTTGAGCAGCAATCCCTGCCCGCCTTTGTCCTCGCCGGCAGCGCTATGGTCGGACGGCACCTCATGCCAGCGCACATCGACCTCGGGCAATTCATAGCCCTCATCGGAAAAGCCAAGGTCGCTCGGCCGCTGGACGAAGGCGGCCCAGCTATTCACCCACAGCCAGAACTCGTCTTCCTTGTGCGGATGGATGGTGAGTTCGTCGGCCTTCTCGCTGTTGCGCTTGAAGAACCGGGTCTTGGCCTGCCCCACGTCCATGATTTCGAGGAAGGCGGCATAGGCCAGCAATTCGATATAGTCGTTCGGCGAAGGGGTTGCTGTGGCGACGAACTTATATTGCATGCCGTCGAACAGGCGCATGAACTCGCGAAACGTCTTGGTGCCGCCGAAGCCGCGCAGGCACGACGCCTCGTCCAGTGACGCGGCATTGAAGAACGACAGGTCGATCTTGCCTTCGCGCACCGATTCATAGTTGGTGAGATAAAGCGCGCCGCCCGGCCGATCGGCATGCAGCAAGATATCGTCGGTCGATCGGATGAAGATCGGCTCCATTCCGAGCAAGGCCGCGTCACGCTTGAATTCGACTAGCACGGTCAGCGGCACAACGATCAACTGACGGCCGCCGAGTTGCTGGCCTAGCTGGCGCATGATCTCCAGTTGCATCAGCGATTTGCCGAGGCCGAACGCGGCGAAGATCGCCCGGCGTCCACCCTCGACCGCCCAGCGGACCAGCGTCTGCTGATGCCCCTTCAGGATCGGATGCACATCGTTCGCCGCAACAGGCAGGCCCAGCGGCGGAAGCGTGATGATCTTCGCGCGAATGAAATCGAGATAATCGAGCGGCTGCGCGGCCGTCGTCGCGTTAAGCGCGGGGGCGTGTCTCATGCGTCAAGCCTCCGACAATCCACGCGCAGGCCGTGAATAGGGCAGGTTTTCAATCCGTCGGCATCTGCCGGAAACTGGCTCAGGTCGACTTTGCGATGCGGGCAGAGTTGGCGACCATCTGCTTTCAGGATCGCCTTTGGCTCGGGATAGCGCGCTTCGAGACCTAGTCCCTTCGTCAAATCGGCGGGCACGGTCCATGCATAGGTTGCCATTATGCATTTACGCCTGCGTAGCGTCGGCCGACGCGGAAGCGGACGGAACGATACTTTCAGCCCGCCCCAGCTTTTCTCCGGGATCTCACTTATAGGGCGGCCATTCAGGCTGCTGTAGCGCGACCAATACGCGTCATAGGTATCCAGCCACGCCAATTGCTGGCGCGTGAGAAAGCGCGCGTCGACATGATAGTGGAGCTGCGGAAACCCTATCTCGCGATCATGATGGACCGGGCCGTTGACCGGCCAGACCGACATTCGGCCGAGCCAGTAATACTCGACGGTCGGCACTAGGTAGAATCGACTGACTGTCGGAGCCTCGCGCATGTCTGCGATCTTGGGGGTCACGCCGCCATCCTCCGCAGCAGATTATAAACCGGCTCGGGGCTGTAGAGGCCGAGTTCGCGCGCGATTGCGACGACGCTATGGCAGCCTTCCGCCTGAAGCGATCGGACCATCGGCGCGATTTCCGCCTGCAATTGCGACCGGGCGTTCTTCCGGCAGTCCTGCGGCTTACGCGGCGGCATTTGCCGCACGCCCAAGACCTTCAGCGACCCGTCGGGACCGGGCAGTTGCTTGGCCGTGCGCCATGCGATGTAGTGGAAGTTCTCATCGCCAGCACCGTGCGCGCGGCGCTGGCACCGCAAGCCGACGTGACCGGACTCGTAGAGCGCGCGCAGCCGCCGAGTGACGGCGTTGGGGATCAGATAGGTCGCACGGGCATAGACGATCGTCTCGCCCGCCTTGGCATCGCGCAGCCATCGATCGAGGACAGGAGGCGCGACGATCATGCGGCCTGCCTCCGCGCCGGAATGGCCTGTTCATCTATATGCGCCAGCCCGGCATCAAGCGCCGCGCGCATTGACCGGGCCGTCGACGCGTCGAGCCACAGCTGAAGGCCGCAACCCGACAACACGAAGCCATCGGGCACGCGGGCATCGGCGAGCGGATGGAAGATGCGTCCCGCTCCGACGCCGGGCATCAACATGCCGGGAGCGGTCAATGGGGCATCGTTGAAGGTGGGAAGCGGCGTCGGAGCCATGGGGGGGAAAGGCTCCGACGCCTGCCCCGACGCGTCCGTCAGGGAGAGGGTTTCAGACGCTGCGGGATCTGCATGAGGGGAAAGGCCGAACATTTCGGGCAACACCGCGCCCTCGGTCATTTCGGCCAGTTCGACGGCGAAATCGTCGTCAGGCAGCACGTTGCCCGCGAGGATGCGTTCGATCACGTCCGCCGAATTGAGCGGATGCGTGCCGGGAACCGGGCGTTTCAGCAGCGCCGTGTTAGCGACCAGCCAGTTCGCCAGTTCCTTGACGCCCCGGCTCGGCGTCGTCGTGTCCAGATAGCCGAAATGCTTCTTCTGGCAGGCGATGATCAGCTGCTCAGCCTGATGGATGCCGGGCGTCAATGCCTCGCGGAATGGCTCAAGGCTGAACTTGCGGAATGAGGTCAGGTCGATTCCTGCGGCGGGGGCCATGGTCATTCTCCCTTCGATTTTTCGGTGAGTTTCATGCGCAGCTGCGCGGACACGCGATCCAGATCGTCGAGGGCATCGAGCGCGCACTGCGCTTCGGCCTTCGTCACTTCCTCGCCATCGGGGCCATTCGGGCAGACGGCGTCGCCAACGGCGCGCGAGACGTCGCCGAATTCTGCCCCCAGTTCGGCGACCGTGCGGACAAGGCCGTCTGCATCGGTGCTGCCCATGGGAAGCGGGACGAAGATCCCGCCGCGCCGGCGGCAGAGCCAGCTAGTGACGTGCGGCCAGCCGGGCATGCCGACCGTGCTTTCCTCCAGCCGATCGACAAGGTCGATGCTGGCAAACTTCGCAACATTCGGGAGGCCGAAGTCGCTGATTTCCTGCTGACGAACGCCGAACTCGGCTTCAACCGCGACCTGCCCGCCGAACGCTTTCGCAAGCGCCTTAAAGGCGGCCTTCCCGGTCTGCTGTTCCGGCGTGAGGACATTGCAGCGGCTCATCACGCTGCCTCGCTTTGTTGCGCTGCGGTAACATCGCTCGACTTACCGGGAGACGTTTTGCCGCCATCCGAATTATTCACGTCCGTGACGTCGGAAAGATCGACGCCGAGCTTTTGAGCCAGAGCTTCAATGCCGGCCATTCTCCAACGGGGAATGCCTGCTCCGCTCTTCCAGCTGGATACCGTTGATGGCGGCATATCCAGTTCACGGGCGACTGCGCTGGTGCCTCCAAGCGCGGCGATGATGTTAGCTGCGTTCGTCATAGGGCGGAGTTACGGTTTTCGTAACTTCAACGCAAGAGAAAAGTTACGATGTTCGTTATCGACCGCGCGTTACGATTTTCGCAATGTTCTCGCGTGCTGACACATGATCAACTTATCGCCGAGTTGCGCGCGCAGATTGGGGCCAAGAGGTTCTCACAGCGGGCGCTTGCGGATCATCTTAAGATCGCCCCCGCTCGCGTGACTGAGATGGTCAAGGGAGAGCGGCGCATCCAACAGCATGAGATGGAACGCGTCGCTAACTGGCTGGGCCTTTCGGACGATGCTGCATTGAACCTGCCCGAAGGGGCGATGCCCGTTCGCCCCGTTCCGCTCCTTGGGGAAGTCCCCGGCGGACCGTGGCGCGAAGCCGTTCAGAGCCGCCATACCTACATTCAAGCAGCACTGCCTGGAACGCGAGAAAACGCCTACGCCCTCAAGGTGGTAGGAGATTCAATGGACAAGCTAGTCGGAGATGGCGCTACGATTGTCATCGACCCTGACGATCGCGACCTGTTCGATAAATGGCTCTATGTTGTGCGCAATGACGATGGCGACGTAACGTTCAAGCAATATCGGGAAAGCCCCGCCCGCCTCGTCCCCTGCTCGCGCAACCCGGAACACAAAATCATTCCGATAGCCGACCGGACGTATGAAATCATCGGCAGGGTGGTGCTGATCACCATTGCCCCTGATCAGGCCGCCTTGGACTGAACCCACTCACGGCGGCAGTCCATGCCGCCGGGCACGGTTATGAAGAACGAACCCCATTCGTCATAGCTTCCCAGTTCTCGCGCAATAAGATCGCGTCGTGCCTTGTCGCGGCAGTTACGCCACGGACCTACGGGCGTCGCGGAACACATTGCTCGATACCAGACTATTTGCTGCACCTACTCTCTCCGACTCGCTCGCCTTACGATGGAACATTAAGAGAACATATTTCAACCCAGAGGCGTTAAAGTTCTGTGGATAGATCAAGGCCATCAGTCGCATAACGATTGAATTACGAATTCCGTATTGACATGGTTGTTACGACTTTCGTAATTACCTCCCTACCATCAACGGGAGGCAATCATGTCCCACATCGATATTCTCAATCCGCCGGGCGCTTCGGAGAGGCTGCGCGTTCGCCGTGGCGAAGCGCTGACGATCGCCGAGGCCCAACTTGCCGCCGCGCGTGAGGCCGAACGCAATGCCTACCTCTATATGCACATCGCGGTCGCTGCGTTGGTGATGGCTATCGCCCTTGTCACATGGGTGCTGCTGGCATGAAGCGCCTTATCATCAGTGCGGCCGCTTTTTGCGCCGCCTGCTCGCCAGCCGCGCGGACGGCAACCAGCGAGCCGAGCGCAGTGGAAAAGGTGAAGCGCGGCGAAGTTGGGCTAGTCGCGATCGCACCAGATGGCACGCAGCTTTGGGCAGTTGAACCGGAAGGTGGCCGAACGATCTATTTCGCATCGGCGGGCGCGCAAACAAGCCACAGTGAAAGCTGCGGAAAGAATTGCACCCGGACGCTGGACGATGTTGTCGCGACGGCGGTGGCACCATGACGGCGCACCTCTCCCCTCTTGGCATGGCTGGCCTACGCCTCGAAATGGCGGCGGGCCATGTCAGCAGCCTCGCGGCCCGCGCTGCGTCCGATAACACGTTGGTCGGCCAATATGTCGAGGAACTGGAAAAGCAGACCCTCGCCCGCGACGCCTTCCGCGCCGAACTGGAGACGCTCACAGGCCTGCCCGCCGACCTGATCGAACGGAGGCTGGCGCTATGAGTAGCATCATGACGGTCACATACATCTATTTGGACGACTATTCAGACGAGGTGTGTCCCTGCCAACCGACGCTTGAAGAGTGGGCGAAATGGCTATCCGCACCCGCACCGGATTGGGGCCGCCGGAAAGCTGCCAAGGATGGTGACACCTTCGCGGCCGGCGCTATCGAGCCACTCAACGACATTGTCGCGACGATGACCGATGATAACAAATGGTCGTTTTCCTCCACCGCGCCAGAAGATGCGGATCATTTTGCGGTCAGATATGGGCCGGGGTTAGGCTGGGATGCCGACAGCATCTGCGGCACCTTTGGGGATATCATCGACTACCTTCGTGAAAACGAAGATGAGTTCGAGGATGGAGCGCATATTGCCGTCGGCCGCTGGGTGGAAGATCTAGTCGTTACCTACCATCGGAGGGGTGACGACGCGCCGCGCTGCACATGGGCGCGCAAGCAATGACCGGCCTGTCTGAATTCACCCGCCTCGCCCAAGAATCCGTCGACGCGGTCGCCCGGCGCGAAGCGCAGTTCCCGGCTCTGATCGCGAGCGGTAAGATCGCCGCCGATCAGGCCGCGCTCGAAACGCGCGTCTGGCAGGCCATCGCAGCGGACTGGCAGGGGGTGGTGACCGGCAGCCGGCCCGACCAGCCGTCAGCGACGATCGAGGAGAAGATCGCTGCGCTGGAGGAAAGCCTCCGCCGGTGCGATGTCGCCATGCGCAAAGCCTATGCGACGGCGGACAGCGGCGTGCGGCAGGCGTGGGATCAGAACATGACTCTGCACGATATCAAGCAGCGTTTCGGCGACGCGGCGCAGCCGCTGCTGTCCGCGTTCGATCGTCACGGCCATGTCGCCGACATGCTGAAATGGCAGCGCCGCGAATTGCCGGGGAGTGATCGCGAGCCGATCGGTCATTTTGTCGAGCAGCGCCAGCGGCTGCTGCGCGATCGAAAGTTTCGCGAGGCAGCATGAACGCCCGGTTCCGCCCCCCACCATCAGCAGAATTGCTAGACTTCGTGCGCGCCCTTGCGCGAGCGGACGAAGCGCGCGACTTTGACCGCCGCACCCGACCGACAGGAAACCCCGCCAATGCGGACGATCATCTACGCCCGATACAGCACCGATCTTCAAAATAGCCGGTCGATCGCCGACCAGATTGCGCTTTGTCGCGAGCGCGCCGCCGCCGAGGGCTGGCAAATCGTGGACACCTTCACCGACGCGGAAATCAGCGGCGCTGCCGGCATTGGCGAGGATCAGCGCCCCGGCATGAACGCCATGCTCGCGCGCGTCGAACAGGGCGGCGTCGATCAGGTCCTAGCAGAGTCTACCAGCCGCATCGCGCGCCATCAGGGCGACGGCTTCGCGATCCGCGAGCGCCTTTCATATTACGGCGCGCGGCTCTTCACGCTGTCGCAGGGCGAAATCGACGAAATCAAGGGATGGGTGCAGGGTTTCCTCGATTCGCAAGCGCGCAAGGATATCGCCTTCAATGTGAAGCGCGGCCAGCGCGGCACTGTGCGATCAGGACGCTCTCCCGCCGGACTGGCCTACGGCTATCGCAAAGCCAACCGGCTTGACGAGAGAGGCGAATTGATCCGGGGGCTTCGCGCGATCGATGAAGACCAGGCCGAAATCGTCCGGCGTATATTTTCAGAATATGCCAACAATCGCAGCGCTCGGCAGATCGCCGCAGACTTGAACGCAGAGGGTGTCCCCGGCCCGACCGGTGGCACATGGCGCAGTTCGACGATCGCGGGCGACCGTCAGCGCAAGAATGGGATGCTCCAAAACCGCATCTACATCGGCAAGATCGTGCATGACCGCACCAGCAAGGTTGCCGACCCGCGCACCCGAAAGGAGCGCATCCGCCCCAATGCCGAAAGCGAGTGGATCGAGGCCGACGCGCCGGCGCTTCGCATCGTGGACGACAAGACGTGGACAACGGTCCAGAAGCTGCGCAACGCCTACTCCACCGACCGACCAGAACTGGCCCGGCGACCGAAGCGACTTCTGTCGGGTATCGGCCGATGCGGCATATGCGGCGGCGGATGGATCGTCATCGGCCGCGATCAATGGGCGTGCGGTAAACACCGCGACGGTGGAGGATGCACGAACAATCGCACCGTCAAGACGCATATCTATGAGCAAAAGGTGCTGGACGGCCTACGAGACGACATGCTGCATCCTGAAGCCGTATCGGCCTATGTGCGGGAGTTTCATCAGAGCCGGCGCAAGCGCGCGGCCGATGCCCAGCAGCAGCGCACGAAGCTGGAACGACGGCACCGCGATGCCGCGTCCAAAGTCGAGCGCCTCGTCAACGCCATCGCAGAAGGAGGCGAGGAGTTCGCCGAGATCCGCGCAGTGCTGACGAAGGCCCGCCATGACCGCGACGCGATCGCCCAGCAGATATCCGACCTTGAGGCGTTCCCGGTCATCACCCTTCACCCCGGCATCGCGGAAGACTACCGGGCGGAAATTGCCGTGCTGACACAGGCGCTGGATGAAAACGGCCACGCATCGGCCGAGGCGATCCCGAAGCTAAGGGCGTTGATTGGAAGCGTGACCGTCTATCCAGCCGAGGGGCGGCGCGGCGTCGAGGTCGAAGCAACCGGCCGGGTCGCGAACATGCTGGCGCTGGCGACTGGCCAAGACCTTCATGCGTCAATGTATGTTAGCGCTGGAGCGGGTAGCGGGGATCGAACCCGCATCACAAGCTTGGAAGGCTAGTGCTCTACCATTGAGCTATACCCGCCCGCGCAGATGAGCGCCCTGCATCATCGCGATCGGCGCGTCAAGATCGGCCTTACCCCGCCCTGATATTTCCTCTATCACTGGCATCCATGGACACCCCCTCCCTGCGCCAACTCGATATTTTCGCGCAGATGGTGGCGGCAGGCAGCCTCGTTCGATGTGCGCGCTATCTCGATATGCCGGTATCCCGTGTCGCCGCAGAGATCGAGGCACTGGAATTGCGGCTCGGCTACCGCCTGTTCGACGATCTGGAGCGAACCGCGCGTCTCACTCCGGCCGGGCATAAAACAGCCCAGGCAATGACGCTTTTGTCCCAGGGGGAACCGGAGCAGTGGGAGAATGTCGAGATCGCCACACCAAAATCGGAACCCCCGCCGAAACAGTACACCGAGCCGGACTACGCCCCCCAATTCAAGCTCCTTGTCCCGCCGCCTGCCCCGCAGATACAGCGCCGCACGATCACGCTGGCCGCGCCCGCTCCGGTCTTCGGTCATTTTCAGGACGCGCTCGCTGCGTTCGAGGCGGCCAATGACGACATCGTCATCGCGCTCGACCTGCATGTTCAGACTGCCGGCGACGCCGCCCGCGCGCTTGCATCGGGCAAGGCGGACATCGCCTATTTCTACGCGCTGGAAGCGCCTGCCGATCCGCCATCACGCTATGGCTGGTCCGAACAACTCAACTTTTATGCGGGCGAGACGCATCCTCTAGCACGCATCGACAGTGTTCCGCGTACGGCGCTTTCGGTCACCCCGCTGCTGACGCTGGAGCGCGGCAACACAATGCGCGACGTCATCGAGGCCGCGCTATTAAAGGGGCGTGCGGAAACTGGTCCCGCAGCCCTGGAAAGTGACGATCTCGCCGCAATCATGGCTGCGCTGCGCGAGGGCGCAGGGGTTTTCGCAGCGTTCGGGCCTCTGGCTCGAGACCTGGGTCGTATGAGCGGCATTCGACGCCTCGCGCTCGACACGCCGCTCCCGTCGATCGAAATCCGGCAGGCAGTTGCGGCAACCAACGTGCCCGCCGTCGAAGCATTGGCCGAATTTCTTTTCCTGTAAAAAGCGCATGACGGAAATTTAATGCTCCCGCGCTCGCAAATGCGGCGGATCGATATTGATATGATGTATCATCCTAGATACAGGGTCACATCTTTCAAGAAAAATCAAAGGGTGATCGCTTCATGTCCCGTTCCTCGTTGCTGCGCGCTGGTGCCGCCTTGCCGCTGCTCTGCCTAGCGCTCCCCGCTCTTGCGCAGGCGCCAGCCGATGAGGGTGATGCGCAAAAGGGCAGCTATCATGACCAGAATGTCGACCTCGTCGTCACCGCGCTCATCCCGCGTCGTCAGGGCGACATTCTTTCGGGCACCACAGTCGTCGCAGGCGAAAACCTGACCCGCAATCTGCGCCCCAGCATCGGCGAAACGCTGGCGCGTCAGCCCGGCGTGTCGGCCACCTCCTTCGGACCCAATGCGTCCCGCCCGATCCTGCGCGGCTTTCAGGGGGAACGCGTCCGCATCCTGACCGACGGGATCGGCAGCTTCGACGTGTCCAACACGTCGGTCGATCATGCCGTTGCGATCAACCCGCTGACCGCCGACCGCATCGAAATCCTGCGCGGCCCCTCCGCCCTGCTCTACGGCTCATCCGCGATTGGCGGCGTCGTCAATGTCATCGACAGCCGCATCCCGCGCCGGGTGCCTGACGAAGCGATCCATATCGACGCGCTCGGCAATTACGGCAGCGCCGCCAACGAACGCAGCGGATCGGGCGAGATCGAAGTGCCGATCGCCGAGAAGTTCGTCGTCCACATGGACGGCACCTATTCCAAGAGCGGTAATCTCGACACGGGCAGCTACATCCTCGCACCTGCCGAGCGGGCGCAGGCCGCTGCCAGCACTGATCCTGAAATCCGCGACCTTGCCTCCTTGCGCGGCAAGCTGCCCAACAGCGCCGGGCGCATGTGGGAAGTCGCGGGCGGCGCATCCTATATCGACGATGGCGGCAATCTGGGCGTTTCCTACGCGCACACCGACAATTTCTACGGCGTCCCCATCCGCTATTCCCTCGTCCCCGGCGAGGAAGCGGAACAGGTGCGGCTGCGCATGAAGCAGGACCGCGTCGACCTGCGCGGTGAGGTCGCGGTCAACGGCGGCTTCATCGACAGCATCCGCCTGCGCGCCGGCTTTGCCGACTATCAGCATCAGGAGATCGAGGACACCGGCGCGGTCGGCACCACTTTCCTCAACCAGTCGATGGAAAGCCGCCTGGAGTTCGTCCAGACCAAGCGCGGCGGTTGGGATGGCGCGTTCGGCGCGCAATTTTTCACCCGCCGCTTCCAGGTGATCGGCGAAGAGAAGTTCCTGCCCAAGAACGAAACCGACCAGCTCGGCATCTTCACGCTCCAGTCGCTGGATCTGGGCAACACCCGCCTCGAAGCAGGCGCGCGCTATGAGCATACCGATCTCAAGGCCGACGCCGACGACACGCTCTTCTTCGACGGTCGCCGCCGCAGCTTCGATGCGATCTCCGGCTCGCTCGGCATCAGCCAGGCGATCGCACCGGGCTGGCGCATCGGCCTCAACGGATCGCGCAGCGAGCGGGCACCATCCGCCGAGGAACTGTTCGCGCGCGGCAATCATGCCGGCACGCAGGCGTTCGAGCTGGGCAATCCTGACTTTGGTAAGGAAAAGAGCTGGGGCGTCGAAGGCACGCTGCGTGGATCGGGCGAAGGCTACAACATCAGCCTTGCCGCCTATCACAACTGGTTCAGCGGCTATATCTACGAAAGCGTCGTCGCCGATAGCGTCTGCCAGGCGGTGAATGGTGGGGCGGATCTGGAATTCCCCTGCTATGCCTTCAGCCAAGCTGATGCCCGCTATTACGGGTTCGAGGCGGAAGGATCGCTTACCCTCGCGAAAATCGGCGGATACAAGATCAACGTCGATGGTGTCGCCGACTATGTTCGCGCGACGATCAAGGGCAGCGGCCCTGCGCCACGCATTCCCCCGCTGCGCCTGCTCGGCGGCCTTGAAGCGCAGGGGGATCGCCTGTCGGCCCGCGCAGAGGTCGAGCATGTGTTCGATCAGGATCGTGTGACGCAGTTCGAGACACCGACGGACGGCTACACCATGGTCAACGCGTCGATCTCGTTCAAGCCACTGCCCGGTAACGATCGCACCACGCTGATGTTGTCGGCCAACAACCTGTTCGATGTGGAGGCCCGCCGCCACGCCAGCTTCCTCAAGGACTTCGCCCCGCTTGCCGGGCGCGACGTTCGCCTGACGGCGCGCTTCTCGCTTTAGGACAGTCAAGCCTCCACGCCGATCGCGCGGGAATTGCGCCTTGTGACATTTCTGTTACAAGGCGCTTTCTCCATGCGCCAGATCGCCGCCCTGCCCTACTCGACCGCCACCGACGGATCGATGCGCATCCTGCTTATCACGTCGCGGGACACGCGCCGCTGGGTCATTCCCAAGGGTAACAGGATCAAGGGGATGGCGTCCCATCGCGCGGCCGAGCTTGAAGCCTATGAGGAGGCGGGGATCAACGGCATCGCCTGCCCCGCGCCGCTCGGTCGCTACAGTTACGACAAGCGCAAGCGCAGCGGCGCATCGCGCGAGGCGACGGTCGAGGTTTTTCCGCTTGCGGTCACAGGCCAGCTGACGCAATGGCCCGAACAGGGGCAGCGGGAACTACGTTGGTTTCCCGTTGCCGAAGCCGCAAGGGCAGTGGACGAACCCGATCTTCAGGCGATCATCGCCGCCTTCCGCCAACCGCCGAAGGATCCGGGATTACTCGTTCGCCTGATCTTGTGGTTCAGGGACAAGCAGATTGAAAGGACGGGTATGCTCGGCTGGTTCCAGGCATTGATGCCAAAGCAGGGCCGCTTCTTCGAACAGTTCGAGGATCATGCCGCCACACTCGTCGCAGGTGCCGATGCGCTTGCCCGACTGCTCAAGGGCGGCCCGGACATGGATGCCCATATCCGCGAGATTTCCGAACGCGAACATGCAGCGGACGATATCATCCGCGACGTGCTGCTCGACGTGCGCCGGATTTTCGTGACGCCGTTCGACCGCAGCGCCATCACCGACCTGATCGGCGCGATGGACGACGCGATCGACCAGATGAACCAGACCGCCAAGGCGATCGCCCTCTTCGAGGTCAAGGATTTCGCGCCGCAGATGCAGGATATGAGCGCGCTGATCGTCGAGTGCGCGCGCATCACTGCAGAGGCCGTGCCGCTGCTGCGTTCACTCAACCTCAACGCCAGCCGCCTGCACGAGCTGACCGAGCGGCTCGTGAAGCTGGAGGGTCATGCCGACACGCTACACGAAGCGGGGCTGAAGGCGCTTTATGCACAGGCGCGCGTCGGCAATCCGATGGACTTCGTCGTTGGCAACGAAATCTATTCGCATCTTGAAAAGGTCACCGACCGGTTCGAGGATGTCGCGAACGAGATTTCGGGGCTGGTCATCGACCACGCCTGAGCCAAATCGATGGAAGCCCATATCGCCTTCCCGCTGCTGGTGGCGCTGATCGCCGTCGCACTGGCGTTCGATTTTCTGAACGGCTTGCACGATGCAGCCAACTCCATCGCGACGATCGTATCGACCCGCGTGCTGAAGCCGCAATATGCGGTCGCGTGGGCCGCATTCTTCAACTTCATCGCCTTCCTCTTCTTCGGCCTCCACGTCGCGACGACAGTGGGCAAGGGGATCGTCGACGCCAACATCATCGACGCGCAAGTGATCTTCGGCGCGTTGATGGGGGCGATATCTTGGAACCTCATCACCTGGGGTCTCGGCATCCCATCCTCCTCCAGCCATGCGCTCGTCGGAGGATTGCTGGGCGCGGGCATCAGCAAGGCGGGACTGTCGGCGGTCGTCTGGAACGGCGTCTTCCTGACCAGCGCGGCGATCGTCGTGTCGCCCGCGATCGGACTGATGCTGGCGCTGTTGCTGGTTCTAATCATCAGCTGGATCTTCCGCCGCTTCACGCCGCAAGGCGCAGATCGCGTCTTCCGCAAGCTGCAACTGGTTTCCGCCTCGCTCTACTCGCTCGGTCATGGCGGCAACGACGCGCAAAAGACGATGGGGATCATCGCCGTGCTGCTCTATTCGCAGGGCATGTTACAGGGCGAATTTCACGTGCCCTTCTGGGTCGTGATCTCCTGCCAAGCGGCGATGGGCCTCGGCACGCTGCTCGGCGGCTGGAAAATCGTCCATACCATGGGGTCTAAGATCACACGGCTCACCCCGGCTCAGGGCTTCTGCGCGGAAACAGGGGGCGCGTTGACATTGTTTCTCGCCACGCATCTTGGCGTACCTGTCTCCACTACGCATACCATCACTGGCGCGATCGTCGGCGTGGGCGCATCCCGTCGCCTGTCCGCCGTCCGCTGGAACATCGCTTCGCGCATCGTGGTGGCATGGGTCGTTACCCTGCCTTCCGCCGCCCTCATCGGCGCAGCCTTCTACGGTGTGACCCGCCTGTTCTGACGAGGCGCAGCTATCCTATTCTGCCTCTGACTGATAGGGTGCCCCCCGTTGAAGCAGCGTGACGGAGACAGCGCGAAATGACATTGAGGGGGGTCAGCCGCAGAAGTCGTATCGCGCAATTTAATTTCCTACTTGCGACATCAAATGTCGCGTTTTGCGGGAAACATGCGAAGTTAAGCGGCAGGCACCACCCGTGAACACCCGCTCGCTTCTCGAAGGCTGGCGGCATCATCTGGCCCTCGACCGCCGCCGCTCGATCCATACCGTGCGCGCCTACGTCGCCACTGCCGAGCGCCTGATCGCCTTTCTGGAGCAGCATCGCGGGGAAGCGGTAACCGCGTCGTCCTTGGCGACCGTCGACCAGTCGGACCTGCGCGCATTTCTGACGGCCCGCCGCCTGGATGGCATCGGCAATCTTTCCGCCGCGCGTGAACTCTCGGCGGTACGCGGCTTCCTGCGCCATGTCGGCGGAGAGGATGCGCATGTCCCCAACCTCAAGGGGCCAAGGGTCAAGCGCGGTCTCCCCCGCCCCGTCTCGCCCGACGAAGCGGTCGCGCTCGCCGCCGACATTGCCGAGACGGCCCGCGAAGGCTGGATCGGCGCACGCGACTGGGCTGTGCTGCTGCTGCTCTACGGCGCTGGCCTTCGCATCGGGGAGGCGATGGGTCTCAATGGGGACGTCCTGCCGCTCGGCGACACGCTGCGCGTCACCGGCAAGCGCAACAAGACCCGGATCGTCCCCTTGCTTCCGCAGGTGCGCGCCGCGATCGAACATTATATCGCGGAGTGTCCTTATCCCCCCGCGCGCGACCAGCCTCTGTTCCGGGGGGCGAGAGGCGGTCCGCTCTCCGCCGCGCTCATCCGCCGCGCCGTGCAGGGCGCGCGCGGAAGATTGGGCCTGTCGGATCGGACGACGCCCCACGCCCTGCGCCACAGCTTCGCCACCCATCTGCTCGGACGCGGCGCGGACCTGCGCTCGCTTCAGGAACTGCTCGGCCATGCCAGCCTGTCCTCGACGCAGATCTACACGCAGGTCGATGCCGCGCATCTGCTCGACGTCTATCGCAACGCGCATCCGCGCGCCTGAACTCCGCTTGCCCGATCGCCCTTGATAGGGGATATCGCTCCCATGCAAGGTATCGCCCGATGATCCCCGTCATTCCGCAAGTGTCGCAGGTCGCGCAGACGATCCAGCTGGCGCTCGCTCCGGTCTTCCTGCTCGCGGGCATCGGCGCGTTCCTGAACGTATGCGTCAGCCGCCTCGCCCGCATCATCGACCGTGCCCGCGCAGTGGAAGAACTGGTCCTCACGACACGCGGCAAGGAACATGACCGGATGGTCGGCGAAATCCGCGTGCTCGACCGACGGATGAGCGTCGTCAACGGCGCGATCTTTCTGTCGGTCGCGTCGGCCTGCGCCGTCTGTCTCGTCGTCATCCTGCTCTTCGCGGGCAATTTGCTGGGCGCTCATCTCGGAACGCCGGTCGCGATCCTGTTCAGCCTCGCCATGCTGCTTCAGGCGGGTGCCTTCGCCACCTTCATCCAGGAAATCCGCCTGGCGTCGCGGACCATCCACATCCGCAACGAAGTGCTTTATCACCAGGCCGAGGAGGAAGAGGCGGCGGCATGACGAAATTCACCGTTAACGACCGCCCCGTGCAATATCGCATGGATCCGGACACGCCGCTCCTCTGGGCGCTGCGCGATGCATCCAATCTTACCGGCACCAAATATGGCTGCGGCACCGGCGATTGTGGCGCGTGCACGGTCGATATCGATGGCGAAGCTGTGCGCTCCTGCCAGGTCACGATCGGCAAGACCGAGGGCCGCTTCGTCACCACGATCGAAGCGCTGTCGCCCGATCGCGGCCATCCGCTGCAACAGGCGTTCGCAGCCGACAATGTTTCGCAATGCGGCTATTGCATCCCCGGCATGATCATGGCCGCGTCGGTACTGCTCCGCCGAACCAACGATCCGAGCGACGAGCAGATCGACGCCGCCATCACTAACATCTGCCGCTGCGGCATCTATCCCCGCCTGCGCGGTGCGATCCAGCGCGCGGGAAGGATCATGCGTGGCGAGGAACAGGTTGCCGCCGCCCCGCCGCCCGGCATCACGCCCGAGCAAGCGGCGGAAACCGTACCTGCCCTGCGCAAGCCCTGACCGTTCAGCCGAAGCGGTAGCCCGAAACGGTCCAGCCCATGACTTCACTGCGGTGGTCGAGCGTGGCAGGATCATCGCCGCCCGCCCCCAGCGCGACCATGAGCGGTAACAGATGCTCCTCCCTCGGGTGAGCGAAGCGGGCGTGCGGCAAGTCGGCCCAAGCAGCGACCCGCTCGGCACGCCGTCCGGGGTCCGGGTCCGTCACGGCTTGCGCCAGCGCTGCGTCCCATTTGGAGGAGGGAGCGACGGCGGCTGGTCCTCGCACCCGCAAATTGTGAAAGCTCATACCCGATCCGACGATCAGCACGCCCTCGTCCCTCAGCACCGACAAGGCGCGACCCGCCGCGATGTGCACTGCCGGGTCGAGATCCTGACGCAGCGACAGTTGGACGAGCGGAATGTCGGCGTCGGGTTCCGCAACCTTCATCGGAATGAAGACGCCATGGTCCCAACCGCGATCGCTATTCTGATGCGTCTTGAAACCCGCGCCGTTCAGCAGCGACTCGACACGCTGCGCCAATTCCGGTGAGCCGGGGGCATCCCAACGCAACTGATAGGTGTGCGGTGGGAAGCCATAATAGTCGAACAGCAGTTCGGGCCGCTCCCCGCTATGCACGGTGAAGGCTGCCTCCTCCCAATGGCCTGAAACCAGCAGGATTGCCTCGGGTCGTTCCGGCAAGCCGTCGATCAGACCGGCGAGATAATCCTGCATCGGCCCCCACATCGGATCGCTATGCGGGTTTTGCGGTTCGGCGGGGTCCATGAAGAAGCAGGGGCCGCCGCCGTGCGGAATGAAAAGGGTTGGCTGTGTCATGCCGCCAACATCGTTTTACTTCGCCAAGTTCACAATCGGCTGCGGCGAAACCGATCGTTTCGCTCCGTCAGTCTTCACTATCCAGTAATGGCCCTAGCGCCTGCGCCAAGGTCGCGCCGGAATAGGGCTTCTTCACCAAAGTGACATTCTCGAACCGCGTAGGCATTTCGAGGCCGTCGCCATAGCCCGTGGCGAAGATGAAGGGGATGCCCCGTTCTTTCAACAGATCCGCGATCGGCAGGCTGCTTTCATGCCCGAGATTGAAGTCGAGCACCGCAAGGTCGACCGACTGAAGCGCAAGCGCTTCCCGTGCACGGCCTACGCTGGCAGCCGTCAACACCTGCGCGCCAAGATCGCGCAGCGCGTCCTCACCATCCAGGGCGATGATCATATTATCTTCAACCAGCAGCACCGTGCGATCTTTCAGCAGACCCGGCGTGGCCGCTGTCACCGGCATGGCACGTTCGCGCTCGATCGTCTCCGTTAGGACGGAAACGACATGCCGCGACGGGATACAGAAGCGCGCCTCTATGCCCGCCAGCTTGTAATTGATTTCGGCATGTCCCTCCAGATCATAGGGGATCGAGCGCTCGATCACCGTCGATCCGAAACCACGCCGGGTAGGCACGACCACGGGTGGCCCGCCCGCCTCCACCCAGTCGATCAACAGGCTGCCATCTTTATCGACGGACCAACTGATCGACACGGTGCCGCTGTCCGACAGGGCGCCATATTTGGCCGCGTTAGTCAGCATCTCATGAATGACGAGGGCGAGCACGGTGAAGCAGCCCGGCGTCAGCAGGACGTTCGGCCCGTCAAGTCGCACCCGGTCGCTCCGCTCGCCCAGATACGCCCCGGCTTCGACCTCGATCAGGTCGTGGAGACGCGCGGGCGCCCAGCGGTCCGCCGTAATCTGGTCATGGGCGCGGGCCAAAGCGTGGACTCGGCTTTCCAGCGTGCCGATAAATTCGTCTACCGTGCGCGCACTGTCGCGTGTCTGGGAGAGAAGGCCGCGAATCAGCGACAGAATGTTGCGAACGCGATGGTTTAGCTCCGCGATCAGCAGTTCCTGTTTTTCATGCGCCTTCTGCCGTTCCTGATCGACCGAATCCGACAAACGGAGCACGACTTCGAGCAACGCAGTGCGCAGCGCCTCCGCAACGCGGATCTGCGCGGGCGTAAAGGCGAGCGCGATGCCCCGCGTCAGCTCCGACCATTCCTCGAAGCTTTTGCGCGGCGACAGGCGCGGGCCATTGGGGCCATATTCGATGTCCTTGCCGGGCTTGCCCGCCCAGCGAACAGCGCGCAGTTGCTCGGCCCGGAACAGCACGACATAATCGCGCGGACGACGCGAAAGCGGGATGGCGAGCAGGCCGGACACACGATCGGAATAGGCCGCCGCCTCAGGCAAAACGCGCGACAAGGTGCTGGTGGTATAGATTTGGCCAGCCGCCGCTTGGTTGAGCATGGTGACGATCGCGGCGAAGGCCGGCTCGTCCGGAGTCAAGCCGGACAAGCTCATATGTCCGTCGACATAGACGCCGACGCCATCGGCCGGGATCGTGTCGAAAATGACGTCGCCCAGCCAGCGGGCATTGGACAGGAGATCATGATCCTGCGCCACGGCGGAGAGCAGGCGATCGGCGACCTGCCGCGCCTTCCCCTCATATTCCGCCGTTTCTGCCCGCTCGCGGCTTTCCAGCATCATCGAAAAAATCTGACCGAAAAGTTCGGCTGCACTGCGCTGCGCAAAGGTCGGCAGGCGCGGGCTATAATGGTGGCAGGCGAACAGTCCCCACAGCTTGCCATCGACGACGATCGAGATGGAGAGCGAGGCGCGCACGCCCATGTTGCGCAGATATTCGATATGGATCGGCGACACCGCCCGCGTCAGGCAGAGCGACATATCGAGTGCGGTCCCGGCCGGATCGAGCGCGGGGATGACCGGCACCGGCTCGGCATGAACGTCCGCGATCACGCGAAAGATATTACGCACGTACAGCGCGCGCGCCTGCTTTGGAATATCGGAAGCGGGGTAGTGGAGGCCGTAGAAGCTTTCGATTCCCGGTCGGAGCGCTTCCGCGATCACTTCGCCGTCACCGCTCTCGGCAAAGCGATAGACCATGACGCGATCGAAGCCGGTCAGCGCCCGTACCTGCCGCGCGCCATCGCGCAGGAAGGCGGCAAGGCTGTCCGCTTGACCCAGCCGCGATACCATCGAGCGGACGGTGCTACTCGTCTCCATCTCGTCCTGGCTTGCGGCTTCCGCCTCGATCACGACGAGCGGACCGGAAAAATGCACCGCGACATCGAATAACGGCCCGCCTTCGGTCAAGGCGAGCGAAAAGACCCGTTCCACCGAATCCGGGCCGCGCAGCAGGGTAATGCGGTTGCGCAGCGTATGGATCGCATCACCGGTAAAGACCGCACTGACGGGCTGACCCAACAGCGCCTTGGGCGGCTGACCGATAAACTCTTCGCTGTTGGTGGACACGCGCGACACCAGCCAGTCGGCAGTCAGCGCCATCAGGAAGCCGAAGGGCTGCACCGTGCCCAGGACATGGATCGGCTCACGATCACAGTTGGAGAGGTCAACGTCGAAGCCGGTCACGGGATTTGTGCCGTCCACGTCAGCCACGGACAGTTTCCCGCTGCGCCGAGGCAGCCTGTGCGAAGAGAGCAAAGGCGGCGCGCGCGCCCGCTATAGCTTCGTCCAGCCAGCCTTCGCCGCCGATCGCCGCTGCATCGTCCATTCTTTGCTGGAACGCCCTCCACTCTCCCTTGCCGTGCGCGGCGGAAAGATAGGTTTTGGGAAGGTCGCCCGATACTTGCCGCGCGAGCATGGCCCCGCCCAGGCGAGAGCCTTCCAACGCATAGAGCAAACCCCAGCGATAGCCATCGCTCCGGTTCGTCGGAGCAGCAAACGCTGCCGGAGCATCTTCGCCGAGCGCCGCGAGATCAGCGGCCACCAACGGCGACCGGGGAGAGGGGGGACGAGCTACGCCTTCCATCGCGCTCAACGCCATGGCGTGTGCGCGCAGGAACCGTACATAGTCCGCCCTGCTATCGAGAGAAAAGTCGCCAAACAGATCGTCCACCCGCCGATGGTCGTCCATCGTCGCTTCACGCAAGGCCAGCCGGGTGCGGCCATCATCGGGGACTCTCGTCACGCATTTGGTCCTAAGGGCAGTTCATCGGTGCTGCTTTGATCTGCATCAGCTTTTGCACCACCCAGCGCCCTTTATTCGATGCGCAGCACAGGGAACGACCGTGCGTCTTTTCAGCGGCGAAGTCCAGCAGCGGATAAGGAATTCTTTCTGATCGCTGACGAACAAGTTCACGATCGGGACAACAGCGACATCGTAAAAGAAAGTCATGAGGGGCATTTCGCCCCGACTTGAGTGAGTCGAGACAATGATGAGGAAAGCTTTGCTTGCGGGGTTGATGAGCGCGACGCTGATCGCGGGCATCGCTCCAGCCTATGCGCAGGATCATCGTGACGGCGGACAGCGTCCCGATTGGGAGAGACAGGACAGAGGCCAGCCGGGGCCGGGACCGGAAGCGCGGATGGGCGGCGGTCCGGGGTGGCAGGGTCGTGCCCTTGGCGAACGAACTGATCGCGGACAGGCCGCTGGTGGCAATCCCGGCTGGGCCAATCGCGAGCGCGGTCCCGGCGCAGGCTGGCAGGATCGCGGGCCGCAGCAAAATGGCGGCTGGCGTTCGCAACCCTCAGCGGTGCAGCCGCCCCGGCCTGATATGCCGCGCCCCGATATGCAACGCGCAGATCGTGGCTGGCGTGGTGATCGCAATCCCGGCGTGGTCAATGACTGGAACCGGCGTCCCGACGGGTCGCGTGCCGGGTGGCGTGATCGCAATGCGGACCGTGCCGTCTGGAACCGGGCCCGCGACGACCGGCGTTGGGATGGGCGGCGCGACGATGATCGCCGCTGGAACGATGGGCGCTGGAACAACGACCGCGATTGGAACCAGAGTGCCTGGAACAACGGACGGCGGTTCGACGATCGGACGCGCTGGGCGCAGCAGCGGCGCTGGGACAGCGGCTGGCGGCAGGACCGCCGCTACGACTGGCGCGGCTATCGTTCCACCTATGGCGATCGTTACCGGATCGGGCGCTATTATGCGCCGTCGGGATGGAATTACGGATATAGCCGCTTTTCGATCGGCGTGTTCCTGGGCAGCCCGCTCTATTCCGACCGCTACTGGCTGAACGATCCCTACGAATACCGACTGCCGCCGGCTTACGGCACGTTAAGGTGGATCCGCTATTATGACGATGCGTTGTTGGTCGATGTCCGGGATGGGTATGTGGCCGATGTGATCCACGACTTCTTCTGGTGAAGATGACAGTGAAATGGACAGGATTCGTTAATGAGGCAAACCCCGTTCGTTTCGATAGGATAATGATTTGACGGCTTCCTGGACTGGCCTTCAGGAACCACTGGCCCCGGAGACGGCGACGTTTCCGGGGTCTTTTATGTTGGGGCTTTCCCAACGCCAGGGCGCTGTGGCAGAGCCGGAGCATGACTGACTTTCCCGACGATGGCGGCATTCCCTCCCCCGCCCGCGCGCAGATTGGCGACGCCGTGCGCACCCGGTTGGACCGCAATCCGATGGTTAGCCGGATCGACGCGCCAAAGCTCGAAATTTATGGTCGGCAGGATTTCCTGTCGGCGGACGAATGCGCGGGCCTGCGCCGCCTGATCGACGCCTCCGCCAAGCCCTCGACGCTTTTTTCCGGCAGCGCCAATGCGGAATATCGCACCAGCCACAGCGGCAATCTTAGCCCATGGGATCCGCTGGTGGAAGAGATTACCGCGCGCATCTGTGGCCTGACCGGCCTGCCCGCCGCGCATGGTGAAACGTTGCAGGGGCAGCGCTACACGCAGGGGCAGGAATATAAGGTCCATTGCGATTATTTCCCGCCGACCGCCGATTATTGGCAGGCGATGCGCAAGACGGGCGGACAGCGGACATGGACAGCGATGATCTACCTTTCCCCAGTGGAGGCAGGCGGCGAGACGCATTTTCCGCATTGCGAATTCATGGTGCCGCCGGTTGAGGGCATGATCCTGATCTGGAACAATATGGACCGCGAAGGCGCGCCCAACCGCAACAGCCTGCATGCGGCGAGGCCGGTAGAGCGCGGCATGAAATATGTCGTCACCAAATGGTTTCGCGAGCGGCCATGGCATGGCTGAGCGCGGGCGCGGGCGCGGGCGCGGGCGCGGCGGGCGGATGATACGCGCTGATCGATGTTACACTTTGCGACATAAATGACTGGAATCTGACGACGCCATTTCCGCGCCGTTCAGTTGAAACCGACCATAGTCTTCTTCGTTGGTGGCGCACTTCACGCCGCCAGACGGTTAAATGGGAGAAGACCTATGCGTAAGTTCATCATTGCTGGCCTGCTGGCCGCGACTGTCGTTCCGAGTGTCGCCTCCGCGCAATCCTATGGCGAGGCGCGCCGCAGCCAGCGCGAATTGCGCGAAGAACAGCGCGATCTGCGCGACGCACGACGCTATGGCGACCGCCGTGATGTGCGTGAAGCGCGCCGCGATGTGCGGGAAGCTCGTCAGGAAGCGCGCGAAGATTGGCGCGACTATCGCCAGAGCCACCGCGACGTCTATCGCGCCGGTCGTTGGAACGCGCCGTTCCGCTATACCGCCTGGAACCGCGGACAGCAGTTGCGCCCGACCTACTACAGTTCGCGCTATTATATCTCCGACCCCTATCGCTATCGCCTGCGTGCACCTGGCCGCGACCTGCGCTGGGTTCGCCACTATAACGACGTGCTGCTGGTGAATGTCCGCACCGGCCGAGTGATGGAAGTCAATCGCGGCTTCTTCTGGTAAGACTTGCAGCGATTCAACGAAGAAGCGCCGGTCGTCGGGATGACGTCCGGCGCTTCTTTGCGATTGGAGGGGAAAGCAGAAAGGATTCCGCGCAGAGGCGCAGAAGGCGCGGAGAGGAACAAAATGATGCGCCGCTGGCGCTATGGTTCCCAGAATGTGGAAGACCGAGGGTGTGAAAAAGACTCCGGTAATCGACCGAAGCCTTTCTAGCCCCGTGGCCGCGACGCCCGTTTCCGGGCGCGCGCGGCCGATGGGCACCTTTAGGTGGCGCTCACCAGTCCGAAAGGGGGGTGGACCGCTGCCCGCAACGGATGAGGGCGCGGAAGGTTCCTGTCACGAATGCAGAAACGGGGTTCGCAACCGGCTCGTGGCCGCCATCCTCAAAGGGACTACCCCTTAATCTCAGCCATTAGTCCCGACGTTAAGGCATATTGGCTCACGAATCTTTTCCATTCGGCACGCTATGCCATTTCTAAGGAGCAGCGGAAACGCAGGTCAACGGCCTGCGGGTGAAGGGCGCTGCGAGGGGATATTTCGGGAGAAAATCGCATGACGAAGTTCGTCGGCAATTATTGGGCGGAAACTTTGTACGGCACGGCGACCAGCGACGACATCCGTGCGTTGGACGGCAACGACATCGTATGGGCGGGCGCTGGCGACGATTATGTCGAAGGCGGCGAAGGCAACGACACGCTTCGTGGCGAAGCGGGCCACGATTTCCTGAAGGGCGGCAATGGCGCCGACATACTGGATGGTGGCGACGGCAACGACAAGCTGGACGGCGGCAGCGGCGACGATCGACTGATCGGCGGCCTTGGCAACGATATTTTCTCTGGCGGCGAGGGCAATGACCGGATCGAGGGCGGCGATGGCCATGACCAGATTCTGGGCGACCAGGGCAACGACACCATCCTGGCAGGCGCGGGCCGCGACTATATCGACGGCGGCGTTGGCGACGACCTCATCTACGCGGGCGACGGCGACGACGGCTTCTTCAACGAGATCAACCCGGCGACCGGAAGGCTGACTACGCAGGCCGTTGGCGGTGGAGCGGGTAACGACACCATCTATGGCGAGGGCGGCAACGACCGGTTGAAGGGCCAATCCGGCGACGATCATGTCTATGGCGGGATCGGCAATGATTTCGTCGATGGCGGGGACGGCAACAATTATCTCGATGGCGGCAGCGGCAATGATGTTCTGTCGGCGGAATATGGCGTCGATGTCCTGATCGGCGGCGACGGTAACGATAATCTCCAGGCGGGTGCAGGCAATGATCGCCTGTCGGGCGGCAACGACGCCGACAACATGAACGGGGAGGATGGTGACGATCATATGAGCGGCGGCAGCGGCGATGATTTCCTGCTGGGCGGCGCTGGGAATGACCTCATCTATGGTGACGGTGGCTTCGACAAGCTGCTCGGAGAAGCGGGGAGCGATCATCTATGGGGCGGCGCGGGTGCGGACTGGTTCTGCTTCAAGGGCGTTGCGTCGCTGACCGGCGGTGATGTGATCGAGGATTTTCAGGACGGCTATGATCGCATCGTCATCGAGAAGCTGGGCGTCAGCAGCTATAGCGCCAGCGGTGCCCCCGGAACGGTCTTTGCCCATGACCTCGCCAATGGCCATGTCGGCATCGACGTGGTCACATCGTCCGGCAGCAAGTTCATGATTGAGGTGGCGGACCCGAATGGCACGCTGAGCGCGAGCAACTTCTCGGCCGCAGACTTTCTGCTCGTTTGATGGATAGCGGGGTCTGGCTCGTGGTAGCCGGACCCCGCCCCTATCGATGCGGGCGGCTGATTACGCGGTCAAGCTTTCCGCGATCAGCTTGCGGCTGTTCTCCACGCCATAGAGCGCGATGAAGCTGCCCATGCGCGGCCCCTGATCCGCACCGAGCAGCGTCTGATACAGCGCCTTGAACCAGTCGCGCAGTTCGGCGAAGCCATGTGCCTCGTCCTTGCCGATGGCATAGACGATATTCTGGATGTCTTCGGCGGATGCGCCCTGCGGCAGGGCGGCGAGCTCTTCGTCTAGACGGCGAAGCGCGGCGGCTTCGTTGGGTTCGGGCGCGCGGCGCTTTAGAGTCGGCGCGACGAAATCGCGGTGATAGGCAAGCGCGTGGCCGATGAGCGCGTCGAGTTCAGGATAAGTGTCCGCATTCGCACCGGGGACATAGTTCTGGAGATAGCCCCACACCTGTTCGCGGCTCGCGTCGCCCATCACGCCGACTAGGTTCAGCAGCAGGCCGAAAGTCACGGGCAGTTCGCCCTGTGGCAGCGCACCGTCATGGATGTGATGGACCGGGTTGCCGAGTTGCTGCTCGATCGCCTGCTTGGGATAATTGCCGCGGAATTGCCAATATTCGTCTACCGCACGCGGGATGACGCCCATGTGCAGTTGCTTCGCCTTTTTGGGTTCGCGGTAGGCGTAGAAGGCGAGGCTTTCCTGCGGGCCGTAGGTCAGCCACTGGTCGAGGCTGAGGCCGTTGCCCTTGGACTTGGAGATTTTCTCGCCCTTTTCGTCGAGGAACATCTCGTAATTGAAGCCTTCGGGTGGACGTCCGCCGAGCGCGCGGCAAATCTTGGAAGATTGCGTGACGGAATCGATCAGATCCTTGCCCGCCATTTCATAATCGACGCCCAGTGCATACCAGCGCATCGCCCAGTCGACCTTCCATTGCAGCTTGGCCGCGCCCGACAGGATCGACTGCTCGACCGTCTCACCCTCATCCTCGAAGCGCACGATGCCCGCTTCCGCATCGATCACCTCGACCGGCACCTGAA
>JAAIGE0101079325.1_pt1 | contig 38834 bp, 64 predicted proteins | sample 6487951 | NCBI WGS metagenome assembly JAAIGE01 (sample SAMN13974128, study PRJNA590717) | phyllosphere metagenome | biome: tomato field; feature: multiple bacterial spot infested tomato fields; material: tomato leaves; isolation source: leaves from tomato fields | host: Solanum lycopersicum ...
CACGCTGACCGCAGAGCAGCGTGCTTACGCCAACGTTAACACCTCTCTGGCTGCCGGCGCCGCAATCAACATCCTTAACACTGACGATGCACCGACTAACGTGTTCTGGGCTGACGATTCCATCCGTCTGCTGTCTCAGCCAATCCCGCTGGACCATGACCTGTTCGCCGGTATGAAGTCTCAGAGCTTCAGCGTGCCGGGCACTGGCCTGAACGGTGTCATCGCCTTCCAGGGTGATATCGACATCCTCGGCGGCAAATGCCGTATTGCTCTGTGGTATGCAGCAACTGCTGTGCGTCCGGAGGCAATCGGTGTTGGCCTGGCTAATCAGGACGTGGCAACCGCAATCACCGGCTAAACAGTGATAAGGGGCTTCGGCCCCTTTCTTCGGAGACAATCATGAGCATAATGCTTTACAAAGAAGGCAAAGGTACGCGGGTGTGGGGCAAGGAGTATCAGACCGTCATCGTTCGTGATGATGAACTGGCAGAATTCCGCGCCAAAGGCTGGAAAGACCATCCGGACGAAGTCACCGCGAAGCCTGCTGAAGACAAGCCGATTAAGCGTACTCGCCGCACTCCTGCGGAAGAAGCCGGAAAGCCTCAGGCAGAGGTAAGCGATGAACCTACAAACGAAGGGTGACATTGTCAGGGCGGCGCTGCGTAAGCTGGGTGTGGCCTCAGATGCCACGCTCACTGACGTTGAGCCGCAGTCGATGCAGGATGCCGTCGAAGATTTAGAGATGATGATGGCGGAGTGGTACCAGGATAGCAAAGGCATCATCACCGGTTACATCTTCTCTGATTCCAGCACGCCACCATCTGACGGCGACGAGCACGGCATGCGCTCCAGTGCGATCGGCGCAGTCATGCACAACCTGGCGATCCGCATAGCACCTGATTACGCAGTAGAGCCAGCAGCCAAAATCGTCACCACCGCCCGCTATGGCAAAGAGCAGCTTTATAAATTCTCTGCAATGAGCCGGGCTAAGCGTGCTGGCTACCCGTCCCGTATGCCGACCGGCAGCGGCAATCGCGGCGTTACGCTGAATTCTGTCAATTATTACCCCGGAGAGAGACCAGATGCCGATTCAGCAGCTTCCACTGATGAAGGGAGTGGGTAGAGATTACCGCAACGCGGATTACGTCGACTTTCTCCCGGTCAACATGCTGGCTACGCCAAAAGAGGTTGTTGGCGCCAATGGCTATCTGCGCTCTTTCCCCGGCATAGTGAAACAGAACGATGTGGACGGAGTATCACGCGGCGTGTTCTATAACTCCCGCGAGAGTGCCGTATATCGCGTTTGCGGGCGCAATCTGTATAAGGCTGGCAGCTCAGTCGGCACGGTAGCCGGGTCAGGCCGTGTTTCAATGGCATGCAGCTACAACAGCCAGGCGGTCGGAGCTAACGGCACTATGACCCTTTACCGGTACGACGGCTCAGTTAAAACGCTTTCAAACTGGGATGCTTCAACCGGATACATTCAGTATGCGCTCGGCAACCTGCGCGACCTGTGCCGCAACCGCTCCCGTTATGTGTGGAGCAAAGACGGCAGCGACTCATTCTTTGTGAGTGACCTTGAGGACGAGTCAAAGCCAGACCGGTACAGCGCTGAGTACCGGGCAGAGAGTCAGCCGGATGGGATTATCGGGATAGATAACTGGCGTGACTTCATTGTGTGCTTTGGTACCACGACGATTGAGTATTTCTCGCTGACCGGAGCATCCAGTGCTATCGGGTCCGCTTTGTACCAGTCGCAGCCTTCGCTGATGGTGCAGAAGGGTATCGCCGGCACACGCTGCAAAACGAAGTACGCAGACACTCACGCAATCCTGAGCCATCCGGCAACGGGCGCACCATCGGTATACATCATCAACGCCGCACAGACTCAGCAGATAGCGACGGCATCTATCGAGAAGATACTGCAGGGCTACACAGCTGAGGAACTGGCAACCGGCATTATGGAAACCACCCGGTTTGAAGCGCATGAGCTGCTGATTATTCACCTCCCACGACACGTTCTGGTGTATGACGCATCAGTCACGCAGGCGGGCCCGCAATGGGCGATCCTCAAAACTGGATTAGAAAGCGCACCTTACCGCGCTATTGATTTCGTGTATGAGGGTAATGCGATCAGCTGTGGTGACAAGACAGCATCGCTGACTGGCACGCTCAGCAAGGAAGTTTCCAGCCAGTACGGAGAGCAGCAGGAGCACCTCCTGTTTACGCCATTGTTCCGCGCTGATAACGCACGGGCGTTTGATTTCGAGCTGGAATCAGGAACCGGTGTTTCTCAGGTAGCCGAAAAGATGTTTGTTTCAGCCACTGCTGACGGCATCAATTACGGACGTGAGCAGCTGATACCGTGGAATGCCCCGTTTCGTTATGACCAGCGAGCTCTCTGGCGCAGGCTTGGACGCATCCGTAAGAATATCGGGTTCAAGGTCAGGATTATCACCTCTTCACCGGTAACGCTGAGCGGCTGTCAGCTAAGGCTTGAGTAATGGCAGATGAACCGCAGAAAGTAATAGTGCAGTCCAAGCGGCTTGATGACCATATCCTGCCACCTAACTTCACTCTCGCTTACAGACTATATGTTATCCAGCAGGGCGCTGACCTGCAGGGGCTGGCAGACGCATCAAACAGCGCTAATGGTCTTGCATATGAAGCCACATTGAAAAATCAGCAGCAGGATGTTGTGATTGCCGATCTTAATGTCAGGCTGGTATTTACTGAGACCCAAGTCGCTAACTATGAGGTAAGGATTGGTAACGCTGAAAGCGCTATCGTCATTCTCGGTGGCAGGGTTGGTGTCGCAGAAAGTGATATCGAATTTATCCTTGGCGATTACGTCTCTAAATCAGAGTCAGGCACGCAGAGCCTGCTTTCATCTCTGAATGTTGCAACCTCTTACTCTGTTGACGGAACGAAAGTGGTTGGCACCCGAGTTACCGGGTTCACTGCCGCCAGCGGAACCGGTCTTAAAGGCGCATTTGCGGCTGACAACAGCTACACCATTGGCACAACCTATTCTCAGACTCAGGTGCAGGCACTGGCTAACGGTCTCAGAGAGGCAAGGCAGCGCATTAAGGCGCTTGAGGATGCAATGCGATCACACGGGCTGATTAACTGATGATTACATTCAATCCAACCAGGAACATCGACCTGATAGTGCGCGTCGGCAATCACCCTGACATCATCGCCGGCAGCAACAACGGTGACGGTTATGAATACCGCCCGGAGTGCAGATATTTTGAGGTGAATGTTCATGGCGTCTTCGGCGGCATCGTGTATTACCACGAAATCCAGCCAATGAGCTTTGACTGCCACGCCATGTACCTGCCGGAAGCCCGCGGGTTCAGTTTTGATATCGGCCTGGCGTTCTGGCGCTACATCCTTGGCTCTACTGATGTTCAGTGCGTAACGTCATTCGCTGCCCGTAAATTCCGGCATGGCCAGATGTACTGCGCGGCTATCGGTCTGCAACGCGTTGGCACCATTCGGAAATACTTCAAAGGCACCGATGACGTGACGTTTTACAGCGCCACGCGTGACGAACTAATCACCTTCCTCAATTCCAGGAGTTAACCATGTTTTATGCAATGAAGCTGGGCAGGCAGCTGCGCGGCGAGGAGCCGCTTTACCCTGAAAAGGGAGGTAAAGGTGGAGGTGGTAGCGGTGGTGCTAAAGAGCAGGCTGATGCCCTCAACCGTTCAACTGACCTGCAGCGCCAGCAGTGGCAGACGGTCATGAATAATCTGGCACCGTTCACACCCCTGGCTCAGCAATATGTGTCGCAACTGCAAAACCTTTCCACGCTCGGCGGCCAGAATAATGCGCTCAACAGCTATTACGGTTCTGACCAGTATAAGCAGCTGGCAAATCAGGCCCGGTACCAGTCACTGGCCGGCGCAGAGGCTACTGGCGGATTGGGTTCTACAGCGACCAGCAATCAGCTCGCGACGATCGCGCCAACTTTGGGCCAAAACTGGCTGAGCGGACAGATGCAGAACGCGCAGAATCTGGCAAATATTGGGCTTGGTGCGCTGCAGGGGCAGGCTAATGCCGGCCAGACCTATGCGAATAACGCTGGTTCGCTAATGCAGCAGCAGGCGTCACTTGCGGCAGCAAATGCCAATCGTCCGTCAGGATTCCAAAGCGCGATCGGCGGGGGATTAAGTGGAGCAGCTGCAGGCGCAGCGATTGGTTCTGCATTTGGTGGGCCCGGCATCGGTACGGCAATTGGTGGCGGCCTCGGCCTGCTTGGATCGCTTTTCTAAGGGGTGAGCATGGCACTTTCACAAACATGGAACGGCGGCGGGCTTCTGGCCGGCATTGGCGGTGCAAACATGAATGCACCGCAGGCAAATGACGTCAACGCCACGCTTGCACTTATCCGGGATAACAACGCTCAGCAGGCCAGCGGTGCTAACAACATGGGCCTGCAGGCGCTGCAGGGGCTGGGTGGTGTTGCTCAGGCTTACCAGCAGTCAGCTCTGGCAGAAGGGCAAAAAGCATTTAACCAGGCGCATGCACAGGCGTGGGCGACGGGCGATACCTCTCTGTTGCGTCAGTTTGCGCTGCAGAACCCGGCATTTGTCGAGAAAGCACAGCAGGCAGTGGGGCACCTGAATGACCAGCAGAAAGCTGATATCGGCTCTCTAGCGGCCGGCATGCGTGTGTCGCTGTCTCAGGGCCCGGAGGCGTTCAGCAAGTTTGTGAACTCTAACGGTACAGCGCTGCAGCGAGTAGGCGCAGATCCGAACACCGTGCTGCAGATGGGAGTTACCGATCCGCAGCAGGCGCAACAGTTCACTGATATCCTCGGCATGTCTTCGATGGGTGGAAAGGATTATTTCGACACGGTAGATAAGCAGCAGGGTCGCAAAATTGACCAAGCAAGGCTTGAGGAAACTGCCCGCAATAACAATATGACTAACGCCCGAGGATGGGGGCAGATACAGGTAAGCAGAGAGAATTCGATTCGCTCTACTGACGCCCAGATAAGGGGCCAGAATATGGCTCAGGAGCGTTACAACCGGACGGCAGGCGGCAATGGTGCCCGCTCAGTTCAGCTTGCTGACGGCCGAAGCGTTACAGTAAGCGGTAAGGTGCATGGATCCGGAGCAAACGCCTTTTATGAAGGCGTGGACAATGACGGTAATGTAATCCGCGTTCCCGCATCATCAATCTCAGCGCCGGCCACATCCGCAGCAAGCGCTCAAAGCAGCGGAATGAATAAGGATATGAACCTTATCATCGGCGCTGGCTCGGATGATTTGTCATTCATGACGGGCGTTACTGGCGGCAATGGTAACCCGGCATTAGGAGCTGACGTGCGCAGCCGTATCGCGGGTAAAGATGAACGCCAGCTTTATAACGCCGCTCAGCGCATTCAGGGAAGAATGAGAAATCAGGGTATAGCTGCGGCGCGTGATATGGGCGCCAGCGGTATTAACACCGTAGCGGAAGCCAAAATGTACTTTCAGGGCATGCCCCAGATTGATTACTCCAGCCCCAACGCTATGCAGCAGTCAGTGCAGAACATCAAGCAGTACACCGATCAATTTAACACACAGTACAACGTTGATGTGGGTTCTCAGGGCCAGCAGCAGGCAGCCGCTCCGCAGGTCGGCGTGTACACATCCAAATCAGGCATTCAGTTTAAGGTGAAATGATGCAAGTTGAAGCCAACGGCAAAACCTTTGAATTCCCTGACGGCACAAGCAATGAGGATATTGGCAGCGCTATTGACGAGTATTTCACTGGCGCTGCTGCTGCTCCAGCTCAGGCGCCTGCTCCGGTACAACAAACGCAGCAGCCTGCCGCACAGCAGGGTAGCAGCCCGCTTGAGCAAGCAGCACGAGGACTGGTAAACGTACCATTCGACGTGCTGCAGGGCGGCGCGAGCCTGATTAACAGCGTGAGTGAAAAGCTGGGCGGTCCAAAGCTGCTCGATGACGTATACCGCCCGGTAGATCGCCCGACAGACCAGTACGCTCAGGTAGGCGAAACCATTGGTGGCTACATGCTGCCAATAGGCGGCGCAGCAAAAGCATTAGGGGCAACTGCTGAGGCGGTGCCTGCAATATCCGCTGCAGGAAATATGGCTATCGGATCGCTGGCTGATGCGTCGAATCAGCAGGGTGACTTTGTCGAAAACGCCGCGAAGAATGCCGCTATTAACCTCGGTGCTCAGGGCGTGCTGTCAGGTGTGGCAAAACTGATTTCTCCGGCTGCACCTCAGTCCCTCGGTGGTGCAGCGATTGAGTCAGCCAATGATGTTTCCCGACTTGCAAGAAGCAGTAAAGGCAGGTCAGATATTGCGTCTCAGGCGAGCGGCATTACTGATGACGTTGCTGGAGCGGCGAGTGAGGCTGGGCTGGATATCAACCTGCTGACACCGGGCATGCGATCTGGCAGCAGGGGAATAGCGCAGGCAGAGGGTGCAATTTCATCAACCCCCGGCTTAGTGCAGGATGCTCACCAGGCAGCGTTTAATGAGATCGCATCCAGATTCAATAACAGCCTGGATGAACTGGGTGCAGCGGCCGGCAATGCATCTGAAAAAAGTGCGGCAATTAAGAACCGTGTCGTCAGTCATCTGGATGAAATGCGTACCGCTGAAAGGTCGGCATGGGACGATGTCACCTCCACTATGCCAAACGTTAAGGCAAAAATGCCAAACGGCAATGCTGTTATTCAGGGAGAGAGATCTGCGGGGGTGCCACTCAGCCCGGAGATGAAGCAGTTCCTGCAGGCCAACAATCAGGGCGGCGTGACGTTCGATGGAATGAAAGCGTGGCGTGCGAAGTTTGCTGATGCTGAGCAAAAGTATATCCGCAGCGGTGAGGCCAATGCAGCGCGTAGGGCAGGCGAGGTAAGGCGGGCTATCACGGAAGATATGAAATCAATGGCGGGCAGTGGCGGGTTTCTTGATGACTGGACCAAAGCTAACGACCTGTCTAAAGCACGTATATCCGCTCAGAGTGATGCGGAGTCCGTATTCGGTCGCGACCTGGCTACTGACTCTCTGATCGCAAATGGCGTTAAGGCGCTGAGAGCATCGTCAGAGAAAGGTCTGTCAGGGCCATCAGGATTTCATACGATCGTCTCTTCTCTGCCTCGCGGGGAAAGGGTTCCGGCCATCTCCTCAATGCTGCAGGATGCGATATCACACGGAGTAAGAGGCGGTAAGTCAGATGTGGCCGGGATTAATCATATCGCCAGCATACTGACGCCGCAGAACGTCAATGCAATCGAACGGTATTCGCCAGAGCTTGGGCGCATAGCAAAAGCTTACGGCACACTGGCTCGCGCCGCTGTCAGGCCGCAGCAGTATGTGGAGCGCACCGGCAGAACAGCAAACGTCCTGAAAGACCTCGACTCAGGCATATCCGGTGTAACGCAGACCGTTCTGAACGCGGTGGCAAACTCAACTGCGGGCGCGGTTGTAGGCGGTGCCGGGGGCGGGATTGCCGGCGCAATGGCAGGGGCGGTGGCCGGAGCTGGCCTCAAGGGGGCGGTGGCAAAGATATCGACCACAAGAAGCGGCCGTTATGCGATCGAAAAGGCGATTAATGAGGCGACTAAGGCGGCAAGGTCTGGCTACGGCCAGGCGGCAAGGGATGCTGCAGAGCGTCGCTTTCTGGCAGACAGGAAAGCAGTTGCTGCAATCAGAGACGCTGTAGGCATAGAGGACTTCAACCGCCTGATGGCTGCCGGAATAGTGGCAACATTAAGCGGAGAAAAGTCGGACTAACTATCATGTAGGCGCTATCACGGCTTCTTATAACTCTTAATCAGTTTGATAATTTCAGTCCAGGCGATGATGCATATTATCGCTGCGCACAGAAACGCTAAGCCTCTTGTATCTCCATCTATTCCATCGCTTGTGAAGAAGCCTATAAATAGCATCATTGTGCAAAATACTACTGCCTTCATTACTGAAATAAAGTTGTCTTTCATAAATATCTCCAGTTATGCGAATTATTAATGCCTATGAAGGATGTCTAAATCCTGATTGGAAAAACAAATACAGCCTCGGCAGATGCCGGGGCTTTTTTATGCCCGGAGCAAACCAATGGCAGATGTTACTGCAAACGTTGTTGTCTCGATGCCCTCACAGCTATTCACCGCATCGCGATCCTTTAAAGCCCTGGCAAACGGGCGCATCTACGTCGGGAAAATAGACGCCGACCCAACTATTGAAGCTAATCAGATACAAGTATACGTTGAAAATGAAGATGATTCTTTAATCCCTGTTCAGCAACCTCTTATCATTAACGCGGCAGGGTACCCGGTATATAACGGGCAAATCGTTAAGTTTGTGACTGTTCAAGGCCATTCTATGGCCGTGTATGACGCTTACGGAAGTCAGCAGTTCTACTTCCCTAACGTTCTCAAATATGACCCGGACAGACTAGAGCAGCGACTATCATCAGGAGAAGGAGCTACTCTCATTGGCTATGGCCCCTCAACTGTCCATGGTGAGTTAGATTCATTAAATGAAGATGTAAAAGGCTTGCAATCAGAGGTTGATACAATAAACACCTCTATTAATGGGGCGGTTAGCGCTAACTATCGGCTCAGGAACTTAAAGCTACTTGGAGTAGCGAATAAGAAATTAAAATCAGTAGAGTCGCTTACCTTAGTCTGTGTAGGTGACAGCATAACAGCAGGATACGATCAGACTTCCTCTGACAAAATACCTGCAGATAACGGCGACTGGGCAACTCATGCACCAATTCAATATCCCAGCCAGTTACAATCTGTTCTCCGTGGACTAACCGGAGCAGGGGTTACAGTTATCAATAGAGGTTACTCTGGAGATACCGCAAAGCTATCTTATAATCGCTGGCCAAATAACCCAAACGCTGATGTTGCTCATATCATGATTGGGCTAAATGATTCCGATGGTGTTGCTAGCGCCACCTTTGAAGAATATTCAAACTTTCTGGAATTAATGATTCGCCGCTACATTGATTGGGGTTGTGGAGTAGTTCTTCACACCCCAACATCGAAATCTTTTGACAACGTAAACCAGAGATCAAACTTCTTTGGTCAGTACGCAATGTCACTAGGCGAAATCTATGGCTGCCCTATCTTTAACGCTCATGAGGTTAATCAGCATAGCCTTTATGGTGGAGTATACTCAGACGCAACGCATTTCAACGCTGCGGGATATGCCAGGCTAGGTGACGCTGTTGCATCATTCATTATGGCTGGAGGCTGGGTAGGTCAGCACCGAGCAGTAAACTCTCTCACATCAATTCAGAGTGGGAGGTCCGGGGAAGGTATTGGATTTTTTAGTGTAGGGGCATCCCTATCTACCAACCTTTCAGGAGCTTATCTTACAAACGGTTCAGTTGGACTATTTCCTGCAGGAAAATCAAGCTCAATGAGCTTTAGTTTCTATTTGGATGCCGACGTCGCCAATATGTATGTTATTGGTGAGCTTACAGATGCAATAGTTATAATGTCAGACACATATGGCAAGGGGGATGGCGTAATTAATCGCCTTACAACCAAGTCATTACAGAACAGGGGTGTTTTTGAGACTACAAGGACAACTATTCAGTCCGGCAGGACGAGTGCAGGTAGAAACTCTCTTATAGGTGCCTTTGTCGGTCGCGGATGGAAAAATTTTGTTGTTCAGTATAATGGCAATCAAACAGCTGAGCATTTCCTTCAGGGCATTATCATCGAACCTATTAAAGCTTCAGAGGCGACACAGTCAAACTTCAACAATATCAGGAAAGCAATAGATGAAGTTTACGTGCTTCAAATCCCTCAGTATGCTATTGGCTCGCCGGCAAACATCCCTTCACCAATAACGTTGTCTGGTGATTTATTTTTCCCGTTGCCAGATGGGCTCTACCCCTATGTTGGAGTGTCAGGAAACTATTTTGATTCAGCGCCTGTGAGGGTGACTATTACCACATATGGTAGTTCAGACCCAACAGCTAACCCTAATGGAGTTACAGAGTTATTGCTTAGCCGGCAGGCTGGTTCAACAAATCTTAAGATTGATAAAATATACGGCACAACTGCAAACAGCATTACTCCAACTGCTGCAGGAATCGGTTCATCACCTTATGTGGAAAATGCGATAGCTCCTGCAAATGTGTCCAAAACAACATTCCCAGCATTAACGCAGCAGGGATGGTTGTGGATTACATTTTCATCTTCCGCAACAGCTTTTTATAGGGTTGAAGTAAGGTGTGCGAGTAAGGGGGGGCAAGGAACATGGCTTGCATGATCACTCAATAGGAGAAAGAATGTAACCCCGTACACACCTGAGGCGGATATGAGATTATTTTTTAAATGGATGTTGAGAATTGCAGCAGCTTTTTCGGCTATTTCCTTAGCCCTAATTGTATCTGGCTCAGTAGGTTATGACTTCAATACAATGCTTGTCAGCTGCATAGGGCTAGGGTTATGGGTTTGGTCTGAATATGATGAGCGAAAAGACTCAGGAAGATAATTTATAAAAAAGCCCCGGCGTCGGGGCAATCCTGGGCCGCGCCGATCTGAGCAGGCTACGGGGTGGGAGCCTAAACAGTAACCATTCACGCCGGCCGCAGCAAATAAATATCCATACCAGCCAACAGGTTCGCTAAAGATACGCCTGACGCATCTTGATCAGATCCACCGATCGATACTACTGTATCTATATACAGTTGTTATCAGAGGAGGATTTGACCATGCCACGCGAGTACCAGATCAAAGAAGCATTCGTCAGTTCTATCAAGCGCGAGCCATCGGGCCGCAGCACCGTTACCACTGCTGACTTCGTAGAGGAGCTGAAGCGCGTTAACTGGCGCTTCACACTCAAGCAAGCCAACGACTGGATACGGAGCCACACGGTGACCTTCCGCGACGCCTCAACGCAGGAGGGCGAGAATATGACGTGGTTCCGGTTCAACCCTAATGGTGGCCTCTGATGGGATTCCCTTCACCGGCGCAGGACTACATAGAGCCGCGGCTCAGCCTTAACTCAGTATTCATCCCCAACCCGGCCACAACTTTCCGCGTGGATATCCCGGACGGCTTCCTGCTGGTTGACTCAGCTGCGAAGGTAAAGCCCGGCAACCGGATTGCATATCAGTGGAACGGCTATTCAGGGCTGGGAAAGATGTACCGCAACAGCCTGGTGACGGAAGAGGGAGAGGTGATCGAAGGTGAGCCGCTGAATGATGTCATTGTGCTGGGGAAGGTGACGTGCGAGGTGCGGCACGTTTATGACGATGGCAGACCGACTATATAGGTGAGACAGATTTGGGACATGCAAAGGTTTGAAACGGTTTCCAAGCCTTTGCATGTTTTCGCATCGTGGGACGTGTGAGCGCGGTAAGATGCGGTAAGTTGTTGTGTTAAATGATGGTTCTTAGAATTCGTAATGCGAAGGTCGCAGGTTCGACTCCTGTTTCCGGCACCAATTAAATCAATGATTTATCCATCATTCGTTCCTTCCCCCTTCAGCATGTGGGACAGATTTGGGACAGACAGGCCCATAATCGCGTCAATTTGCTTCGCGTGCTCCGTCAGATGATTCGGTGCCAGGTGTGCATACCGGCGAACCATCTCAATGCTTTCCCAGCCCCCCATTTCCTGCAGAACCGATAAAGGAACTCCTGCCTGAACCAGCCAGCTCGCCCAGGTGTGTCTCAGATCATGAAATCGGAAATCTTCTATGCCTGCCCGACGTAGTGCCGCGTTCCATGACTTGTTAGCGTCATAGCGCATTTTCCTGACAACAGGGGTTTTCGTCCCATCAGGTCGCGTGCTGCTTTCCCGGTAAACGAATACCCACTGCTGATGATTGCCAATCTGTTTTTTGATCACCTGACATGCGGTATCATTCAGCGCTACGCCAATAGCTCTGTTTGATTTGCTGTCCTCCGGGTGTATCCACGCCACCCGGCGCTGCACGTCGATCTGGCTCCACTCCAGATTGACGATGTTAGAACGGCGCAGTCCCGTTGCCAGTGCAAAGCTCACGACAGACTTCAGCGGCTCCGGGCATTCCTCAATCAGACGTTGCGCCTCGTGAGGCTCCAGCCACCGTATGCGGCGGTTCTTCGGCTGGGGTATCTTCACGATGGGTGCCCGTTCCAGCACCTTCCATTCCCTTTCTGCCGTCCTGAGCAGCGCTTTTATAAACGAAAGGTGCGTTGCCTTCGTTGCTACTGAAGCAGGCTTAGGCACGAATTTCGGCGGCTCCTTACCTCTCTTCGCCAGCGATTCTGCGCTGAGCTTCCAGTTTTCCTCATGACGCCTGTTGGTCATCTTCTGGATCGCGTTATAGATATGCGTCTCAGAGATGTCCTTCAGCTGCATCCCTGCAAAATACTTCAGCCAGAACTTAATCCGGCTCTTATCGTCATCCAGTGACTTTTTATGCCCTTTTTCTTCTATCCACCTGACGCATGCTTCTTCAAACGATACGGCCGGCATCTCTCCGAGCTTCGCTGTCCGCCATGCTTCGGCTTTCAGTTTGTCATGGAGTTCTGTTGCCTTCCTTTTGTCCGCTGTTCCAAGAGATCGCTTAAAGCGGCTGCCGTCCGGCGCTGTGAAACTGGCGTACCAGGTTTCACCCCTGCGGAAGATCGACATGGTGATTTCTCCTCATGTGCATCTGCCGCGCTCACGGCGACAGTGTGCATTGGATTGTTCAGAGCGGCAATACATGCCTGACGGGTAAGAAGGTAGGGTGACTTCGGTTTGGACGGGTCTTTGCGCGTGGCGGCCAGCCTGCCAGTTTTAATCCACTTATTGCAGGTTGGCCGGGAGATGCCGAGAAACGCGCAGGCCTCATCCAGGGTAAGCGCGTATGCTTCCATGAATAGCCTCTACAGGTAACTGAAGATGGTTTTGATTACGATGATTGCTACGATGGTGATGATGAGGTGGAGTGGGGTTATCATGCATACCACTTGTCAATTTTGTCGTATTCCTCGACCACATCCTGATAGCCGAGTGATTTCAACAGTTCGCAGATGACATCATCTGCATTTGCATGCGCTATTTCTTTATCTCGCATACCCTGGAGTATGTGCAACTTAGCCAGCGCTTCCTCTCGGGACATAACAACTCCTCACGCAGAGCGCGATAAAGGTTAATGGGGTGGGGGATTAGGCTGGAACGGCTAACGTTTTCTTAATGGCTTCGCGAACGGCTTGGACGATGCGATTCAGGTATTGGTAGTCAGGATTCGGAACGGTCGGCCAACCTGCATACCAAGGGTCATCACCGAGTAGTGACAGCAAAGGTGAGCGATAGGTGTAGTCGCAGCAAAGCATTTTTACGTTTTCACTGCCGTCAGCTGCATCCCAATACTCGCGTGCCTCATCTGCTGATAATTCTAGGTCGCGGCGCAGTCTGCAAATCCGGCCTTTTACAAAATCAATATTGGCGTCGTTATCTGTGCCATCCAGAACACTGTTAATGCCACGATCAAGGCAATTAATTAGATAGGAATCGTTGCAGTCTATAAAGAACTCCTGAATCGTCCGATCGGACATTGATCCCCAATATGAAGTCCATGATTTGCCGAAGCAGGTAATGGTGATACTGCCAGCGCCAGGGCGAAGGTTTTCAATCATCACTTTTACCGGGTCGAGACTCTCTAAGTCTGTAATTACCAATTGCTCAATGGTGCTCTGCGTTATCTTCATGCCGTCCTCCGGTTCTTCTCTGCCCAGAGAACCTTTTCATGATCTTCTCTGCACTCGCAGCTGCAGTAACTGCACCCATCGCGGGAAGGTTCTCCGCAATCGCCGTTGCGGCAGATCGGTGAGCGCGGCTCCGGACGAGGTCGGTTAGCCAGGGCGATTTCTGTATTGAGCATCTCCAGCTCTGCAGCTGCGTCAATTTCGTCACACATTTACGCTCTCCTTAAATGCCTGTTCACACTGCATAGCCACTCGGCTGATGTGCTGCTCCATTGCCTGCAGTGACTGAATATCTGACAGCTGCACATCCAGGTGAATCAGCCCGGTAATCGCCTGACTAAGTTTTGGGTAATAACCAACGAGTGACAGGTATTGGCTGCCTGCGTTCTTTCCTTCCTTGACTGTCTTCTTCTCCTGAACGATGTATTGATACTGGTCAGCGGTCAGGACATATTTTTCACCGATGTCGATTTGCATGGTATTTCTCCAGAATTTAGGCAATAAAAAACCGCCTCAGTGGGCGGCTATCGTAGATATATGGCTTGTGACCATATCCTAACTTGGGGTACTGGCTCTTCAGTTGAGAGCCATCAATGTGGACTCAGGTACTATCGACTGCCCTGATATTTCATATTCCCCTTTATACATCTGTGATATTCGAGGGTGGGATATGACCCACACGTCTTCTTCTGACTTATTTGTGAAGTTAGTTATTATATTGTCCTTAGAGAAGTCTAATAGCTTTACCTCCTGAGGGCCGACCTTGATTTTGGTGACTACGCAAAATCCAGCAGCCGGCCCCTTCAAAACCATAGCTAACCCACCTTCTTTTAACATGAAGCTACCCCTCCTCCCTTTCATAAACCGGGTCCGTACCGCGCGGGAACTGCAGAGCGGAGTTCCTGTAATGCTGCAGGCGCTCGCAGAAATACTCACGCTGGCTCTCCGGCTGCTGCAGCTCCACTTCCATAGCGATAACCGGCATGTTCATGCGCTCTTTGTAGGCGACGCCTGATGCGGCCAGATCGACATTAACCCTATCGCGTTCTTCTTTACTGCGTGCTGCGAGATTGTGTGACATAGCGATTCCTCCTGACTGGAGTATATCGCTACCGGCGCACCCCAGCGCACTCTAATTGCACCAGCGGCCGACGCTCATGCAGCCGGGCCTTTACCTGCTCGCAGGCTTCAATGGTTGGATAGATTCGCTCAGACACCGGGGCGGGAAGGGCAGTGACTATTACGATGACGAAGCCGATAAGCATGGTGCCTCCGGGGCTACGTGTGGCGCAGTGTAGACCAGCTTAGTTGTTGTCTGGTATACGTCGCCACGCGTATCTCCACAGATGTTATTGCTAAATCGCCACTTGGATTTTTCGCCGGTTACACGGTCTGTGAACTGAATGATTTCTCCAACAGGTTCAGCAGAAAGCGCCGCCAGAGCAATACGCAGTACCGTAGAGTAATGACCTTCCAGCGACCACACTTCCTGCTCGCCCCTGATGAATTCAATCAGCTGCTCCTTCTGCTCTTCAGTCAACACCGGCATCTCATATTGCATAAGCCACCCCCGTCCAGATGATTGTGCACGCTACCCACATAACAGCCCACATCTTGCCGCGAGTGCTCATTTGCCACCTGCCCGTGATTCATATTGGGAAGAGGTGGTGTCAGTTTCGGCGCGGAGTTGGGCTGCGTGCTTGGCTAACATATCGGCGCAGTCAGAATAAACCACCGCCTGCTTACTGCCAGAGTCAAGAGTGCGGTTTAGCATAGCTCCGGCCAGGCTATCCAATCCAGCCAGCACCGCATCCAGCTTTTGCTGCAGGGCATCGCGCTCTGATTCTGCTTTTGCTAATTTATGTGCCGGTGTTAACCCATCAACACGCTGCATAGTGATTGTTAGCGGGCCGATATCCGAGTGATTGAAAAGCAGCTCGAGGTAATTTATGGCACCGGAGTGCTTGAACTGTTCAGCGAAAGCCTCAGCCATCAACTGGCAAACTCCGCCTGAGAACTCGAAACCAAATCCGCCATTTTCCCGCGGGCCTGCATTGTTAAGGCGCATTTCCCCGGCAAGGATTTCGCCAATATTTTTACCCTCAATCTTATCTGTGGGAATGCCATCAAACGCATTTAGGCATGCCGCAACACGGCGCTGCGCTTCATCCAGCTTTTCTTTCTCGCTCATCTCTTTCCCCTTATGCAATGCCAGCCGGGCACAGGCCAGCATCACTCCATCAGTGTTGCGCCATACCGGCCGCGTCGGGTGTCTCTGAAGTCGCCCCAGCGCTCTACAACAGGCCGGGTGACGATGATTTGTGGCAGAGGAGGGCGCTTAGCCATCTCCTCATGCTCTCTGCGTTTCAGCTCAGCCAGGTAAGCATCCTCTCTGCGCTGAGGTGTCAGCAGCTGCAGATGGTCGTTACCAGATTCCTGTGCTGCTAAGGCCGCCAGAACGCCATTCAGCACTTCCTGTTTGCGGCGCTTAATCTCTTCGTCAGCACCGTTCAGGCGTGACGAATGCGCCGGATATACCGGTGATGGTTTCATGATGCGGCCTTATTGGTGGGTTAAATCAGTATGGGGGTTCTTCGTCGAAGTCCATAGGAGGTTCGTTGTTAGCCGGCGCACTCTGGCGCTGCAGCTGGTTTCGGGCCTGTTGCATGCCGACTTGCTGTTTGTTCTGCTGAGGCCTTTGCTGCTGTCCTGAGTCCTGCTTTCCGCCCAGCATCTGCATAACGCCGCCAACGTTCACCACAACCTCAGTGGTATATTTATCCTGACCTGACTGATCCTGCCATTTCCGGGTACGCAGCTTACCCTCGATGTAGACCTGCGATCCTTTGCGAAGGTATTCGCCAGCAACCTCGGCAAGCTTCCCGAACAGCACCACGCGGTGCCATTCTGTCTGCTCTTTGTTTTCACCAGTCTGCTTGTCTCGCCATGACTCTGATGTCGCTATGCTCAGGTTGGCCACCGCTCCGCCTGACGGCTGATAGCGAATCTCCGGATCCTGACCGAGATTCCCAACCAGAATGACTTTGTTAACGCCTTTGCTGCTCATTTATGCCGCCTTTTTTAGTTCTGCGCCGCGCATCTTGTACACTTCCACGCACTTCTGTTGATGTTCAGCAGAGGAAGCAAGAGCATTCCATGCTGGCTTATAAATCGCAGTCAGAGCTGACAATGTCGGGCATTCAGCTGCCTGCGCGGTGAATTCAGCAAGAATCTCATCAGGGCTGCGTGGTGCGGGCTGGTGAATCTCGGCATCCGGATCCATTGCTGTCTGTTCTGTTGGGATGCAGAACGTCTGGAAAGCAGCGTACTTGTAGGCGATAGACATAGCCTTATTGGTTGCCTTATCGCCGCTGTCCATGGCTTCACCGTAGGTCACCACGGTGTGCTTACTGCCATCTTCTACAGCCACAAAATCGAACTCAGCTTTCACCACTACATAAAACAGCACGCCGCCATTTTTAGTCGCTCGCTCGGTTACGGTTCTTTCGGTGATCCGCGGAAGGATTACCAGTCCATGTTTCGCCAGCATCGGCGCCAGAGCGTTGTACACCTGGTCAATACCGCGAAAGTTAAAGCCCTGCTGACGGTTCTCGCGGTCTTTGCTGATTCCTTGCTCTGCCATCTCACTGGCCACAGCACTGATAGCCTTATAAACGCTCATGCGCTCCTCCCATTGCTTCAAACTGGCGTTCGGTGCGGTAATCTGCGTTGGCTTCAATCTGCGCCTGCTCTGCAGTCATGTTGTCCAGCGCTTCGCCTAACATGCCTTTCATGAACTCGATGAAGTAGAAATCCGGATCAACAATCATGATGTCGCCTTTGGGTAGGTAGTGGATATGTACCGGCGCGTGGTCGCAGCCAGCTGATTAAGGTGCGCCGCAGACTCTCGGTCTCCGCTGCATCGACTCTCTCTGGCCAGCAGCAGGTAATGCCGGTGCCATGACACAAGCGCCGTTCTTGATTGGGGGAACTTCACAGCATCGCCCTCCGCAGTAAACGCATTGCCATAGCCCACTTCGCTTTGTCGCTGTAGAGATGGGCCTCTCTGGAAAGCTCCTGTGCTTTCGTGAAGTAGCGTGATTTCATTTGGCGCCTCTCTGGCTCATGGCGTTTAACAGGCTGCGGGCTGCAGCACGCATGCGGCGGGTGATACGTTCTAACTGTGATTCGGTGATAAAGGGGCAGCCCGATGCCGCCCCAGCAATTGCGAGTTGCATGGGGATACCTTATTGAAATTGGGTGGTGTTAAAAAAAAGCCCAGCATTGCGCCGGGCATAGGGGTGAAACGTTCTGGTTATGGAAGCCCTCTAAGGCGGTGGTGCGTAGCACCGTCATGGCCTGTCCTGACAAGCCATTGCACTGCTACCACAGGATTGTGACCAACGAGGCCTTAAATGCGCCGCGTGATGCTTCCTTTGCTTCGTAATACCAGGTGCTGTATCCATCTCGGGGTGTTGCGCGCATCCATGTTACCGAGTGCGTTCCCTTCAGGTAATCATCCCTGTACGACTCATCAATCTCATCAGCAGCGATTGCAGCATCAATGATTGATTCCATATCGTGCTCGCCACGCGCCATTAGAGTTTTAGTGTCATCGCTCTTTATCAATTGCACTTCCATCTCTCTCTCCTGTAGTGGTTGCCGGCCCAATGCCTTTGCAATCGCAGCGTTGGCTTTATCAACTTGATCGCAATAGGTTTGGTTTGAGCTCGTTCGCTGTGTATATGAGCCAATTTTCCTCATAGCCCACTGAAGGGCCTCTAAGAGCTCAGGTGCTGCGGCTATCAAAGCTTTATCTTCACTGCTTGGCGGGGATTCAAACCGGCCAACAATGTAGCTTTCGTTACATAGCACACCACCGACCCATGACCATGGGCCTTTCTTCCCCTTAAACTCACTCATCTCAACCTCCTGCTATAAACCCCAGCACCATCAGCACGATAAACACTAACCAACCGCAGTAGTAATCAACGTCGCTCATCATGGTATTGGCCTTTGTTAAGGTAAAAAAATACCCGCTCGATGGCGGGTTATTTATCGAACATCCGGATGTATCTGCTGAAGAAATTGATCTGCTTAACAGAGAGGCTGCCCCAATGGTTAAGCACCATGTTTTTTGCAAAACCCACGCGATTCTGCTGATCAAGAATCCGCACTGAAGCTGCTAAATTACTCATACTCACCTCTTAAATGTCTGCTGCGTACACGCTGTGCCGCGATTTATTTACCAGGCACCGAACCATGCACCGGTTCCATGAACCCATGCGACAGGGAAGAAAATTGCTCCTGCAATCAGGAATCCCCATGCGGCAGTTTTAAAGCACACCACCAAATGAGTGATCCAAGCAGCAACGAGCCACACAAAAACACCTATCCCCAAACAATCCTTCATACAGCCTCACTTAATGATGTGTGTTGCGTCCTTACGGACTTTGCGGTGACCAGCCTGGAAAAGCGCTACCTGTGGTAAGCACATCGCTGTGCTCTCATGCTTCTCACGCAGACTAGGCGCTGATGTGGCGCGGGCTACGTTTAAGCTGCATCCGGCGCTCGCTACGGCGATCTTTCTCGCCAGGCGGGCATCGGCTTGCTGTTGTTCCTGCTGCGCTGCACGGCGTGCTCTGCGGCGATTTCTGGCGTTATCAGAGGCCAGAATTGTGATGACTACTGTCATGGTGTACCTCCGATGATTTCATTCATGCGCCCGGCTACAGACGCAGGGTGAAGCCACTTAGTTTTTCAAACTGCCGCTGTAATCAGGCATAGCGCGCATAATTTTGATTTCAGAATCCCAAGCCTTTAACAGGCTGAAGCGCTGTTCCTGCAATTCCAGGCCATCCAGATAGCGGATGGCTGGGTTTTCGAGCTGATGGTTAACCCGAGAGATTTCACTTTGAATAGCAATAACTTTCTGGCGCTGTTCTGCATATGTCATTTTGTCACCCTCATCCAGTGGCGACTCAGTCGCCAGTATTGCTGCTAAATTTTCCTGCTTGGTGTAAACAAATCCGGTCTATTTGCACGACGGCATACGAGAGAAGCACCTGCCTGTTTACTTACTTCTCTGGTACATGCATTGCTCTGCATGCGGTTCGTGTTCCATTGCCAACTCACCCGGCCTGACTCGCCCTCCAGGGCTACTATGTTTTTCAGTTGTGGTCTAACCGCGTCAGTGCACCATTCCGGCACTACATGTTTGGTTAAACTCTGTTCCCCGCATCTCTGCGGAGACAAACCCCATCAATGTTAAAGAGCATCGGCGTCCTGCCGTTTGTTGCTGTGCTTCGTGCTGATGGGATAAACAATACTCTAGGTATTAATATCAGGCAATACCCCAAGTATTAAAAATAATACGAAAAGTATTAAATTGATGATTGAGAAGGGAATTTATTTTTTGCAGGTAATAAAAAAGCCGCTCGGTGGCGGCTCATATGAGGGAGGGGTCACACAAATCTTATCTTTGCTTCTACCACGACGCCGATGATCCGGCAGTTGCCATTGATCGGCACCATCGGCCATGCCGGGTTAAGCCCTTTAAGGTACTTCTGCCCGCCGTCTATTATGAGTTTCTTAAACGTGGCTTCATTTGCATCAGTTAGCTTTGCAACAACAAGAGATCCATTCTTTGGCTCTCTCCCGGTATCCACCAAGACATGATGACCTTCCGGAATGCTAGGCCCAGCTGGCGCAGTCATGGAATCGCCTTCCACGCGCAACCAGAAGCCGCTGCCCTGAATTGGGACATCAGACTCATACCATTCATTTATCTCACTGATCGAATAGGGTTCCATCGCTTCATCCCAAAGTCCGGCGCTAACCCAACTTAACATAGGATACCTTCCTTTTGGCTCATATGGTCCATCATAAGTCACGTTTTTATCGAGCCGGGGTGCTGAAGCGCTATCTACTTCTTTGGCTAACGTGGGACTAAAGTCTGATACTGGTGCTTTCAAAAGACGAGAAAATGTTAAGGCAGCGCTAAGGTTTAGCGCATTTCTCCCGTTAAGGTAATGGCCTACCGCGCCCTGAGTGATGTCCAGAGCGTCCGCAATATCCTGCTGAGTTATCCTCAGCTCTTTCTTTTTAGACTCGTACAGGGCCTTCAGGCGCTTTGCGTCTTCCAGCTGATCCGGCGTCAACAGCTTCGTGTTTTTCATTCCCTGATTCTAATACCTCAGTTATTAAAAAATGAAATACCGCAGGTATTGATTAAATTAATACTCGTAGTATTATTGTTATATCGGTAATCACTCGGAGGAAACCGATGAAAAAGGTAACTCTCGCTGATTACGTCACGGAGAACGGACAGGCAAAAGCCGCCGACATTCTCGGAGTTCACCAGACGGCAATCAGTAAAGCAGTAAGGGTTGGCCGGAAAATCTTCATCACCACGCTGCCAGATGGCCGTGTAGTAGCAGAAGAACACCGCCCATTCCCAAGCAGTAAAACTGCCGCAGCATAAGCGGCATCGCTCTTTAAAAATCTTACTCCGCTCCCGCCGCAATGCAGGAGCAAAACACACGGTGAGTTGCCGATCGCAACGTCACGCAATTTTTCAATGACAGGAAATATAAGCAATGCAGCACGCAAGAAATAGCAAGTTGATCAACGAAGTAGAAACAGAGTTACGCAGCCGCCTGACACACAAAGGCCAGCGCGTTCTGGCTGATGAAGCTGGATGGCATGAATCGAAGGTTAGCCGCTTAAACCTGCGCGATATGGCAACGGTGTTTGTGCTGCTGGAGAAGGTTTGGGAAACGAGCCTGATAGCAGAGGTAGCCAGACAAGCGGTAGCTGCTGCGATTGGAAAAGAAAAGGCGCCGGACTGCGGGAACAGTTTCAGCGCCTGATATCGAAATCTGAGCAATTTCAATAGGGGAATTATACATGAAGGGCGATAAGCAACCAAGTTTTAAACGCCTGAAAGAGCAGGCGAGGGACAACTTTTGCAGCAACTTTAGAGGGCTGGCGGCAAGTGGTTTGCGCCGCTGCCTGGAAGAGGCAAAGAAAGCCAGGGAGACAGGCAATGACTAACGTAGCTTATGCAAATTTCGGGGCTAATCATCAGCCCATGGAGCGTAAAGTGGCGCAGCTTGAAGATGGTTTCACGCGCCTGGCTAATGACCTTCTTGATGCTGCAATGTGTTCTGGTCTGCCTGAGACGGAGCTATGCATCCTGATGGCCGTCTGGCGCAAGACGTATGGGTTCAGTAAGAAGATGGACTGGATCAGCAACGAACAGCTGCAGGGCATGATTGGCAAGCATCTCACTCACTGCTCTACAGCTAAAAACAGTCTCATCAGGAAGAAAGTGCTCATTCAGGAAGGCCGTAAAATCGGGATGAACACTGAGGTTTCAGAGTGGCAAACGAAGAATAACGGATTCTGCAAAACATTAGCTAAACCTGCTAAGGAAAACTTAGCAGAAGTCGCAAACGTACCTTCGCAGAAGTTGCTAACCACAAAAGAAACTCTACAAAAGAAAAAAGAAATAACCCCTATATCCCCTGTCGGGGATGAGTCGATGCCTGCTGAAAAGCAAAAGCGTCAGACAGTCAGCAAATACCACTTCGACCGTGACCAGCTGAAAGACACGTGGAACCGCAAAGCCGAAACATACGGCCTGCCGAAAATGGTCAGCATCAGCTCAACCACTGAGAAGGGCATCAAGCGGCTGTATGACTCCCACCTGAAGCACTGCAAAGAAACCGGGCGCCCTGCACAGCAGATTGACCGGTTCATCAACGGCTACATCGAGTTCGGCTATCAGCCTACTGAATGGGCCTGCGGTGCCAACCCGGCAGGCAAGCGCTACGGAATCGACACTGCGCTGACCCAGAAGAAAATCGACGAAATAATCAGCCAGGAGGCATGACATGGACAGCTTAGACTTCGAGCAGCAGCTGATTGGTTCGATGCTCATCAAAGGAGATCACGTTGACTGCCGCGACATCGCCAGCAAACTCCCGGTTGAGTCTTTCGCGAATCACCACCTGCGCAGCATGTATCAGGCCATCGTCACACTGCTGGACAAGGCCGAGCCAATCGACCCGTTCACAGTACGCGATGGCATCCCGGAGGAAAGCCGCGACTACGTGCTGACCATCTCCCGGCAGTGCAGCTCTGCAGCAAACATCAAGGCGTGGGCTAAACGAGTCCGGCAGTGCTGGATGCTTCGTAAAGGCGTCGAGGAGCTGAACAAGGCGGCACAGCTGCTGGCCAGCGCCAACACGCAGAACATCAACGAGAGCATTGCAACCGCAACCGGCCTGCTGGCAAAGCTGCAGTTTGAAACCAACGACAAGCTGCCGCGTCGCATCGGTGACATGATCCCCGATTACTTCGACGTTCTGGAAGAGCGCATGAAGGGCACCGACTCTGGCCTGTACCTGCAAACCGGCATTGAGGCGCTGGATGCTGAGTATGGCGGCTTTGACCGGACAGACCTGATTATCATCGCCGGCCGTCCCGGCATGGGTAAGACAGAGCTGGCCATCAACATCGCCAACTCAATCGGCCGGCAGAAGGGCACCGGGCTGCTTATCTCGATGGAGATGTCAGAAACGCAGGTTGTGGAGCGTCACATCGCTGACCGGGGCGGCATCTCGATTGGCTCACTGCGTAACCCGCTCGGCATGTCTCAGGAGGACTACACGCGGCTCACAACGGCCACCGGCACGCTGCTGGATGAAAACAACTTCGTACTGGTGGGCTCGTTCACGATTGACGAAATAATCGCCCAGGCAGAGCGCATGAACCTGGACGGCGGACTGAGCTTTCTGGCCATCGACTACCTCGGCCTGCTGCCAATGCCTAAAGCCGAACGCGCTGACCTGGCCATCGCTGAGATAACCCGCAAGCTGAAGCAGTTCTGCCTGCGCAACAAGGTACCGGTGATTCTGCTGGCCCAGCTCAATCGTAACGTTGATGGTCGCGCCGATAAGCGCCCGAACATGGGCGACCTGGCAGGCTCCAGCTCAGTAGAGAAAGACGCTGACGTTATCGTGTTCCCGTACCGCGATGAGATTTACAACGAGAACACTGACATGAAAGGCCTGGCAGAAATAATCATCGGCAAGTACCGCTCTGGCCAGCCAAAGACGTTCTACATGGGCTGGAAGAATGGCCACTTCGTCAACATCGATCAGGCTGCTGCCGCACAGCAGTATTCCGACAACAAAACCAAAGAGCAGCCGGCCAATGACTGGCGCTACGGGGGCTAAACATGCAGAAACTAACAGCAATAAAAGCCAGAGCACTGATTCATGACCTGAGTGGACTCAGAACGATTCGCGAAGAGTTGTTCAGACAAGCCCTTGAGATTGCGCTGCCAGTGCTGGAGCAGCCTGAAGGCGACGGTGACGTTTTCATCGTGATGCGAAATCCCGGCAAGGTGCCAGACATCAAGCGACCTGTTGGTGATGTGGCTGACTATCTTCTCCAGCTTTATCGGCACAATCCTGACGCTGTTTGTGATGTGGTGACTTACCGATTCGCAGGAGTATCAGGCCAGTGGGTGCAGGATGGTCGAGAGCTTCTGGCTATGGCAGGAGTGGCACTGGAGCAGCAGGAGAAGGGCGATGATGGCTGGATTGAGTGGGGTGGTGGTGAACAGCCGGTAGATGATCATGAATTGGTCGAGGTCAGGTTTCGTAATGGCTCAGTCGAAAAAGTGGAGATTGCGGGGTGCTATGAGTGGAATCACGGATACTACGACCTTTCAACCACCTCAGTCGACATCATCGCCTATCGGGTGATTGAGAATGATGGGAGGGAAGGATGATGTGGTGGAACATCCTGAAAGCTGATAACGATGATGAAGGTGGCGATCATAAGCGAGCGATAACCAGAAGGTGGTGCTGATGAATTATTACATTGCCGGTATCGGTGGAGCATTGTCTGGAGCTGGCCTTGCTAGCGGTAACCAGTTAAGCATCCTCTGCGGGACTATTTATATTTGCACGTCATTCATCGTTACAGAGATTAGGGTGTACCGACCATGAGCAACGTAATCCCCCTCAGACCAAACCAGCAACTTCATGAAGCCATGGATACGCTGGCAAAGCTTCAATTCGTACTGGCGCAAATCACTACCCCGATGTTCTCCGACCAGATACTGAAGCGTCAGGCCGAGCAACTATCCAAAGAGCTTCACGACACTCTCTATGACTACGTGGAGACACTTGAAGGGAGGTAGCAGTGGAAACGCAACGTTATCTACTGAGAGACAACAGCATCAGACAGAACTGCATCACCGCCATCCAGCAACTCCCTACCTAATAACTAAACCAGAGAGATTTTCATGGACCTTAAAAACCAAAGGTTCGGGCGTCTTTTTGTCCAAAAAAGGCTCCCTAACTACAGAACACCTAAAGGTAAAGGACATGCGCAATACCAATGTCTTTGTGATTGCGGGGTAGTAAAGCCTGTATTAGCGCAGTCGCTGATTAAGGGGTGCACCTTATCATGTGGCTGCCTCCACAAAGAGAGTGTCAAGACATCCAGTCAGACCCACGGGCAGGGAGCGCAAGGACGGCGCACCGGCGCCTACACATCTTGGGCGCAAATGAAGTCGCGATGTTCAAACCCAAAGGTGCCTGAATACATATGGTATGGGCAAAGAGGGATAAAAGTTTGTGAGCGTTGGATGAGCTTTGAAAAATTCTATGAGGATATGGGAGATAGGCCTGAAGGTTGCAGCATTGACAGGATAGATGTCGATAAAGGTTACTCCCCAGAAAACTGTCGCTGGGCTACCGCAGAGCAGCAACAAAATAATACCACCCGAAGTCATTTCATTGAGGCCGGAGGTTATCGCCTAACAATGGGCCAGTGGAGTAAGAAAACAGGTCTTAGCAAATCTTGCATTCAGGGTCGATTGAGGCGGGGATGGTCACCGCAAAGAGCAGTGAGCTATGAATAAACAAATGTTTTTCCTCAACCATGACCAAGCAAGAAAAAACGCAATAACCGCCGTATATGCAGCACCCAGCGGCTACATCGTCGAGGTCAAAGAACCCACCAGGACAGTTTCTCAAAACGCTCTCTTATGGGCATGTCTGCATGACGTCTCGCAGCAGGTGGTCTGGTACGGGCGGAAACTGGACTCAGAGAGCTGGAAGAATATTTTCAGCGCCGCACAGCATCAGCAGGACACGGTGCCGGGCATCAACGGTGGCTTTGTAGTGCTGGGCAAGTCGACCAGCAAAATGCGCGTCAGTGAGATGCGTGATTTGATCGAGATTATTCATGCCTTCGGCGCAGGGCAGAACGTCAGATTCAGTGACGAGTCAGCGCGTGCGGCTGAATGGGCTAACCGCTTCGGAAAATAAACCATGACCCCCTTTACAGATATCAGCGCAGCCATTGAAGAGGCTGTATGGCTTGCTCACGTCTATCAGGAACCGTACTGCGTTTATCAAAGCGCCGGCGGAGTGATGGAAGTTAGCCAGCAGGAGTCAGATCGCAATCCAATGTTCACGACCGGTACGCCGGGAACCGTAACTACTGAATACAGGTGCGCAGCATGAGCAGAACAGCATTCACAGAGAAAGAGCTAAAAACGATAGCCCGCATGGCGCCAACGCATACCGGGGCTGAAATAGCACGCAAGCTTAAACGGCCGTTATCGAGCGTTTACAGCGCTATCCAATGCCGTGGTATGCCGGCAGCAAAGGAGAAATACAAAAAGGCCGGCACAGGAGAGCTGAAAAAAATGCAGGCTCTGCTGGCTGAAGGTAAGAGCGTGTCTGAAATAGGCAGGCAAACCGGACTTGGAGAGCCGCACTGCAGTTATGTGATTCGCCGGTACATAACCGGAGCAAGACGCGCATGAGCAGACAGCGGAAGTCTCCAACCCAAATCATCATGGACCACATGATATTTATCCCAACACCGCGCACCAGAACGCGACGTAAGCGCATTCAGGAAGCCAGTGAGGTAAAGACATTCGATTACACGTACGGGCTGTTAAAAGCTAAATGGGACCGCATGAGGAGAGCGCGATGAGTATGCACGACTATATGCCAGGCATCTGGTGCGATAACTGCAAAGCCTTCTCGCCTCCTGATGAGCCGTGCAAATGTAATTGCTGCATCGAATGCGGTTTACCTCTGAGCGGAGATGAAACATACGCCTGCAGCGACTGCGCCAGCCTTCTTCTGGAGGATGAGCCTATTGAGATGGTGAGGAGGGAAGATGGTTAAAGGCAAAGAGCCGAAGCCGAAGAAGTGCCGTGTCTGCCCCGAGAAGTTTATCCCCCGCAATAGTCTCCAGACAGTCTGCTCCCCAAAGTGCGCCATTCAACTCGCAACCCTGCTATCCGAGCGCAAGCAAAAGCGCCAAGAGAAAGAGCAGCGTGCAGCCTGGAATAAGCGCAAAGCAGATGTGAAGCCGTTAAGCCACTGGATGAACATGACCCAGCGAGCATTCAATGACTACATCAGGGCGAGAGACGGAGATATCTGCATCAGCTGCGGCAGCACAACGGCGGTCAGCTACCACGCCGGCCACTACAGGACAACAGCGGCGGCATCACAGTTACGCTTCGACGAGGACAACGTACACAGCCAGTGTGCATCCTGTAATACCCATCACTCCGGCAACATCGGACCTTACCGCATCAATCTCATCACCAAAATCGGCCTTCAGCGCGTCGAGGCGCTCGAATCTAACAATCAACCACACCGATATACCAGAGAGGAACTGGAGCGCATCAGAGTGCGTTACAGGTCTTTGCTGCGGGCATTGGTTAAACAGAGGGAAGCAGCATGACCGAAATCACTTATCCAATCTCAACAGCGGCTGTTTTCGACGACTTCATGTTTCCGATTCACCTTGAAGGACCTCACCAGATAGAGCAGGAGCTTTCTCTTGCCGTTGCATGGTTCTGTAGATGGTGCAACGAAGAGCAGAAGGTTGTTAAGGCCAAAATGCTTGTGAGTTTCTGGGGCTTATATCTGACCTATCGGCAGTCTATGGAGCGTGCAGCATGACCGAATACCTCAAAGAGAAGTGGCTCAGGCTACGCATTCTCAGGCTGCGCGGCATGTATGAGATCAACTATCGACTGATACGCATTGAGCTGAAACTAAAGGGAGGTAGCCATGGCGGTACGCGAGCTTAAATTAACGGATGAGCAGCATAGCTGGGTAAACAACTGGCTGGAGCTTTGGGGCGCCTGGGTATATTCAGGCAGGCTGGAAAAGCGGAAAAGCAGCGTCATCGCACAGTGGATGTCATCTGTTGAGCCGCAGTCTTATCCATACCGGCCGATGTGTAACGATGACGACGGACTCTTGATTTCTCAGGTCGTGGACTCCGTCATGAGCATCGATAAAAAAGCTTTCGGCATTCTGTTGAGCTACTACGCGCATGGCTCTACCGAGCACGCAATTGCATCTTACTATCATCGGGTCGCAAGTCCGCGCAAATTAACCACCCGCGGCGGCAACCGCATGAAGATCCCTTCTATGAGCACATGCCGCAGAGAGGTGAAGGAAATATTGTCTGCAAGCCAGTACATAATCTATATGCCGCTGCTAAAAGCGATGAACGAGAGGGTAAAAGTAAACAAAGTGAGGAAAGTTGCTTAGTACGTGTTGACATCAATGAGCAAATGAGCAACTATATTCACATAAGCTGCCTTAAGTGTTCTTAGGGTAAGCCAAAGCACAAATTCCATCACTCTGTGATAATTAGAAAGCCCTCCGGACTCACCATCTGCGAGGGTTTTTGCATTTCTGCACCCAAATAAAAAGCCCAGCCACAGAGCTGGGTTTTCTCGTTTTCGCCCCTGCCAATCAAAGCGACCTCACGGATTTCCCTACGTGGCATCGGGCGACTTTTCACAGCAAACGGCCGGATACCTCCGGGCAATGCCGGAGACGGCTATGACACATACCTACAAGTCGTCACCGCGAGGTGCGGCATGAATGAAAGTTTAATTTCGAGTATTGCCGCCATCGTCTTTGGGGGTGGTGCCGTCGCATTGTTCTGGAGGCCGGTTGTTTCTCACTTGGCTAACGTCGTGACAGGCAACCGCGCTTCAGGTGAGCTGATTACTGGTTACAAGGACCAGGTGGCGCAACTCAAATCTGATAATGCCCTTCTACGTGAGCAAAACGACGAATTGCGCAAAAGACATGATGAAAACGTCATTCGTATTTCTGCCCTCGAAACTGACCTTAAGGTTATTAAAAACGCATTGAGCGTCATGCTTGCCATGTCAGAGGCGAACATCGACCCGCGTTTCAAGGCTCAAGTCACGGGGATTATCTCCAGACTTGGAGGAAACGATGACTCTCGACAATAAGCAGGTCGCCCCAAAGAAACACAAGCGCAGCATCCTGATTGGATCCGTTCTTCTCGCATCATCTCTGCTGTGCATCATCCTGACAGTGATTTTTATCTACGTAAGCAGCCAGGCCAACGAGCAGATCGAAAGCATCCGCGAAGATTACCGGAAGGTTGCTGACCGTCGTGATTCAAAAGTGGTTCGCCTGGCTGAGCAGGTAGGCGAGCTGCAGAAGAAAGTGGACAACATACCGGACCGCACAGCAAACAAAACTGCCGACAAGGTTAAGCAGGTTGTGAAAGAGGATGAGAGCAAATGACCGACAGTAAAATCATCCCGATCCTGAATTACGAGGAGGGGTACAAAGAGTCACCCTACCTCGATACGCTCGGATATCCAACCGTTGCCGGCGGCATACGCGTCGGACCAAAGGGCGCCAGCCTGAGTAATTACACCTTCCGCGTACCGCGCACAGTGGGCGATGTATGGAAGCAGACCATTGTTGACCAGAAAGTTAACGAGATGAACCAGCGACCGGACATTGCGGCAGCTATGGCAGCCTGCAATCCACCTCGCCGCGACATTCTGATTAGCATGGCCTACCAGATGGGTACTGGCTCTCTGTCCGGCTTCACGAACACGCTGAGACTGATTGCAGACGGCAACTTCAGCGCTGCAGCTGACGCCATGCTTAACAGCCTGTGGGCGAAGCAAACGCCTAACCGTGCCAAACGTCACGCAGATGTGATGCGCAACGGAAGCTATGACATTTACCGGGGCCTCATCTGATGGACATGTTCAGCGTTCTCCGTGGCAGCAGCGGCAACATCTCTCTGAGTCGCACGCAGGCCGCTCTCGCTTTCCTCGTCTGCTGCGGCGTAGTTGGCTGGCAGGCCTACAAAGGGACGCTGTCAGATGTCACATTCGGCCTGTTCTTTGGCTTCGCCACTGCGGGTTATATCGGGGCGAAGAAAATCGCCACTGATAAAGACATCGAAGGGAAGAAGATTGACGCTGGTATTGATCCGGAGAGCAGACCATGACAACCATCGAGATGATATTCACTGTAATCGGTGTGGTAATCGCTGCAGTGGCTGGCGCATTCGGCATTGGTCACTCCAAGGGTAAGGCCAAAGCAGAGCAGGCAGCTGCCGATCGTGAAACCAAAGCTACTATCGATTCTCAGCAGGCCGCCTCACAGCGCCAGACAGAAACCTCAAAAGGAGCTGCAGATGTTCAGGAAAACGTTTCCCGTATGCCTGGCAGCGCTGTTGACGACGAGCTGCGCACAGACTGGCTTAACAAGAATTGAAGTCGTGGACACTGCCTGTAACTGGGTAAAGCCTATCCTGGTGACTGAGGCGGACATCATGACGATGGATGAGCGCACCAAGCGGGCCATCCTGACGCATAACAAGACATGGAAAGCCAACTGCCAGCAGGAAGCGAAATGAGCGCCTACCAGATTTACAACATCTTCTCAGGTATCTGTATTGGGGCTCTCATCGCAACATGGGTCGGATTCTGGATCCACCAACGGCAGGAGCGCCGGCACCGCACAGAGTTAAGTCGCATGCAGCAGCAGATCATCACCGAAGTAAAGAACAGCCTCAGAAAGTAGCCATCACTCAGCTCATCACTTCCGGTGCGCTGACTAATGGTTAAAGGAGACTGTCATGGCATCTAAAGACCTCACCCTTACATCAGACTGGCAACAGATAACTGACGGCACGCAGGATGTGCAGCTTCAGGTATTGGGCGGCACCATCTGGCTACGTGACTCAGCAAAGAAGCCATCAGCAAACGCTAAGGGCCATATCGTTTCCAGTATGGAATGGATTGGCATCACCGCACCACAGCAGATGTGGGGCCGCTCTCAGGGTGGCAATGCATCCATCATTGTGACGTGAGGTGAATCATGGCTCTCTTTCCGCAACGAGGCTTCACACCTGTTAAGACGGTCGTCACTGACCAGGTGAAAGCCACTGAGCTTACGATTGGCAAGGTAGTGACAAACGCACCTGACCAGCCTGCCGGCGCATCGATTACGGGTGACGCACCAAAGCAATATCTCAACCTGGCGATTCCGAAAGGACTGCCAGCCGATACACCACCGCCTACATCGCTGAGCATCGGGGAAGTTAAAACGCTTTCTCCTGGCTCAGCTGCCTCCGCCTCTATGGCCGGCACCGCACCTAACCAGTTCCTGAGTCTCTCACTTCCACAGGGAATGCCTGGCGACGTAGGTGCGCAAGGCCCGGTTGGCCCACAGGGTGCGACTGGTGCCAAAGGTGACACTGGAGAGAAGGGAGAGAAAGGGGACAAAGGCGATCCCGGAGAAGCTGGCGCTAAAGGTGCGAAGGGTGACAAAGGCGATACAGGCGCTATGGGCTCACAAGGCATTCAGGGTCCAAAAGGTGATGCCGGTCTGCAGGGTGCAAAGGGTGACACAGGACCGGCCGGATTAACTGGTCCCAAAGGAGACGCCGGTGCGAAAGGTGATACCGGGGCAACAGGTGCAGTAGGCCCGAAAGGTGACACAGGGCCTGCAGGACCGAAAGGCGATAAGGGTGATACCGGAGCCACCGGATTAACCGGACCACAGGGGCCAGCAGGCACAAACGCCACTCCGGTTAACTTCGAGATAGTATCAGCAAAGGTTGTTACCGCCGGCACCACAGTCAGCGTCTCCTTCGCGAAGAAATACACAGTACCTCCCATTGTTACGCCTAACCCTGTCTGGAATGGCGATCAGGTTGTCATTGGTCAGGCATCGGAAGTCACCACTACAGGATGCAAGGTCATAGTTAAGCAGTCGGTTGGTACGTTAATCCTGAACGGCAGCCCGTTTGGTAACGCACCCGCCAACGTCACCGCATCCATGTTCGTAATCGGCAACTAAGAGGAATGAACGATGTCGCTTAAGCGCAAAGAGCTGCCCCGCTATAAGGGCAAAGAGAATCAGGTGCTGGCCCTGAAGATCAAAGAAGTCCGCCAGGCAGTAGATGGCACCGGCGTGATTGTGCCGGAGGATGAATTCTATCCGGAGTTTGAAGTCTCCAGCGAATACATGAGCCTCAACCAGCCTAAGAAGGGCGGCTACTACGTTGAATCAATCGACGGCCAGCCTTTCTATCTGGAAGCGAAAGACTTCGATAAGCAGTACTCACTGATGAAGTAAAAGTATAAATTCACTTAGTGGCTAGACCGGCCAGTCGAAAAGCAGATTCGTCACTGCCTGCCACTAAATTTAATGACGCCGACCAGGCGAGGTTGAGATGAAATCTGTATTGATTGGTGGCCCGCAAGATGGGCGAGAGCTCAAAGAGGCAGAAATAATTACTGCTAGTGATGGCAATAGCGAGTTGATAAAGGTTCTGCATGTTGAATCGCTACATGACAAAAAAGTCATTGATGTGTACGTGCTGAATGGTAAAGATGAATCTGGCACTTTGAGATACAGATTCCACGGGAATACCGCCTTGAAAGAGAGGCGATGATCATCACACTCTAAAAGCAGATATGCACTTACCAATGAATGGTCGCTTAGGCGGCCTTTTTTATTGGTCATTACAGAGCATCTCACGGGGTGCTCGATAATGACAAAGGAGACCACCATGGCCGACGAAAGCACATCAACAGAATTGACACAGAGGCAGCAGCTGCGCCTCGACATCCTCCATCTGGTTCAGGATGACACTGCCGCAGCACAGGATGCGATTAACTTCATTGCTGATGACCCGCTTAAGCTGGAACTGTTCAAACGTCAGTACACGCTGGCACAGGCAGAACCTACTGCGGTATCACGCACAACCAAAGCGATTCAGGGTGTGAAAGACGCTCTGCCGCTGTTCCAGTAAGAGATAACACATATGGCAGCACCAAAGGGCAATCGATTCTGGGAGGCCCGCAGCAGCCACGGCCGGACACCGAAGTTCGAGACGCCTGAACAACTCTGGTCTGCCTGCTGTGAATACTTCCAATGGGTGGAAGATCACCCGCTGTGGGAGATGAAAGCCTTCGCGTTTCAGGGCGTAGTGACTCAAGAGCCAATCGCCAAGATGCGTGCAATGACTCTCACAGGGCTGACACTGTTTCTGGATATCACTCTGGAAACCTGGCGGATGTATCGCTCTCGAAATGATTTATCTGAAGTCACTACGCGAGCAGAGCAGGTTATCTATGACCAGAAGTTCTCTGGAGCAGCTGCTGACCTCCTCAACGCCAACATCATTGCCCGCGATCTGGGCCTGAAAGAGCAATCGCAAGTCGAAGACGTGACACCTGATAAGGGAGATCGCGATAAGCGGCGCTCTCGCATTAAGGAGTTACTGAGCCGTGGTGGACGAAGCGATTCTTGATGATCTTTCAGAGGAAGAGCAGATAGAGCTGCTTGAGCTTCTGGAAGAGGAAAGCCTGTACCGCAAAACACATACCCTCTATGAGTTTATCCCCTACACAAAGCAGAAAGAGTTCATCGACGCTGGTTGTGATTACACAGAGCGCTGCTTTATGGCAGGGAACCAGCTGGGTAAATCCTTCACCGGTGGTGCAGAGGTTGCATTCCATCTTACCGGCAGATATCCCGGAACGAAGGGTTACCCCGAAGACGGTGCATGGCAGGGAGATTGGGGTGGCAAAAGGTTCGATACACCGGTTGTGTTTTGGGTAGGCGGTGAAACTAACGAGACCATCACCAAAACCACCCAGCGCATTCTGTGCGGACGCATCGAAGAGAATGACGGCCCCGGATATGGAGCGCTGCCAAAAGAAGACATTATCAGCTGGAAGAAGTCCCCATTTGGGCCAAATCTGGTTGATCACATTCTTGTCAGGCATCGCAATGAAGAAGGTGTAGAAGATGGCATGTCTATTTGCTACTTCAAGCCCTACTCACAAGGCCGCCAGCGCTGGCAGGGTGACACTATCCACGGAGTCTGGTTCGACGAGGAGCCGCCTTACAGCATCTATGCGGAAGGCCTGACCCGAACCAACAAATATGGACAGTTTTCCATCCTGACATTTACTCCGCTGATGGGTATGTCAGATGTTGTCATCAAGTTCCTGAAGAACCCCAGCAAGGCTCAGAAGGTGGTCAATATGACCATCTATGATGCTGACCACTACACGGATGAGCAGAAAGAGCAGATCGTCGCCTCTTACCCAGAGCATGAAAGAGAGGCGCGTGCTCGCGGCATCCCTACCATGGGTAGCGGGCGCATATTCCAGATCCCCGAAGAAACTATCAAGTGCCAGCCTTTTGAGTGCCCTGACCATTTTTATGTAATTAACGCGATGGACTTTGGATGGGATCACCCTCAGGCACAGGTGCAGCTTTGGTGGGATAAAGACGCTGACAAGATATACATCGCTCAGGTCTGGAAAGCAGCAGAGAAAACGGCTGTTCAGGCATGGGGCGCAGTCAAGGCGTGGAATAAAGGCATACCGTGCGCGTGGCCTCATGATGGACACCAACATGAGAAGGGCGGCGGAGAGCAGCTCAAAGGGCAATATGCAGATGCAGGCTTTCAGATGCTGCCTGAGCACGCAACCTGGCCAGATGGCGGTAACGCTGTTGAGCCTGGCCTAATCGAGATGCGCGACATGATGCTTGATGGCAGGTTCCAGGTGTTCAATACATGCGAGACTTTCTTTGATGAGTTCCGGCTTTATCACCGCGACGAGAATGGCCGCATCGTTAAGCTGAATGACGACGTTCTATCTGCCTGCCGATACGCCTACATGATGCGCAGGTTCGCCAGATGTATGCGCGACATCAGAAAGCCAAAAGAGAAAAAATTACCGGCGCCAATTCGCCCTATTTCCCGGAGTAGATAATGGCCGACAAAGACGAAAAATTGCAGACCATTCTCACGAAGTTTGACCGGGACTGGACAGCAAGCGACGAGGCCAGAACGGAGGCAACTAACGACCTGTTCTTCAGTCGCGTGAGCCAGTGGGATGACTGGTTATCAGATTACACAACGCTGCAGTATCGCGGTCAGTTCGATGTGGTGCGACCGGTAGTCCGCAAGCTGGTAGCAGAGATGCGCCAGAACCCGATTGATGTGATGTTCAAGCCGAAAGACGGGGCCAGCCCGGATGCGGCAGATATCCTGATGGGGATGTACCGCACTGACATGCGCCACAACACGGCGAAGATTTCCGTCAACGTTGCAGTACGTGAGCAGATTGAAGCAGGTATCGGTGCCTGGCGGCTGGTCACCGAGTACGAAGATCAGGACCCGACCAGCAACAACCAGATTATCCGGCGCGTACCCATTCACGAAGCGTGCTCTCATGTTGTGTGGGACGCCAACTCGAAGCAGATGGATAAGAGCGACGCGAAGCACTGCACCCTCATCAGCGCACTGAGTAAAGACGGATGGAGCGCCTTTGCCGAAGAGTACGGGCTTGATGAAGATGACATGCCTGATTTCCAGTCGCCATCTTCCAACTGGATTTTCCCCTGGACGACCAGCAGCGTTTATTACATCGCTGAGTATTACGAAGTCGAAGAGAAAAAAGAGCTGGTATTCATCTATCAGGACCCGATGACCGGCGAGCCAGTCAGTTACTTTAAGCGTGACATCGCTGATGTGATTGATGAGCTGTCTGACAAAGGCATGGTGAAGATAGGTGAGCGCAAGGTTAAACGCCGCCGGGTATACAAAACGCTGCTGACACAGTCCGCAATCCTGAAAGACCGCGAGCTGATTGCAGGCGAGCATATCCCAATCGTGCCGGTGTTCGGTGAGTGGTCATTCGCCGGCGACAAAGAAGTTTATGAGGGTGTTGTCAGGCTTACCAAAGACGGCCAGCGCCTGCGCAACATGATTATGAGCTTCAACGCTGACACAGTGGCCCGCACGCCGAAGAAGAAGCCATTCTTCAACCCGGAGCAAATCGCTGGCTATGAGCACATGTACAGCGGGAATGATGATTACCCGTACTACCTGCTCAACCGCACTGACGAAAACAGTAATGACCTGCCACCGGCACCCATAGCGTACATGGAAAGCCCGGAGGTTCCGCAGGCCAACGCCTACATGCTGGAAGCCGCCACCAATGCCGTGCGCGAAGTGGCAGATACGGGTGTTGATGCTGCAGCGGCAGGCGGACAGGTGGCGTTTGATACCGTCAACCAGCTGAACATGCGCTCTGACCTCGAAACGTACGTGTTCATGGATAACCTGGCTACCGCGATGCGCCGCGACGGGGAGATTTACTCCTCGATCGTGAACGACATCTACGATGTGCCGCGCACGGTGTCCATGACGCTTGAGGATGGCAGCGAGAAAGAAGTGCAGCTGATGGCGCAGGTTATCGATTTCCAGTCCGGTTACTCAGTGACACTCAATGATGTGCGCGGCCGGTATGAGACTTATACCGACATCGGCCCGTCATTCCAGTCGATGAAGCAGCAGAACCGTAGCGAGATAGCTGACCTGCTTACGAAAGTGCAGCAGGGCACACCTGAGTACCAGATGCTGCTCCTGCAGTACTTCACTCTGCTGGATGGCAAAGGTGTCGAGATGATGCGCGAGTATGCGAATCGTCAGCTTGTCACCATGGGCCTGAAGAAACCGGAGACGCCAGAAGAACAGCAGTGGCTGGCAGAAGCACAACAGGCTCAGCAGGGACAGCAGGACCCGAACGCAATGATTGCACAGGCGCAGGTTATTGCTGCACAGGCCGAAGCAGAGCGTGCACGCAACGAGACTGCACAGACACAGATTAAAGCATTCACCGCTCAGCAGGATGCGCAGGAATCGCAGGCTAACACTGTCTACAAGCTGGCTCAGGCCAGAAACATTGACAGCGACGCCGTGATGAAAGCCATCAAACTGCTGAACGAGGTTGCATCACAGCAACAACAAAACCTTCCTTCCGCCAATACCGGCGAGATTCCTCGAACCATGTGAGAGAGCTAAACAACATGAGCGATACCACCGAAATTCAGAACACTGAAGAGCAACGCCTGCCCGGCGATCACGCAGCGGCATCTGTTGATAGTCAGGTCGAGGGGAATGCCACCCAGACCGATGAGCAGGATGAGGGCTTCGATATTGTCCTGAAGGACGATGAGCACAAGCCGAAGCAGGACCACGACACCAACGCTAAATTTGCAGCCCGCCGCATTGCGCGTAAGCGTCAGCGCGAACTGGAGCAGCAGGTTGAAGCCGTCAGCCGTGGTGAGCTTCCGGAAAATCTGCGGGTTAATCCTGACCTGCCAAAGCAGCCGGACGTGAACGAGTACCTGTCAGACGAGGCACTATCCAAGTATGACTACGATACCAGTCGCGCTCTGGCTGCTTTCAACGCTGCTAACACTGACTGGCTTGTGAAGGCACAGGACGCACGTAGCAACGCTGTAGCAGAGCAGGGTCGCAAGACACAGGATTACACCCGTCAGTCGACACAGCATGTCGAGGCAGCACGTCAGCACTATGACGCTGCTGAAAAGCTCGGACTGGCTGACTATGACGAGAAGGAGGAAGCGTTCCGCGCACTGGTTCCCGCCGGTGTGGACGTGGCGCTGATGCAGCTTTTCCCGGAAAAGTCAGCCGCGATGATGTATCACCTGGGCTCAAACCCGGAGAAAGTCCGACAGCTGATGTCGATGAGCGAACAACAGGTGCTGATTGAACTCACGCGCCTATCAGACCGTTTAACTCTCAAGCCTCGCGGCAAGACCGTGTCAGCAGCCCCACCGGTAGATGAGCCGGTTCAGGGCAGCGTCGCTGCAGCCAACATCTCCGCACTGCAGAAGCAGATGGAGAAAGCCGCAGCGAAAGGTGACACGGAAACGTACCGCAAACTTAAAGCACAAATTCAAGGAATTAAATAATGTCACTTTCCGAAGGTCAGATGATCACCTATGCGGTGGACGAAGTAATTGAAACCATCCAGAACCTGACGCCGATGGCTGAGCGCGTCAGCAAATACACCCCACCTGGTGCCGCAATGCAGCGTTCAGGCAACACGGTATGGATGCCGCTGGAGCAGGAAGCACCTACTCAGCGCGGCTGGGACCTGACCGACAAAGAGACCGATATTCTGGAACTCTCTGTTAAGGTCAACATGAACGATCCGGATAACGACTTCTTCGCGCTGCGTGCCGATGATGTTCGTGATGAGCGCTCATACCGTCGCCGCATTGCTGCCTCTGCCAAGAAGCTGGCGAACAACGTGGAAGCGGAAATCGCCCGTCAGGCTGTCGAAATGGGCTCACTGGTTGTGACCAGCACCGGCCCGATCGGCAACGCTAACACCGGCTGGGACTTCATCTCAGAAGCTGAATCGCTGATGTTTGCCCGCGAACTGAACCGCGATGCAGGCCTGTCGTTCTTCTTCAACGCCAACGACTACCGCGGCGCCGGTCGCGACCTGGCTGGCAAAGACTTCTACGGCCGCATTCAGGATGACGCTTACTCAAAAGGCGTGATTCAGAAGCAGGTCGCCGGCTTTGATGACGTCCTGCGCTCACCGAAGCTGCCAACGCTGCGTGCCTCTCAGGCTACCGGCGTAACCGTCAGCGGCGCTCAGAAGTTCAAGCCTGAAGCATGGCGTATCGATACCGACGGTAACCGCGAGAACGTGGATAACCGTACCGCTACCGTGGCAGTAAGCTCCGGTACCGGCTTCAAACGTGGCGACAAAATCAGCTTTGCAGGCGTGAAATTCCTGGCGCAGATGGCGAAGAACGTACTGGTTCAGGATGCAACCTTCTCGGTTGTGGCCGTGAACGGTAACAACATCACCATCACACCGAAGCCTGTCGCGCTGGATGACACCACGCTGACCGCAGAGCAGCGTGCTTACGCCAACGTTAACACCTC
>JAAIGE0100414980.1_pt1 | contig 38540 bp, 30 predicted proteins | sample 6487951 | NCBI WGS metagenome assembly JAAIGE01 (sample SAMN13974128, study PRJNA590717) | phyllosphere metagenome | biome: tomato field; feature: multiple bacterial spot infested tomato fields; material: tomato leaves; isolation source: leaves from tomato fields | host: Solanum lycopersicum ...
CGAGATCGTCCGCTCGGTGTCGTCCTCGGTCACGCGAAGACCGGGCGCCAGGGCGGCGAAGTTCAGGAAGTTCCGGCTGATCTGCGGCAGGTTGTTGATCTGCTGCTGGGTCACGTTGGTCGCGACTTCCGGCGTGCGCACCTCGAAGACCCAGTAGCCGAACTCGCCGCGGACGGAGAGGATGCGGCCGAAGAAGCCCGAGTCGATGAGGCGCTTGAGCTTCTGCAGGCCCGGCAGGTAGAGCTTGTCGTGCACGACACCGGTCTTGACGCCGGCCTCGGCCGCCAGCTTCGCGAGCTCGAGGGCCTCCTCGAGGGATTCGGCGGTCGGTTTCTCGGTGTAGATCGTCTTGCCGGCGGCGATGGCCTTGCGCAGCGCCGTGGCGCGCGCTTTGGTGACGAGGAAGTCGGCGTAGATCTCCCAGCGGGGGTCGGCGAGCGCGGCATCCAGATCGGTCGTGTAGTCCTCGATGCCGTGCTTCGCGGCGAGCTCGGCGAGCTTCGCCTCGCTGCGGCCGACGAGGAGGGGCTTGACGGTGACCTTCGAGCCGTCGGGCAGCTCGATGCCGCCCTGCTCGCGGATGGCGAGGATCGAGCGCACCAGGTGCTGGCGGTAGCCCATGCGGCCCGAGACGCCGTTCATGATGATGCCGATCTCGCGGACGGCGGGGGCTGCTGCGGCGGCGGCCGCCGGTGCGGGGGCGGTGATGGTCGTCTCTGACACGTTCGGTCCTTCGTCTGGTTCTCCGCGCATCGGGTGTCCCCGCGTCGTGCGGGTAAGCGCTTTCCCCTCAGTGTGTCATCGGGCGGGGGTTTCCGCAAGGACGATCGGATGCGGCGCCGCGGGCCCTCTCGGGGGAGGATGGAGAGCGGTTGTCGCAAAGACGTTACATATCCGACACAGGTAAGCGCTTGCCGCCGGACCGCCGCGGGGTTACCGTATGAGCACCCCTTGTCATGACATGCCGACAAATACCCGGTTGACCCGCTCATGACTCACCCCGCGCTCACCGAGGAGCGCATGCGAAGGAGAAGCAGTGAAGAGTTCCCGCACCATCCGTACCGCCACAGTCATCGCCGCAGCGGTGGGCGCTCTCGTGCTCGCCGGTTGCTCGTCGTCGGGCAACGGCGGCGGCAACGCAGGTGAGGACGTCACCCTCGAGTTCGTCCAGTCGGGCGACGCGGCGCAGGGTGGCGGCTACGCCATGCTCGCCAAGAAGTACGAGGAGGAGACCGGCGTCAAGGTCAAGGTCGTCGAGGTTCCCGGCGACGACCTCCGCACCCGCCTCCGCACCGCATCGCAGGCCAACGACCTTCCCGCCCTGGCGGCCGCCCCCGACGCCGACCCGGCGTGGACCGACCGCATGCTCGACCTCACCGACATCGCCGAAGAGGCCAAGGTCATCCCCGCCCTGCGAGTCGAGGACCCCGAGGACGGCAAGGTCAAGGCGCTCCCGACGACCCTCACCGGTGTCGGCATGTTCCTCAACAAGACCCTCTGGGACGAGGCCGGCGTCGAGTACCCGACCTCGCTCGACCAGGAGTGGACGTGGGACGAGTACGTCCAGAAGGCCACCGAGGTCGTCGACAAGACGGATGCCGAGTTCGGCGGCGTCATCGACAGCTCGGCGCACCGTCTGCGCGCGTTCCTGTTCGAGTTCGGCAGCCAGGGCGTCACCGAGCAGTCCGACGGCACGTGGGCGCTCGACGAGGAGGGCGCCAAGGCCCTCGAGTACTTCAAGAAGCTGAACGACGACGGATTCCTGCCCAAGGCCGTCTGGGCCGCCGGTGACGACCCCAGCGCGACCTTCAAGAGCGGCCGCGTGGCCGGCTACATGTCGGGCGTCTGGCAGATCGCCGACTTCCAGGCCAACATCAAGGACTTCGAGTGGATCTCCGTGCCGCTGCCGCAGCAGCCGGTCCGCTCGACGAACTACGGTGCCGCATCCTGGATCGTCGCCTACGACGGCACGGGTGTCGAGAAGGAGACGCTCGACTTCGTGAAGTGGATGTACCAGCCGGAGAACTACACCGAGTACTGCGAGATCTCGGGCTGCCTGCCCGCCCTCGAGGGCCTCGACATCGAGTACAAGGACGACGCCTACGCGTTCGACCTCTACAACGGTGAGATCGCCGCGTCGCCCGAGATCGCTGCCCGTCAGACCGTCGACGGCCTGAAGAACAGCTACACGGGTCTCGCGATCGACAGCGAGCCGCTCAAGGACGAGACCATCAAGTACCTCAACGGCGAGCAGACGCTCGAGCAGACCGTCGAGAACATCAACACGGTCTCGACCGACCAGATGAAGTGACCTCCCTAGGGAACCTCGCATGACTGCAACCATCACGCCGGACGCCTCCGCCCCCACGGCGGGGGCGCCCGGCGCGCCCTCCCGCCGCCGCAAGCGCACCTTCGGCCGGTACCGGATGGCGCCCTTCCTGTTCACCGTCATCACGGCGGCCCTGTTCGCCCTGTTCTTCCTCTGGCCGGGCGTCCTCGGGCTGTCCTACTCCCTGACCGACTTCCGCGGCTGGGGCGACGCCAACTTCGTCGGGCTCGACAACTACAGCGAGCTGCTCAGCGACCCGAGCTTCTACGCGGCCCTCGGCCGCACCTTCGTCTTCGCACTGTTCTCGGTGCCCCTCAGCTACGCGCTCTCCCTCGGGATGGCCGTCGCGATCAACGCGACGCACGCCCGCGGCAAGACGGCCGCGCGCATCATCTTCTTCCTGCCCTGGCTCGTGTCCCCCATCGTCACCGGTGTCATCTGGCGGTGGATGTTCGGCGAGAGCTTCGGCTTCGTGAACTTCATGATCAGCGTGTTCGGCGGAGACCGGGTCCCCTGGTCCTCGAACGCCGACCTCTCCCTGCTGGTCGTCATCGTGGCGTCCTCGTGGGGCGGCGCGGCCTTCAACATGCTGCTGTTCGTCGCCGCGCTCAACAACGTGCCGAAGTCTTACTACGAGGCGGCCGAGCTCGACGGCGCCAACGGCTGGCAGCGCTTCCGCAGCATCACGCTGCCCTCGATCGCCCCGACCTCGATCCTGGTGATCCTGCTGTCCACACTCGGGCACATGAAGGAGTTCGCCCTCATCCAGTCGCTCAACGGCGGTGGACCGGGCACGCAGAACCGCCTGATCGTCCAGTACATCTACGAGACCGGCTTCAAGCAGTCCGAGATCGGCTACGCCAGCGCGGCGTCGATGATCCTCCTGGTGATCCTGATGGTCATCGCGATCGTCCAGCTGCGCATCAGCCGGAGGAGCAACAACTCATGGTGACCACGTACGCCATCACCGTCCCTGACGAGAAGACGCGCGAGCGCTTCGAGCGTCGCCGCCGGTCGAAGAACCTCCGCCGCCGCGCGGTGGTCCCCACCACCATGCTGTGGGTGCTCGCACTGCTCATGCTGTTCCCGCTGGCGTGGTTCCTGCTGTCCTCGTTCAAGCCCGGCAGCGAGCTCTTCAGCTACCCGCTGTCGTTCTTCCCCAAGGAGTGGACGCTCGACGGCTACTCCGCGGCGCTCGAGCGCATCGACTTCGCGCGCTACTTCTTCAACACGGCGCTCGTCGCGTCGATCACGACGGTCCTGACCGTGTTCCTGTGCGCGACGACCGGTTACGCGCTGGCGAAGTACAAGAACCCCTGGCTGAGCGTCCTCGGCCTGTTCATCCTCTCGATGACGATGCTCCCGGGCGAGGTCATCCTCAACCCGATGTTCATCGTCATCCGCGACCTCGGTCTCTACAACCAGCTCGCCGGTGTGATCATCCCCTCGATCGTCACCCCGACCGGCGTGTTCATGTTCCGTCAGTTCTTCATCACCATCCCCGACGAGCTCATGCAGGCGGCGCGGATCGACGGCGCGAGCGAGTACGGCATCTTCTTCCGGATCATGCTGCCCCTGGCGCGCCCCATCGCGTTGACCCTGGCGATCATGTCCTTCCAGTGGCGCTGGAACGACTACATCTTCCCGCTCATCATCCTCGGCGACCCCGAGCAGTTCACGCTCCAGATCGCCCTGCGGGCGCTGGTCGGTGCCGAGAACATCGAGTGGACGATCCTGCTGTCGGCATCCGTGCTGTCGATGATCCCGCTCGTGGCGCTCTACCTGGTGTTCCAGAAGTACGTCACCTCGTCGAACATCAACGCGGGACTGAAGGACTGATGCCCTCGCGGGACCACCTCGTCCTGGAACGCGTCGACCGCTTCATCGGGGAGTACCTCGATGACGCGGTCGTCGCGGATCGTCGTCCCCTCCGGGTGTCGGCCTGGCAGGTCCCCGACCACGGGGATCTGCCGGGCGAACCGGTGTCAGTGGAACGGATGCGGCAGGACGCCGCCTTCGCCCCCGTCGAGCCCGGGCACCGCTGGGGCCGCGCCTGGGGCACGACGTGGTTCACCGTCGAGGGCGAGGTGCCGTCCGCATGGGCCGACCGGGCCGGTCGCATCGAGCTGTCGCTCGACCTCGGCTTCTCGCAGGCCAAGCCCGGCTTCCAGTGCGAAGGGCTCGTCCGCACCCCCGGCGGGACCGTGGTGAAGGGGCTCGAGCCGCGCAACCACCACGTGCCCGTGACGAGCGCACCCGGTGAGCAGGTCGCGTTCACGATCGAGGCGGCGGCGAACCCCGACCTCTCGGGCGGCGACGACTTCAAGAGCCCCCTCGCCTTCGCGCCGACGCCGCTCGGCGACCCCGCCACGGCGGGCGCCGATCCGCTCTACCGGCTCGGCCGCATGGAGCTGCGCCTCGTCGACGAGACGGTCGAGCGCCTCCGCCGCGAGGTCATCGTGCTCGTGGGGCTCGCCCGTGAACTCGTCGACTCCGACCCGCGCCGGGCCCGCATCCTCGACGGCCTCGAGCGCGCGCTCTACGCGATCGACCCCGACGCGCCGGCCGCGGGGGCAGCGTCCGCGCGCGGCATCCTCGCTCCCCTGCTCGCGGCGCCGGCGGCCGCATCCGCCCACCGCATCACTGCGACGGGACACGCGCACATCGACTCGGCGTGGCTGTGGCCGACCCGCGAGACCGTGCGCAAGGTCACGCGGACCTTCGCCAACGTGCTCGAGCTCATGGACGCCGACCCCGAGGCCGTCTTCGTCAGCTCGGCGGCGCAGCACTTCGAGTGGGTGCGCCGGAGCGACCCCGAACTGTTCGAGCGGGTGCGGGCGCGCGTCGCCGAGGGCCGTTTCATCCCGGTCGGCAACATGTGGGTCGAATCCGACGTGAACATGCCCTCGGGCGAATCCCTCGCCCGCCAGCTGCTGACCGGTACGCGCTTCTTCGAGGAGCACTTCGGCGCGCGCAGCGACGTCGGCTGGCTACCGGACTCGTTCGGGTTCCCCGCCGGCCTCCCCCAGCTGCTGCGCGGCGCAGGACTCGAGTGGTTCTTCACACAGAAGATGTGCTGGAACGACGTCGACACGATGCCGCACCACTCCTTCGTGTGGGAGGGCCTCGACGGCTCGCGCATCTTCACGCACTTCCCGCCGAACAACACCTACAGCGGCGACATGCGCCCCACCGAGCTCGCCCGCAGCGTCCGCAACTTCGCCGACCACGCCGACAGCTCCCGCTCGCTCATGCCGTTCGGCTTCGGCGACGGCGGCGGTGGCCCCACCCGCGAGATGATGACCGACGCCCGGCTGCAGGCGGACCTCGAGGGCTCGCCCACGGTCGCCTTCGGCACGCCGCGCGAGTTCTTCGTCGAGGCCGCCGCCGAACCCGTGGACCCGCCGGTGTGGTCGGGCGAGATGTACCTGCAGTTCCACCGCGGCATCTACACGTCGCAGATGCGCACCAAGCGCGGCAACCGGCGCAACGAGGCCCTGCTCGTCGAGGCGGAGCACTGGAGCGCGGCGGCCGCGGTGCGGCGCGGCATCCCCTATCCCGCGGCCGAGCTCGAGGAACTCTGGCGCGAGGTGCTGCTGCTGCAGTTCCACGACATCCTGCCCGGCAGCGCGATCGCCTGGGTGCATCGCGAGGCGGAGCGCTCGCACGCCGAGACGACGGACCGGCTCGAGCGGATCATCACGGATGCCGTCACCGCCCTCGTGGGCGACGGTTCGGAGCGCCTGGCGCTCAACCCCGCCGCGGCCCCCGTCGGCGGGATCGCCGCGGGCGGCGCAGGCCCCGCACCGCAGCCGGCGACGGCGACGGCCGAGCCCGTCGAGGGCGGCTTCCGGCTGCGCTCGGACCGGCTCGACGTCCTCGTGGGCCCCGCCGGCACCCTGCGGAGCGTCGTCGAACTCGCCACCGGGCGCGACCTCATCCCGGCCGGCCACCGCGGCGGCCTGCTGCAGCTCCACGTCGACGCCCCGTCGAAGTGGGACGCGTGGGAACTCGACGCCTCGTACCGCCTGTCGACCACCGACGTCGACGGCGGCACCGCCGAGTTGGTCGACGGTGTCGTCCACGTCGTGCACCCTCTGCCGAACGGCACCGCCGAGCAGTGGATCGACCTCCACCCCGAGGGCGGCGCCGTCCGCATCCGGACCCGCGTCGACTGGCACGAGCGGCATCGACTGCTGAAGCTCGCGTTCCCCGTCGCCGTGCACGCGCAGGATGCCGCCTACGAGACGCAGTTCGGCCACGTGCGCCGGCCCCTGCACACCAACACGTCGTGGGACGAGGCGCGCTACGAGGTCTGCGCGCACCGCTGGGTGCACGTCGGCGAGCCGGGCACCGGCGCCGCGATCGTGAACGACGGCATGTACGGGCACGACGCGACGCGCACCACCGACGCGGACGGCACCGTCACGACGGTGCGCCAGTCGCTGCTGCGCGCGCCGAGGTTCCCCGACCCCGACGCCGATCAGGGTGTGCACGAGTTCACGTCCGTCTTCGCCCCGGCCGAGACCACGACGGATGCCGCCCGCTGGGGCTCGCTCGTCGGTTCGCCGCTGCGCGAGGTCAGCGGCGCCGAGCCCGTCGCCCCGCTCGTGACGAGCACCGTGCCCGGCATCGTCGTGTCGGCCGTCAAGCTCGCCGCCGACGGCAGCGGCGACCTCGTCGTGCGCGTCTTCGAGCAGCGCGGTGCCCGCACCGGCGGCATCCTGCAGTTCGACGTCCCCGTCGCGGCGCTCGAGGTGTGCGACCTCGTCGAGACCGTCGGGCGCGGCCGCACCGAGGCCGCGCACCTGGACGGCGACACCACCGTCCGCCTCGATCTGCGCGCCTTCGAGGTCGTCACCCTGCGCGCCCGCCTGCACCGACCGGAGCCGTCATGACCCCCGACCGCATCGACACCGACCAGACCGACACCTTCGTCGCGGACGTGATCGCCGCGGCGGATGCCGAAGCCGCGCGGCTCCTGCAGTCGCCGACCGACGTGTCGACGGCGCCGCTCGGCCCGCACCGCGAGTCGATGCGCCGGGCGAAGCTGCTGACGGCGGTCTTCCTCGAAGAGGGGTCGGCGTTCGCCGGTTCGCCCGCCGTCGTCGAGCTGGCCGAGACGTACGCGCGGATCCTGCACGACCTGCAGTCCCCCACGGGCCTGTTCCTCGGCGGCGACAACGTGGAGTCCCCGCCCGACACGGGTTTCACGATCAACGACCTGGGCGACATCCTCGAGCTGGCCCGGCGGTCGGGCGACACGCGCCTCGACCGCGTCGCCGAAGTCCTCGGCGGCATAGCCGACCGGGCGGCGCCGGCGCTGCTGGCGGGTGGCGTGCACACGCCCAACCACCGGTGGGAGCTCAGTGCGGCCCTCGTCCGACTGCACCGGCACCGCCCCGACGAACGCCTGACGGCGCGTGTCCGCGAATGGCTGGCCGAGGGCGTCGACATCGACGCCGACGGCCTGTACTCCGAGCGCAGCGCGAACTACGCGGTGTACGTGTCGAACCCGTCGCTGCTCGTGATCTCGGACGTCCTCGGCCTGCCCGAGCTCCGCGACGTCGTCGCGCGCAACCTCAAGTCGACCCTCGGCCTCATCCACCCCGACGGCTCCGTCGAGACGGTCCACTCGCGCCGGCAGGATCAGCGCGAGCCGCGGTTCCCGTTGGCGCCGTACGCGTTGCAGTACCGGCAGCTCGCCCTCGAGACGGGGCGCGGCGACCTCGCCTGGGCGGCGCGGGTCGCGGCATCCGCTGCCGTCATCGACCCGCAGACGGCGCTCGCCGACATGCTGCTGCACCCGGCGCTGCGCGAGCCGCTGCCGGCGGCGACACCGCCGGCCGACCGGGCCCGGAACGTCTGGCCGGTCTCGGGGCTCGTCATCGACCGCACCCCCGAGCGCGAACTGACCGTCTTCGGCGGGTCGGACTACGCAGTCGCACGACGCATTCGCTCGGGCCTCGCGAGCAACCCGACGTTCCTCCGGATGTTCGCGGGCGATGCCGTGCTCGAGTCGGTGCGCCTGTCGCGGCACTTCTTCGGGCTCGGGCCGTTCCGCGCCGACCGCATGACGGTGGACGAGGGCCGGATCGTGCTCGAGGAGCACCTCTCCCCCGCCTACTTCGGACCGATGGATGCCGCGCACCGCCGCCCGGGCGGCGACTACCGCGTCGTCGACGAGGGACGCTTCTCGGCGGCGATGTCGTTCGACGAGCGGCCGCGCCACGAGGTACCGCTGCACACCCGGATCGAGCTCGTGCCGACCGAGGACGGTGTCGAGGTGACCCTCGAGACGGACGGGCCGATCTGCGCCTGGAACCTCGAGTTCGCCTTCCGCGCGGGCGGCGCGTTCGAGGACGTCACGGCCGCCGCCGACGGCACCGCCGTGCTCGTGTCGGGGTCGGCCCGCTACCGCGTGGGCGCCGATGCGATCGAGGTCGGACCGGGCACCGGTTCGACCGCCGCGGCCGGCTACCTGCCCGGCGAGGACTACGACTACCTGGGCGGCACCGATGCGCTCGGCGGCCCGCGCCTCTACGTGACGGGCACCACGCCCGGCCGCGCGACGGTCACCCTCCGCCGCGTGCGCTGACTCAGCGGCGGCGGTGCGGGACCGCGACGACGGCGAGCACGGCGCAGCCGAGCGCGGCGGGGAGCAGCGGCGGCAGCATCCACGTCAGGATCACGACGAGCGCGACCGCCGCGATGTAGAAGGCGAGCGCGCGGACGTCGCCACGGATGATCGCCGGAACGTCACGCACCGCCTGACGCCATCCCGCTGTCGGCTCCCATGCGCCCGCCGCGACGAGCAGCGCGACGGCGAGCGCGGCGAGGCCCGTCCACCCGACCGCCTCGATCACGACGCCGCCCGGCAGCATCCCGGTGCGGGCGAGCAGGATGTCGACGCCCAGCACCGCCGCGATGACGAGCGCGACGAGCCCGACGACGGCGCCGCCCGCCACCCCCGCGCGGACGTCGCGCCAGAACAGTCCGAGCCGCGAGTCCTCGGCGGCGACGTACCGTCCGAGATGACGGATGCCGGCGGCCAGCGCCACCGGCAGTGTCACGACCAGCGCGCCGACGACCAGGACGAGGAGCCCGATGAGCAGGACCTCGCCGAACAGCGCGAACTTCGCTGCGGCGCCCGGGAACCTCGCCGGCGGACGCTCCTCGAGCACGGGACCGCTTCCCGACCGATCGGCGCGCACGGCGGCGCGCTCGGCGCGTCGGTCGGCACGGGTCCCGGACACGATCAGCCCTTGAGGCCCTGGGTCGCGACGCCGTCGACGAGGAACCGCTGGAACACCAGGAAGAAGAGCAGCACCGGGACGAGCGCGAGGAACGAAGCCGTGACCGTCGCGCCGAAGTCGCTCGTCGACGACTGGTCGTTGTAGAGGCGCAGGGCGATCGGGAGCGGGTAGTTCTCGGGGCTCGTGAGATACAGGAGCGGTCCGAGGAAGTCGTTCCACGACCAGATGAACGCGAAGATCGCGCACGTGATCAGCGCCGGCTTCACGAGCGGCAGGATGATCGCCCAGAAGATCCGGACGTGGCCGGCGCCGTCGATGCGCGCCGCCTCGTCCATGTCGCGCGGCATCTGCCGCATGAACTGGACGAGCAGGAAGACGAAGAACGCCTCGGTGGCGAGGAACTTCGGCAGGATCAGGGGCCAGAACGTGTCGACCAGGCCCAGGTTGTTGAACAGGATGTACTGCGGGATGATCACGACGTGGAACGGCAGCAGCAGCGTGCCGATCATCGCCGCGAACAGGATGCCGAGACCCTTGAACTGGATGCGGGCGAACGCGTAGGCGGCCAGGGCGCTCGAAAGCACGGTGCCGACCACGGCGAGGACCGCGAGGATCAGCGAGTTGCCGAAGAACTGCCACAGCGGGACGCCGGCGATGCCGTCGAAGACCTTCAGGTAGTTGTCGAAGGTGGGTTGCTGCGGAATGAGCCCCGGGTTCTGACCGAACTCCGAATTCGGCTTCAGCGTCGAGATGCCGAGCCACACGAGCGGGTACAGGACGAGAGCCGTCAGCGCGATCAGCACGACGAGCCAGATGACCGTCTGCCAGGTCTTGCGCTTCACGCGCCGACGGCGGGGCGGAGCGGCGATCGTCTGCTGCGCGGCGAAGACCGGGGTGGATGCCGCGCCCGAGGTCGTGGCGACGTTGGAGGTGCTCATCGGTTGTCTCCGGCGTAGTGCACCCAAGAACGCTGAGTGCGGAAGAGGATGAAGGCGATGATCGCGACGACGATCAGCAGGATCCAGGCAATGGCGGCGGCGTAGCCCATCTGACCGTCCGTGAAGCCCCGCTTGTAAAGGTAGATCGTGACGAAGTTGGTCATGCCGGCCGGGCCGCCGGAGCCGTTCGAGATGATGTAGGCCGAGGCGAACACCTGGAACGCTCCGATGAGGCCGAGCAGCAGGTTGAAGAAGATGACCGGCGAGAGCATCGGCAGGGTGACCGCACGGAATCGGTGCCACGCGCCGGCGCCGTCCATCTCGGCCGCTTCGTAGAGCTCCTTGGGCACCTGCTTTAGCCCCGCGAGGAAGATCACCATCGTCGCGCCGAACTGCCAGATCGACAGGATGATCATGGCGGGCAGGACGAGGCTCGGGTTCCCGATCCACCCACCGAGGTCGATGCCGAGGGCCGCCAGCGACGAGTCGACGGGACCCTCCGAGCCGAACATCGCGCGCCAGACGATCGCGACCGACACCGATCCGCCGATGAGCGACGGGGCGTAGAACGCGGAGCGGAAGAAGCCGGCGCCCTTGTCGCGGTAGTTGAGCAGCATCGCCACGAGGAGCGCCGCGATCAGGGTGATGGGCGTTCCGACGAAGACGTAGATCAGCGTGATCTGCGCCGACTGGATGAACTGCGGGTCGTTGGTGAACAGACGGATGTAGTTGTCGAGCCCGATCCAGCGGGGCGGGGTGAAGATGTTGTACCGCGTGAACGACAAGTACAGCGAGTAGCCCATCGGGATGATCGTGAGCCCGAAGAAGCCGAGCAGCCACGGGACGAGGAACCCGTAACCCGCGAGCGTCTCTTTTCTCGCGCGCGAGCGCTGGGTCGGGCGACTGAGGTTCTCGGGCCTCCGCTTGTTCGCGAGTGCGCGACGCCGCTTCTCGCCGGTGACGACGACTCTCGTCGCGGTTGTGCTCACGGGCTGCTCCAGATGTCGGGGGGACGGTGCGGGGTCCGGATGCCGCGGCATCCGGACCCCGCGATCGGTCACGAGTTGAGGGCGACGTCCATCTCGGTGAAGAAGCGAGACACAGCCTCATCGACGGTCAGCGTCCCGAAGTTGAGTTCGACACCCAGCTGACGGAACTCCTCCTCGAGGGCACCGTAGCCGACGATCGGGACGGGAGGTGCGTCGCCGAGGCGGTCCGCAATGGACTCTTCATACGCCTTGACCTGCTGGCTGAGCGGGTCGAGGTCAGCGGCGGCCAGAGCCGTCTCCGACGCGGGCAGACCGCGGTTGGTACCGAAGATCTCGCCCGCCTCGGGCGAGTTGACGAGGAAGTTCACGAGCGTCGCAGCGGCCTCGGGGTGGTCGGTGTTGGCGGCGATCGAGTGCAGCATCGAGGGCTTGAGGTACAGGTCCTTCGCCCCTTCCTCCGTAACGGGCGGGGCGACGAGCCCGAGCTCGGTGTACCCCTCGCCCAGGTTGCCGAGGTATCCGGCGCCGAAGTTGTCCCACGTGAGCTCGCTCGCGGTCTGCGCGGTGTCGAAGCCACCGAGCGGCGCCGCCTCTTCGACGGTCTGCTGCGGGATGCCGATGCCGTCACGGATGGACTGGCCCTCTTCCCAGAACGCCTTCAGACGCGCCTCGTCGAAGCCGGGCTCGCCGTCCTCGGTGAAGAGGTTGCCGCCTTCAGCGCGCAGCTGGAGCTCGAAGTTTTGGATGCGGCCGGTGTAGTCGCCGCCTCCCCAGTACTCGCCGCCACCCGCGTCGGTGATGTCCTTCATCCACGCCGTGTAGTCCTCCCAGGACCCGCCGGCGAACTCGTCGACCCCGGCCTTCTCGAGCAGGACCGGGTTCGTGAACAGACCCCATGCGTTCGTGGAGGTCGCGATGCCGTAGGTGGTGTCGTTCACGACGCCGATGTCGAGGATGTTCTGCGGCAGCGGGTCGGTCTCGATGCTGCCGCCGAGGTACGGGTCGAGGTCGAGCAGGAGCCCGTTCTCGGAGTACTGACGCAGGTACGAGTAGTCGAACTGCATGACGTCGGGCAGATTTTTGCCCGCCGCCTCGGTCTGCCGCTTCTCCCAGAACTCGGGGAAGGCGAGAAAGCTCGTGCTGACGGTGATGTTCGGGTACTTCTCGTTGAACGCGTCGATCGCCTTGTTGTAGAGATCGGCGCGAACGTCGTTACCCCAGAAGGCCAGGTCGAGCGAGACCTTCTCGTCGGGGTCGTACGTGCCGGCCGGCTCCGGGGAACCGGCGCATCCGGCGAGGGCGATGGCCGAGCCCGTCGCAAGGGCGACGGCGGCGAGCGCGCGTTTGCTAATGAACATCTTTGTCCTCTCTCGAACGTCCGTGTTGCGAGTGCTGGTGGACGTCATGGTCCGTGATCGCGCGCTCCTGGTGCAGCGGACAGAGTCCGCGGGAAAGCGCTTGCCTTGCACCCTAGCGGGAATTGAAACGTTTTTCAAGGGATGCCTGTGACCGGTCCCAGCGTACCCGGAAGACCGCAGCGGGCACTATTGACACGTTTCATCACCACAGCTACGCTCCCCGGAAAGCGCCTTCCACCCTTGAGTGGTGTGCGCGACGGACGAGGAGGTCGATGACGATGAGCGCGCAGTCGGGCGGCATGGGGTGGGCCCTGCGCATCCACGCCGCCTGCGATTGGGTGCTCTGGGCGCTCCGACTGAACCTGCTCTGGATCGTTTTCACGCTCGCCGGCGGTGTCCTCCTCGGGGCCGCCCCGGCGGCGGTCGCTTCCGCTCATGTCACCCGTCGTCGCCTGCGCGGCGAGCTCTTCCCCGTCTGGGGGGAGTTCGCCCGCACCTGGCGGCAGGAGTTCGTCCCCGCCAATCTCGTCGTCGGCCCGGCACTGGTGGTCTCGACGCTCCTCGCGATCCGCGCGACCTCGCTCGTCCTCAGCGGTGCGAGCGACCCCGCGTCGTTCGTCGTCATCGCGGCGGGCTGCTTCGCCGTCACCCTCACCGCGGTCCTCGTCCCGCTCTACGTGCACTACGACCTGGCCCCGCGCCGCTACCTGCTGACGGCATCGCGCTGGCTGCTGCGCAACCTCGCCCACGGTCTCATCCTGCTGGCAGTGGCCGTCCTCATCGGGGCTGCCAGCGCCGCCCTCCCCGGCCTCCTCCCGTTCGTCTCCGTCGGCGCCTGGCTGTCGGCGAGCACCGCTTTGTGCCTGGCCTTCTTCGCAGCGAACGACGAGGCGCTCGCCGAGCAGGGCGAGCGCGCCCCCGTCGCCGCGGGAACGGCCGCCTGACGCGGCATCCCACTTTCCCTCTTCACGACCGATCGATCCCACACCGAACGAAGGAGTTCCCATGCACAACCGCACGCGCCTCGCGGCGGCCGCGCTCGTGACCGCCGGCGCCGTCGCCCTCGCCGGCTGTTCCGGAGGAGGCGGAGGCGAGTCCGAGTCGCTCGACTCCCTCTCGATCATGGCCCCGTACCTCGTCACCAACGCCCCGAGCGACGACAACCCGATCCTCGACGAGCTCGAGGACATTGCGGGCGTCGACCTCGACATCACGTGGGTGCCGAACTCGTCGTACGGCGACAAGACGAACATCACCCTCGCCGGCGACGACATCCCGCACGTGATGGTCATCCAGGGCAAGGACCCGGGCTTCGTGAAGAACGCGCAGGCCGGCGCCTTCTGGGACCTGACCGACCACCTCGACGACTACCCCAACCTGAAGACGACCTTCCCCGAGGTGCAGGAGGCCTCGAGCATCAACGGCAAGGTCTACGGCGTCTTCCGAGCCCGCGACGTCATGCGCGCGGCGGTCATCGTGCGCAAGGACTGGCTCGAGAACCTGGGGCTCGATCTGCCGAAGACGACCGACGACCTGTACGAGGTCGCGAAGGCCTTCACCGAGAACGACCCCGACGGCAACGGACAGAAGGACACGTACGGCATCGTCATCCCGAAGTGGCCCGGTCCGATCGGCAGCAGCAGCCCCTACGACGTCATGGAGACCTGGTTCGGCGCCGGCAACCGCTGGACCGAGCGGGACGGCGAGCTCGTGCCGAGCTTCACGACCGACGAATGGCTGGACGCCGTCGACTACGAGAAGCGCCTCGTCGACGAGGGGCTCGTCAACGGCGACTACGCGACGTTCGACTCCGCCAACTGGAACGAGCCGTTCCTCAACGGCAAGGGCGGCATCATCATCGACGTCCACTCGCGCGCGGGTGTGCTGATGAGCCTGTTCAAGGAATCCGACCCCGAGAACTTCGAGAAGTACGTCGACGTCACCGGCAACCTCATCGGTCCCGACGGTGAACTGCACGCCCACCCGACGACCGGGTACAGCGGCTTCCTCGCGATCCCGAAGGCGAAGGTCCGCACCGAGGAGCAGCTGAAGACGGTGCTGGGCGTCCTCGACAAGCTCAACTCGTCCGAGGCCGGCCCTGTGCTGAACAACGGCATCGAAGGCGAGACGTACACCCTCGACGGCGAGCTCGCCGTCCCCGTCGACGACGCCCCGCAGGAACTGAAGGACGCCGTCCTCAGCTACTCGCAGCTCGGCACGAACGTGGCCGGCTTCCAGGGCTACCTGCCCAAGCAGGCATCCGACTACGAGCAGGAGATGTACGACAAGCGCAAGGCCATCGAGGAGGCGGACCTCGCGGCCGCCGAGTACGACCCGGCCGCACCGTACGTGTCCGAGACCTACGTGGCCCAGGGCGCCCAGCTCGACACGATCGTGTCGGATGCCCGCATCCAATACATCGCCGGACAGATCGACCGCGCCGGCCTCACCGCCGCGATCGACCGCTGGCGTTCGAGCGGTGGCGACAAGGTCATCGCCGAGATCAACGAGTTGGCCTCGCAGGCCGACTGAGCCGAGTGGGGCGGATGCCGCATCCGCCCCACTCCCTCTCGAACAGGATCCGACATGGTTGTCCTCGATCGCTCGGTCGCCGCGACCGAAGCCCTGGTGGTCCCGCCGCGCAAACGCCGCCGAGGTGTGCGTGTGCACTTCACGCAGTTCAAGTGGCTGTACCTGCTGCTGCTGCCCGGGATCGTCTACTTCGCCTTGTTCCGCTACGGGCCGATGTACGGCGCGATCATCGCGTTCAAGGACTACGTGCCCTTCCTCGGGATCGCCGACAGCCAGTGGGTCGGCACGGCGCACTTCGAGGCGTTCTTCGCCAGCCCGGACTTCCCGCGGCTCCTCGCGAACACGCTGATCCTGGCGCTGCTGAGCCTGCTGATCGCCTTCCCCCTCACGATCATCGTGGCGATCCTGCTCAACGAGCTGCGGGTGACGCTGGTGAAGCGCAGCGTGCAGACCCTCATCTACATCCCGCACTTCCTGTCGTGGACCGTCGTCGCGTCGCTGACCTATCTGCTGTTCGCCCTCGATGTCGGACCGCTGTTCCAGCTGATCAACAACATCTTCGGCACGAACGTCGACTTCCTCACCGACCCGGCGTGGTTCCGGCCGATCATCGTGCTGCAGGACATCTGGAAGAACACCGGCTGGGGGACGATCATCTTCCTCGCCGCGCTCGCGAGCGTGGACCAGGAGCAGTACGAGGCCGCCATCATCGACGGCGCCGGCCGCTTCCAGCGGGTGTGGCACATCACGCTGCCCTCGATCATGCCGACGGTCGTCGTGATGCTCGTGCTGCAGATGGGACAGGTGCTCAACACCGGCTTCGAGCAGATCTACCTCATGACCAACTCGCTCAACCGCCAGGTGGCCGACGTGTTCGACACCTACGTCTACTTCATGGGCATCACGCAGGGCAGCTACAGCTACAGCACCGCGGTCGGGCTGTTCAAGGCCCTCGTCGGTGTCGTGCTGATCTTCGGCGCCAACTGGGTCGCGCGCCGCTTCAACCAGACGGGGATCTTCTGATGGCACGCGAGAAGTACCGCTTCAACACTCCCGCCGGGCGGGTGTTCGACGTCGTCAACGTCGTCCTGCTGAGCCTGCTCGGGGTCGTCGCCCTGCTCCCGTTCGTGTACGTCACCGCGGGATCCTTCGCGACGGAGTCCGAGCTCGCGACACGGTCGTTCTTCGTCTGGCCCGAGACGTTCAGCCTTCGCGCCTACGAATCGATCCTGACGAGTCCCGCGTTCTTGCGAGCCATGGTCACGACGATCCTGGTGACGGCGGTGGGCACCGTCATCCAGCTCCTCCTCACCGCCTCGATGGCGTACCCGCTGTCGAAGGCGAACCTGCCCGGACGCCGCGTGATGCTCTCGCTCATCGTCTTCACGATGGTGTTCTCGGGCGGCATGATCCCGACCTTCCTCATGGTGAAGGACCTGGGCCTGCTCGACACCTACTGGGCGCTGATCCTGCCGATGGCGATCAACCCGTTCAGCCTCATCATCATCAAGAACTTCTTCCAGCAGCTGCCGAACGAGCTGGAGGAGTCGGCGAAGATCGACGGCGCCAACGAGCTGCAGACGCTGTGGAGCGTCATCCTGCCGCTGTCGAAGCCCGTCCTCGCGACCTTCGCGTTGTTCTATGCCGTCGGCATCTGGAACGACTTCATGTCGCCGCTGCTCTACCTCAACGACAACTCGATGTGGACGCTGCAGATGTTCCTGCGACAGGTGACCGTGGCGACCGACCTCTCCATCGTCGAGGCCGACCCGAGCCAACTGCCGCCGGCGCAGGGCATCAAGTTCGCCGTCATCGTCGTGGCGACGCTGCCGATCCTGCTGTTCTACCCGTTCCTGCAGAAGCACTTCGCGAAGGGCATGCTGATCGGGTCGGTCAAGGGATGACGCTCCTCTACCGCAACCCCCTGTCGGGCCCCGGCGACATCGCCGACTGGGTCGCGGAGGGGCCGGTCGCGGCGGCGACGTCGGACGGTGCACTGCAGCTCTCGTCGGCCGGGGGCGACGACGACCACTGGACGCTCTGGTGTCCTGAGGAGCTGCCCGACGGCATCCGGATCTCGTGGGACTTCTCGCCGCGGGCCGAGCCCGGCCTCGCGATGCTCTTCTTCGGGGCGCGTGCGGCCACGGGCGGCGGGATCTTCGACGACGGCGTCGCCCGGCGCACCGGCGCGTACCCCGAGTACCACTCGGGCGACATCCGCACGCTGCACGTCTCGTACTTCCGCCGCCGGTGGGAGGACGAGCGGGCGTTCCACACCTGCAACCTGCGGAAGTCCCCGGGCTTCCACCTCGTCGCGCAGGGCGCGGATCCCCTGCCGCCGGTCGCCGACGCGGCCGGCCGCTTCTACCGGATCGCCGTCGAGAAGGACGGCGACCTCGTCTCGTTCGGCGTCGACGGCCTACCCCTGTTCACCTGGCGCGACGACGGGACGACCGGTTCCTTCGTCGGCGGCGGCCGCCTCGGCTTCCGTCAGATGGCGCCTCTCACCGCGTGCTACCGCGACCTGGAGGTCCACTCCCTATGACCGTCCCCCTCCGCTGGCTCGACGACACCCCGCCGGCACGACTGCCTGCCGGCGTCACGTGGGGCAGTCCGCTGCCGCGCGGCGCGACGTCGTCCCTCGATGCGCTGCGACTGCGGGGCGTCGACGGCGCTCCGGTGCCGGCCCAGTTCTGGCCGCTCGCGACGTGGCCGGACGGCTCCCTCAAGTGGGTGGGTGCGGCGATCGGGGCGACGGATGCCCCCGGCGAGTACGAGCTCCGGATGGATCCGGATGCCGCGGCCCCCGCATCCGAGCAGGCGATCACCGTGCAGGCGACCGAGGGTGCGCTCACCGTCGACACCGGCGTCGTGCGCGTGCGGTTCGGTGACGCGGGCGGCGAGGCCCTCGTCCGATCGATCGAGCGCGACGGCGTCGTGGTCGGCGAGCGCGTGCATCTGGTGAGCCTGCTGCAGGACGAGGTGAGCGAGGACGGCTCTACCGGTCCGCGCGCGCACTTCCACTCGCAGGTCGACGCGGTCCACCTCGAACAGGACGGCCCGATCCGCGCGGTCGTGAAGATCGACGGGCATCACCGCAGCGACGACGGCACCCGCGAGTGGCTGCCGTTCACGGTCCGGTTCGTGCTCGCCGCGGGGAGCGACCGCCTCCGGATCGTGCACTCGTTCGTCTGGGACGGCGACGCCGCGACCGACTTCCTCGCCGGACTCGGTGTGCGGGCGACCGTGCCGCTGCGGGCGGAGCCCCACGACAGCCACGTCCGGTTCGCGGGCGCGGGCGGCGGCGTCTTCGCCGAGGCCGTCCGGGGTATCACGGGACTGCGGCGCGACCCGGGGGCGGAGGTCCGGGCGGCACAGATCGCCGGCCGCGCGACCCCGCCCGTGTCGGAGTGGGCGCCCGAGGTCGCCTCGCGTCTGCACCTCGTGCCGACCTGGGCCGACGTCACCCTCACCCAGCTGAGCGCCGACGGGTTCGGCATCCGCAAGCGCACCGCGCCCGGCCACGCGTGGATCGATGCCGGCGCGGGGACGCGATCGGAGGGCTACGTCTCGCTGAGCGATCCGCAGGGTGGCATCGGCCTCGGGGTGCGCTCGTTCTGGCAGTCGCACCCCGGGCAGCTCGACATCCGCGACGCGACGACCGAGCGCGCGAGCGTGACGGTCTGGCTGCACTCCCCCGAGGCGCGGCCGATGGACATGCGGTTCTACCACGACGGTCTCGGGCAGGAGGACTACGCGAGTCAGCTCGACGCGCTCGAGATCACCTACGAGGACTACGAGCCGGGGTTCGGCGACGCCCACGGCATCGCGCGCACGCACGAGCTCGTGCTCGTCGCCTACGCCGCGACGCCGACCGCGGCGGAGTTCGCCGACGACGTCGCCCACCTGCAGCGGCCCCCGCTGCTGCAGCCGACGCCCGCGCACCTGGCGTCGGTGGGCGTCTTCGGCGACTGGGCTCCCGTCGACCGTTCGACCCCCGTGCGCGCCGAGATCGAGGACAGCCTCGACTTCCTGCTCGAGTTCTACCTGGGGCAGGTCGACCAGCGCAGCTGGTACGGGTTCTGGAACTACGGCGACGTCATGCACGCCTACGACAGCGACCGCCACACGTGGCGGTACGACGTGGGCGGCTACGCGTGGGACAACAGCGAGCTCTCCCCCGATCTGTGGCTCTGGTACTCGTACCTCCGAACCGGCCGCGCCGACGTCTTCCGTTTCGCCGAGGCGATGACCCGGCACACCGGCGAGGTCGACGTCTACCACCGAGGCCGCTGGGCGGGGCTCGGCTCGCGTCACAACGTGCAGCACTGGGGGTGCAGCGCGAAGCAGCTGCGCATCAGCAGTCCGATCTATCGCCGCATCTTCCACTTCCTCACGGCCGACGAGCGCGTGGGAGATCTGCTCACCGAACTCCGCGACAGCGACGAGCGCTTCCTCGACACCGATCCGACCCGCAAGGTGCGACCGGATGCCGCGACCTACCGCCCCGACCGCGGTGCCCTCGCCGTCGGGCTCGGCACCGACTGGGGCGCGCTCGCGGCGACGTGGCTCGCCGATTGGGAGCGCACGGGCAACGAGCGCTCGCGCGACCGGCTGCTCGGCACGATGGCCGACATCGCCGCCCTTCCGCAGGGATTCCTGACGGGCGAGGCGCTCTACGACCTGGATGCCGGCCGGTTCGACACGACGCGGGACCGGGTGTCGGTGTCGCACCTCAGCGCGGTCTTCGGTCTCGTCGAGGTCTGCAGCGAGCTCATCTCGCTTGTGGAGGTGCCCGGCTTCGCCGAGGCGTGGGAACGGTACTGCCGGCTCTACCTCGCCTCACCCGATGAGCAGGCGGCGGCGGTGGGCGCGCCGCTCAGCGGCATCCACCTCGAACAGGCGCACAGCCGGCTCGCCGCGTACGCGGCCGCGCGCAGCGACGACGAGGACCTCGCCGCACTCGCGTGGCGCGCCTTCGAGGGGATGGGCGAGTGGCTCGTGCACCGTCGGGACTTCGCCCTCACGCGGATCGACCCGCCGCGCGTGCTGCGGCCGGTCGACGAGGTCGCGACGGTGTCGACGAACGATGCCGCCCAGTACGGTCTCGCCGCGATCCAGAACCTCGCCCTGATCGGGGACCGCCTGCCGGGCTAGACGGCGGCGAGTAAGCCGTCGCGCACGACGAGTTCGACCCGGAGGACGGCGCTACGGCGATCGTCGGGAACTCCCGGGTGCGTGAAGAAGTAGAACCACACCCTGTCGCCTTCGCGCACCGGGGCGCCGTGGTGGCCGAGGCCCGATCCCGGCACCTCGCCGGCGCCGAGGATGACGGCATCCGTTCCGCCCTGCCGCTGCCACGAGACCGCGTCGGCCGAGCGGTACACCCCCATGCCGCGCCACTCGTCGACGATCATCCACCAGGAGCCGTCGAGCTCGAACGCGGTCGGGCCCTCGTGCGGGCGGCCCGCGATGGCCGTGCCCTCCGAGCGCCAGTCGGCGAGGTCGTCGGAGACCGCGACCTTGGTGACGGAATCGGCGGCCTCGTCCTTGTACCAGAGGCGCCACCGACCGTCGGGCGTCCGAGCGACGCCGGCATCGATGACCCGATCGCTGTCGAGATCGAGCGGGCCGATCCGGCGCCACCGCGCGAGGTCGGTGGAACGGTACTCGACGATGCGACGGGCGTGCCCCGGCCACCGGTCGGGCACCCCGTCGATCTCGGTGAGGTACATCCGCCAACCGACGCCGTCGTTCACGACCTCGGGGGCCCAGTGGGTGCGATCCGTGCTCGCGGGCGGGCCGTCGGCATCCACCTCCAATCCGAGGGCGGTCGGCTCGAGGGTTCCGGCGTACGACCAGCGGATGCCGTCGGTCGACCGCGCGACGCCGATGCGGCTGCCGTGCACCCAGGCGACGCCGGGACCCGGGTCGGGGTGCGTCGCGCGGCGCTGGGTGGAGAACATCCACCAGTCGCCCGGTGCTGCGACCACGACGAGCGGATCGGTCGCGCCGTCGTAGACGGGGTCGCGGTACACCTCGATCATGCGAGTCCTGCCTGGGTGAGGTGCAGCTGGGCGTACCGGCCGCCGCGCTCGAGGAGCTCGTCGTGCGAGCCGCGCTCGACGATCCGGCCCCGCTCGAACACCACGATGAGGTCGGCCTGTCGCACGGTCGAGAGACGGTGGGCGACGACCAGGGTGGTGCGTCCCGTCATGAGGCGACCGAGGGCATCCTTCACGAGTTCCTCGGACTCGGGGTCGAGCGCGCTCGTGGCCTCGTCGAGCAGCAGGATGCGCGGGTCGCGGATGAGGGCGCGGGCGATCGCCAGGCGCTGACGCTGGCCGCCCGACAGGCGGGCTCCCCGCTCGCCGACGACGGTGTCCCACCCGTGAGGCTGGTCCTGCACGAAGTCCCACGCGTTCGCGTCACGGAGGGCGCGCTCGATGCGCTCGTCGCCGACGTCGCCGAGCCCGTAGGCGACGTTCTCGCGGATGGTGCCCTCGAACAGGACGGACTCCTGCGGCACGACCGAGACGAACCGGCGCACTGTGCGCAGATCCAGCTCTTGCATGTCGTCCCCGTCGACGAGGATGCGACCCGCGGACGGCCGGAGGAAGCCGAGGATCAGGTTCAGCATCGTCGACTTGCCCGACCCCGACGACCCGACGAAGGCGACGGTCGCGCCAGCGGGGATGTCGAGGTCGACGGCGTGCACCGCGTCCTCGTGGGCGCCGGGGTAGCGGTGCGACACCCGCGCGAGGGTGAGGTCGCCGACCACCCCGTCGACCCGACGCTTGCCGGCGTTCTGCTCGAGGTCGGGCTCCTGCAGCACCTCGGCGATCGAGCGGACCGACTCGAGCCCCCGGGCGCCCACCGGGATCAGCATGAGCAGCTGCGTGAGCCCCTGCGTCAGAAGTGTGAAGTACGTCGACAGGAGGACGACCTCACCCGGGGTGATCGGCAGGATGCCGGTCAGCGAGAAGATCGCGGCGAGGACGAGGCATCCCACTCCGAGCACCTGCATGGCGACCCACGACACCGACGCGACGTGGCCGTTGAGCATGTCGAGGTGCAGTCCGGCTCGGCGGACGCCGTCGGCGCCGGTCGCGACACGCGTCACGGCGGTCTGCTCGAGCCCGTGCGCACGGGTGACCGGGATGAGAGAGGCCATCTCGCCCACGCGCGCCGAGAGGGTCTCGACCTCGCGCCGGAACACCGCGTTGCGGTCGTGCGAGCGACGGCGCATGGCGTAGCGGATGCCGATCGCGATCGGCACGGCGAGCGCGTAGACCGGGAGGAATTGCGGGACGGCGATCGCCGTCATCGTGAGGGCACCGATCATGACCATGGTCGCCGACAGGAGCGGATGCGTCACCTGCTGCAGCATGAGCTCGACATTCTCGACGTCGCGGACCACCTTGGTCTGCACGATCGAGGAGCTGATGCGCGTGTGGTAGCCGATCGAGAGGGTCTGCAGCCGTTCGGCGAGCGCGTTGCGGAGATCGGCGCCGGTGTCGCGGACGACGGTCATGAAGCTACGCGTGTAGAGGATGTGGTTCGGGTAGTTCTGCAGGAGCAGGACGGCGGCCACGACGAACCACCAGATGACGTCGGAGACCTGGCCCCGCCCCGCAACGATGTCGATGACGGCCGCCGTGATCACCGGGAGGAACCACAGCGGGATCTCCTTCGCGGCGAAGGCCAGGACGGCGACGACCATGCGACCCGGCCGACGAGCGAGGAGCCGCAGCACCGACCGCGCCGGCCCGTCTCCGTCGATGAGGCCGGCCAGATCGGAAAGCGTTTTCCGCGACATGGGATCCATCGTACGGGCGGCGGTTGCAGGCCGGAACCCCCTCGGCGTCCGGATCGCGTCTCCGGGTCTATCGTGGACGCGATGACCACGCCCGCCCCCGCGCCCGACCCGCACGGCGAACTCCCGATCGACGGCGACATCGCCGATGCCGCGCGGCCGGTGCATCTCGCGTGGCGGTCGATCCTGCTCGTGCTCGTCGGCGGGACCGTCGGCACGGCCGCCCGCGAGGGACTGTCGCTCGCGATCCCCTCGGTCGGCGGCATCCCCGTCGCGATCCTCGCGATCAACATCGTCGGCGCACTCTTCCTCGGGGCACTCCTCGAGGCCCTCGCGCGACGCGGGCCCGATCTCGGTCGCCGCCGCGCGCTGCGGCTGCTGCTCGGCACGGGGTTCGCGGGCGGGTTCACGACGTACAGTGCGCTCGCCGTCGACAGCGGCCTGCTGCTGACGGGCGGCGATCCGGTGACCGGCGTCCTGTACGCGCTCGGCACCGTCGTCGTCGGCGCTCTCGCGACCGTCGCCGGCATCGCACTCGGCGCGGCCCGGCACCGCAGGGCGGCGACCCGATGACGCCGGGCCTGTTCCTCGCCCTCTCGCTCGCGGGGGGCGTCGGCGCCGCGCTGCGTCTCGTGATCGACGGCGCCGTGAAGGCGCGTGTGCGCACGGCGCTCCCGGTCGGCACGCTCCTCATCAACGTGGCGGGCTCGTTCGTGCTCGGCGTGGTGACCGAGCTCGCCCTCGGCGGTGTCCTCGACGATGCCTGGCGACTCGTGATCGGCACGGGCCTGTGCGGCGGGTTCACGACCTTCAGCACGGCGAGCTTCGAGACGGTGCGCCTCGTGCAGGAGCGGCGGTACGCGCTCGGCGCGATGAACGCGGTCGGGATGCTGGTGCTCGCCGTCGGAGCGGGGCTTCTCGGCATCCTGCTGGGTCGCGTCCTGACACCCTGAGCCGGGACGGATGTCGCCGCGGAACGACACAGGGAAAGCGCTTGCTGGCATACTCGAAGGAGCCGACGAAGGAGTCCCCGTGACCGTCCCCCGACGAACCCGCATCGTCCTCGCCGGAGCCCAGGGCTTCGGCACCGTCCACCTCGAGAACCTGCGCCGCCTCGGCGAGCGCGTCGAGCTCGTCGCCGTCGCCGACCCGACCCCCGTCCCGCCCGAGAGCCTGCCCGCCGGAACTCGGGCGTTCGCCTCGCTCGCCGACGCGCTCGACGCCGTCGACGACGTCCACGTCGTGATCGTCGCGACGCCGCTGCACACCCACGCGGCGCTCGCGGGACTCGTCGTCTCGCGCGGCATCGACCTGTACCTCGAGAAGCCGCCGGTGCTCTCGTCGAGCGACTTCGCCGTGCTCGCAGAGGCGGCCGCCGCCTCGGGGTCGCGCATCCAGGTCGGGTTCCAGAGCCTCGGCTCGCTCGCGATCCCCGCCCTCATCGCCGACGAGTTCGGACTCGGCCCCATCCAGGCGATCGGTGCGGTCGGGCTCTGGTGCCGCGATCAGGCCTACTGGGCGCGCAGCCGCTGGGCGGGCCGCCGCACCCTCGACGGCTTCCCCGTGCTCGACGGCGTCGTCGCCAACCCGCTCGCGCACGCCACCGCGACCGCCCTCGCCGTCGCGCAGTCGACCTCGGCGTCGGACGTCAACCAGGTCACCGCCGACCTCTACCGCGCCAACGACATCGAGGGCGACGACACGAGCGTCATCCGCCTGTCGACCGGCCGCGGCATCCGCGTCACCTCCGCCCTCACCCTCTGCGCCGAGCAGGACGAGGACCCGTACGTCCTCATCCGCGGCACCCGCGGATCCGCGAAGTTCTTCTACACCGAGGACGTCGTCGAGACCGCCGACCGTCGCGTCGAGTTCGGCCGCATCGACCTCGTCGAGAACCTGCTCGACCACCGCGACCACGGCACGCCGATGCTCGCGCCGCTGCACGAGACTGGCGCGTTCGTCCGGGTGATGGATGCCGTCGCCGACACCGACCCCGTCGCGATCGACGCGGCGGACGTGACCTGGAACGAGTCCGGCCCCTCCCCGCGGATCGTGCTCGCCGGCGTCCGCGACGCGGTCGAGCGCGCCGTCGACGCCGAGGCGACCTTCGCGGAGCTGCACCTGCCGTGGGCGGCGAAGACAGAACCCGCCGCGCTGGCGGACCTCGCCGCGTCGGACGCGGCGCCGCATCCGGTCGCCGTCCTCGTCGACGGCGCCGACGTGACCCGGTCGTCGAGCCCGCGGCCCTACCTCCACCCCGTCCGCACCCCCGGCGGTGTGGTCGTGACCGACACCCACCCGGCCGACCACGACTGGCACCTGGGCATCAGCGTCACGCTGCAGGACGTCTCGGGTGTCAACTTCTGGGGCGGTCGCACCTACACCCCCGGACGCGACTACGTCTGGCGCGACGACCACGGGCGCATCGTCGCGACGCGCGTCGAGGGGGCGGCATCAGCTCTCGAGGCCGAGTTCGCGTGGATCGGTCGCGACGGCGCGCACATGCTGACCGAGTGCCGACGGATGACGGTGGCCGAGGCCGGGCCCGGTGCGACCACGATCGACCTGTCGTTCGAGCTCACCACGCGGGCGGGCACGCTGCACCTCGGCGGCCCGGGCAGCAACGGCCGCGTCGGCGGCGGCTACGGCGGGCTGTCGTGGCGCCTGCCGGCCGCGACCGACGTCGCCGTCCGCACGTCGGCGGCGGGCGGGGAGGAGGCGGTGCACGGCACGGTCGCCCCCTGGCTCGCCTGGTCCGCGCAGTTCGAGGGCGGCCCTGCGACGGTCGCGATGGCGCCGCTCGACGAGGACTCGGCCGCCGACCCGTGGTTCGTCCGCGTCGCCGGCTACCCCGGGATCGGCGCCGCCCTCGCCTGGGACCGCGCGGTCACGCTGGCCCCCGGCATCCCCGTGTCGCGCTCGTACCGCCTGCTCGTCGCCGATGGTCGCCTGTCGGACGACGAGGTCGTCGCCGCCCTACGGCTCGGCTGACGCGGGGCGGCGCGGGCGGCGCGGGCGAAGCGGCGCGAAAGCGCCACGCGCTGCCGAAAGCGCCCCCGAATGCGCGGCAACAACCGGCGCTCTCGGCACGGACGGGCGCTTTCGCGCGTCAAGAAGCGTGCGCTGCGGGGCGCCGTCCCGCCCCGCCGCAGCCCCGCGCCCTCGCGCGAAAGCCCTGCACCCTCGCGCGAAAGCGCCCCGCGCTGCCGAAAGCGCCCCCGAATGCACCGCAACAGCCGACGCTCTCGGCACGGACGCGCGCTTTCGCGGGCACGCGACGAGCGGATGCCGGCACGCAACGCGCACGCGACGAGCGGATGCGGGCACACAGCTCCCGCACGCACCGAAGGCGGCGACCCCGCGGCCGCCGCCCTCGCGCAGACGTCCTACTTGATGCCGGTCGTGGCGATGCCGCGGATGAGGAAGCGCTGCCCGAAGAGGAACGCCAGGAACACCGGGACGAGCGACACGACCGACATCGCGAACATGCCGCCGAAGTTCGACGCTCCCTGGGCCGACATGAACTGCCGCAGCGCCAGCGGCACCGTGAACAGGTCGGGGTTGTTCAGGTAGATGAGGGCGCCGAAGAAATCGTTCCACACCCAGACGAAGGTGAAGATCGCCGTCGTCGCGAGGGCGGGCGTCATCATCGGCAGCAGGATCTGCAGGAAGATGCGGGCGTGACCGGCGCCGTCGATGCGGGCCGCCTCATCGAGGTCGCGGGGGATGCCGCGGATGAACTGCACCATCAGGAAGATGAAGAACGCGTCGGTCGCCAGGGCCTTGGGCAGGATGAGCGGCCAGAACGTGTTCACCATGCCGAGCTGGCTGAACATGATGTACTGCGGCACGATCACGATGTGCACGGGCAGCATGATCGTGACGAGCATGATCGCGAACATCGTGCGCTTGAAGTGGAAGTTCAGCCGCGCGAAGGCGTACGCCGCCATCGAGCACGAGATCAGGTTGCCGACGATCGAGCCGGCGACCACGACGATCGAGTTCCAGAGGTACGTGCCGAACGACGGCGACAGCGCGTTCCAGCCCTCGGTGTAGTTCGAGATCTCGAACGACAGCGGCCAGAGGCCCGGCAGACGGAAGATCTCGTCGTTGGGGCGCAGCGAGCTGACGACCATCCACAGCAGCGGGTAGAGCATCAGCGCGGACGTCGCGATCAGGAAGACGTGCCGGGCGACCACGCTCACCTTCGAGCGACCGCCGAGGGCGGCGGACTGCCGGCGACGGATGCGCTGCCGCTCCTGGGCGAAGCGCCGGTCGCGGGTCGTGATCAGTTCAGTCGTCATAGAACACCCACAGCTTGGAGAGAGCGAAGTTCACGGCTGTGAAGCCCGCGATGATGGCGACGAGCAGCCAGGCCATGGCTGAGGCGTAGCCCATGTCGAAGGCCGTGAACCCCTTCTGGTAGAGGTACAGCGTGTAGAAGAGGGTCGAGTCCGACGGGCCGCCGGAGCCGCCCGAGATGATGAAGGCCTGCGTGAAGGCCTGGAACGCCCCGATCATCGACAGCACGAGGTTGAAGAAGACGATGGGGCTCAGCAGCGGCAGCGTGATGGAGAAGAACTGCCGCACGGGGCCGGCGCCGTCGACGGACGCCGCCTCGTAGTACATGACCGGGATCTGCCGGAGTCCCGCGAGGAAGATCACCATCGGGGCGCCGAAGCCCCAGACGCTCAGCAGGATGATGGTCGACAGGGCGGTGTCGGGGTTCGAGATCCACCCCGGCCCCTCGATGCCGAAGACCGCGAGGAACTGGTTGACGATGCCGTCGACGCCGAAGATCTGCTTCCACAGGATCGCGACGGCGACCGACGAGCCGAGCAGCGACGGCAGGTAGAACATCGAGCGGTAGAACGCGAGTCCGCGCAGCCCCTTGTCGAGCAGGAGGGCGACCCCGAGGGCGGCGGCCATCGCGAGCGGGACCCCGACGAGCACGTAGACGAAGGTCACGCCGAGGGATGCCGCGAGCCGCGGGTCCTGCGCCATGCGCACGTAGTTGTCGAGCCCGATCCACTCGGGGGCGTTGAAGAGGTCGTACTTCGTGAACGACAGGTAGAGGGATGCCAGGATCGGCAGCACCGTCACGAGGATCAGGCCGAGCAGCCACGGCGCCAGGAAGACGAGTGCCGCCTTCGTGTCCTTCGGTCGCTCGCGCGGCCCTCGTTTGCCGCCGCCGCGGCGCAGCTGGGACAGCTCGCTGATCGCGCTCATCCGGGTCCTCCTCGACACTTCCGACGGTCGTCTGCGACCGCCGTCATCACGCTCAGAAAGCGCTTTCTGTGACGATACACTATCGAGCGGAGCGCACAAGGCGATCCCCGAAGACGAGGAGCCGCGATGGCCGATCCCGCCCGTGACGACGAGCAGCCGCAGAGTCTCGGACCGATCGCCGGCTACGGCGACTGGCCCGCGTTCCTCGCCCGCGAAGACGTGCCGGCGGACGGTCCCGGGCTCCGTCCGGCCCTCGCTCGCGCGCTCGGGCTGCGGCGGGCGGCGGCGAGCGATCTGCGGGTCGAGCGCGAGTGGCGGGCGGACGGCATCCACGGCCGCGAACTCACCTGGCAGCTGCCCTACGGTCCCCGCACACGGGCCTGGCTGCTGCGCCCCGACGACGACGGCCGCCCCCTGCCCGGACTGCTGGGGCTGCACTGCCACGGCGGCGTGCGTTCGGTCGGCGCGGAGCAGCTGGTCGAGACCGACCGCCAGCCGCACCCCTCGGCATCCCGCCTCCGCGACGCGGTCTACGGCGGGCGGGCCGTCGCGAACGACCTCGCCCGCGACGGCTTCGTCGTGCTGGCGCACGACACGTTCTCGTGGGGCAGCCGGGCGTTCGACCTCTCGCATCCGACGCCGCGGCTGGCCGGGCTCATCGCGGCGCGCGAGGCGCTCTGGCGCGAGGAGGGCGTCGCCCCGACCGACGCCGAGCGGTTCGACGCGATCGCGTCGCTGCACGAGGACTCCCTCGCGAAGGCGGCCGGCATGCTCGGCACCTCGCTCGCCGGGGCCGTCGCGACCGACGATCTGGCCGCGTTCGACGTGCTCGCCGACTTCGAGGGGGTGGATGCCGCGCGCCTCGGCACGTTCGGACTCTCGGGCGGCGGGGGGCGCGCCGTACTGCTGCGCGCCCTCGACGACCGCGTCCGCGCAACGGTCGTCACGTGCATGATGGCAACCTTCGCGTCGATCGTGCCGAGCGAGCTCGACACCCACTCGTGGCTGCTGAACAGCCCCGGCATCCATGCCGCCGGCGACCTGCCGGAGATCGCGGCATCCGCTGCTCCGCGCGACCTGCTGGTGCAGTACGGCGAGCGGGATCCGCTGTTCCCGATCGGGGGGATGCGGGATGCCGACCGGGCCCTCGCGGGCACGCCCGGCTACCGCGGCTCGTTCTTCGACGACGGTCATGTGTCGAGCGTCGCGATGCAGAACGAGGCGCGGGCGTTCTTCGCGACGACGCTCGCGGCGTGACCCAAGCGAGACACAACGATCGTTGACAATCTCGACGCGACGGCGCTACGGTCCGTCAGTAAGCGTTTTCTCAGTGGTGAGAGAACAGCCGAGAAAACGTTTGATCCGCGAAGGAGCGGCATGACCTCGATCACCTTCAGCCCGACCCGACACGATCACCCGGCCACCGGTCGATCGACCCTCCGCTCCGCCCGGACCACCCCTGCCCTGCAGCGCGCCCTTCGCCGCCGCACCGTCTGAGAGGAACCCCATGAAGAACCGACGCCTCCTCGCCCTCGCCGCTGCCGGCGTGGCGCTGGCTGTCACACTGACCGGTTGCGGCGGTGGCTCCGGCGCCGGCAACGGCGACGAGAAGATCACCCTCCGCTTCGCGTGGTGGGGCAGCGACGAGCTGAACGCCATCAAGGACGAGCAGATCAAGCTGTTCGAGAAGGCGCACCCGAACATCACCGTCGAGGGTGAGCCGAGCGAGTACAACGGCTACTACGACAAGCTCGCAACGCAGGTCGCCGGCGGCGGCGCCCCGGACGCGCTGCAGATCACGTACGACGCACTGCCGCTCTACGTGAGCAAGAACGCGATCGCCGACATCAGCGCCGACGTCGACCAGGACACCTTCCAGGCCGGGTCGCTCGACGCGGGCATCATCGACGGCAAGCTGTACGCCCTGCCGACCGGTGTCGGTTCGCGCGGCATCATCGTCAACCCGGCCGTGTTCGAGGCGGCGGGGGTCGCGATCCCCGACGACACGTCGTGGACGTGGGACGACTACATCGAGATCGCTAAGGAGATCTCCGACAAGGCCGGCGACGGCGTCTACGGCTCGTCCGCGATCTCGAACGACCAGTCGCTCATGGCGTTCGCGCGTCAGAACGGCGAGGACCTCTACACCGCCGACGGCAAGTTCGGTGTGAGCGAGGCGACGGCGCAGAAGTTCTTCGAGTTCTCGAAGGACCTGCAGGACTCGGGCGGTTCGCCCGACGCCTCGACGGCTGCGGAGGACGCGTCGGCGTCGCTCGAGCAGAGCCTCATGGGTCAGGGCAAGATCGGCATGACGTTCGCGCCGCTGAACTTCATCGGCATCTACGCGGGCGCCTCGGGTCAGGAGCTGAAGATCCTCAACGTGCCCGGTGACAGCGCCGGCAAGGTGGGTCTCGTCATCCAGCCGACCGTCCAGTACGCGGTGTACTCGAAGTCGAAGCACCCGAAGGAAGCGGCCATGCTGATCGACTTCCTGCTGAACAGCGAGGAGGCGGGCCCGCTCAACAAGCTGACCCTCGGCATCCCCGCCGACCCGACGGTGCTCGAGGCGATCACGCCCGACCTGACCGATTCCGAGAAGGAGCAGGTGGCCTTCATCGACCGGCTGTCGCAGGCCGGCGGCACGCCGCAGAACCCGATCGCGCTGCCGACCTCGCAGCTCGGCCCGATCATCACGAAGCTGCTCGACGACGTCACGTTCGGCAAGACGACTCCGGCGGATGCCGCCAAGGAGCTCATCTCGCAGGTCGACACGGCGCTCGCCGCGAGCTGACAGACGGATGCGGCGGTCGGGATCTCCCGGCCGCCGCATCGCCATGTCCGGGAGCATCGGAGGATGCGGATGACCTATCACCTGGCCGGTGACTCGACGGTCGCGCCGATGAAGGCCGGCGAGGAGCCGATGGCGGGCTGGGGCGAGTGCCTCGACGAGTTCGTCGCGGGTCCGGTGCGGAACCACGCGTTCGGCGGGGCGACGACCGATTCGTTCCTGGCGAGCGGGACGTGGGCGCGGTTGCTCGCCGACGTGGCCGAGGGCGACGCGGTGGTGATCCAGTTCGGGCACAACGATCAGAAGCAGCCGGAGCTGCTCGCGTCTCGCGGCGGCTACACGGATCGGTTGCGGCGGATGGTCGCGGAGGTGCGCGCGCGTGGGGCTCGGCCGGTGCTGTGCACGTCGTGCGAGCGGCGCTGGTTCGACGGGGATCGTGTGACGCCGACGCACGGCGACTATCCGAACGCGGTGCGCGACCTCGCCGCCGCCGAGGGCGTCGACCTGATCGACCTGACGGTGTTCACGACCTGGCTCTACGAGGACCTGGGGGATGCGGCATCCGCTCGGCTCCTGTCGCACTATGCGCCGGGCGAGACGACGGCGTGGCCGGACGGGCTCGTCGACGACACGCACTTTCGGGTCGAGGGCGCGCGGCGCATCGCGCGGTTCGTCGCGCGGAGTCTGCGCGCCATCGAGCGACGCGACGGGGATCAGCCGGCGAAGGGGTCGACCTTCACGGCGTGAGGGGGCGGTCCTTCTTGATCGGGACGGCGATGCGGTGGATCCGGTCGGCGTCATCGGGCGCGTCGTGGAGGTCTCTCGCGACGTGGACCGTCACGTCGGGGGCTTCGGCGAGGACCGCCGGCACGCCTCGGAGTGGCAGGTTCTCCGCGAGGTGCAGTTCGCGGAGGGTGGGCGTCTGCGCGAACGCCGAGACGTCGATCGTCCCCTGGTGGATGTCCACGGCGGAGTTGTAGACCTGGACGGACGTCAGCTGCGGGCAGCGGGCGAGGTCGTCGAGGTCCCGCCACCGGAGACTGTGGGTCATGAACGTGCCGAGGCTCGCCGGGGGTTGCTCCCATGCGAGCCGTGCGGTCTGCGACCTTCCGCGGAGCTTGAGGAATGTCAGCTGGTGGCAGCCGTCGCCGATGCGCACGTCCGGATCGGCGACTCTGCCCACGTGCAGCGTGACGACACCCGCCAGGTGGCGCCACCCGTCGGTCACGAAGGATGCCGCTTCACAGTCGATCCGGCGGAACCACCCGATCTCCTCGCCGGAAACCGGGGTCGCGCCGGGCGTCCAGACGCAGAGTTCGTCGACGGTTGCGCCCGCCATCGAGGCCAGGTCCGGCGTCTTGACCCGCTCGTGCAGGAAGACCGTTCTCAACGTCGGGATGTCTGTCACCCACTGCATGTCCGCGCCGGGGCGATCGAAGGACGCGGTGTCCAGTCGTAGTGTCGTGATCCCCGAGCGACGGGCTTCTCGCACCTCCGCAGCGGTCGGCGAGCCGCCCGCGATGCGGGCTCCGGTGCGCGAATGGATGATGAGCGCCACGTCGACTCCGATCGGTAGGGCGGCGTGCCTGTCTGCCTGCCTCATCATCGGGCATCCGAGCCACCTCGAGTCGGATGCTGTCGTCCGCTACGAGTGCATGCGTCGGCGGCGCCCACATCTCGTGACCCGTCTCAAAAGAGACGGGTCCCGCGCACGCGCGGGGGACGCGCGCGGCCTTCGTGCTCATTGGCTGAGCTCAGAAGGGTGCGGGTTCCGCAGCTGCGGTCGGTGGTGGCGGTGGTGGTGCGGCAGGGGTGAAGGCGACGGCCGGTGTCGGTGCGTCTTCGCGGTAGGTCCTGCCGAGGGGTGAGGTCCATTCGAGGACTCCACCCTTGAGTTGTCGGACCCGCCATGCGGTGAACTGCTTCATCGAGTGGTGGCGTTGGCACAGATGAGCCAGGTTGGTGAGTTTGGTGCGTCCGCCGAGGGCGTGATCGTGGGTGTGATCGACCTCGCAGCGGATCGCCGCGACCCGGCATCCGGGGAACCTGCAGTGCTGGTCGCGGGCTTGCAGGAAACGGCGCATCCCCGACGGGACGCGGTACGAATCTGTCGACACCGTGACCCCGGTGGTCGGGTCGTGGAACAGGCGTTCCCAGACGTGGGTGCCGCCCGCGAGCGTCCGGGCCGTGGCAGGGTCGATCGGGGAGCGGCCGGCGAGGTCACTCGGCCCGTCGTCCTCGCCGGAGAGCGTCGCGGCGGGGATGAGCACCTGCACACGCGCGCGGATTGCGCCCAGGGGACCGGCAGTCGTGTCGCGGGTGTCGTCGAGGGTCGGGGTCCCGGCGAGGAGCAGGTCGGCGAACACATCGGCCCGGACCTGATCGGTGGAGCGCCGGTCCGTGGCGATGATCGCGGCGGCGTCATTGTCGCGGTCGCAGTCAGTGTCGCCGTCCGAGTTGCGTGTCGCGGCGGCTTCCCCGCCGTGCGCAGCGGCGCGTTCGTCGCGGGTGTCGATGATCGCCCTGGCCTGCTGCGTGAGCCGATCGTGAATCCCTTCGGCAACCACCGTCGGGACGGTTGCGACCACGTCGCTCATCCCGTCCCGGCCTGGCACGATCCGCACGCAACGCCCAGCGGCGGCTTCCTCATGCCGCTCGGCGAACGAGCGCGGGTGCATCCGGTGGGCGAGGATCTCGAGCTCACCTCGCACCCGGTTGGGGGTGTCCCGTTCGCATCGTGAGATCGCGACCTGTTCGAACTCCGCCCACATCTCCGCCGGCAGGCTCGTCCCGGTCTCCAGGATCGCGATCGCGTGGCCTCGAACGATCCGCCCCTGCTCCCACGCCTCCACCGTCGCCGGGAACCCCTCGATCAACGTCCGCGCCTCACCGATCCGGCGCTGCACGGTCCGGTCCGTGACCCGCATCACACCGCCGACCTCCGCGGCGATCGACCGCAGGGCCATGTCGTGCACCTGCACCCGCGCGTTCCGTTGCGCGGTCTGCGCCTCCGCCAACCGGCCCGCCGCGGCCAGCATCCGCAGCTCCCGGACCTGCACCCGCGCGAGCTCGGTCGCGACCTCGCCGACGTCCGCGACGATGCCCGCCAAAGTGGCGAGATAGTCCTCGCCACCGGGGGTTTCCGCCGCATCCGTCATACCTGCACTCTGCCACTAACCTCCGACATCCACCCCGGCGAAAGAGGCCCAGAACACACGTTATGCACACACCGAAAATGAGAGTCCTCTCATCCGGGGAGAGCCTCGGCGCGGAGTCCGAAGACAGAACTCTCGGCGCAAGGTACGCGCTCCCCCACAGCGCTGGAGCTACGACACCCTTGTCACGTCGGCGCCCCGCCGGAGGACGGCCTCCTACGGCGGAGACGACGTCGACCGAGGAGGAGAAACCCATGCGCAGACCGTTCGGCGTCGTCGCCGGCATCGCACTCACGGTGATCGGAGTGGCCGTTCTCGTCCTCACGCGGTTCACCACGTACGCGCAGATGGACCGCGTCGACGAGGCCGGCACCGGGGGCGACCTGTTCGCGCTGGAGGTCTTCTGGCTCGGCCTCCTCGGCTTCGTCATCGTCGTTGTCGGCGTCAGCACGCTGCTCGTCGCGCTGCGCCGTCGCGGCACCGCCGCCGACTGACCGCCGCGCCGGATTCGGATACCGTCACCAGATTCGGATCACACCCGCACCCACGGTCCGAATCCGGCGCACATCTCCGAATCCGACGCCCCCGCCGCACCCGCACGCGCGCACGCCCCCCACGCACCCGCGCCCCCGCACGCGACCCCCACACTCACCCGAACGCGCGCGCCACCGGCCTCCGCAGCCCCGCGAAATCGACGGTCGGCCACGCCGGGTCCACCGTCAGCACCTCAATGCCAGCCTCGGTCACGAGCACGGTGTCCTCGACCTTCGCGCCGGGCGCGCTCGGGTTCCAGGCGAACGCATGCCCGGGCACGATGGCATCCGTCGTCAGCGTCGTCGCGCGGGGGTCCCGGCCGGCGTACCCGGTCGGTCCGCCCTGGTGGTGCTTCGTCCACTCGTCCGCGTCGAACCCGGATGCCGCGTACCCGGCCGTCCCCGCCGCGAAGACCTCGTCGAGCCGCGCTCCCGGACGCGTCGCGGCGAAGAACGCCGCCTCGACCGCGAGGATCCGCTCGTCGTCGGCCCCCGCCTCGCCGACCCAGCGGGTCGCGTTGGCGATCAGGCCGTGCCGGCGCCCGCAGACCACGAGCATCGCCCGACGCCCGAGCACCCCCTCGGTGGGGAGCGGATGCCGGTGGGGCAGCCGCTCCTCGCCCGCGACGAGGATCACGAGCGGATCGATTCCCCGCGCGACGAGACCCTCGGCGAGCGCCGCCGCGGCCGACCGCTCGGATGTCGACGCGCGAAGACCGGCGGCGACCGCCGTCAGAACCTCCGCCGTCTCCCGCCCGAGCTCGCGGTAACGGTCGGCCTCCGCGGGCAGCAGCGACGCCCGCGCCGCGCGCAATGCGGGGGCGACCTCCGCCTCGGTCAGCTCGGCGCCCGCCGCCTCGAGCACCGGCTGATGCCAGGGCACGCGCACGACTCGCTCGGCATCCTCCGGCAGCAGCTCCTCGGCGATCAGCCGGTCGGCCTCGTTCGCGCTCACGAACAGCGTGTCGCCCTCGTCGTCCACCCGCACCGCGAGCACGGGCGGACCGGCGAGCGACACGTGCGTCCGCGCACCCTCGAGGTACCAGGCGAGCGCTTCGTGCGACGAGAGCACGAGCGGGCGACCACCGGCATCCCGTCGCACCGCCTCGACCCGCGCGCGTTTCGCGGCGCGGTCGGCAGCAGATCCGGACATCGTCGTCTCCCGTCATAAAACGTTTCCTCGCATAGTATGGCCACACCGACACGCGCGACGCACACGCCGGTCAGGCGCGAAGGAGAGCCGATGGCAGGGGCCAAGCAGACGACGATCACCGACGTCGCAAAGCACGCCGGTGTCTCACTGGCGACCGTCTCGCGCGTCATGAACGGCAACGCGACCGTCGACCCGGCCCTCGCCGAACGCGTCCGCGCCTCGGCCACCGAGCTCGGCTACTCCGCCAACCCGCTCGCGCGCAGCCTCGTCCTCGGCAAGACGCAGACGATCTCGGTCGTCGTCCCCGACCTCTCGAACCCGACGTTCCAGGGCATGCTCCGCGGCCTCAGCCGCGCGGCCGTCGCCGACGGCTACCACGTGCTCGTCGCCGACTCGGATGAGCACGAGGAGCAGGAACGCCTGCTCGCCCTCGAGTCCCGCCGCCGGTCCGACGGCCTCGTGCTCTGCGCTCCGCGCATGTCGGATGCCGCCCTGGCTGAGGTCCTCGCCGAGGTCGCCCCCGTCGTGCTCGTCAACCGCGCGGGCGACGCCCCGAGCGTCGCCGCCGACTACCGCACCCCGCTCCGAGAGGTCATCGACCACCTCTACGGCCTGGGTCATCGCCGCATCGCCTACCTCGCCGGCGCCAAGCGCAGCGCGTCGAACGCCCAGCGCCTCGCCGCCCTCGACGACGCCCGCACGACGCTCGACGGCTGCGAGATCCTCGAGATCCCCGCGGGCGTCGACTTCGCCGCGGGCGCCGATTCCCTGGACGCGGTCCTCGACTCCGGCGCGACCGCGGTGCTCGCGTTCAACGACCTGTCCGCGATGGGTCTGCTGAGCGCTGCCACCGAGCGCGGCCTGAGCGTGCCCGGCGACCTGTCGATCGCCGGCTTCGACGACATCCCGTTCGCGCGCTACACCTCCCCCGCCCTGACGACGGCCGCCGTCCCGACCGCCGAGCTCGGCGCACTCGCGTGGCGCGCCCTCCGCGCGCTGCTGCAGGGCGAGTCGCCCGAGGCGACCCACACCGTCGTGCCCGAGGTCATCCTCCGCGGCACGACCGCCGCGCCCGCGCGCTGAAACGATCGAAGATCGCTCCTCGCGGTGTCAGCGGGTTCCGTGCTACCGTCGAGAAAACGTTTCCTGAGCCGGTTTCCCGGCTCGGAGGAGTCCGGCACGAAGGAGAGCCATGACCACCCGGTACGCCCTCGTCGGCGCAGGCCACCGCGCACAGATGTACGTGGACGCCATCGCCGACGACTACCGCGACCGCGCCGAACTCGTCGCGATCTGCGAGCCGAACCCGACGCGCGCGCAGTTCTACGTCGACCGCCTCGTCGGCCACGGCCTCGCCGCCCCCACCACCTGGCAGCCCGACCAGCTCGAGGAGATGATCCGCGCCGAGCGCATCGAGCGGGTCATCGTGACCGCGCGCGACGACCTGCACGCCGAGCTGATCGTCCGATCGATGGATGCCGGGGCCGACGTCGTCGTCGAGAAGCCCCTCACGATCGACGCACCGAGCGCCGCCGCCATCGAGGCGGCCGCCGAGCGCACCGGACGCTCCGTCGTCCTGACGTTCAACTACCGCTACGCCCCGCGCAACACGGCCCTCCGCCAGGTCATCGCCGAGGGACGCATCGGCCGCGTCACCTCGATCGACTTCTCCTGGATGCTCGACACCCAGCACGGCGCCGACTACTTCCGCCGCTGGCACCGCGAGAAGGAGCACTCCGGCGGCCTCCTCGTGCACAAGTCGAGCCACCACTTCGACCTCGTCAACTGGTGGATCGCGCAGCGCCCCCGCCGCGTGTTCGCGTCCGGCGCCCTTCGCTTCTACGGCGCCGAGAACGCCGCGGCCCGGGGCCTCGGCGACCGACCCGACCGCGGCACGCACGACGGCGAGCGCGACCCGTTCGAGCTCGACCTGCGCGGCGACGACCGCCTGCGGGCGCTCTACCTCGACGCCGAGCAACACGACGGCTACGTCCGCGACCGCGACGTGTTCGGCCCGGGCATCACGATCGAAGACAACCTCGCCCTCGTCGTCGACTACTCGGGCGGCGCGACCCTGTCGTACTCCCTCAACGCTCACGCCCCCTGGGAGGGGTACCGCGTCGCGATCAACGGCACCGAGGGCCGCGCCGAGCTCGAGGTCGTCGAGCGGGGCGCCGTCCTCGTCGGAGACGGGCTGCACCCGGTCGTCGACCCGAGCGCGGTGCAGGATGCCGACCAGTCGAGCCTCCGCCCCATGGGCGAGCGCCTGCTGGTGCAGCGTCACTGGGAGGAGGCGGTGGAGGTCCCGATCGTCTCGGGTGAATCCGCCCACGGCGGCGGCGACGCCCTCCTGCTGGCCGACGTCTTCGCCGGGCCTGTCGACGACCCGCTGGGTCGCCCCGCGGACTGGACCGACGGCGTGCGCTCGATCGCGGTCGGCATCGCCGGCAACCGCTCGCTCGAG
>JAAIGE0100379940.1_pt1 | contig 38455 bp, 29 predicted proteins | sample 6487951 | NCBI WGS metagenome assembly JAAIGE01 (sample SAMN13974128, study PRJNA590717) | phyllosphere metagenome | biome: tomato field; feature: multiple bacterial spot infested tomato fields; material: tomato leaves; isolation source: leaves from tomato fields | host: Solanum lycopersicum ...
AAGAAGGATCGCGAGACCGGCAAGCCGACAGGCGCCTTTGGCTGGTTCTGCACCGACACCGAGAACTGCAAGACCTTCCAGACGCTCGCGTTCCTGGCCTGGATCCGCGAAGCCATGCGCCGGGGGCTCGTCGAGCGTGCTCCGCTCCTCATCGTCGCGCCGACGGGGCTGCTACGCAACTGGGAGAAGGAGCACGAGATCCATCTCTCGGAGCCAGGCCTGGGCGACGTGGTCCGCGCCTACGGCACTTCCCTCCGTCAGCTGCGGACCGGAGCCGGATCGGAGCTGGAGATCGCTCGGCCCGTGCTCGACACCGACCGGCTGGCCGGTGCCGACTGGGTATTGACCACCTACGAGACGCTCCGCGACTACCAGCACAGCTTCGGCCGCGTGCGCTTCGGCGTGGTGGTCTTCGACGAGATCCAGAAGATCAAGACGCCGGGCACTCAGGTCACCGACGCGGCCAAGGCGATGCAGGCCGAGTTCGCGCTCGCGCTGACCGGGACGCCGATCGAGAACCGGCTGGCCGACCTCTGGTGTCTGATGGACACCCTTCATCCGGGCGCGCTCGGCGGACTGAAGGAGTTCAGCCGCCGCTACGAGGACCGGCCGGATCCGGAGGACCTCAGGCGGCTCAAGGACGCTCTGTCGCTGCCCGGTCCGGAACGCCCGGCCGTCATGCTCCGGCGGATGAAGGACGAGGTGCTGGAGGGGCTGCCTTCGAAGACGGAGCATGTCCGGCAGGTGCTGATGCCGGACGTGCAGGCGAACGCCTACTCGGCCGTCGTCGCAGAGGCGCGCCGTCGCAAGAACCGGGGCAAGATGCTCGAGGCACTGCAGGCGATGCGTGCGGTGTCCCTCGCGCCGCTGGAGCGCTCGATGGTCGCGTCGGACGAGGACTACGTCCGGTCCTCGGCCCGTCTTGTGGCCACGATCTCGATCCTGGACGAGATCCGAGAACGCGGTGAGAAGGCGCTTCTCTTCGTGGAGATGCGCGCGGCTCAGGCCGACCTCGCGGGCGTGCTGCAGCGTCGCTACGGGCTGGCGCGCGCGCCGATGATCATCTCCGGCGAGGTCGCGGGCCCCAGACGTCAGGAGCGCGTCGATGCGTTTCAGGCTGGGCCTCCAGGGTTCGACGTCATGATCCTGTCGCCGAAGGCGGGAGGCGTCGGCCTGACGCTGACAGCGGCGAACAACGTGGTGCACCTCACTCGATGGTGGAACCCTGCTGTCGAGGATCAGAGCACCGATCGGTGCTACCGCATCGGGCAGCAGCGCCCAGTCAACGTCTACCTGCCGATGGCGCTGCTGCCGGGCGGCGAGGAGCACAGCTTCGACAGCCGTCTTCATGCGTTGCTCGGCCAGAAGCGGGCGCTGAGCCGGGATCTGCTCATGCCCCCGGCGCTGTCAGACGAGGATGCGCGTCGCCTCTACGAGGAGACGATCGCGTGATGGTAGGATCGTCCGTCGCTCAGGCGGGGACAGGAGAATTCGTCACCGCGATCTTGGGCGCGACCGGTGTGATCAGCCATCGCGTGTCAGCGTCAGTGCGCGCTTGAAGACCTCGTCGATGTAGATCTTCGGATCGCCGTAGCAGTAGCTCCTGCGAGATGCGCAGCTTGTCGGCCGCGCGCTTGAAGTACCATACGCCGACCGCGCCTTCCTGATCGGCGTCGTCGCTCACCGGAGCCACCATCCAGCTCCCGGGGTCCTTCTCCCAGGCGACGTAGGACATCCGGGCTTCGAAGTTTCCGCCGATGCTCAGCTTCGCACCGGGATGCTCGTAGTCGGTGTTCTCCAGATCGCCGCTGATGCCGCAACCGAGCCCGGTCCTCTGCCGGTCCGTCTCCACCGCGGTTTCGATGGACGCCTTAGCGCCCTGCGTGAGCACGGCGTAGCCAACGAGCAGACCGGACCTGTCGGGCTGAACGAACAGGTCGCACCGGTCGGGGCGCAGCTTGTTCGCGAAGTCGAGCCCGCAGAGCTTGACCGCATACTGGGTCAGGTCGCCATCCACCATCTTCAGGTCCGCGTTCTGCGGCATCGTCACGGGATCGAGGGCGGCGGCGAGGTCCACGTTATAGCGGCCGGACGGTGTCTGCACCGAGGTCGCAGGCGAGATGCCTTCAGCCGGCGTAGGCGTCGGCGCGGCGGCCACGTTGCCGGCGCCGTCCGGTGCATTCGAGCCCGAACATGCCGCCAGGGCTGTCAGCAGGACGATGGAGATCAGGCGCATGACGATCTTTCAAGTGTAGGGCTGGTCAGAAGTGAAGCGTCGTTCGGCAATCCGGGTATGCCGAACAGCCGACCATCGGTGCGAAGCGAGCCTTCGGCCGTTCGACCATTCAACCCGTGCCGCAGGTCGGGCAAGGTGATCCGAATGCCATCGGCTCCTGAAGCGAGACACGGTTTGTCGGTGACGCCGTCGTCGACGCTCCTTCGTTTTCCACGTTGTGCGCTAGAAGATCTTGTCAAAGCGGCTGCGCGTACGGCGCGGAAGCAGGTCGCCCGGCGACGTTCGCCCTCAAGCCGCCACGTCCAGTGCGCCGGCGTCGATCCGGTCGCCCGACTTCAGGAGGTCGTAGATGAGGTCGGTGAGTATCCCCATCGCCTGACGATCGCCCTTGAGCAGCAGCTTGGCGAGATCGCTGTTCGACGTCATTGCTCGGACTACGGCGCCCTGGACCGCACCGGGGAGGTTGCCCTTCATGGCGAGCGCCTTGTCGCTCTGGTCCACCTGCGCCATCACGACCGGGTTCTCCTGCGCGATGGAGGCGATCTGGTTCACGAAGTGCGCCTGATCGCTCAATGGTGCCGCGGTGCCAAACAGGCTGTTCAGACGCCGAATGATCTCGAGTAGATAGACGGGCGTGCTTCCTGCGGCCGGTCCACCGGCTCCCTCAACGGGTTTCAGCACGATATCGTCCGACTTGCCGCCGGCGGGCGAGGGGAGGGTCGCGTCCTTGGGCGTGATCTCGAAACCGGTGAGGGCCAGACCCTGCAGGTCGACCTCGTCGGGCGTGGCGCCGTCCAGGCGGTTGGCCAGCAGCTTGGCGAACGCGGCGAAGTTCTCGAGCTCGGGGTCGTTCAGCTCGATCAGCTGGGCGATGTAGGCGTAGGTGCGCGAGAAGCGTTCGAGGCCGCCCTTGAACTCGGTCAGCGCGCTGATGGCGATGTCGGCCTGCTTCCTCGCATGGTCGGCGGCCTTCATGCCATCCGCGTTGCCGACGTCCTTGGCGTTCTGATATGCGATCTCGGCCGACCTGGCGTCCTGACGCCGATCCTTCAGCATGGCGTTGTAATGGTCCGTCGGTGCTTGGGTCGCTGCGAACAACGCCTTGTGCTGCGGCTCCTTGCCGCCGACGATGTCCTGCGCGGTCTTGAAGCGGGCGATCTTGAACGCCTCGATGTGCGCGTCTGCATAGACGCCGGCGTCGTCCAGCCGGTCCTTAATCTCGTAGACGACGTTGAGGTCCTGGACCTCCTCGATAACCGCGCCCGCGTCGTAGCGGGCGAAGGCGCGGAGCACCGTCGCCGGTTCGTTCACGAAGTCGACGACGAACGTCCGGTCCTTGCCGGGGAACGTCCGGTTCAGGCGCGAGAGGGTCTGAACGATCTCGACGTCGTTGGCGATCTTCTTGTCGACATACATTGCCACGAGCTTCGGCTGATCGAAGCCGGTCTGGAACTTGTTGGCGACGAGCATGACGCGGTATTCCGGCCGATCGAAGGCGATGCGCAGGTCCTGGCCCTTCACGGCCGGGTTCATGCTGTCCTCGGTGAAGGTGGCGTCCTCGTCCACGACGAAGGTGTCGTCCTTCAGCTGGGCGTCGTCGAAGTGCATGACGTCCTTGCCGGTGAGCTGTCCGGAGAAGGCGACCAACGCCTTGATGCCGTCATACTGCGGATGGGTGTCGACGAATGCGTCGAACGCCTTCTTGTAGCGAACGGCGGCGGCGCGGGAGCTCGTCACGACCATGGCCTTGGCCTTGCCGTCGAGCAGATGCGCGACGTTGCCGGCGAAGTGCTCCATGATGAACTGAACCTTCTGCACGACGTTCGTCGGGTGCAGGGACATCCACCTGGCCAGCGCGCGCTTGGCGGCCTTGCCGTCGACGCGCTTCTTGTCGACCATCTCCTTCCCGAGATTGAAGGCGGTCCTGTAGGGCAGGTACCCCTCAAGCACGTCGAGGATGAACCCCTCCTCGATCGCCTGCCGCATAGGATAGCGGTGGAAGGCCTGCGGGAGGTTGTCGTCCGATGCCGGCTTGGTCGGATCGGCGGGGCGCCCGAATAGCATCATCGTGGAGTGCTTCGGCGTCGCGGTGAACGCGAACTGCGAGATGTTCTTCGGCCGGACGCGCGAGTTCTGGATCTCGGTGAGGAGCTCCTCGACCGTCATCTTATCCATGCCCTCCTTTGAGCTCAGCGCAAGCGTGGCTTGGAGCTTGGACGCGGTGGCGCCGGTCTGGGATGCGTGCGCCTCGTCGATGATGACGGCGAAGTTGCGGTCCTTGAGCGACTGCTCGGTGAGGATAGCCTCCATCGCATGCGGGAAGGTCTGGATGGTGACGACGATGATGGGCGTGCCGCCGAGCAGCGCCTCGGTGAGCTGCTGGCTCTTCGACTTGGATGACGTGTCCCGGTCGATGGCCGCGATCAAGCCTGACTGGTGGTCGATCTGCTGGACGGCGTCCTGCAGCTGTCCGTCGAGCACCGTGCGGTCTGTTACCACGATGACCGAGTTGAAGATCGGGGTGCCGTCATCCCGCCGCAGCTTGATCAGGTCGTGCGCCGTCCAGGCGATGGTCGACGTCTTGCCGGACCCTGCGCTGTGCTCGCACAGGTACGCCTGACCCGGTCCGTTGGCGGCCGCATCGGCGATCATCGCGTTGACTGCCGCCCATTGGTGGAAGCGCGGGAAGATCAGGGTCTCCTTGCGCGTCCAGTTGCCCTTCAGGTCGACCACATCCTTTTTCTCGACGTAGGCGAAGCTGTGGAAGATGCGCAGCCAGGCGTCGCGCTGGCCAATCTCCTCCCAGAAGTATGCGACCGGGTATTCCCCATCTGCACGCGCGGGGTTGCCGGCGTGGCCGTCGCGACCCTTGTTGAAGGGGAGGAAGAAGGTGTTGTCGCCCGCGAGCTTGGTCGTCATCCAGATCTCGCTGTCGGACATGGCGAAGTGGACGACCGCGCCGCGCTTGAACGTGAGCAACGGCTCCTTGCGCTTCGTCGAGGGATCGACCGGCAGGCGGTCGGTCCGGTATTGCTCCTTCGCCGCGTCGGCCGACTGGGTGAAGTCGGTCTTGATCTCGACGGTCGCGACCGGCAGCCCGTTGATGAACAGGCCGAGATCGATCGCATACTCCTTGCTGGGATGGTAGCGGAGCTGCGGCACGACGCGCAGGCGGTTGGACGCATAGCGGTGCAGCACGTCCTTGTTGCGCTGGTCCTCGGGCGCGGCCTCGCTGACGTCGATGTGACCGCAGCCGGCGATGTCGAAGCCGCGACGGAGCACCTGGACGGTGCCGTGCTTCTCCAGCGCCTGCTCGAGACGGTCCATCAGCACCTTGGGTGCCTTGTCGCCGTTGATCCCGACGAGCTTTTCCCACTTGGCGGCCTGCGTATCCTGCAGCCAGCCGATGAGGTCCTCGGGATAGAGGGCGTGGTCCTTGTTGTAGCCGCTTGTGTTCCCGATCAGCCAACCCTGAGCGACGAGCCGGTCGATGACGTAGTTTTCGAAGGGCTTCTCGTGATGCGCCTCGCTCATGCGGCAGCCTTCATTTCTTGAGTAGTCTTGCCGAGTTCGCCGGCTTTGCCGGTGACTGCGTTGGCGATGAGGGCTGAGCGATGCTCCTTCAGAAGTTCGATGCTACGCTCTGTCTTCTTGATGACACTGTCGAGCTTCTGCGTATCCGCTTTCACCTGCAGGGCGATGTCGCGCCGTTCCTTGATCGTTGACGGCACAGCCACGCGGATGTTCATCAATTTCTCGATTGTGAGCTTCGGTTGCGTCGAGCCAGTTAGAAAAGGAATGAGATCAATCGCCTCGAGACGATCTGCCCAGAAATCCACCAAGCCGTCGTGAGGGCGAAGGATATGGGCATGATTGTTGACCCAGTACTCGCCGCGCGCAACGAACGCGATCGGGTAGGTGCGGTATGTCAGATTTGCTCCATCCTCGGATACTAGGACGAGGTCCTCTCTGAAGAGAGGGCGGTCCACATGATCGATAATGCCGGTAGCGCCATAGTATGGATACTTTCCCTGCATCCTACCTCTGTCTTCCGATGAGAGTGGAACGCGCTGGCCATCGAGACTTCGGAAAAAATGCTTCACCGGAGCCACCATCCAAGTCGACGGCACGCTGCGCAGCCAACTGGAGTGAAATTCCTTCATCGTGCAATCAGGGTCGAGGCCTGTCGTAACTGCCTTGGTTACTACAGCGTGACGCTTCTCCCTCAGCAGCTCGATGAACCTGCGCTTCTTCTCGACAAGCCTGTCGATCCGGCCGCATTCCTGGTCCAGTCGCACGAGGATCATGTCCTGCTCCGCGAGCGGCGGCAGACAGACGACGATGTTGCGGAAGTGCTCCCAGTAGAGCCGCATCCTGAAGTCGGCGATGCCCTTGGAGAAGCGCCTGACCTCCTCCATGCCGCTGGCCGTCTGCAGTAGCAGCTCGACGAACCTCGTTCGGAACGAGGCCTTGGGCTCAGCGACCACGTAGGCGGGGCTCACCAGACCATCGACCGTGACTGTGCCGAACGCGCCCTGCCATGCGCGCATCATGTTGTAGACCAGGTCGCCGGGCTGCACGCGTTGATACTTGCTGCGATCCTCGCTGAGGTTTACCTTTCGGTCACGTTCCTCGTCCGTCAGTTCGCCGTCCGATACGCCGCTGTGGATCGAGACGGAGAGGACCGGCAGCTTCGGATCGGCAGGGCGATCGACCTCCCTGAACAGGGTCGCAACGCGCGGTGTCGTCCAGTGGGACGGCACGACGCCGAACCACCTTTCGGGCATGGGCGACTGGTTAGTGGGGAGGGCAACGGTCATTCGGTCACCTCGAGCAGCACGGCTGCGATCTCGGCCTCGACGGCCTTCAGATCCGCATCGATCAGGTGCAGTTCTCGGGGAGGCTGATACTCGTAGAAGTAGCGGTTGAAGTTGATTTCGTAGCCGACGACGCCGACCTCGCCGTCCTGCTCGTCCCTATAGCTCAGGTCGACATAGGCATCAGGCGCGTGCGGCAGCACCTCGGCCGCCATGTACACGGCGATCGGCGTGTCGAGCGGCACGTTCTCGAACTCGGTGAGCCGATCGTCCGCGACGACCTCGCCTTCGTCGTCGAGGACCGGATCGGCGTCAGGATCGCGGACACCGAATGCTGAGACGAACGCCTTTACCAGCGGCTTGGCAGCTTTGCCGAGCGCCGCGCTCTTCTTCGCGGCGGCCTTGGCGAACGGATCGAGCCAGTCGAACTCGTGTTCCACACCCGCTTCCGCTGACAGGACGTCCGTCCATGCGCTTCGCTGATCGTCGGTGAGCTTGTTCCAGACCTTCTCGCCGGCGAGCTTCGCGAAGCCCTCGTCCGACACGACAATCTTCATTCGCAAGGGCCGGAGCACCTTGACGCGGCGGTATCCGAACTCGCGGTGGTTCAGGATGAGGCTGGTCTTCGTCGGTTCGAACGCCGAGTAGGTCTCGACGATCTGGCGGGTCTGTTCCGAGCTGATCTTCCGCCGCTTGTTGCCCTCGCTTCGGCGCATGGACGTGTAGAGGCCGGTGGCGTTGATCAGCTGGACCTGGCCGCGACGGGCCTCAGGCTTCTTGTTGGACAGGAGCCAGATGTAGGTGCCTATGCCGGTGCGGAAGAAGATCTCGGTCGGCAGCGCTATGATTGCCTCGACGTAGTCGTTCTCCAGCAGATGGCGCCGGATCTCGGACTCGCCCTGGCCTGCGTTGCCGTTGAACAATGGCGAACCGGACAAGACGATGGCGGCGCGGCCGCCGCCGCGCTCCGGCGTCTCCAGCTTGCTGATGAGGTGGAGGAGGAACAGCATGGAGCCGTCGCTGACGCGCGGCAGCCTGGGACCGAAGCGCCCTTCAAACTTCCTGTCGTTGTGTTCTCGGATGACGGCGGCCTGGTCGTTCTGCCACGGCTTGCCGAATGGCGGATTGGACACGCAGTAGTGGAAGCGGTCGGAGGGAAGCTGATCGCTAGAGAGCGTGCTGCCAAGCCTGATGTTCTTGGACAGGTCCCGACCCGGGTCGGACTCGAGCGTCTTGAGCAGCATGCCCGCGAGGCAGACCGCGTGCGTCTTCGGCTCCAGCTCCTGACCGTAGGGCACGATGACGGGAGCGATGCTGTAACGATCGCGCAGATTCTGGACGTGCTCCATGCCGTCGGAGAGAAAGCCGCCGGTGCCGCACGTCGGATCGTAGAGGGTGCGGATGAGGCCGGGGTTGTTGACGAACAGCTCGTCGTCCGGATCGAGCAGCAGCTCGATGGCCAGGTGGACGACGTCGCGGGGCGTCATGAAGTCTTCGGCCGCCTCGTTCACCTCCGCGCCGAAGCGGCGGATCAGGTGCTCGTAGACGTTGCTCATGACGCGCTCGGGCACGGCGTCCGGATGCAGGTCGATGCCGGCGAAGTTCTGGCAGATCTTGTAGAGGATGCCCGCCTGATCCATTTCGGAGATGGTGTTCGCGAATTTGAACTGCTCGAAGATGACACGCGCGTTGTCGCTGAAGTTCGCGATGTAATCCTCGAGGTTCTGGCGCGTCCGGCTGCCTCCGAGCGTTCCGAGCGTGTAGTTCGAGGTATTATAGAATGGGTAGCCGGTGAGCTGGCGCAGCACGACGTCCACGTCGATGCCCTGACCCGCGAGCGAGGCGTTCGAGGCGAGCACCTCGGCGCGCGTTGGTTCGAGAACGCACTCCAGACGGCGCAGCAGCGTGAAAGGCAGGATGATCCTGCCGAAGTCCACGTGCTGGAACGGACCCCATAGGTCGTCGGCGTTCTTCCAGATGAAGTCCGCGAGCGTGGTGTTCCTCGCCGTCCTGCCGTCCGTCATGCGCCCCTACTTTCCTTCACGTCCGTGCCGATCCTGTCGAGCACGCCCTCTATTTCTATCCCCCGGGCGACGAGCAGGCGCTTCAGCCGCTGCTCCAGATCGGTAGGGGTGGGATGGCGCCCATCCAGCCAGTTCCGGACCGTCCGGTAGGTCGTCCCGAGGTCACGAGCGACCGGCGTCTGCCAGCGCTCCCCGTAGAGCGCTCGGCCGGCCGCTACGAGGAGTGCTGTCCCGTCCACGCTTCATGGATATATGAAGCCGTTGCGTACGGCAACGCGAAGTTGCTATTGTGTTCCACCGGCCGCTTCTCGAGCCGGCCACGCCAGCGCGCAGGAGAACGGTCGTGAACGAGATTGTCGCATTGGCCGTTCACGACCTCAACAGACGCGAGGGTCGGTTCGAGGTGAACCTGGCGGAGCGGCTGCTGCCGGTCACCGTGACCACCCAGCGGGTGATCGACGAGATCTACGACCTCTACAACCGCCGTGCGTCGAAGAGCCACGGACGGTTCGCAGCGGATGAGAACTATCCGACGCAGGGCCAGGTGCGCGACTACGTCGAGGGCGAGGGTCGCGACTTCCTCCGGCTGACGTCGCGCATGATGGAGACGCTGAGGACGCAGGCGCAGGCGCGGGCGGCCTCCACGGGCGGTCACGTCCTCTTCGCCCACTTCCGGCGCGACGAACGCGACTTCCTGCTGGTGGCGATCGTCAACGACCGGCTCAGCGCGGCGCTCACGTCGGAGCGTGACATGCGCGACGTCCGCCATCTGGACCTGGACGGCTTCCGGTTCGCCGGCCGCGTCAACCTGACGGCCTGGGCCGCTGGCGAGGAGCGGTACATCAGCTTTCTTAAGGGCAAGGGCGACGTTTCGGAATACTTCCGTCACTTTCTGGGCTGTGATTCCGTCGTGCAGGATCGCGTGGACACGTCCAACCTCGTGGCGGCGCTCCGGGAGTTCGTCACCGAGAGCCGGATGGCCGAGGCGGAGGGCAACGAGTTTCTCGGGCGTGCGAAGGCGATCTGCGAGCGGGTCTCGCGTGCGAGAGAGGAACTCGAGTTCGAGGCGTTCGCAAACGAACTGATGCCTCGGGATCCGCAGCGTCTGAAGGACCATCTTGCGCATACGGATCGCGGGCTTAGCGACGGCTTCGTGCCCGACCGCAGGGCACTGGCCTCGCTGGTCCGGCTGCGGGGCGGAACGCGGCAGTGGAAGGTCGAGTTCGAGCGGCAGGCTGTGACCGACGGCGCAGTCGTCTACGATGCCGAGCGGAACACGCTCACCCTTCGACGGCTTCCCGACGAGTTGGTTCAGCAACTGCACGAGCAGGGCCTCGGCAATGCCTGACGTCGGCTTCGCCGATCTGGTCCTCCTCTACCGCAACATCGTCTTCGACGGTGAGGGCGGAGGGACGCTCCATGTCGCCGATGACGAAGTGGCCGCGACGATCCGCAAGGTCGAGGCGGACGAGGCCACCTACGATCTGACGCAGATCAGCCTGGTCGAGCCTGGCCCCTTCTCCGTCGGCGACGACCTGCGCGTGAACGTCGGGCAGCCCGGCGGTGGCCTCGGGGAGCTCGCCGCCGACTTCGACGCGCTCTTCCGCATGCCGGGCGCCGCCTTCGCGGAGCCGCGGGACTACTACGTCGTCGAGCCTGGCTACGCTCGTGGCGACGAGCCCCTGCCTGCCGTACTGAGCCGGTACCGGGCGCTGCTTGGAGTGGTCGACGCTCTCCGCGAGGCGGCCAGCTACGTCGACCTGACGGCGCGCGAGCTCGTGTTCATCGGTGACGAGAAGATCGTGATCCCGGTCTCGTTCCGAGCCGCCGACTTGCCCGCCGGCCTGGAGGCGAACGCCGCTCGGCTCAAGCGCGTCTTCGAGGATCCGCTCCACGGCGACGAGAAGACCGACCTTCTCTCGGCGGCCGTCGTCGAGATCACACGCGGTGCGAGGAGGGCGGAGCGCTTCCGTCATCTGGTCGCGAACCTCGAATGGATCTGCGACGAGATCGAGAAGGGCTACCGGCTCTTCGTCTCCAGCTTCTCCTATTCCAAGGTCAGGAAGGAGATCGAGACGGCGCGCCTCGAATATGTCGGCAAGATCCACAAGACGATCGTCGACATCCAGGGGCAGCTGCTCGGCATTCCGGTCGCAACCATCGTCGTCGCGTCTCAGCTGAAGAAGCCGGACGGGTGCGACGTAGCCTTCTGGGCAAACGGTGCGGTGGTTCTGGGAGCCTGGATCTTCGTCGGGCTGCTGTGGCTGGCGATCCGCAACCAGCAGCATACGCTCACCGCCATCGCGAAGGAGATCGGAGGGCAGAGGGCCAGGCTCGAGAGCGACTACGCCGCCGTCCGGGAGGACTTGGTCGGCACGTTCGCCGATCTCGAGAAGCGGATCACCTGGCACCGCTGGGTGCTTCGGATCGTCCTCGCTCTGGCCGTGCTCGGAGCGGCAGGCGCCACCACGGCATGGCTTCTTCTGACTCCGTCCGGATCGACGGTCTGCCTGAGCGGCGGGTGATCGAGGGCGGAGGCGTCGGTCTACGGCGGCCAGTATCGGGGCCGGCGAGCCGCCCGCGTCAGGCGGCCAGGTGCGCCAGCCGTCTGGGCGTAAGGCGGGGGGAGTCGACCAGCAGCTCGCGATCCTCACCCGCCTGGACCGATCGCTGGAGATCACCGATCGCCAGCACGTCGACCTGCTCCGACATGCGGTCGAGTTCGTCCATGTAGAGGTCTGGCAAACGACGCACTGCCGTTTCGTCCATAGCGCAGTGCAGGATCGTCGCTGGACCAAAGTCGATGCGACGACGTGACCCGATCATGATGTCCACCGTCATCGGCCGCGAGGCGACGGCGCCGATCTCCAGGTCACCGAACCTGACCGACGCGTATGCGAGAAAGGCGCCGACCTCACCCTCCCGTTCCCCTTCGGGCGTGAACTCCATGCGCAGCGATCTGGTCGAGACAAGGGCGTCCAAAACGGAGAGCGGGACGAACTGGTCGTTGATGGCGTTCACGGTCGTCTCGATCGGCCCGGCATCCTCGAAGGCGGCGATCTTCCGCAGAGCCTCGGTAACGAACAGGAGCTGCTCCCAGCCACGATCGATCGGTCCTGCGTTGTTGACGTAGCCGAGGTCGGCCCAGGATCCACTCGTTCTGAAGCTCATCGTCAGCTTGGTGGCGCGCGTCGAGCGTCGAAGCAGGGCTAGACCGGCGATGTGGTCGAGCGGCGTGGTACGGTCCCTGTCCTCACGGCACCTGACGCTGAAGCGACCGCTCCCGGACAACACCACGTCGATGAAGCCTGCGTCGATCCGGACCTTCGTGCGCCTTCGCCCGGGCAGCGCCGCCGAGAACAGTCGGGCGGGTAGGAACGCCTGCTGTCCGTCCGGTGAGCGAAGCCGAAGCGTGCCGTTCCTGCCCTGGGGCACGATTTCAAGCGTGCAGCCTTGGACCTCGAGTTCCGGCTTCGGCGACTCGATGCCGAAACGGCTCGGGGTGTAGCTGAAGCGCTCGAGGTCGAGGCTGCCGATGAGTCCGAGCTGCAGGTCGACCAGGGCCAATGGCGATCCAGCGCTGAACTGAAGACGGGCTATGCCGTGCCCCTTCTCGAAGCCGAGCGTATCGACGAGAAGCTGCTTCGCCGCAGCGTAGCTCGTCTCGCCGATGCGTCCGATCTCGTCGAGCATCCAGGCAAGCACGTCTGGGCGCTTGGTGTCGTCGCCCAGCCGTAAGGAGATCGTGCGGTGATTGATCGCCTCGTCGCACTCGACGTGGGCACGTCTGGCCGCCTTGAGGATCCTCGCGATGTCCTCCCGCCACATGTGGACCGCGCGGTAGGTCTCCTCGCCGCTGGCGTCGATCTCCACGCAGACGATGAAGGCGGGGAGGGGTGACTGGATCAGGCCCAGTGCGTTCTTGAGACTGATCGACCAGCGACGCGCGTCGACCCGCGTCGCCTTGATCTGGACGAGCGCGGCGATCCCGCTCGACCGCTGGTCGATGGGCATGTGCAGGAGGCTGGGTGGCGGGAAGTGAAGGATGTAATCCCAGCCGAGGTCGTCCTCATCGGCCTTGTTGCAGGTCACCGAGCGCTTGCTGCAGAGCAGGCTGAAGGCCTTCTCGCCGTGGCGACCGGTCCATCGGACATCGTTCATCAGATTAGGATCGGGCAAGTCGATCGGCGCTGCAATCCGATAACCGGTTTGTCAGATGTAGCGGAGTCGTGGTCGAAGCTATCGACCACCTGTACGTGCCAGCCTCGTGATCAAGTCACCCCGGCTGACATGACGAACTAGGCTGACGAACGTTCGCCGGCGGCGTTGTCCTTCGCGCGAGAGGCCCGCCAGGCAAAGTAGTCGCGCATGCTGAATTGCGGTGCGCCGCCCCAGACACCCCGCAGAGCATCCTCGACCTGTCCGATTGCTGCGCCTTGTCGATGGCGAAGGCGGTGCGCCGCCCGCTTCTGGGATGCCGCTTCGAACAGCCGACGGCTCTCCAGGAGCGCACCCAGCGGTCGGAGCGCGTTTGCGACGGCACGATAGCCTTCGATCGACGCATCGGAACCGGCGTCGTGCTCCGCTCCGAGCACGACATCGGCTGCGTGCAGTTTGAGGACCACTCGGTCGAGCAGGGCGCTCTCCTCTTCTGAACCGCCGCAGGCCGTGCGCAGGAAGTCGCTGCCGCACAGCTCGACGTAGATCTGGATGCTGAGTAGCGTGTATTCCTTTGCGGCGCGATCGATCACGGCCTCGTCGACCAAGTGCGAGATCCGATCCAAATCCTGCACGTCCAGTTTTCCCCCTTCATCAATCAACAGCATCATGCCGGCATGTCGGCCGCACCCGAGAAGGTCGAAATTGCGTTTGAGTAGGTGAGCGATTCGCGGCTGTTGCGAGCCTCATGTCACTGACGAGCCGACCGATGTGCATACGGATCGTCTCAGTGCGGGGGCGATCTAAAGGTCTATGTGGCGAGCCAGGTATCGGTCACCCGCATCGGACATCGCAGCCTGAATGCGCTCACGGTGATGCTTCAGCCACCTTCCGGCATCGGACGTATCCAGGCCGAAGTGGTTGGCGAAGTCTTCGGCGTCGCGGGGGCTGAGGACGCTGATGGCGTATCCGAGTTCGCGCAGTCGATCGATGCTCATCAGAAGCTCTGAGATCTGCTGCGACAACTGATTTCTCCAGGATATCGAGTAACAAACACACCGATCTGAAATCGGAGAGGTCAGCTCAGGACGGCGGACGATCTGCCGTGCACCGCATGAATGGAGCTCGCTCAGTTGCGTGCCCGGTGAAATCTAGGGAGAGCGCTGACAGCGTTAGCCTTTAGCGATGCGCAGGTCGGATGCAGCTGCATCCGACCTGCGGGGGAGCCGAATCAGACCCGCGAGAAGACGTAGAGCCCGTCGCCAGTCTGCGCGTTGCCCTCGATCTTGGCGCAACCGGACGTGCCGGCGGGAAAGGCGGCGGTGGCGACGAGCATGTCCTTGCCGTCGCTGGTGGTCACGTAGTCGGTACCGAGACCCGACTGCCTCGCGGCTGCGGTGCAGACCGCCTCGCTCTCGACCGGCATGATGACCATGTCGGCGCTGCTGCCGCCGCTCGAGGAGAAGAGACGCGGCGAGGCGCTTCCGCTCGGGTTGCCGGGCATGGACTTCAGGAAGCCATCCGTCTGCAGCGCCTCGAGCGCGGCCACGGTGGGAGCGACCAGGGTGCCTTGCTGAACTCCCGCCAGATTGGCGGCGCTGGAGATCTGCGCGACCGCCTGGACCGCGGCCGACGCCTTCGAGTTGTTGGTCGATTCCTGGAAGCGCGGTCCGAGGAACAGGGCGCCCGCGAGCGCGAGGCCGATGAAGAGGATCACGCCGATGATCCCGATGAGAACGTTGCTCACTGTAGGTCCTTTGCCGTTGGCGATCGCATCGCCGTGCTGGTGAGATCGGGCCCGACGACCTCCGCACCCGAGATGGGCGAGGTGGTCGTCTCGCCACGTCGTCACATTGGCGACCCGCGAACGGCTCAGTGCAAAGATGACCTAGCTCCAAGCCGGCGATCCGCTCACCGGCAAAGAGGGAAGGCGCCGACGCGCTCGCTACCCGAGAGGGGCGAAGCCGCTCCAAACCCGAGCGCATCTCGGCGGAAAGGACGTCGGCATCGACACCGCCATGAAGCGACCGACGAGCGCGGCCCCATCGGCGTCCTCTGGATGGTCCTCCAGCGCGTAGGAGGCGATCGCGCGAGCCGTCAGTCCTTCACCCGTCACGAACGGACAGTCGTAGGGATCGAAGGCTTCTCCGCTCGCATCGACCAGGACCGGAGATCCCGAGGCCGCCGATCGTTCGTGCTCTTCGGTCAGAAGGAAGACGGTTGGATCCTTCTTCGGTCCGAGTGTGATCGTGACTGACGACATGACATTTCTCCATTCGGAGTGGCTCATTGCCAATCTCGCAAGCATCCATGCCTGCCGTCGCTGCCGGCGATGGTCGCCAGGCGTCACTGGATTCGGAGGTCATGAAGGCTCTTCGCTTCGTTCGCCGCTACAGGGATGGGATGGTATTGGACGCCGCAGCGCCGGTCCTCGGTCACGGGGGGACGGGATGAACACCGCGGATCCACGTCCACGCGACCACTGGCGGCAGGCGCTGACGCCGTGCAGCCGTCCTGCTTCGATCTACAAGGCGCCGCGGAGGCGAAGGTAGTCGTTCAGGAGGAAGAACGGGCGCAGTCCCGTGACCTTGTGCAGCGCTTCCTCCACCCGCCCAATTGCCCCGCCTTGGCGGTAGTGGAGGGGCGACGCGGACTCCGACATGTTCGCCTGTCCCCAAAGGGACCGCCTGTCCATGAAATCGACTATTGGCAGAAGGGCGTCGCTGACTCGGCGAAAGGTGCGGAGGCATTCCGACGAACCGCAATCCTCCTGATCAACCAAACTTCGTTCAGCTGACTTGAACGTGGCGATAGTCTCGTCGAGAAGTTCGACATCGGCCTGTGCGGCCGTCAGATGGTCGCGCAGAAGTGGGCTCTCACAGAGCCCGCCAAACACCCTGATGATCAACCTTGTCATCTGCATGGCAGCCTCGTCCAGCACGCTATCGTCCACCAGAGCTGCGGCTTTAGCCAGGTCGTCCAATGCCAGTTCCCTCTCGCGTTGATTGGTCATCAACCCTGGAGGAATCACTCTCCGACGATCACCCAAATGAGATCGTGTTAACCGGCCTGGATCTAGAACTCTTCGTCGACGACACATGCTGACTAGCTACGGCGAATTAAGTTCAAGCCCGCTCCTGCGCTTTGAGGAGAGTTCTCCCTCCTTCGATTAGTGCGTCCGTCCGGAGCAGCGGCGCACCAGCCGTCCGGATGAGCCGCTGTGAACCGACATGAAGCAGGCGATTGACTGCCGGACGATCATGATCGGAGCTGAGCTCAGCAGGTAGGCCACGGCCGATCGACGAGGTTCAGGAGCGCCGCCCGGATCTCCTGACCTGGAGCGGTGAGGTCGACGGTCGCGAAGCGGATGCGGTGGCCTTGGATCGTGACGCTCTCGTCTACGTGTCGGTAGAGCGAGGGATGCAGGAGCAGGCCGCGGGCGTTGTCGGCTGCCGCGTCGCCACGCCCTGCCTGGGACCGCAGATAGGCGTAGAGCTGATATAGGTGCGCGCTCTTGAAGCTGTCGCCCCCGTGCTGGCGCGCGACGAGGATGCTGGTGAACTTGGTATCGACGACGGTGCGCCCGCCCGCACCATCGACGATCACGTCGGCCTCCATGCCGGGCAGCAGCGACTTCATGCCCGTCGTGGGTTCCGAGGCCGACCAGCCGAGGCCGGGATGCACCCGCACCCGAGCTCCGCCCAACTCGTGACGATAGAGGTTCGCCACCGCCTTCTCCCAGATCTGACGAAGCAGGCGCTCGTCACGGTCCAGCCGGGTCGCTCTGGCGCCACCCTCCGCCTCGGCGGGCAGCACGAGGTCGAGCGCCATGGTGGCGACCGCGACCATGAGCCGGTCCTCGGCGTCGTTGCGGGCTATCGGGTCGGCAGAGACCTGCGCCCGGGTCGGGCGCCGCGCGGCGACGCCGGCCTCGGCGAGCGAGCGGGCGAGCGTGCCGCAGCGTCTGGTCAGGTCCGGATCGCGCGCGCTCGTCGCCATCCGCTCGAGCGCGGCGCGGACCAGCCGGTTGCGGATCGTGTCATGGGTCAGGTCCTCGAAACGGCACGCGATCAGGCCTCGCCGGAGCAGGCTTCCGCTCTCCGTCCTCAGCCAATCGATGCGGCCACGCACCCGCGACAGCGTCTCCCGCCGGGCCGCGTAGCCGCGCGAGAGACCTCGACGCAGCCGGCGCTCGACCGCCGTGGCGAGGAGCCGAGCAAGGACGTCGGGCAGTTCCGCCTCCTCGTCGAGGTCGGCGTCGACCTGCTCCAGCAGTCCGGCGAGATCGGCGGCGTAGACGAGGAGCATCCAGAGGTTGCGCACGGGGATGCCGACCTGACTTCGCCAGGTCGTGCTGCCCGAGTGGACGAGGCCCATGCTCATCAGGTCAGTTCGTCAAACTCAGCGCCGCAGCCTGTTCCCGCGCCTTCTTGGGATCGTCGAACCAGTATTCGTCAAGCAGCGGCGCGATCTCGGTCTCCACCGTTTCGTTGAACCAGTCCCGCCAGCCCTCGTCGGAGGTGGGTCCACCGCCGCCGGGTGTGACGAAGCTGTGTCCGACCTGGAACTGCGGACCGAGCGTGCGGTCGGCGGCGATGACGGCGTTGAGCGACATCATCCGCGCCGCGATCTCTCCGACCAGCCCTTCGGGCATGCCGTGGGTGAGGCACCAGGCCTTCCAGGCGTCGCCCAACTCGGCGGTCAGTGCCAGGAAGGCGAAGCGGCGGCGGAGAGCCAGATCGACCAGCGCCAGCGAGCGATCCGCCACGTTCATGGTGCCGACGATGTGGAGGTTGTCCGGAACGTGCACCCGCTCGTCCAGAGAGCGGGGGTAGGCGAGGCGCAGCGCCTCTTCCGGTCCGCGCTTCGTAGCCTCGATGAGGGTCAGGAGCTCGCCGAGGATCTGAGCGGGGTTGCCGCGATTGACCTCCTCTATGACGAGGACGAACGGGCGCGCCGGTTCCGCGAGCGCGGCCTGTACCGCCTCGAGGAACGCGCCGTCGGCAAGCCTCAGTCCACCGCGCCCGTCTGGCCGCCAGCCGCGCACGAAGTCCTCGTAGGATAGGGACGGCTGGAACTGGAGCGCGACCAGCCGCTCCGGATCCTTGGACCCTATGAGCGCGTAGCCGAGCCGCTTCGCCAGCCACGTCTTTCCGGTCCCGGGCGGGCCTTGGAGGATCAGGTTCTTCTTGCGCCTGAGCAGATCGATCGCGGCGTCGATCCGTGCGCGCGGCAAGAAGCAGCCCTCGTCGACGATCGCCTGGGCGTCGTAGACGGACGGCGAGACGGAGGCGGGGACCGCGACCTTTGCGGGAGTCGAACTGTCGTCATCGCCGGCCACCTCGACGTCCGGCTCCGGCATTATCCGCCACGTCGCCTCGAAGTCGGCAGGAAGAGCGGCAGCGTAGTCCTCGCCGTCCTCGGTCAGGACGAGCCGCCCACCTCCGGGCGTCGCGTCGAGCGCGACCAGTCCGGCCAATCTGGCCCAGGAGACGATGAACGAGCCGGGCTGGCTCGACGTCCAGGTGGGCACCAGCTCCTGAAGCCGCTTAGCCGCATCCGCGTGGCGGAGGGTGCCGGGTTCGCGCCTGAGCATCAGCAGCAGGTGGCCCATGCCGAACACGCGGCCCACCAGCGGCGCGCGGAGCACCTGGACCGGGTCGCTGGCGATGAGGAGTTCCTGTCCGCGTTCGGTCGGGCGATAGCTGCCGTCCTGCAGCCGCAGCAGGCCGAGGCCGCCCATAGCCTGCGAGATCATGTTGCCGGCCGAACTCGCGTTCAGCTGCGGCGCCTCGTTCAGGATCGTGGCGACCAGGTCCTCGCGGCTGAGGCCCTGCTCCGCCTCGCGGACCATGGCGACGAGCAGACCCACGTTGTCCTTGACCGCCGGGAGGCCACGTCGTTGCGCGCTGGCGGGCAGGATGGAGAGCGGCGGGAGCGCGTTGGCCTCACGCTGCGGCGTCGGGAGTGCGACAGCGCCTTCGTCGGCCCGATCGACACGGGTTTGCCAGAGGAACCAGCAGAAAATCGACTGGTCGACCTCGTCCGCGAGCGTGTCGGCCGGTCCGATAGCTTCACGTACCCGCTCGCGCAGAGCGGGGTGCTGGGCGATGTGACCACCTTGCAGGCGAGGAGCCGAGAGGAGCCGCTGCACGCCCAGCACGCGGCCTGCGTCCATCAGGCATGTCATGTCGTGTGGAAAAGTGGCGGCGAGCAGCCGGACGAGGCGCGCGAGTGGCCGGCGGGCGTTGTAGCGGGGGTGGACGTAGGTCAGGACCTCGTCGAACAGCTGCTGGAGGCGAGTCCCGCGCGCTTCGAGCGGGAGGCCGTCGAGCGACCCACGTGCTTGCAGCAGGAGTTCGGCCAATTGCTGGTCGGAGTAGGCCTGCACGAGAGTGACGGACTGCCCTGGCCCGATGCCCGAGATGTCGGCCGCATCCCAGAGCCCCTCCTGGAAAGTCGGCTTCAGCCATTCGGCAGCATCGGCGTCCTGCACCAGGCGCACGCGATCGACGTATCTCGAACGCCATTCCCGCGCCCAATCCTCCTCGCGATAGCGAGCGAATTCATCGTCGTAGAGGCCGCGCAGGTCGGCCGGGCTGAGCTGATACATCTGACCCCCGTTCTGAGGCGGACCTAGCGCAGGCGGAGGTCTGCTCCAACTTCGCCGAACGGCGACCGGCTGGATAAGTAGGCGGAAGCCTAGCGGACGATCGCGTTTGGCGGCGCAGCATAGGACTCTGCCGCACGCTGCTTCCGAAGCCATATGCGGGTACGTGGCCGGCTTTGCTGCTTGTGCCCCGACGACGAGCTGTGCAGGACGCCCTGGTCGACCGAAGAGGCTGCGAACAGAGGCAGGTAGCTTGACCCGTGATCAATTAGTCGAGGTTCTGAAGGCCGGTGCTGGTCTGCACCAGTCGGAGTGTATGGAGTTCAACGATTTCGATCTCGACGCCACGTCGACCGAGTATCTCCTGACCGCCTGCCTGCTGCGAGCCGCGCTGCAAACGCACGGGACAGCGAGGGCGGAAGCACTCTGCAAGAAGGTCGTGAATGTTCTGACCTCGTCGGCGTCGGTCGCCGTCCGGAAGGGGTTCGGCAAACAGCGACTGGATGTGCTCATCGGTGAGTATCTTGAGCCACTTGCGCTTGTTGAGGTCAAGATCGGGGTCCGCAGCGCTCGGAAGCTGACGTCAGATGCTGACAAGATCCTCACCACCATCGGCACCCTGGATAAGGTCCGCACCCCTGTTCTGGGTGCGGTCGTCTACGAGGTACACGTTCCCGGAAGCGGGAAGATCGCGACCACAGCTCAGTTCGTTGCGAAGATGACGAAGTTGGTAAGCAGGATCAAGTCGGGGCTGGATGCGCATCTGGCGACCCGCTGGTCGACTGTATCGGCTACGCATGTCGTACTCGTGGAGGACACCAGAGCGGCTCAGGTGGAGGCAGGGTGCATCGAGGCGGATGGATCCTCCATCGGCATCTTCGCTGCGATTCTCGAGCAGAGCCGCGAAGGTGAGACGAGCTCGGAAGGAGATCAAGCAGTCGAGTAGGGGATGGCGCTAGAGCGAACGGCTGCGAACCGGTTCAACCATCATCAGGCTAGAAGCGTGCACTCATGACCACCGACCCCCGCCCCAGCGCGAAGCTCCGCGCGGCACTCGATGGTTGGCGCGAAAGGCTGCCGGAGCCCTGGGCTGAGTACTTCGCCGACGTTGATCTCGCGTTTGACGAGTTCGACCTTCGCAGCCCCGCGACAAGGCCGCAGGATTTCTGGCCAATGGAGACTCGAAGCGCGGCGGCGCTCACGCGCTCGCCCTTCAAACCGCTTCATGACCTGTCACCGGCCGAAGTTCGCGTGGTCATCATCGGGCGGGATCCGTATCCGAAGAGAGTGCAGGCGACCGGTCGTTCCTTCGAGCAGGGTGACCTGGTTGCTTGGACGGTGGCCTTCAGGACGCCTCATCTGCTCTCGACTAGTCTGCGGCGCATCGCCCTTGCCGCGGCCGCATTCGGTGAAGGGGAGGACGGGGCCGACCGCGTCGGGGTCGTGGACAGACCTGCTTTGCTGCAGGCGTTGCGCGATGGTCGCTCGGGTCTTCCGCCGCCGGATCGTTGCTTCGGCGAGTGGGCTCGGCAGGGCGTGCTCTGGTTCAACCGTGCAGCGACGTTCTCCTCCAAGAGCGAGCAGTTGGCGCACCGCGAGCTCTGGAGGCCGTTCACGAGCCGGGTGCTGCGGGTGCTGGCGCGCGAGTCCCGCGATCGGCGGATGGTGGTCGTTCTCTGGGGAGGCGACGCGCAGCAGCTGGAGAAAGGATCCTGGCGCGAGTTCGCCGGCGAGGGCCTGCGGGTCATCACCGCCCCTCATCCTTCTGCTCCCGGCGTCGCCTTCCTTGCTTCCGGCAATTCATTGGCCCGGATCAACGATGAACTCGACGTTGTGCATCGAATTGTTTGGAACGCGTCCGCCCCGCGAACCTCCGAAGCAGGTGGAACATGAGACCGAGACCAGTATCGATGGTCCTCAGCGGAAGGGTTCGAGCAGCTCTCCGAAGTTTCGCCTGATGGCTAGGCAGTCGGAACACAGGCGCAGGGACGGCACGCCCGGCATCGCCGTGGCGGCGTTCATGAGCAGATAGTTCGACCCTGGATCACCGCAGGACGAACAGACGGCTGCCGATCCCTCCCGAGCGATATTGAGGCGTGCGAGCGCGCCGAGCCGCGGTTCCGCCCGGTCCACCATGTCGAACCAGAGCTCCGAATGCGGCTCCACGCGTTCCATGTGCGTCGCGATGTCGCTTGGATAGTGCCGCTCCAGCCAGGCAAACGCGGTGTCGCGCAACGCTTGGTCGTTGGCGACCAGGCGTTCGTAGAGCGCGATCAGCAGGGACGTGGTCCGGCGTGGAGCAAGCCGGTATGATCCGCGGTGATGCGCAAGCATCGCGGCGTAGCGTGCTCCGCCGGAATGGTGCTCCCGGATGATCGACTGGCAGTAGGAGCGAATCTCCTGCTCGTTGCCGTGGTCGGCGACGGCCTCGAGCGCCTCTATGTCGTAATGCCACGGGTTGACCTCGAGATCGTGCCGCCAGAGCTCGAGATAGCCGGATGAAATGAACGCGTCCGCAAGGGCTTCATCGTGTTCCGGATGCTCGCGAACGACGCGATCGACGTCGCCGAAGTGCTCCACCGTGGGATCGAGGCGGCGCACCTCTGCGAGGATCGCGTTCTGCACCGACTTCATTCGCGCGATCGGATCGGGTCTGGCGCGCCAGGCAGCGACTTCCGCCTCGTCGACCTGCTCCGTCACGTCGGCCAAGTCGATCAGCAGGTTGCAGCCGCGCAGGTCTTCAGGCGTGCAGTAGTCCCTGTCCGCGACGAGCGGCACTCCTGCTTGAGCATATGCCTGAGCGACGAGGCGGGAGCAGAACTGCCGCCGATGTCGGGGACGCCTGACGCCGACGGCCGAGCGCGCGGCCTCGAGAATGGAGTAGCGCACGCCGATCTGCGATCGTGCGTAATCGACGACCTGCCTCAGCTGCGCCGGGGTCAGCGCGTCGCGGAGCCGGAAGGCGAACACGGACTCGCCGGGCTCGAAGAACACGCGTTGCAGATTGCTCGCTTGGACGCCGTCGCTGGTGGAATCGATAACGGAACCGTGCTGCACGCAGAGCATGGCGTGCGACACGCTTCCACCGGTGCCGAGTCGGACGACCTTGCCGGTCGAAGTCCTGCTTGCGGTCAGAACGATGTCGCCAGGCAGCAGCCGGTCGATGTCGATGCGTCTGACCGGGAGACGAGGTTCGATGAGGGCCATCGCTGGAATATGGTTGCTTTCAGGCCAGACGTAAGCGCCCAATGCGAGGCGCCGGACTGCGCGAGCGAGGATCTCGCATCTTCCGTTCCGCAGCCTCAAACCGATTGGTCGTTGTCTGTTCTGTCCTGTCGTGGCTAGGCTTGCGCGGGCGGGGGAGAAGGAACGGGTGGAGCCACAGCTCGGCTGGACATGGTTGTCGCAGAAGGAGCGACGCACGGCAGAACAGGCGCTGGCGGATCTCGGTCCCGATGGTACGCGTGACGAGCTCGGGTTCGGCGCGGTCCACTTCGCCTATGCCGATCGCTTCTTCCCGGGCACTTCCGTCCAGCATACCCGTCTTCGCTACGTGTGGTTCGTCTGCTGGAGCTACTTCGAACTCCAGCGGCGTGAGGGCGGCAGGCCTTTCGCGCAGGGCGAGTTGGATCGCATCGAGGACCGTACGGGTCATCGGCTTCTTAAGCATTACGGCCACGAGGACGGCCATGGCGTGATCGGCGGCCGCGTGCTTCGGGTCGGCCGCAGTCCGGTCGTCAAGCCGAGTGCGGTCTACTGGAACGCAATGCGCAGCTGGGGCGTGGTCGAGCCGCTCGCCCTCGGGCGCGAGGCACCAGGGCGTAGCGAAGTCCATGCGCGCTGGGAGGAGCTCACTCGTCGGGAGGCGAGACCGGAAGTGGATGCCGAGAAGAGCAGGCCGCTGTTCGCCGACGCGCCTCCGGAACCGGCGGGCTGGCGGTCGGCGTCGCAGCACCTCGACTTCGATCTCGATGTCCGGACGGACGAGGCAGGCCGGATCCGACGGGCCTGGCTGCGGAACAAGGACGTCCACGGACGGACGTCGCTCCTCTCGCGTCTGGCCGAACGCGACGCTGGTGCGCCCAGCTCCATGTATGCTCCTGCCGTCATGAAGCTGCTCGCTCGCGAGGAGGTCGCGGCCATGCGACGGGCCCGGGATGCGGCGTCGTTGGCGGCGGTGGCGCGCGCGGTCCACACCTGCCTGGTCCAGCTTATGAAGGACGCGGACTGCGACCAGGCCGTCCAGGCTCGAGGCTGGGTTGACGCCGCCGTCGACGAGCATGGAGCTCGCGCGTTGGACCTCGACGTGGCAGGCCTGCTGCTCGACGCGAAGGACACGGCCAAGCTCCGCCCGCTCATCGACGCGACCCGGCGCTGGCTCGAGGACGGTGCCGGCGACGTCTCCGCTCTCGAGCGGGTCTACCGCGACAGGGAGGAGGCTCAGAAGCCCGGCCGAGCCCTGCTGTCGCGCAGCGGCGGCTCAAGGCGCGACGGATGGTGGCCGAGGGAGTCCGGGCCGCTGACCTACCGCTGGGACCGGGTCGCCGGCTTCCTCGACCAGCTGGCAGGCCGGTGAGCGGATCGGGATTCGCGCGAGGCGCATCGTTCTCGGTCTTCGAGGCGCTGAGGCCGGAGACCGGCGAGAAGCTGGATCGCGCTGCGTTCGCCACCTACTCGCTGGACCTGATGGCCGTTGCGGCGCTGGTGCTGTCGCTCGGTCGCGCTGGCGAGCAGGAACTGGAAGCCGGTCCGCTGTCGCTGGTGGACGCACTGGCGGAGGTCGCTCCACGGATCGACATCGTCCACCAGGCGGATCGCCTGAAGCCCGCCACGCGCAGCTACGGCATCCTCCACACGCTCGATCGTCGCATTCATGCGATCCGGCCGCCGCGGGGAAGCTCGTTCCACCCCAAGATCGCCATCGCGCGCTACGTGAATGCGAAGGGCAGGGCGACCTGGAGGCTGTGGCTCGGCAGCCGCAATCTGACAGGTGGCCAGGATCGTGAGGCGGGGTTGCTGCTCGTGGGTCGACCGGGAGGTGGCGTCGGCAAGCGCCTGCCCGACGTCGCGGCCATGGCTCGCGATCTGCTCGAGCCGGTCGGCTGGATCGGCGACAGATCGGAGGAGCTCGTGGCCGTTCGCTGGAGGGCGCCCGTCGGGGTGACGCCCGTGGGACTGCAATGGCGCCGAGCTGGCGAGCGCAAGCGGTTCGCGACGAAGTTCAAGGGTGCCTCCGAGCTGGTGGCGATCAGCCCGTTCGTCGACGACGCGGGTCTGAAGGCGCTTGGCGCCGGCGACGTGCGACTGCTCACGACCGTGGAGGCGGCGGAGGGCCTGAGCGTTCGCGAAGGGTTGGCGGTCGCCACCTGCCGACCTCCGGTCTACGAGGTCGAGATGCCGGCCGAACCGCCGGCGGCGGCCCCGGCCATCGACGACGTGTCCGTGCCCGAGCCGACGGGTCTGCACGCGAAGCTGCTGCTGAGGCGCAGCGGCGAGGTCGGTCGACTCTGGATCGGCAGCTCGAACCTGACCGGGCGCGGGATGGACGGACCGAACGCCGAGGTGTTGGCCGAGCTGCAGGTGTCGGCCGGAACGGTGCAGGCGCTCACCGACTTCACCATGGACGGCGCGCCGTTCGAGGTGGGGGAGGCTGCCGCCGATCCCGACCTGGCGAGCCGACGCCTGGCGGAGCGCGCACTCGATCACGCGATCGCCGACGTGGTCGCGGCCGACCTGGAGCTTCGCCGAGGCGCCGAGGGACTGGAGCTCGCGAGCAGGACCGGCTTCGATCTCTTCCTGGCGGAGCATCGGCTCGAGTCGTGGCTGATGACGAGGCCTGCGGCGCCCGTGGCCTGGAAGGTCGGCGCGACGAGCGTGACGCTGGTCCGAGGCGGCGTGCCGCTGAGGGACGAGACGGTGCTGGTCTGCTTCCGGGCCGAGCGCCTGGCCGGGGACTGTCCTCCGCGAAGCTGGGCGCAGTCCGTGCGCTTTCCGGGTCATGACCCCGATGCGCGCGACCGGGCCGCCACCGCGGCCTATATCGGCGTCGCAGGCGCGAGCGCCTGGGTGCGCGCGCAGCTTGAGGGCATCATCGGGCCCGAGGCGACCACCTGGACCGGCTCGCGGCGCTGGGCGGGCTCGGAGTTCGCCGGGGGCTCCGATGAACTCCCGCTCGCCCTGGAGGAGGTGCTCTCCGCCTGGGCGAGGAACCCGGACGAATTCGAGACCCGTGCGCGCGGACTCGAGGTCACGCTCGCTGCTCTGGGTGAGGAACTGGCCGCGGCACCGGTGGACGAACGGGATGAGGTCGCGATCAGGCGATGGTCGGACGTGCGCGATTTCTGGTCGTCCATCCGCCTCGCCATCGGAGATGTCGCGTGACGCTGGAGCGCTTTCAGGAGAGAACCGTCGAAGCGGCGGTCGGGGCGCTGACGAAGACGGGCGGCAGCCGACGGTTCCTGGTCGCCGACGAGGTCGGTCTCGGCAAGACCGTCTGCGCCAAGGCGATCGCGGCGGAGCTCCGGCGGCGACGTGGCGGCACGCTGAACGTCGTCTACATGTGTCCGAACCTCGACATCGCGTCGCAGAACCTGACGAAGCTCGCCTCGCTGCAGGAGGACTGGGCGGCGCCCGAGGACCGCCTGTCGCTGGTCCTGCGCGACAGACCGTCGACCGCCAGGTCCGAGTTCCGGATATACTCCTATACGCCGGAGACGAGTCTGCCGGGCTGGAGGCCGGGGCAGCGGACGGGCCGCGCCGCGGAGCGGGCGCTCGTCGCCGCGCTGCTGGCGAGGGCGGCGCCCCGGACCTGGCGACGTCTCCGCTTCCTGGACCGTCACGAGGAGACCGGCGAGCCGCGCTCGTTCCCCAAGGACCTCGACGAGGATCCGGCCCACCTGCGCCGGCCGTTCGATTCGGCACTCCGGGAGCTGACGGGTCTCGCGGGTAGGCCGCTGGACGCCGGGCTGCTGGAGATGCTCTCCGGCTGGCGGGAGCCGGTGCCCGAGATGATCCTGCGCTGCCGCGCGGCGCTGGCGCTTGCCGCCCTTCGCCACGACGCGAGCCGTCCCGACCTGCTCATCCTCGACGAGTTCCACCGCTACGCCGATCTGATCATGCCCGCCGACGAGGTCCCGGCCGATCCGCACTGGGCGGATCGGCATCGCGTCCTGCGCACGCTGGTCGAGGCGCTGATAGGGGACGGGAAGTCAGGACCCGCTCTGTTGCTCCTGTCGGCGACGCCCTACCGATTGCAGCGTCTCGACAAGAGCGAGGTGGCCGGTGCCCGATACGGTCAGTTCGTCAAGCTGGTCAGCTTCCTTCACGGCCCGAACGGGCGGGACGAGGCGGACAGGGCGGAGGCGGCGATACTCGCCCATCGCCGCGCGTTGGCGCGTCGCGACGATCGTGCCTCGGCGCTCGAGGACGTCGCAGGCGCGAAGCGCGCGCTCGAGGCCGCGCTGCGGCCCGTGATCGCGCGGACCGAGCGCGCCACGGCGATCAGCGACGAGCTGTTCGAACGGTGCGACGTCGACGCTCCGGTGGAAGCCGGCGATCTGGTCACCTTCCGCCATCTGGCCCGCGCGGTCTCGACGACCAAGGGGGCGCTGCGCTCCTGGGTGCAGCCGCTCTGGTCATCCGTGCCGTATCCCGCGGAGACGCTGTTTGACTACAACGTCTGCCGGGCGCTCCGCAGTGACCTCCCTCCGGTGACGATGGCGTCAGGCGGAGAGCGTCCCGCCCATCCGCAACTGCGGGCGCTGGTCGATCCGGACGGGGCGAGAGCTCCGACGATCAGCACGCCAGCCCTCGCGCTGCCATGGCTAGCACCGACGCGGCCATGGTGGAGGCTGGGTGGACGCTGGGCGGAACTGCGGGCGGACGATCGGCTGCGCGGCAAGGCGCTGCTCTTCAGCCGTTACCGGGGCACGCCTGCGGCGGTTGCGACCTGGCTCAGCGGGGAGGTCGAGCGAACGGCCGCTCCGCGTCGCGGCAAGGGTGCGCGCAGGGGGAAGCGCGTCGCCAGGGTCCACTCGTTCCTCCGTCCGGACCCGAAATCCCCCTGGCCCTTGATCGCCCTTTTCATGCCCTTCCCGCAACTCTCCGGCGGTTTCGAGCCCACCATGGGGGCCGGTCTGTCGCTCGAGGAGGTGAGGCGGAAGGCACGCGCGGACCTGCGGGCGTGGCTGGCGGGGAAGGAGGTCGCGATCGCCTCGACGGAGGGCGTGCCGCGCAAGCCCTGGCGCGTGGCCTTCCACCTGGAGGAGCTGCTGGGCGGCGCGGAGGGGCTCACTGCGTCGTTGCGGCAGGTAGGAGCGCTGGTGAAGCCGCGCGGCTGGCGATCCGTCAACAAGCGGCCGAGCGTCACCGGCGCAGAGGTGGACGGGCTGGCGGATTGGATGCTGGGCGCGCCCGGGATGATCGTGGCGCGCACGTTGCGACGTCATCACCCGGCCGCTCCGGTGGACGCGGAGCGTTCGGTGGAGGCGTTCCGCTTCTGCTGGCGGCTGCTGCGCCCCTATCTGGGACAGAGGCAGTTCGCGCCCGTGGTGCTTGGAGGCAGGCGTAAGCGCGGGCGGGGAGGCTACCCGGAGGCGTTGCGGCAGGCTCTGCTCGACGGCGGCCTAGAGGCGACCCTCGACGAGCACGTCGCGGTGACGCGGCTCGTTGGAGAGAGCGATGCCCTTGCGGCGTTGAGGCAGGCCGTCGTCGGCCGCCCGGGGAGGGTGCGGCGTCGGACGACGCGCGGTGTCAAGTCCGCCCGCGTCCACGCGGCGACTCCCTACTTGGGCGCCGAGCGCAAGGCCGACCGCGGCGGGTCGAGCGAGAAGTTGAGGTCGGACACGCTGCGCAAGGGCTTCAACTCCCCCTTTTGGCCTCACGTGCTGGCCACGACCTCGATCGGACAGGAGGGACTGGACTTCCACGTCTGGTGCGATCGCGTCATTCACTGGGACCTGCCGCGCGACCCGGTCGACTTCGAGCAGCGCGAGGGCAGGGTTGCCCGATACGGCAGCCTGGGCGTGCGGCGGGCTCTGGCCGAGAAGCACGCGGATGTCGTCGTGCCGGCGTGGGGAAGCCCGTTCCAGGCGATCTTCGACGCGGCCCGGGCCGCGCCCCGCGAGGGGTTCGGCTTGGAACGATGGTGGTCGCCTGCGGGACACAGGCCGGTGAGCGTCACGTTCTCGATGCCGTTCAGTCTGGGCGGACTGCGCCTCCAGCGCCTGCGTGAGGAGCTGGTGGAGTATCGGCTCGCCCTGGGTCAGCCCGATCCTCGGCTGTTCGAAGGCATGATCCAGCATTTCGATCTGGGTAGAGAGGAAGCCAGGAGGCTCGCGTTGAACCTGTCCCCAACACACGGGGATGATGACGCGACTGGCGTCTAGCGCGGGCGTCTACCCGATCGCCGTGAAGGAGGCGCAGCTCAAGGACCGTCGCGCTCAGTATGTCTCGTAGCTCGGATTGTAGTCCTGGCTGGCGAACTCGCCGAGTACCGACCTCGCGGCCCGCAGCGCACGTGCTGCCACGGGCGTGGCGGTCGACGGTAGATCGCCTCCGTTGCGGCTCAGCCTCTCGATGATCCTCAGCAGGGTCGCCAACGCCTGCCTCACGAGTCCGAGTGCGTGAGGATCGGCCCAGAAGTCGCCGAACGCCCGTTTCCGCTTCTCGCCTTCCCACTTGGGATTCCGCATGTAGGCGAGGGTCTCTCCGATCCGCACCGGGACGCCGTGGGCTATGTTGTGGCGTATGGTGAAGCCCGACCGGGCCGCCTCGCACCAGTCCAGGAGGAACCGGCGCTCGGGATCGACGACGCGGTCCGACGCCCACCGTTCGAGCATCGCGATCAGGTCGCTACTCATGCGCGCGTCCGTGTCCGGCTTGATGCCCTCGGGATCGATCCCGCGCATGCGCCACAGGGCGCGCTCGAGATGATGTTCGATGCCGCCGGCGAATGAGATGATCGCCGCGATTCCGAGTGCGACCTCGGGCGTGAGGCCCATGCGGGACAGCAGCGTATCCGCTCGTCCGAAGGCGCTGAGGTGGTCCTGGCTCACGCGCTGCGCCTAGAAGACCGGACGCCATTCGGGCAGCTGCTGATCCTGGCGAAGCCTGAGCCGTCTCCATTCCAGACCGGCGAACACGTCGGAGGCGTCAGGCGAAGTGCCCGTCGACAGCGCGACCGTCGCCTCCCGTCCGAACGTGGCACCGAGTGACGGGTCGTCCAGCCAGGCGCGCTCCCACCATTCCACGATGCGATCCCGGCACTCCATCAGGAGGTCGCCGGAGGGCAGCAGGTCGCGCTTCTGGTGCTGGTTCACTCGTCGGTCTGCGGGCAGTAGATTCCAGAGGTCGTCGCAGGGCCATGCGGACCAGGGCAGGCAGTGGTCGACGTCTAGGTTGCCGAGCGTCAGCCTATGGCCGCTCCATACGCATTCGACCGGTCGCCCGGAGGCGATCAGCCTCTCCGCCGCAGCCCGACCGGCGACCGTGCTGCGTTGCGGCTCGCGCCATTCGAGCGCCGCTTCCGCCTGGCCGGGCGGAATATCCAGGCCCATCTTCGCCGCGTAGCGCCGCATCAGCCTGGCCCATTCCGCGACCAGGACCGGATCGATCCAGGCGCCGAAGCGGGTCATGGCGCGCCAGACGTTGCCGGGTATCCGGAGGGTGCCCCAGCCGCGCAGCGTTTCGGCATCCAGTATCAGTCGGTCGCCGCGCCGGGGCGATCGCATCCGCTGAACGTCGAACACCCTGCGATCGGAGTTGGGGAACCGCGTGAAGTTGGCGGGCATCGAGGCGATCGTGGCGGCGGCCTCGCCGATGGCCCTGTGCACCGCGGCGGCGCGGTCCTCCACGAAGACGGTGCCGGGTCGGAGATCCTGTGGACCGACGCCCAGGTCGGGTAGTGCCCGGAAGCCTGCCTTGGCGAAGCCCAGACCGTCTGGGCCGCTGTTCCCGGGCGCCTGAGGTAGCCCGATCGAGACGAGCGGCTGCAGCATCCTGATCCAGTTGACCGCCACTAGGCCGAGCGGGATCTGCACGGCGTCGACCTCGCCGGCGTCGGCGGTCGGGATCGCGGTCGCTGGCGCATATTCCGCGACGCGGGCGACGGCGCGGAGCAGCGCTAGCTTGTAGGTTGAGGACTTGTCGTCGGAGAGGATGATGCCGCGGAGCAGGGGGAGGGCGCCTGCGCCATCGTCCGGAATCCGCAGCACGACGGTCGTCCAGCCGACGCCCGACCGCCCCATGGCGTCGTCGCTGCGCTCGATCCGCAGGATCTCCAGGCCGTGGCTCCGCGCCAGCCCCTCGATCTCGCCTGCCGAAGTCGGGTGCATCCGACGCCCGGGCGGGGGTGGGCCCTCGCGCAGCGTGATCACGAGCAGGCCGGCCGGTTGCATCAGAGTGGCGAGCTTACGGAACGCACGTGCCCGATCTCCCGGGGACACATGCTGCCACACTCCTGCGGCCAGGATCGTGTCGAACGCGAGGGCGAGTCGGTGGACGGCATCGAGGGCGGGAAGTCTGTCGGCGATCCAACGGATGTGGGGAGATGGATGGCGGCGCGCTCCTTCCGCCCTCATTGCGGCTGCCGGCTCCGCCGCGACCACTTCGTGGCCGAGGTCGGCGAGCCAAGCGGCATCACGTCCCGAACCCGCGCCGACGTCGAGTGCCAAGCCGGCACCGCCCGTTCGTCGCAGCAGGTCGGCGATACCGCCGTAGATCTCGAACGGGTTGACGGCGTCGTAGGCTTCGGCCAGTGCGGCCGCATCGCGGTCGTAGGCCGCGACGCTCCCGTCCTCGTCCTCCAAGAAGTCAGCCACCGGCGAACCGCTCCCTGTGTCGCGCGATGTATTCCGGCCGTGGATGGAGCCGGGGATCGCGGGGCAGGCGGATGGTCTGGCCGGATGGCGGGAACAGCTGACGGAGCTCCGAGGGAACCTTGTTGTGCGAGACGAGAAGTCCGAGACGATCGTCGAGACTTATCAGATGACGGTCGAACAGCCAGTGGGCCGTCGCCGAGAGGGCGATGCCGTTCTGGACCTCGTCGGGGCCGCCCTCGGCGACCGACCAGATGTGCGCCGCCTGCGCCTCGGCCTTCCCGCCGCCGTTGACGATGCGCAGCCCAGTCACGGCACAAGTGTTGTCGTAGGCGTCGAGTACGAGGCCTCGGAACGCGGCGTCGCGGATCCTGCGATTGACGAGCACCTGCTCGCCGCGCCTCTCTGACCACGCTCCACGAGTCAGATGCTGGGTGACGTCATCGAGCAGCCTTGGCTCCAGCCCGAGCCGGATCGCGTTCTCGGGATCGAACGTCCTGCGCAAACCGGTGCCGATGATCTCGACGAAGTCGGATGGGTCGATCTCGCGGACCGAACGTCCTCTCAGCGCGCGGCCCGCGACGGAGACGCTGGGTAGTTCCCGCAGGAAACGCTCGGCGAAACGACCGTCACGGTCTCGGTAGGGGACGGCATGATCGACTTCGAGGAAATCGGACACGCGGCATAGAACAGCGACGCGTCGGATGCGTCCGGATCGATGCGCTCCACCCGCGCCACCGCGACGTAGGCCTTGCGGCCCCCGTCGGATCCGGTTTCGCGATAGAGCACCCAATCGCCGACGAAGCGCTCGGCGATGCGGAGGTAGATGCGCGGGAAGTGATAGCGTTCGGTGATGACGTCGTCGTAGCGAGACGTGCCGCTGATCTCGAACACGCCCTTCATCCTTACCGTCACCTTCCTTGCGGCCGAGCGAGAGTTGTGCGGTCAGCAAGGCTCTTTCGCAAGAACGGCATGAGGACGCATGCCGGGCGACAATCGCCGATGCTGCAACGGCACGGCTGAGGTCGTCAGATCGGTGGGACAAGCTCCGGTCGACGAGGAACATGATGGAGTTCCGCAGAGGCTGTCGAGGATCAGGGGCTTAAGCGACCTGAGCAGGGGTGAGTCAGATGATCTCGTCGGCGGATCTCAGCTTTCCACCTGCCGAGCGCGCCCGATGATGCCTTCGACCTCCTCACGCGCGCTCCCGCTCAGCCTGACTACGGCGATAGGTCTCGAGACGAGCCACGCGAGTGTCGCCTCCACGTCTAGGGACCGCGATGTGGCCTGCCGCGCCAACTGGATCGCGGTTGGGCGGGAGAGGCCCAGTGACATCAGGCTGATGCTCGTGCGGTCGGCCGCGCCCATTTCGAGAAAGAGCGCCATGTCGGGCACATCCCTCGCAAGATCCGGCTGCCCTCTGTCGATCAGCAGTTGGGTCAGCACCGCCTGGTAGCAGCCGAGCAGGCGCACGCACTGGAAGCGCACCTGCTTCTCGATGAGTTCCAGGGTCTCCCTGACGACGAACCTGGGCTCCTTCTGCGAGTTGCGGTCGAGTTGGTCCTGCACGATCCGCGGCAGCGGCATGCCCTTCATCCACTTGAGAGCGAGAACCGCGATGAAGCGGTGGAAGCGACTTTCCGGTCTCAAACCGAGCACGAGGCGGTGGCACACATGCAGAGCGCTCGCGTAGCTCTCGTAGGCTTCGTCGGCGGTGGGATGTGGCGGGATGAGGGACGCCGGCCCACTCCGCTCGAGACGCTTGGCCAGAAGGTCATATAGCCTCTGCTGCTTGTGGGGCGAGATGTCGGGACTGCGCTTCAACATTCCACTCGGCAGACGTATAGAGTCGGACGCGTCGCTTAGCGCTCGGCCGAGAGCCGTAACGGAAGCGTCACTCAGGCCATGAGTGACCTTCGCGCGCGTTAGCGTCGCATCCAGCGTGCCGTCCCTGAGTTCGCCCAGAAGCTGGACGAAGACCGCTTCCGCATCCGGCCTGTCGGGAGTCGACGAGGTGGGTCGCGCCACGACGTTCAGGAGGCTGCCGGGCCGGCTGATGCCGCCCTCCACGGCGGGGACGACATCCGCCTCGTCCGCCTGGCTCAGCGGCTTGCTCGACCAGCGATCGTAGTCGACGAGGAAGATGTTGCCTTGGAACTCCCGCATCAAGCGACCCGCGCGGCCGGCGAGATTCCAGAAGTCGACGCCCTGCATGGGCTTGGAGGAGCCCTTCTCCGGTCTGAAGAGAAAGATGTTCTTCGCGGGGAGATTGACGCCGGAGAGGAGTGTGCTGGTGCACACGAGATCGTCGATGTCACCACGTACTACGGCAGCCTCGACGGCTTGCCTGAGCTGCGTGGGCATGTGCGAGTAGTGGAAGGCGACGCCACGCCGCACGCAGCTGATCAGCGCATAGTCCTTGTGCACCGACTCCGCCGCGATCCGCGCAAGATCCTCTCTCGCCGGTGTGACGGCGGCGGATCCGCGAAGGTCGGCGAGGGCGAGTGCGACGTCCTCTGCCTCCGCGGCTCCATTGGCGTAGACGATGTTCGTCGCGTTCCGCCCGAGCGCGAAAGCGGCGTTGGCAAGCCGCTCGATCCGGGTGGCAGTGCGCCGGCCCAGTACCGTTCGGGCGATCGGCGGATCGTCCGGCGAAGAGTCGGCCAACCTGACCAGCATCTCCCCGCGCTTGTGATCGAGCACGTCGACCAGCACGAAGTTCTGCGTGACGGCCGGCTCGCGCGAGCGGAGCGGCTCCACGTCATCGACGTCGAGCATGCGCCCGAACACGCCCAGGTTCCTGACGCCGGGGCTGGCGAACAGGGTCTGCGCCTTCGGTGCTCGCCTCAGCAGCTCCGTCAGCGCCGCCTGCAGTCGGACGCCCCGCGCTCCGTCCGCTACCCCGTGCGCCTCGTCGACGACGATCACCTCGGGCGAGAAGTCCGCGTGAGCCGCGAGCATGATCTGCGCGCGCTCCTGCGTCATGACGTAGACGGCGCGCTGAGGAAGCCGAAGGGCGCCCTCGATCGGGACGGTCGCGATCAGCGGAGGCGCCGCTCTGGGTTCGTCGGCGCCGAATTCCGTGCGGATGGCCGTTGCCACCTGGGTGATGAGCGCTCTCGTCGGCACGAGGTAGATGACGGAACGGGGACCGGGCTGGTCGAATAGGGATGTCAGGAACGACTGCAGTACGAACGACTTGCCCGCCGATGTCGGGGCGGCGATCGCGACTCGCCTGCGGTTTCGCAGCCTCGTCCAGAGTTCATGCTGGAAGTCCGTGAGGACCACCGTGCGACCTTCGAGGCGGACCTTACGGCGGTCGGAGGCGACGATCTCCTCTGCAAGGAGGCCGAGCGGCAGGTGTGGCTGGGCGTCCCGCACCGAGGTCCGGGTGGCGAACGCTGGGAAGTTCCCCAGCCGGGTGAGCACGACCCTCACGGCCTGGTCCAGCGGAAGCGTGGACGTGCCGTGCAGTTCGTAGGCCGACGTAACGAGACGGTGCGCCAGCCGACGATGAACGAGGGTTTTGGAGCATGCCAGGATGGCCGCGGCTTCGACGAGCCGAGCGACCTCCTCCAAGGCCGGAGAACCGTCGTGCGACATCCCGATCTCGCGTGCGATCCACGCGCGTTGCAGTCGTCCGGCGAGCGAATGGAGCAACGGGTTGCTCCAGACCTTGTCCGCCAGCTCCTGCATCAGCCGGCGGAACCTCCGATCTGATTCTGAAAGGAGATCCTGAGTTGTTCTACGGAAGGAAGGGGCAGGAGGAAGAGCTCCACCGTCCTGTGTTCGAGACCGGCCTTGCGCAATGCCCGCGCGAAGTCCGCAGCCGACCTCTCCAGCTGCGCGCGCGCGCGTTCACGAAATGTGTGGTCCGCCGTCGCGGGCGTCAGGTCCGAATAGCCGGCGAAGTCGAAGCCGAGCAGGCAGGTCACGGCATCGATCCGGTCGTCCGACCTCGGCTCGAGCGGATCGAGGAAACGCAGCAGCTCGGCGGAGCCTTTCTCGCCGAGCCCCGATAGGTTGAGTTCGCGTCGGACGAGGTTCAGTTCGTGCGCCAGCTTGTCGGGCTGTAGAGCGGCCGCGATTGAAGCGATCGCCGATCGCATCGCGCCACCGAGGTCGGCATGCAGCTTCGCCTCGCCCGAGTAGACGATGAGCTGCCCGGTTTCGGCGAGATATTTCACGTGTATGCCGTCCGATCCGTGGACCGGCATGGCGGCGCTTGTCTTCAAGCTCATCTTGGCGACGATCTGTGGCGCCTCCAGAACCCACTCCGTGAGGAGATAGAGCAGCAGCTCGCCGGCTTCGCCGCTGCGGCCGGCGGAGGCTCCCGCGCGGATGAACAGATCGCGTGCGCGACGATCGAGTTCCGTGAGCCTTTCGTGGAGGTCTTCGCCTGCAAGTTGATCCTTCTGGGCGTAGATGGACTGCAGCTCCGAGCGGGGAAGGCAGAAATGGGCCAGGTATCGAGTGGCGACGCCGACGAGCTCGTGGACCGTTGCCGTCGCTTCTCTGATGGTCGGATAATGCAGCCTCACTGTGAAGCTGGAGCCTGTGGTCTCTACCTTGTGGTCGAGCCCCTTCAGTCGCGCTCCAAGCCTGGTCCAATCCCTGCCAATCGCGCGCATCGCGGCGTCGAGATCGTCCTCTAGGTCTGATTGCTTGCTCAAGATGCGGTGAAGCTATCAGCCTGTCTCACCTTCGGAAAGCTGCCGCACCGACGCTCAGCACCGAAGTCGTGCATGCGCGAGCACCTTGAAGATGCTCCTTTACGACGTCGGACCAACGTGACATCCTCGAGTTCGGGACTCGTCGTGCTGTTGCGTATGCTTGCTGGTTCAGACCGGGAGACGAACGGTGGCGACGATCAGGCTTCATGTCACGGCGCAGAATGGTGCGGGCGTACAGGCCAGTTGGCTCAGAATCGACCGACACGATGTCGGGATCGAGAACGGTCGCGGGTTCGTCGACGTCGAAGCTGACGACTTCGAGCAGACCTTCAGCTACTGGTTCGTCGGGAACAGCCGCGCCACGTTCTCATTCGAGATCCTGCAGTCTGACACCTCGCTGAAGAAGGTGAAGGACAGCATCGCCGTCGGCTACAACCGGGCGGTCGGGGCCGGCCACTTCAAGCTGCTCAGCCCGCAAGGCCTCTGGTGAGACGCGCACTGCTGGCGCTGACGGCCGCGACCGTCGCGATCGGCGCGCCGGCGTCGGCACAGTCGCGAGACGAGAAGGCAGAGATCACGCGTCTGCGCGCGCAAGTCGACGATCTCACTCGGCGCCTGGATGCTCTGGAGCACGCGCGCTCTTCGCCACCGGTGTCGGCGGCATCGACGAGCACGTCTCCAATCGAAGGTGCAGCGACGACGACTGCAGTGCCCGAAGTCACATCCGTTCCCGCTTCCAGCAGACCGCCGACCCCGGCCTCGCCGCCCACATCGGTCGCGATGGAGCTTCCTCTCAACGTACCCATCGGGCCGGCCGATCACACGCTGGCCCCGCCGGACCGGCCGGCGCTGTTCCAGCTGAATGCCAGCACCGATTCCAGCCAGGCATCCTTCGCTCTCACGCGGACGGTCTCACGGCCGAACCTGGGCGCTGATGGACGTGGCACGGGCACCTTCACGTCGGTCACCATCGGAGCGCAGGCGCCGCTCGACAAGGATGCAGACACGACCAACCTTGCCACGCTCGATGGCCTCGCGGACAGCTTTGCCCTTAAGATTGGGTTCGCCCAGTTCCGCGTCGCGCTCGCGGAGCCCGGACCGGCCATGGCCGCGCTTGAAGCGAAGGCGGTCGCGGCGTGCAAGGCGGACGTTCGCGTCTCCGACAAGAACGACTGCGACGTCGATACGAACCGTCAGGGCATCCTCTCCACCTACCTCGATCCGGAGGAGTATCGCTCATATCTGTCCGGTGGCTTCCCGGGCGGCACGTCGCTCGCCTTCGGACTGAGCGGCAGGGTCGGCTACCGCAAGTTCAGCTACCTGGAGACTCCTGCGACGACGAAGGCTTCGGCCGAGCGGGTCCCCTGGTCGGTCGGCGGCTACGTCACCCTCTTCCCGGGCGTGACTGCCGCTTCGCTGACGGGAGGAGTAGAATTTCAAAGGAGCTACAAGGCGGGCGCGACGCAGACCATTTGTCCTGTTGCGCTCGGAGCGGCGACCGTCATCTGTACCACGGGGGCAGGAGGAGAACCGACGCGCAAGGACGGTCTGCTGCTCTCAATCGAAGGCCGTCGCCTGTTCCCTACAAGCAGTTTGCTTGTCCCGACCATCGGCCTCGCCCCGCAGGTCACCTATGATGCGCTGCAGGACCGCCTCGGCCTAGATCTGCCGGTCTACCTCGTTTCCGACGAAAAGGGCGGCCTTCTTGGCGGCGTACGAGTTGGCTGGACGAATGGGGATGGAGGGTTCGTAGCAGGCGTCTTCGTTGGTTCCGCGTTCTCGCTCTTCAGATGAGCAGTGATGCCGACTGAATGCCGCAGCTCGAGATTTTCAAAGGTGAGCCACGGCGAGTGTAGCTATCCACAACCTGTTGATGTGCGGGCCGCCGGGATCGGGCAAGTCGCTGATGGCGGCGTGCCTGCCGGGCATCCTGCCGCCGCTGGACGCGGCCGAGGCCCTGGAAGTGTCGATGGTGCAATCGGTGGCGGGCACGCTGGCGGGCGGGCGGCTGACGCGGGTGCGGCCTTTCCGCCATCCCCATCACTCCGCATCGATGGCGGCGCTGACGGGCGGCGGGCTGAAGGTGAAGCCGGGCGAGGTGAGCCTTGCGCATCTGGGCGT
>JAAIGE0101300891.1_pt1 | contig 38424 bp, 39 predicted proteins | sample 6487951 | NCBI WGS metagenome assembly JAAIGE01 (sample SAMN13974128, study PRJNA590717) | phyllosphere metagenome | biome: tomato field; feature: multiple bacterial spot infested tomato fields; material: tomato leaves; isolation source: leaves from tomato fields | host: Solanum lycopersicum ...
CAGATCACCACCCGTTGCGGCTCTCCCTTGGGCATCAGCACCGGCACCTGCTCGAAACGGCCGTGGCTGACCGGTTCCTTCTCACCGACCAGATCGGCGATGCGCCAGTCGCAGCGTTGAGTCACGCGGGCCACAACCGGGTCTCGGTAAAGACCGAGAAACGACATAGCAGTGGACAGCACCCCAGACCGTTCGTTCTCTGATTTGTTCAAAAGCTCCCGCGCAGACGAGGCAATGACGGGATGCACACCGGCTTCGCCCAGATGCGGCGTGTCCATCATCGCGCGTAAGGTCGCCTCGACGGGACGGCGAGGATCGGACAGGAAATTGGCGACGCCCGCCAGTGTCTTTTCCTTCTCGGCATAGAGAACATGCAGGATCGCGCCGACGAGCAGGCTGTGGCTGGTCTTTTCCCAATGGTTGCGTTTGTCGAGGCTGCCCTCGGGATCAACGAGAATGTCCGCGATGTTCTGAACATCACGGACTTCCCATTCTCCCTGCCGCACTTCCAGAAGCGGATTGTAAGCTGCCGAATGCACATTGGTTGGATCGAACAGAAGGGCTCGGCCATGACGGGACCGGAAGCCTGCGGTCAGATTCCAGTTCTCGCCCTTGATGTCATGGACAATACAGCTTCCCGGCCAGGTCAACAGCGTCGGCACAACGAGGCCCACGCCTTTGCCGGATCGGGTTGGCGCAAAGCACAGCACATGCTCAGGGCCGTCATGACGAAGATAATCCTTGCTGTGCCGCCCCAAAACGACGCCATCGGGGCCGAGCAATCCGGCGGCATGGATTTCCTTATCCTCGGCCCATTGCGCCGAACCGTAGGTGGCGACATTGCGGGCTTCCCGTGCCCGGATGATCGACATGAGGAAGGCGGCGGCTATGGCAAGAACTGCCCCGGACGTGGCGATGAACGCGCCTTCGGTAAAGATGCCCGGCGCATAGGCGTCATAGGAAAACCACCACCAGAAGAAGGCCGGTGGATAATAGAACGGCCATCCGGCAACTTCGAACCAGGGATTGCCGAGCTGGGGCTGGAAGCCGAGCCGGAAAGCCACCCATTGCGTTGCAGCCCAGACCATCACCACGACGATGGTGAACACGACAATGATCTGGCCCCAGAGTATTCGGCCTCCACGCATACAGGCTCCAATCGGCAAGAGAGACGGAGCCGATCAGAGAATGGTCGTTTTCGCGTGGTGCAATAGCAAAGGTGTGGCCGTCGGCCTGCAGAATACAATCGGCGGCAAATCGGATGGGTGACGGCGGCACTATTCCGGCACCGTTAACAGTGGGCTATCGCGAATCAGATTTCGGGCGTAAGCGGCCCATTTCCGTTGCTAGGGTGAGCAGGCTCAAAAGTGTAGGGTTTCGGTTTCGGGGCGACCAAACGGCCGAAAACGGGATAGTTTCGGGCTCATCGCGGATCGGCAGGAAAGCAACATTCGCCATGCTGGATGTCGCACCGTCCGCGACGAAGAGCGAAATACCGTGTCCGGCAGCGACCATGGAGAGCAGCGCGCTGCGACCGACATCGAAGCGGAGTATTGTCGGCACCGGCCACTTCCCGGCTGCGCGCGTCACGATCAGATCATGGACCTGCGGGCCGGTGCCACCATAACGGACAAGGAAGATTTCCGCCGAAAGCTGTCGCCATTCGACATCGGCTTGTGTCGCTAAGTGATGACCGACTGGCAGCGCCGCCATGAGGTAGTCTCGCCAGACTACACGGGAATGCAGGTCGGGGATTTCGTGAGTGCAGGCCATAAAGGCGGTATCGAGCCGGCCTTCGCGGATCATGAGTTGCGCGTCTCGCGCCGTTCCTTCGGTGATGCGCAGGCGGACGCACGGATGCTCGCTGCGGAACCGCCCTAGCAGCTGGTCTAGGAAACAGCCTTGCGTCAGGGCATGGAGTCCGATGTGAAGCTCGCCTTCCTCGCCACGTGCCGGCATCCCGGCGGTCTTGATTGCCCGGTCCAAGATGCCCATGGCGTCATCGACCTGATCGACGAAGCGGCGTCCGGCTTCGGTCAGGCGGACGCCGCGCGTGTTGCGGTCGAAGAGGATGACGCCGAGTTCAGCCTCCAGCGCCTTGATCCGCGCGCTCACACTCGATTGACTGGTCCCGAGCGCCTGCGCCGCACGATGGAAGCTGAGATATTCCGCGACAGCGAGGGCTTGGACGAGGGCTACCATCGGTATGCGTACGCTGGAAAGCGTCAGCGGGGCATCCGGTGGCCGATATCGTTGCTGACGCCTCCGCATTCCTACCTCTTTACTGTTTCAAACTGCCTCGCTGCGGGTGGCGCGAGACTGAAAATGCCCGCTATAGCCAGAACGAGACCGATCCAGAGAGGAGAGATAAACCCATATCCGGCTTGAATCCCGAGACCTCCTGCCCAAACGCCGAATGCGCGACCGATATTGATGACCGAGACATGGACGGCGTTGACCAGCGGTCCGGCTGGAACTGCTCGCATCACCCGCGCGACCAGCCCCGGACCGATGGCTGGCGCAGCGGCATCAGTGCCGGTAGTATGATGGGCGGGAAACCCCATCAGCGATCACGCATGTGCCGAGAGCGCTTTGCGCTTCAGCATGGGGTCATTGAGGAAGGTACCGAACGGGATCAGCGATGCGAGGAAAGTTCGCGTCCACTCCCACGCGGTGAAGCCCTTTCCCCACATGCCCGGCACGAGGAAGAGCATATAGGCAAGGAAAGCATGGCCATGACCCCAGCCGGCAAGCGGCATGATCGCTTCGTTCCCGGCGAGATATTTGAGCGGCATTGCGATTAGGAACAAGATGAGCGTGGTGATACCTTCGATGACGGCAATGCTGCGGAATAGTTGAAGTCGCATGTTTGTCTCGAAATCCTGTTCTTGAATTGGGTCGTTGGGGCCATTGCCGTCTCCCTCAGGTTAGCGGCTCTGTCGGCAGATAGGTGAAGATGAGAACCGCCCGGACCGCCTGCCGCTCATGCGCGAACTGCCCGGCCAGCTTCTCCCGGTAATCGTCCGCCGCGTGGGCATCCAGATCGACATCGGGTCTGAGTTGCGCCTGCGCCATGATCTCCCAGGTTCGGCCGATCCGGACCGTGCGGATGTCCAGGGCAGTCAGCGGCAGATCGGCAAGAACGGCGCGAACCTTGCCCTCCAGCGGCTCGACCTCGGCCGCCGGCGGCGAAACATAGATGAGTTCCGACAGGGCGCCCTTGCCGAGCGAATACGGAATGCCGACCGTCAGAACGACCAGCGCCAGCGTCAGCACCGGGTCGACGTAGCGGGCCGCGGCCTGATAGCCATTCGCGTGAAGCCCATAGGCGACCAGGAACGCCAGCAACGCGCCGAGGGCGGTCAAGGCGTCGATCATGCGCGCGGCCAGGTCGCCCTGGACCAATGGGCTGTCGACGTGGCGATAACGGATCCAGACATAGGCCGCCATGCCGATGGTGATCGAGGCCGAGAGAAACGCGAACAGGACCGCGCCGCCGAACTCGATGTCCGTGCCGCCGGCAAAGAGGTTCGAGGCCGCATACCAGACCGACAACATGGAGACGCCGGCGATCAGCAGGCTCTTGATCAGGTTGACCAGGGGTTCGAGCGGCGCATAGCCGAACGGGAACCGCCGGCTCGCGCCCTGATGCACGAGCCGTCCGACGCTATAGGTAAAAACCCCGGTAACGAGATAGATCAGCCCGAAGAATCCATCGAGCAGGATCGCCTGTGAGCCGGTCAGCGGCGCTGCGATCAACGCCAGCGCCGACACGATTACGCCTGTGATGATCGGGAGCCGAAGCACCTTCAGTTCAAGTTCACTATCCGTCATTCCTACCCCGTTATTGTTGGCGTCCTCGTCCGTTGAGGGCTGTTCATCGTTTCCTGCTGCGCCACCAGATGACCGCGCCGATCGCAATCATCAGGCAGCCGAAGGCGACAAGGACCGGATAGAAGCCGTCGAAGCCACTGGTTCGCCATTTGAACAGTTGGGCGAAAGCCAGCAGAACCAAGCCACAGCCAGCCCAATTCAAGGCCAGCGGTATGCCTTCCTGCTTGCGCTGCTTCTCGTCCGGTCGCTTGCTTCGTTCCATCTTCCTTGTCCTTGAGGCCTCGCCTCGTCCTATTCAGAGATTGCCGCATCTGACGGCCCACCTTCGCGCGCATAGGCCCCGAGAGGCCGGAACCGGAACACCGGCGCGGGAAGCGCTGACACAGTGGTGAAGCCCGGTGCGGCGTTGATGACATCGGGGATGCGGTTCACCACGGTCGCGCTGGTGGTGACGATATCGTGCCGGTCCTGCATGAAGACGCTCAGGCCCGGGCTACCCTCGATGTCCCATGTCGCGTGATTTGAATCGCCGTCTTCGCGCAGCTTGCTGATGAAACGGGCCGAAAGCGTCACGCCTTCCACGGTGTTGAGGCGCAGGCAGGTATCGAGACCCGAAAGATGCCCCGCACTGACCTCGATCCCGGCTTCTTCCGACCGGAAGGCCTTGCGCGCGATGACAGGCTCCACAGTCGTGACGGCGTCGATGACGGTCAGACCGAACCTGTCGGCCATGTCGTGCAGAGGCCCGATGAAGACCCCGGCGAAGGGCGATGCGAAGCCCCGATCGAGTTCTTCCGGCGCTTTGCCGATGCACAGGCCCTCGGCGATCCAGTCGCCATAACTGTCCACGAGCGCGACGCTTCGGCCATGAATGCCTGTGATGCTCTCGGCCGCACCGGACAGCAGCACCGGCATATTGTCCCAGAACACATCCTGGACGCCGGTCCCCAATATCGTTTTGCCCCGCGCCACGGCGAGGTCGTGCAAGGCGCGCGCCTCGCTCGACGCCTGGTCGACCCACGGAAAGTAGGCATCCCCGGCGATGGTGATGACGTCGGTATCGTTCTCAAGGCACAGCTTCACCGTCGGGTAGATGTCCCTGATGCCGTTCTGGGTGGAGACGATCGCGATATCCGCCGCCCCGCCAGCAAACGCCGCTTCAGCGTCGGGTATGACGCTCACACCGATATCGGGCCAGCCAAGCACGGCGCCGACGTCCAGACCGTGGAACTGGAAGGCATCGACCGCCGCGACGATCCGGACCTCCCGGTCCAGAAGGATTTCGACGATCTTGCGTCCGGTGACGCCCAGCCCGAAGACGACTGCCGTAAGCGGTTTGTGGGTGCGGTCGGTCATTGCATCACTCTCCTTCGACGGGGTTCGATTCCTGCTCGGCCATCGCCACGAGGCGGCGGCAGATGCGGTCCTTGAGTTTTTTGGGAAGCGGCCGCGATGACAGCGCCTCATGCGCCCACAGACCGTCGGCCGCCAGACGCGCGATGAACCGCGACAGCGCAGCTTCGTCTTCGGTCTCGGGAACAGGCGGCGCCCAGCGGTCGATCACATCCTGCCAGAGTTCGCCGAGCCGGGCCTCGCCCGCGCTTTCAAGCATCAGCAGGAGTTCCGCCCGATCGGCGGCCTGCGCGCAGGTCTGCACATAGGCCGCGTATCGCTGCGCCGGCGTTGCGGCGGCGGCTTTCTTGCCCGCCGCCTTCGCCATCGCCTTTTCCCAGCCTTCGGCCAGATGCTTGTGGGTCGAAAAGATCAGCTCTTCCCGCGACGGGAAGTGGTAGATCAGCCCGCCCCGCGTCAGCTTCGCCTCTTCCGCGACAGCATCGAAGGTGACGGCGGTGACGCCATCACGCTGGATGATGGCGACGACCGCATCGAGGATCTGCGTGCGCTTGCTCGTTCGCATCGGATCATTCCTCTCAGTGCGAGGAATAGATCGAGGATTGCGAACCCGGACCATAGTTGCGCAGCAGCACTGCGGTGATGACCGCACCCACTGCCAGCACCGCCGCGACCACATACATCACGGTCAGATAGCCGCGATCGAAGGCCTGGCTCGCCGCATCGATGATCGCCTGACCATCGGCTCCGGCTTGCGCTGCCAGCGCGAGCGCGCCGCCCATGCTGTCGCGCATCGCCTCTGGCGCTCCCGCCGGAAGCATGACCGAAGCCGTGTAGATCGCCGACAGCAGGCTGCCGAGGAAGGCCACGGCCAGCAGGCTGCCGAACTCGTAGGACACCTCCTCGACCGACGAGGCCATGCCCGCCCGATGCACAGGCGCATTCCCGACAATGGCGGTCGAAGCCACCGACATGGCCGCGCCCACGCCGGCCCCGCTCAACACCATGCCGGCGATCAGCCAGCCAAGGCCATGGGTGACGCCCCAGGTCGCCAGCACGACAGCCAGCGATGCGGCGGCAAGACCACCCGCGATCAGAATGCGCAGGCCGATCTTGTGCAGAAACGCACCGCCAAGCATCGCGGTCGGCAGCGAGCCGAGCGCAGCCGCCGAAACCAGCAGCCCCGCCTCGAGCGGCGAGAAGCCGGCAACGAGCTGGAAGCGCTGCGTGGTGACGAGCTCAATGCCGCCGATCGCGAACATGGCGAAGGCCGCCGCCATCACGCCCGACGAGAAGGCGGCGTTGCGGAAGATCGAGAAGTCGAGCAGCGGGAAGGTCAGGCGCGACTGGCGGCGCACGAAGAGGATGCTCGCCACCACGGCGACGACAAACGCCCCGGCCGGCACCAGCCAGGATTGACCGACATGCGCCGATTCCTTGATCGCGATCACCAGCGCCGACAACGCCACGAGCGCTTGCAGCGAGGAGACCAGATCCCATGGCTTGCTATGGTCGGTCTCACCCTTCGGCGCGACGACCAGTGTCGAGAGGAACGCAACGATGACCACCGGCACGTTGATCAGGAAGACCGATCCCCACCAGAAATGCTCCAGCAGGAAGCCGCCGACGATCGGGCCGAGCGCACTGCCGACGACCGACAGCGATCCCCAGATCGCAATGGCGATGTTGCGCTCGCGCTCATCGAGGAAGGTCACCCGGATCAAGGCCAGCGTCGCCGGCATCATCGCCGCCGCGCCGACGGCAAGAAACGCCCGGGCCGCAATCAGGATGTTGGCCGACGGCGAGAAGGCCGCGACCAACGAAGCGATGCCAAACAGCACCAGGCCGATCAGGAACATCTGCCGATGGCCGATGCGGTCGCCGAGCGTGCCGGTGCCCAGCAGCAGGCCTGCCATCACCAACGGATAGGCATTGATGATCCACAGCCCCTGCGTCTGCGAAGCGCCGAGTTCGCGTGTCAGCGTCGGCAGCGCCGTATAGAGAACCGAGTTATCGAGGGTGATCAGCAGCAGACCGGCGGCGACGGTCACAAGCAGCACCCACCTGTTCGAATGCGAGGTGGTCATGGGTTAGCCATCCTGTTTGAATGGCCATAATTATACAAACATGTTTGTAAGGTTTCAAGCGCAATTTGTTTTGTGCGCTACCTCGCCCTGAATGATGCAAATGGCGCCTTTCGGACTGAGTGTTCCGCAGCAAAAGTAGCGAGAGGGGAGACGGGATTTTCGTGACGGGTTTTAAGTATAAGGGCTCTCCACGCCGTCGCGGTGAATACCCCAACGGCTACTCCTGCTCAGAAAATCACCTTATCTTCCTGCACGACATTCCCTTCAGCGAATGGCGTAGTTGAGCATGTTAAGATCGGGCCGGTTGCTGCTGGTCTTCGCGATGATGGCGCCCGGCTAGCAGTGACTACAACCCCAATGCCCGCTGCCTCCCAAGCTGCCACGACACCGATCCGCCCTGCACGATGCCCGCAACCTCGCGGCCGATCAGGCGGTCGATTACTGGCCGCCATGGGACGAGAGTGAACTCGTGACTCTTTTCGATAATGGCGAACTTGCCGCTCGATATATGTGCGGTCCCGGTGAACTTGCCGCTGACGGTCTCGCCATCGGTAGCCGCACGAAACGGCAAGCCCTTGCTCCCGGCCATTTCCGCACCGACGCGGGCCACTTCCCGTTCGCGCAGATTGGCGAGCAGGTTGCGCCGATAGAGGATGCGTCCATTCTGCTGCCGTGTGGCATCGCCCTGTGCAATATGATGCTCTCGCCGCTGGTCCATAGCCTCGCGCACCTGCTGACCGAACCCGGCCGGGGTAATATCCGAAGCGTCCGGCGTAACCAGTCGCCGGTCCAGCCAGGTCGCACCATCAGCGCCGATCTGCTTTTCCAGATCGAAGGTAGAGACGACACGAATGCTGGCCTGCCGGTTGCGACCGGCATCATAGGCGGTGGCGCGACTCTCGAAGTCATCGGGGATGCGCCACTGGTCAGCGTCGATCCGCTCAGCGATCCCGGCGCGGCGCAGCGCCTCCAGTCGCCGGACATGGGCATCTACATAGCCCTCGTAATCCCCGCCCGGTACACGTCCCTCGAACTTCGCCTGTTCGAGGTGGCGGCTCGGTCGGTAAATACCATTCTCCGAGATCGCAGCGATGGTGTGATCGGACGGCCGCTGCGCCGTATCGGCGGGGCCAACTTCGACGATGCTGCCGATCCGGGCATCTTCGACGCGGGCCGGATCAATGCCGGGAAGATGGTGTGTTCGCCCGTCGATGCCGTCCACCACGAGCGTCAGGTTCTCGCCCATCTCGTCGGTGAGATATTTGTCCACGACGCGTCCGGTGATGGGCGCCGCGGGTGCTGCATCGTGAAGCTGGAAGGTCATTGGATCACGTTCCTGCCCATCGGCCTTCAGCGCCTTGTGCATGTTGCGGATGATGTCGCCGCGTTCACCAAGTTCACGAAGCGCCGGTTCCATCTTCGCGCCGAGCTCCCAGACGCCCGGCGCGTGTTCGGTGGCGAGCCCCATCTTTTCCAGTTTGGCGAGACGGCGCAGGCGAAGCGTGCGGTTGAACTGGCGGCGTGCATCGGCCGGTTCATGGCGCAGATCAAGGAACCGTTCGTCGGCCTCCTCGGTCATGGTGCTGTCGATGCGCGTAAAGCGGTCCTGATCGATTTCGGCAGACAGCTTGCGGCTCTGCTCGATCTCGGTCACTGGGCCCAGTTCCAGCGTGGTCAGTTCGCTCGCCCGCTCACGAATGCCATTGGCGAGATAATCGCCATTGATGACCAGGTTCTCGCCTAGATCGTCCTTGCCCCGAACGATGACATGGACATGGGGGTGGCCGGTATTGTGGTGATTGACCGCCACCCAGTCGAGTTTCGTGCCAAGGTCAGCCTCGATGCGGCTCATCAGATCGCGGGTGTGCTCGGTGAGATCGGTAAGATCGGCGGCATCTTCGGGTGAAACGATAAAGCGGAACTGGTGGCGATCATCCTTGCCTCGGTCAAGGAACGCATCTCCATCAGCGCGATCGTCGGTGGCGGAATAGAGCTGGCCACGTTCGCCATCACGCGAGGTTCCATCGCGCTGGATATAGCGCAGATGAGCAGCCCCTTTGCCATTCTTCCCCGCGTTCTGAACGTACCGGGTTTTGACGACGACGCGGCGCACGCCGGCCGCACTGTGCCGCCAGCCGCCCGACAGGGCGCGTGCGCGGACAAAGGCCGCGCCGCGGCCACGCTTGACGCCCGGACCTTTGCCAGTCCGCGATGCCTTCCCGCTCTTTCCGGCCGAACCAGATGAAGGCGACGAGGACGTCCGTGATGCGAATGATGATGATCTGCCGGGGCCGTTGCTATGCTGACGCGCCAGCTTCTTCGCCTGCGTCAGAAAGCTCTTCGCCTTGCCCACCTTCGGCGCGTCGGATTTGATCCGACCTGACTTGGGGCGCAAGCGGTTCTCGTCGTCGGCACTCATGAGCGCATCCCATGCCGTTTAAGCACGCAAACGGCAGATATTCGGCTATAGTGCCGGTCAAAATCCAGCAAAGCCAAGGCTTTGCGCCATATCGCGGCACGCGAGACCCAAAAGCAGGGTGCCGTGCGCCGCGCCCCAAAACAGTGTGCAGACAAGGGCTTGCCCAGAAACCGGCCCGACAGGGTGCCGGTTTCCTTTATCTTGCCCTCCGCCTTCCCTGCCCTTTTTGCCCTTCCTGCCGGGAATGCAGCCAGGCGACCCCTTGCCTGACTGCACACCGGAAGCGGACCGAAAGCGCGTGGAGACGCCATGCTCATGGCGCATCTCCATTGCTCGCACGGGCCACGAATATGCCGCCGTCCTGTGGCTCCTGATCGACGGCATCGCGCAGAGGAACGGTTGCGCGGACGCCGCTCGACGGCTGATTGGCCGCCGCCGAATTGCCGCTGGATTGCGCAACGAAGAGCGGAGCTTCGCGCCAATCCGGCGGTGGCGGCGGCACAATCGTCGGCACATCAGGCGCAGCCGTATGCCCGAGAACAGGTGCGAGCGTGGCGACATAGGCGCGTGTTTCTGCGGGCAAAGTGCGGCCTGTCGCCAGATGCTCGTCATAGCGACCGGGACCGGCATTGTAGGCGGCAAGCATGGCCGCGACATTGCCATAGCGGTCCCACATCTCGCGCAGATAGGCCGTACCTGCGAGGATGTTGTCGCGCGGATCGTAAGGATCTCGTCCGAGGCCATAGCGGCTGTGCAGGCCCGCCCAGGTATCGGGCATGACCTGCATCAGTCCCATTGCACCCGCCGATGAGATGGCGCGCACATCGCCCGCGCTTTCCACACGCAGCACGGCCCGAATCCAGTGCTCTGGAATGCCGAAACGCTGTGACGCCTCGGCAATGAGAGCAGCATGGGGATGCGCAGTGACAGGCGCGGGTTGCTGCGTGACCTGCGCAAGCGCTGGCGTCAATCCGCTGCCAGCCGACAGAAGGGCCGTGAAGAGAAGAAGGGCGCGGGATCGCATGATCTCAGTCCCGATCTTCGCGGGGCCGCGGGCGGCTCCAGTGCAGCGACCATGACGAGCCTGCATCGTCGTCGCGGAACAGGTTGGCGCGGATCGGCTGCGGCAAGGCGGGATCGTCGAGCAGCACCGAGAGATATTCGCCAGCCTTTTCGCCGGTGCGTTTCCATGCAGCGCCGACCTCGGGGCCGTCATCAGCTCCGTGATGGACACGGTAGTCCGGCGCGTTTTCGGCGTCCGAATGCTCGGCTGGCATGATGGTAAGCTCACGGAAGAGCGTGAGCGTGTGAACGCGCCCGGAAAAGCCCGTTTCATCGCGCGTGAACAATCCGATCTGTGGCATGAAAAATCTCCTGTCGTCGAGGTTTCGGCGTGGGTTCAATGCGTGGCCGACCGCCATTCGTAGCGGCCATCACCTTCCCCATCGGTCCAGAGCGGCAGCGCCCGGCCGATGACGGAACTGGCGGGAACAGGTCCGAAGTAACGGCCATCGAGGCTGTCCCGGATGTCCCAATTCATGAGGAAGAGTTCACCGTCGCCGATAATGCGGCAGCCCTGCCAGACCGGCAGATCGCGGCCCATGCGGTCGCGCTCCAGCGCGTCCCCCATCTCGACATGATCGACGGTAATGGTCGCACCGTTGCGGCAAACGCGCTGTCCCGGCAGGCCGAGGACACGCTTCAGCAGCGGCACGCCGCGTCCGATATAGCCGCGATCGACCATGAACCGCTCCAGCGGCTCAGACGGCATGATGGCGACCAGTTCGGGCACTTCGAGCGCATCGGCGGGAGCAACTGTGTAGAAGCCGATGGGCGCGCTGGCAGTCGCATTCCAGATCAGCCGGGTTGGCAGATCGGCAACCGCCGTGACGACAAGCGTGCCGACGGCCAGCATGGACACGGCAAGGATATGACGACGGCTCATGGTGCGATCCTCCGGCGGCTGACCCATGCGGCATGGCGCTCCGGGGTGTAGGGATTGGGTTCCTGACCAGCACTCAAACGGTTGTGGACGTGCCGCCAATGCTCCGGCGCAACATCCGCCGGATCGACGCCTAGCGCGTCCACGGCATCGATCAGGGCCAACACCCGCTGGACTTGTCGCCAGCCATCGATACGCAGCAGGATCTCGCCGCCAGGACGAACGAAGGGCACGGTCTGGTACGGTTCGCCACGCCCGACAGCGCGCAGGATGTCGAGCCGCGAGACGATGGTGCCGTAATCGTTGGAAGCCCAGCGATTGAGTGCGAAGATGCTTTCGGGCGCAAAACCGATCAGACTGCGGCGGCGGTCGATGATCTGCTCAAAGCTCTTGCGGCCGAAGCGTATCCACCGCTCGACCTTCTTCTTCTGGAAGGTCAGTTCGACCAATGTGGTGAACGGTGCAGGCCCGTCCGCCTGCGGATGTTCATGCGCAGCGCGCACGGTTTTGCCGGTCATGGCTGATCTCCTTCGATGGGTGGAAACTCGCGGACCAGCAGCTCGCGCAGCATCACGGCGACGGTGACGCCACGCCGGAAAGCGGCAACCTTGATGCGCCCGCGCAGTTCGGGCGTGATGTCGATGGTCAGGCGCGCGGTGAACGCCTCCGTAGCCGTCTTGCCGGTTGCCGGCGCATCGGCGGCTCTGACCCAGCTATCGGGATTGCCCGGACGCGATGCGAAGCCGGATTTGACGGGCGGACGCGTCATGACACGATCCTCCCGACACCGAGGCCATCGATCTCGGTCACCAGTGCTGTGACCTCCTGTGCGGCCCGTTCGCCGCCATCGGTCTCCGAGACCAGCCGTCCGGTCTGCGCGGCTTCGGCGAAGGCGACACGCTGGCCGACCGTCGTGGCCAGCAAAGGTGGATCATGGTCCGCCAGTGTCTCGGCCGTTTCGCGGGCGATGACGGTGCGCGCACTGCATCGGTTCAGCAGAAAACGGGCGGCGAGTTCAGGGCGATAGATGCGTGCTTCGTTCAGAAGCGCCAGCATCTCAGCTGATGCCCAGCCGTCAAAGGGGGATGGCTGCACCGGGATCAGCAACAGGTCGGCTGCAAGCAGCGCTGAGCGCATCAGACCAGCGACACGGGGCGGACCATCAATGACGATATGATCGGCGTCACGCGCCAGTTCCGGCGCTTCCCTATGCAGGGTATCGCGGGCAAGGCCGATGACGGTGAACAGCCTTGGCAGCCCTTCATGGCTGCGCCGCTCTGACCAGTCCAGTGCCGAGCCTTGCGGGTCGGCGTCGATCAGGATGACCCGCTTGCCTTGCGCAGCCCAGGCTCCGGCAAGATTCAGCGCCAGCGTGGTCTTGCCCACGCCGCCTTTCTGATTGAGGAGCGCGACGATCATGGCGTACCCCGCCCAGGTCGGCGAGAAGTGGCACTGGCACCGTGCCTTTCATGCGCGCGCGTCAAAGAAGAAAAGTTAGATTCTATGTTAGATTCTAAGTTAGCAGTCGGATTCTTCTTTTCGTTCCAGAGGCTTAACTGGGGCTCGTGCGCCTGATGTGCCGATAGTGCTGCGCCTGATGTACCGATACCCTTTGCGCCTGATGTACCGACGGCATCAACAATGTTATCCACAGGCACTGTGGATAGATTTTCAGGGCGGATTCGCAGCAGTTCGCGGCGATCCTCGCGCAGGATCTTAAGCTGGTAGCCGGGCAGCGGCTGGCGGGCAGCAATGCGGCGCAAGTCCAGTGCAAAGTCCGATGGTCGGGCCATGCTGCCGGATTTCTGGTAAAGGTGCGCAACCTCGAACAGCCAGCCATGCGGCTGATGTCCGGCGTGTTTGCGGGCAACACGGTAGAGCCAGCGCTCGATACCACCGGTCAGCCGGAAATAATCCGGATCGATGGTCAGGACCAGCGAACGGTCAAGGACACTGTTGTAGAACCACTCAGGCAGGACAAACTCCATGCCCTCAACGCGACCGTCGCGCGTGGTCATCTCTTCCCATTCGTTGATCCAGGAGAACTGGCGGCGGCGCCAATGCTTGCCGTTACGGATCGTCGTGGCGACGACTGTGGATTGCAGCCGGGCAAGCGCTGCCTTCAGCAGCAGATATTGGCGGTTTCCGGTGTCGCGGCCGATGGCGCGCAGCAGATGATAGGGCGTGAAGCGGAAGAAGCGGGATGTCTTGATGCCGTTGTTTTCGGCGGCAACGATCTGGCTTGCAGCCCAGATCAGCACATCGGCATCCCAGATCGTCGCCATGCCATGTTCGGGCATCCCGAACACCTGCACCTCGACATCGGCGGTCTTGTAGAGGATGGGCTTCGTGCGCGGCGTCTTCGCCAGCGAGAAGAAAGGCCGCTCCATCAGATCGCGCTGGTCGCGCGGACTGGCATCGCCGGTTGCGACCACGAAGGGATCGAGGTGGCTGCGCTCGCTACCGCCTTCTCGTTGCAGGGCGTCAGGGTGATCGACGCGCCGCATTCAGAGCTTGCTCCGCTCTTCAGGCGTCAGGGGGCGAGCCGGAAAGACCGTGCCGACGTCCTTGTCACTGGTGGATTTGCGTGCGCCGATGTCGGCCCAGGCCTGAAGATCCTCGACCGTGTAGAGAACCCGGCCACCGATTTTGCGATAGGTCGGACCGGTCCCGTAGGTCCGGTGTTTTTCCAGCGTGCGAAGAGAAATGCCAAGGAAACGTGCAGCTTCCTGAGTACGCAGCATGCGCGGTGGCAGGTCCGCGTTTCGGCGCTCGGCCATGAGATCACCTCCGGTTCGTCAGGTTGATGCGGCTGCCGGAGACGGCGGCGCGCTATGGCGAACCATGGGAAGTGATCGGCGGCGTGTAGCGTGCCGCATTTGCGTACATACGCAGACGGCACCCCGGAAAGGGGCTATGTCAGCGCGAAAAGACGTGAGATTTCAGCAACTCAGGAAGGCCGATGCGGATTCGCTCAAGACATCCGCGCGCAGTTCGGCTATGAATGCAGATGGAGCAGACGCACTGCTCCGGGGGCGTAGTAACCCCTGACTAGCGGTTGGTGTCGGCCGTGACGGCACCATACTCCTTGACCCTATGGTCGGGGAGCCTGTGGCGTATGCAACAGGCTTTCCAGCTAAAGGCCATGGGGCCGTCTAGTCACGGTTACTAACTCCCCGATCACCAGGAGTCAGAGAGTTTTATTGCGGGGGCGAACCGCAGAAACTCTTCTGAAAGAAGGGGAATGACCGTGAAAGCATCCGACGAACTTGATCCCGAAGTGGATGATCTGGCCCCGTCCGGCCATATCATCACCGCCTATGACGAGCAGCACTTTGTGACCTATCTGCGCCTTCTCGACGCCAAAGCCGAGGAAGCCGACTGGAAGGAAGTGTCGCAGATCGTTCTGCACCGCGATCCGGCATCAGATGAGATGCGAACCCGGCGATGCTGGCAGAGCCATCTGGAACGCGCCCAATGGCTGTCGCGGGAAGGTTACAGGCAAATACTGGAACAGGCTGCGGCAAACAGGAATCCGTGAGATTGCCTCATTTGCCTTTTGATCGTGGGATCGGCTTGACCGGATAATGTAAAAGCAACCGATAGCCCCCGCGCATCATCCTGATGCCGTGGGCAACAAGACGACGTGCCTTGTTCTTGCGCGGATCAGTCTCGAAATCTTCCTTGTTGCCGCGGAAGCCGAGCAGGACTTCGGCAACGGCGCGATAGCTTTCGCCGTGCAGCCGTGCGTCCAGCGCCCGCAGCGACAGAAGGTGCCATTGCCGAAGCTGCGCTGGCATGGCACGAATATCCGGCCCCGGAGAGCGGCCTGTCAGGCACCTCCAGAGGCGGCGGGCCGCATGGGCCCGTAATTCCATGAACTCGTCCATGGGCAGGATTGCAGCATAGAAAGCTGCCGCATCGATTGCGCCCTGTGGCAGCCAGAGTTGATGCTCCATCCCACCGACACGCCAGATTGCGTGCCAGCCATCCGGTGCGCGGCGCAGGATCAGGCCATCGAGATGTGCGAGAGCGACAAGCCGCCCGCCATCCGGATCGTTCTGCTCGACCGGAGACAGAATAATGGCCTGCGGATTGAAATGCGGCGACCAGAAAGGCGGCGCGCCGTCAGGCTGCGCGTCGGGGTCGTGCGCGAAATCGCACCCCCCAGCGGGAAGCAAAGGCGTTAACCTCTTCTCCCGCGGGTTCTCTCCTCTGCGTGAGTCTCTCGACGTCACGGCGATAGTCTTCGTTGCGACGAAGATATTCCCAGGCGAAACCGGCGGGCGGAAGGTCTTTAATGCGTTTATAGGCCGCCGGAGTACGCCAATCTATGCTCTGCATGGCGCGTCCTCCCAAAGCCGGACGGCACAAGGCCACGTCCGACCTGAAAAGGCTGCGGCATTGAATGATTTTGCGGTAGAGTGGCTAGTGCGATAAGTAAATCGCCTAACCCGATCAACCCATTAAAGAATTTCTCGTTAGCACTGTTGTGCATCACATGGGAGACATCTTGGCGACGTTCTCGTGTCAGTGATCGGGGCGGTTGCGGTAGGCGTGACGATTTTCCTGCGGGCATAAGAAAGGCCCCGACCTTGCGGTCGGGGCCTTTGTGCCGCGCCTCAGTCGCCGCGGCGACCGTTGGGGCGGGACCAGATGAGGGAGAAGGTGTCGCCTTCTTCGTCATCGAAGAGGTTGGCGTAGATCGGGGCGTTGAAGCTCGGATCATCCAGCTTGAGGCCCAGATAGTCGCGGCCCTCGTTGGAGCGCTTGGACCAGGCGGCGCCGATCTCTGCGCGGCCGACCAGAACCCGGTGGCTGGGGGCGTTCTCACCGGTGGCGCGCAGGTCGGGGACGATGCGCACGCCCTTGGCCTGGACGCTGAGGGTGACGATTTCGCCGGTGAAGTCGTTCGAGCCGGTCTTCTTGAAGGTGCCGATGGTTGCCATTTTAAGTCTCCGTTTTCCGTTTCCGAGCCCGCACCATTGCGGCCTCGATGGCGATCGAACGGCCGGAGACGAACGCTGGCGCACCCCCTTGGGGGGCTGGACAGCACAGGAGGAACTTTCTTGTTCCGCGCGGAATGGCGGCTTTGCCGTCAGGGGAAGAAAGTTGTGACGACGCTGTTGCGCTAAAGCGGTCGAAGCGCATCGCGCTGCTTTTCGGCCAGATCAGGCCATTGAAGAGGCCGTTTGGAGCGGTTGAGACACGGGGTCTGAACGGAGACGGTGGCAACTTTGAGTGCCCATCAGGATGATCTGACCGGCCGCACCGGCTTATCGTGTACCCTGTGCTTCAGGCTATGCGCATCTCTCCTTCCGGCCTGTTCCACCGGCATCGCTCCAACCGGGTTCTGGTCAGTCCACGAAGGTCAGTACCGACCGTCTTACGCTCCTATGGGCAGCGTCTGTGCCTCAAGCTGGATGATCCGACGCTTGGTTGCTGTCTGCCACCATTTTCCTGACGAAGACGGAAGATGATCCGCATCCGCTTCTGGTCGCCATCCACGGATCATTGCGGTTCAGGTGCGTGCAAAGCCGCCGTCCGCCTGGTCGGTTGCTGCCATGCCCGCAACGCGCAGGAAAGCCGTTACGCTTCGATAAGGGCAACGACCCTCTCCAGGACAACGGTGAAGTTCACGGCGCTAGAACTTAACGGTGTCAACATCTGGTTGGTTGCTCAACAGAACCAGGCCCGGAGCAAATGTGAAGCTTGTCTTCGCAAAGACAAGCTCACCGTCCCCTTCCTCGTCACCATATTGTTCCCAATACCCTTGGACGGGCTGATGATTATGCTCGGCATTTAGAAGCCCGGCTTTGGCCCTCAGCCACGAATGAGTGGCCTTCAGCGTTGAAAGGTACGCGTTAACAGTTGCCAGAAGCCCTTGAGCTGTCACGGCGGCGGCGTCAGCCTCACCGCCTTCCTTTGCAGAGTGGAATAGTACGGCACCGTATACAGGGTGCTGATCGAGCAGCCCGAGTCGTTGGTACATCGTGAGTAATCTCATCACTCGGTCTATATCTTGGATGATGCCCGAGACGTTTCCAACGCCGAGCTTCGCCTCGGCCAACAGAAGCGGGGGCTGATCGGTAGCGGAAGGGCGCACCACAATGTCGATCCGACAAGAGTCTTTCGCGCCGAATTTGTACTCACCTGCTATTTTGGCGATTTCGGGCCAGCGCGCCGTATCTTTTAAAGAACGCATTCGCGCTAGTCCGCTCGCCTGATGACGGAGATCCCTCATGTGAGTTTCAAGGCTGACGTAACGATCAATCCCTGTAAGTTTCTTCGCCACCTCAACGGTGGTAACATATTCTGGATGTATGTCGGCGTTCTCGAAAGATTCCGTTTCAACTCCGAGGAAGAAACGGCACGTTTTAAAAGCCTCAGCAACACCCGCGCCAATGTTCTTGACGAAATATTCAGCGTTGTTTTCCACAATCTCTCCCCCAATATAACAGATCTTCGACACTGCTTTAACACAAGCATCAAATTCGTCTAACCTAATGGCAAAGCGACGAACAAGATCATGACGTCAATTTCAGAATATGCGCGCACAAAGCGGCTATTTGCTCCAAAAATGTACTGAATGCCGCTCGAACGGGATCATGCGTTCGCTAAGGGTTTAAAGCAGCCACGCGAAGCAATTTTATACATGCCTGACGACATCACTAGCCGGGTCTGCCACCGCCATGCCCGCAACGCGCAGGAAAGCCGTCACGCCCACCGCAATCGCTCCGATAACTGAGAAGATGAGCTGCCATGTCTCAGACGGCATCATGTGTTTGACGATACCAAGCGTGGCATAGAACCCGGCCATCCCCGCCGGAGCGATGAAGGCCAGAGCAATCAGCAAACGTGCCCAGATCGGGCGGATTAGCATGAGCAGGCCCTGACCGACGGCCAGTGTCAGACCGGCGGCGAGAAGACCGACGACGATGCCGCCGAGCCAGCCAGCCCCCGTGCCATAGGCCCAGGTGCCTGCATTCAGGCCTATAAAGAACGGCAGGGCGAATACGGCGAGATTGAACAGCAGCCAGCACATGGTGCCGATGGATGCGATGGAAACGAGGCTTCCGAGAACGATCATGGTGGTGTCTCCGTGCAAAAGGTTGGACGGTTGCGCCTTCCACCACCACCATGGCGCACCGCGACATATAGCATGAATTTGCCTGTCTGGGCGACATGGAATGATCGGCGGGCGCTGTCGTCATGCTCATGATGAGGTGGGAAGGCAGCGCTCACGCGCTGCCGGTCCCGAAGCGATAGACCGGGATGCCCATTTCGCGGGCCTTGTCGGCCAGGTTGTCCTGAATGCCGGTGCCGGGGAAGATGATGACCCCGATCGGCATCGTGGCGAGCATCTGGTCGTTGCGCTTGAAGGGTGCTGCCTTTGCATGTTTTGCCCAGTCGGGTTTGAAGGCGACCTGTGCGACCTTGCGGTTATTGGCCCAGGTGGCCGCGATGCGTTCCGCGCCCTTGGGTGATCCGCCGTGCATCAGCACCATGTCCGGGTGCTTGGCGTGGACCTGATCGAGCTTGGCCCAGATCGTCCGATGATCGGTGGTGTCACCGCCCGAGAAGGCGATCTTCGGTCCGGCGGGCAGCAGCACCTCGTTGTCGGCCCGGCGTTTTGCGGCGATGAAGTCGCGGCTGTCGATCATGGCCGAGGTCATCTGGCGATGGTTGACCCGTGAGCCGGAGCGTTGCGACCAGGGCGTGCCGGTGGTGCGCAGATAGATGTCGGCGGCGGTATCGCGGAAGGTTTCCATGCTGTCGCGGCGCTCGATCAGGCTTTGGCCCGCGCCGATCAGGGTTTCGAGCTGGACGGATTTGACCTCGCTGCCGTCCTGTTCGCGCTGAAGGCGCTTCTGTGCCTGCTCGTTATCGTCGAGTTTGGTCTCGATCCGCTCCACTGCGCGGTGGAAGGTGTTGACGGTGGACCACAGGATCTCGTCGAGGTCGAAATCGAGGCTGGTGTCGGCCATGGTGGAAATCAGCGCGTCGAAGATGTCGGAGACTGCGCCCTGGATGACGTGATCTTCGGGTGTGATCCGGGGATCGGCCTCGTCTTCCGAGGGGCGGTAGCCGTAGAGTTCGAGTTCTTCGATGGCATGGCCGGTCGGGGACGTGCTGTGATCGGGTTCGAAATCGTCGTGTGCGTACATGGGATGCTTCCGTCAGTTGGACCGCGACCGTCGCGGCCTTCATGGCGAGACACGCCCACGGGCGCTCCGGTCTGGCAGCGCGAGCCTCTGGCGAGGGCCTTGATGGCAAAGCCCGGCTGATTTGTTTCGCGCTGTAAAGGCGGCTCCGCCGCCGACGGAAATCAGTCGGGCGCCGCCATTGCCTGACCGGAGCGTTTGTGGGCCGATCGCCCTCTCGGAAGGCCAAGGCGCGGTCCTCTGCTGATGACAGGATGCAGCCTATGCGCATGACAGGATCGGAACGGCCCGATCACGGCCCCGTACCGGCTATGCTGTTGGAGCCATGAAGCGGCTGACGTCCTCGGGAGCGATTTGCACCCGGATCTCTGCCCGAACGGCATCCAGCCCGTAAGTTGCGAGATCTTCGTTGAAGTCCCCCATCATGGGCGAGAGCGTGATGGCCTCGATCCCGGCCTCGTGCGCCCGGTCCACCAAGCTATCACGGGCGCTGTCACCTGCCGGATCGTTGTCGCGGACGATATAGAGCCTTCGCAGGTGCGGCGGGAACAGGATGGCCGTGAGGTGTCCGGCCGAGAGTGCGGAAACCATCGGCATGATGGGTGAAGCCTGACGCAGCGACAGGATGGTTTCGATACCTTCCCCTGCTGCCATGACATCCTGCGCATCACCGAAACGAACCGCATGTCCGAGCAGGTCGCCCATTGCCTTCCTCGGCGGATCGACAGCTGCCTTGCCGGAACCGTCCGGGGCCAGCCATGTGCGGTGTGCGCCGGTGATCCTGCCATCGAGGTCGGTGACGGCGGCGATCATGGCGGGCCATGTTTCGGTCGGGCCATCGTCCTCGGGCCGCCAGTAGCAATTGGGATGGAAGCGCAGATTTGCGGTCTGGCGTAAATCCGTAATGCCGCGTCCGCGTAAATACGCTTCTGCGGTACTGCCGATCAGCGGCTGCGTCATGCGCCAGAGGCGGCGTGCGGCCTCGGATGATCCCGATGGTGCTGGCGTTCGGGACGGACGGGATGGCGGCTGCGGTTCAGGATGCGGCAGGCTGAGGAAGCGCCGGGCTTCTTCGGTAACGTCTGCGAAGTCGATCAGACCGAGCGAGTCGCGGATCACGTCCAGCAGATCGCCATATTCCCCCGTGGCCGAGTCCTGCCATTTACCGGCAATGCCTTTCACGCTGTCGTGCAGCCGGACGAACATCGAGCGGCCAGCCGTGTTTCTGACATCGCCAACCTGCCAGTAATTGCCCTGTTTGCGACCATTCGACAAATAGTGACGGCACACCGCCTCGGCCTGTCGGCCGAGACGCTGCGCCAGTTCGGAAGCGTTGAGACGCGCCATTATGCGGCCTCCCGCTCACCGATGCGTTCAACCGGGAAGCGGTCGAGCAGTTTGCCTGTGATCTCCGGTCCCGTTGCATCGACGGGCACGAAGAAGCGCAGTTTCCACGAGATGATCTCGCTGAAGAGGCCATAGGCCCGCAGCCGGTCGCGCATTGCGTCAGTAAAGCCGGTCAGTTCGATCCGGCTGGCGCCCATGACCCGGACGCGGCGCAGTTGCAGCCCTTCGGCGAGATCAAGGATCGTGCGACCTTCGATCAGCGCGGCATAGGCGGCATCCGGTGTCAGGTTGCTGGTGACGCCACTGGTCGAGGCATTGGCAGCCCATGCCGGCGATACCCGGCGACCGATGATGCGTTCGCCCTCGTCGGTCTGGAGCCGATAGACGCGGGAGGAGTCCTGCGGCAGGCGTTTCCAGATTGGCAGAAGCAAACCTGTCACCATATGCAGGATGCTGTCGGTGAACTCCGGCACCTCGGCCAGTTCCGCCTTCCAGGCCACGGTGAAGGCGGAACGATCGGCCTCAAGCCAATGGGTTTCGCCCATCGCCCGAACCGGAATGTTCATCGCCTCCATGGGCCGGATCAGCCGCACGCGCCGTTCGATCTCGCCATCATCCAGCATGACGCTGGTGGTCGGGATCTGAACGGCGGCACGACCGGATCGCTCGTTGATGAGCAATCTTGCGCGGGGATCATCCAGTTCCGCCAGCGCGGCATCGAGCGCAACCGGCTGATTGCGTTTGCGCTCTGTGAGCGTCAGGAGCCGCGTTTCTGCGCCGGTGCCCGGATGGGTGTGGATCACCTGCCGGTCCGTGACGATGAAGCTTTCGGCCTTCAGCGTCTCCAGCCCCATATCATAGGTGCCGGATGCAATCGCACCGTCGATCCGCGCCTGCAGAAGCTGCTCGAAGGCCGAGAACAGGATGCCCTGCAACTCGATGGTCAGCGCCAGCAGGCGGTTGAGGAAGGTGGTGATCGGCGGAAGTTCGTCCTTCACACCATTGCTGTCCATCAGCTTCAGCCCGGTGGCGGATTCAAACCGTTCGAGAGAGCAACCCTCGACCTTGCCGCGCACGATCAGCAGATAGAGCTGGCGCAACGCATCGCGGGCATAGGCGGATTCCAGATTGTCCTCGGGACGGAACAGCCCCTGACCGCCGGTCTGGCGCTGGCCGCGCGTGATCGCGCCCAGCGTGTCGAGGCGGCGGGCGATGGTCGAGAGGAAGCGCTTCTCGGCTTTGACATCCGTGGCGATGGGCCGGAACAGCGGCGGCTGCGCCTGATTGGTCCGGTTGGTGCGCCCAAGCCCCTGAATGGCGGCATCGGCCTTCCAGCCCGGTTCCAGCAGATAATGCACGCGCAGGCGCTGGTTTCGCGCAGAGAGTTCGGCGTGATAGCTGCGTCCGGTGCCACCGGCATCAGAGAAAACCAGAATGCGCTTCTGGTCATCCATGAACGCCGAAGTCTCGGCGAGGTTGGCAGAAGGCGCTCGGTTCTCGACCGCAAGACGTGCCGATGCTCCGTCACCCTTGCGCACGATGCGGCGCGAACGGCCTGTGACTTCCGCCACCATATCCGTGCCGAAGCGCTGGACGATCTGGTCGAGCGCCCCCGGCACGGGTGGAAGCGAACCGAGTTGCTCTAGCATCTCGTCGCGCCGCGCCACGGCTTCGCGGCATTCCACCGGCTGACCATCGCGAAAGACAGGGCGTGACGACAGGTTCCCCTCGCCATCGCTGAACGGCTCATAGAGCTGCACCGGGAAGGAATGCTGCAAATATGAGCCTACATACTCCCTGGGCGTCACATCGAGGGAAATATCGTTCCATTCCTCGGTCGGGATCTCGGACAGCCGCCGTTCCATCAGGGCTTCGCCGGTCGAGACGATCTGGATGACGGCCGCATGGCCCGCTTCCAGATCGGCATCGATGGAGCGGATCAGTGTCGGGGTCTTCATGGAGGTCAGCAGATGGCCGAAGAAGCGCTGCTTGGTGCTTTCAAAGGCCGAACGCGCCGCAGACTTGGCCTGCCGGTTCAGCGTGCCTTCGCTGCCGGTGATGTTGGCGGCTTCCATGGCCGCGTCCAGATTCCCATGAATCACGGCGAAGGCGGCAGCATATGAGTCGTAGATGTGCCGCTGTTCGTCCGTGAGCTGATGCTCGATCAGTTCATATTCGACGCCATCGTAGGAGAGTGAGCGGGCGGTATAGAGGCCGAGGGACCGCAGATCGCGCGCCAGCACCTCCATCGCCGCAACGCCGCCGGCTTCGATCGCCTCGACGAACTCAGCGCGGGTCTGGAACGGAAAATCCTCACCGCCCCAGAGACCGAGGCGCTGTGCATAAGCAAGGTTGTGTACTGTGGTGGCCCCGGTTGCCGAGACATAAACCACGCGGGCATCGGGCAGCGCGTGCTGGAGCCGCAGGCCCGCACGTCCCTGCTGCGAGGCGGCGACATCGCCGCGTTCGCCTTTTCCGCCACCGGCATTCTGCATGGAATGGCTCTCGTCGAATATAATGGCTCCATCGAAATCGGACCCCAACCATTCGACGATCTGCTTGACGCGGGAAACCTTCTCGCCCCGGTCGTCGGAGCGTAGCGTGGCATAGGTGGTAAAAAGGATGCCTTCCGACAGCGCGATCTTTGCGCCTTGAGGGAAGCGTGACAGAGGCGTGACCAGCAACCGTTCCATGCCGAGCGCCGACCAGTCGCGCTGCGCGTCCTCGATCAGCTTGTCGGATTTGGAGATCCAGATCGCCTTGCGCCGACCGCGCAACCAGTTGTCGAGAATGATGGCGGCGGACTGGCGACCCTTGCCAGCGCCGGTTCCGTCACCGAGCATGAAGCCCCGGCGAAAGCGGATCGATCCCGTAGAATCTTCGGGCGCGGCGCTCACATTGTCGAAATGCTCGTCCACGGTCCAGGCACCCGCGAGATGATCGGCATGGGCTTCCCCGGCATAGATCACCGTTTCGAGCTGGGCGTCCGACAGACGCGCGCAGATGTCGGCGGGCAGCATGGGCCGGTAGGAGGGCTTCGGCGGTGCGACCGAGGCCATGGCGGCGGATTGCACCAGCTTGGTCGGATGCGGCTGCGCGCCAGCAATGCGCAGCGATTGCAGCGCATATTCCTCATAGATGGCATCGGACAGGCGAGCGCCTTCCGGTGGCGTCCAGTCCACGGTCTCATAGGCGAGTTCGACGCCCTCGGGATCGTTGGCGGGAGCAGCAGCAGGCCGCGCAGCTGTCGCCCGGGCCATATAGCCCCGCACGGTTTTCGGCGCGGTGGTCGAAGCGGACACCACGATCGTCGGCAATGATACCGGCGAACGCTGTGGGACATGCGCCTCGATCCAGCCGATCAGCGTGGCAACGTCGGGTGCAATTTCCGGTGAGCCCGGGAAACTGGCCGGATCGTCGGCGGGCAGCTTGTCGATCACGGTCAGCCGCGTGTCGATTGTGGTGCCATGCTTTGCATAGACCGCACCATCGACGGCGGCGGTGAACACCACACGGCCACGGGCCTGCAAGCGGATGAACGCGTCCCGCCAGGCCGGAGCTTCGGGGCCAAAACCTGCACCGGTGATCGTCACCAACCGGCCACCGGGAGCAAGACGGGCCAGCGCCGAGGCAACATGCCGGTAGGCCGCATCTGCCACACGCCCGCTGACATTGGCCATGACCGAGAATGGCGGGTTCATCAGCACCACGGACGGGACGGCATCTGGTGCGAGATGATCATCGATCTGGGCGGCGTCGAACCGGGTGACGGCGAAGGCCGGAAAGAGCGAGGATAAAAGATCGGCGCGGGTGTCGGCGAGTTCGTTGAGGATCAGCGAGTTGCCGACAATCTGCGCCAGGATCGCGAGAAGGCCGGTGCCCGCCGATGGCTCCAGCACCCTGTCTTCAGGTGTGATCGCAGCTGCTGTCAGAGCGGCAAGGCCGAGCGGGATCGGCGTCGAGAACTGCTGGAAGTTCTGGCTTTCCTCGGAACGCCGGGTCTGCGTCGGCAATAGTGCGACGATCTTTGCCAGCACGGAAATCCGTGCAGCCGAAGAAGCGGCTTTACGGAAAAGCGCTTTTCCGTATTTGCGCAGGAAGAGAACCGTAGCGACCTCGCACGCCTCATAGGCCAGCTTCCAGTCCCAGGCGCCGGTCGCATCGGATGCGCCGAAGGCCGTTTCCATCGCACCGCGCAAGGTGGCGGCATCGACGCGCTCACCGTGTTCGAGATGGGGGAGCAAAAGATTGGCCGCAGCCAGGATCGCAGGCGCAGCCGCCAGTGGCGTGACCGGATCGGCCACGGGGAAAACCATGTTCATGTCGGGAACCTCAGGAGAGCGGGAAGGACAAGCCCGAACGGCGCTCTCTTTCGACCACCCGGACCTGACTCCTCCCGGCCCACCTCTCACTCTCAAAGCGCAGCATGAAAAAAGCGCCCCGACCGGACGGCGGGGCGCTTGTCAGCGTCATCTCAGGATCATCCGAAGCGGCGTCCGCCCTCGGTGAAGGTGTGTTCATTGGCGGCGATGGTTTCATCGACCGCCTCGTCCGAGGATAGATAGTCATATTCGCGTTCAAGCTGGCGGTAGAGCCATCGAGCCAGATCGCGCAGCGCCTCGATGATCGTCTCCTCGGCATCGGCGGTCATGTCCTGCCAGGTCGGGCTGTCGCGCTCGACCGAGATCGCCATGCAGTATTCGTGATAATAATGGCCGCGATGGCTGGCATCGGCGCGAAGCTGATAGAAGTTTCGGCGCTGGATCGCCTGAAGGGCATCGGCGATGTGGTGCAGTTCGCTGTCCTGTGGGGCGTGTTCCCGGATCAGGCGCGGTGCATGTCTGCGGTAGGAATACCAGGATTCAAAGCAGGCACCGTCCCCCTGCGAGGAGAAGCCGCGGAACCAGATGCAGGGGTCTTGCCGTGTGCCGCCGCCCATCAACCGGATGGTGCGGGTCTTGAGGTTCAGCCCGAGGATTTCGGCGATGCGCTGGAAATCACCATAGACGGCATCGTACCAGTCATAGTCGAAGCCGCCCTCACGATACCAGGCGCGGGCCTTGTCCTTCGCCGCATCGGACAATTCGCCCAAGCGATAGACGGTGGTTTCGATGATCTCAGATGCCGTAATGGGGCGGCTGCCCGGGGCTGAAGCGGATCCAAAACTTTTCCCGCTGGGAAAATCGGAACCTTCGTCGTTTGATTCCGGCTGCCTGTTATTGGGATCAAGAGGGGAGTGATCTATGGGTGTTTTCGTTGGCATTGACGTATCTCTCGAGAATTCTGCGGTTTGCGCCGTGGACGAACACGGCAAGCTTTTGAAGGAAACGAAAGTTGCGAGTGACCCCGGGGCATTGAACGCCTGCATCAGGAGCATGCCGGGAGTAGTAGAAGCGATCGGTATCGAAGCCGGACCCTTGTCCCAGTGGCTTCATAAGTCTTTGACTGACCTTGGACTGCCGGTGGTGCTGATGGAGACCCGGCAAGTAAAAGCCGCCTTGAAAGCGGCGCCGGTAAAGACCGATCGACGCGATGCCGCTGGCCTGGCCCGCTTGCTGCAAATGGGCTGGTTCCGACCAGTCCATTGCAAGTCGCTTTCCGCGCAGGAGCTTAGGGTTCTTCTCGGTGCACGCCGATCCGTGCAAGAAGCCGCTATCAACATCGAGATGTCTATTCGGGGCATGCTGCGCAATTTCGGACTTCGACTTGGTCGGATCGGCAAAGTCAGCTTTGAAGACCGGGTTCGCGAATTGACCGATGGCAACAAGCTCATCCAGCTTTCAATCGAGCCGATGCTCAGGGCTCGAGCTGCGTTGCGCAGCGAGCTTGTGCGCCTTGAACGCCTCGCACGAGACATCACGCGCGAGGATCCGGTTTGTCGCTTGATGATGACGATGCCCGGTATTGGTCCGGTCGTCGCATTGACTGTCCGCTCAACCATCGATGACCCCGGCAGGTTTCGGCGGTCTAAAGATGTTGGCCCATCAATCGGGTTGACTCCTCGTCGCTACCAATCCGGAGAGACGGATATCATCGGCGGTGTCACCAAAGCTGGCGATCTGGATATGCGGACCGCACTGTATCAAGCTGCCACCGTGGTGATCCATCGCTCGAAAAAGCCGACTTGGTTGCGCGCATGGGCGGAACGGGTTGTTCGTCGGCGTGGAGCGAAACGAGCGGCGGTCGCTCTGGCCCGCAGGATGGGTGTAATTCTGCATCGCATGTGGGTCGACAACACAGAATTCCAGGCCGCCAGACAGGTTTAAGGCAAGCCAGTCGAGCCGCCGCGAATGAACAACAATCTGGCCGCCCTAAGTGCCGGCCATCGAGGTCCTCACCAGGACGCGGTCTCCGATGACGCCGTTCGATGCCTTGTCGCCGGAGCCTCCGCTCCGAGCACGTATCTCAGATAGGCGCGCGGAAACCGCAATGAACCAGCATCAAGTTGGCGACCACTGCGTCGACCACGGACAGAAGCGCGAACCGGTGTAGGATCATAACCGATGGAACGACATCGAAAGCGCCAGAGGGGGGTGCGCGCCAAGACTTATACGTTCCGCAGAGTCATGCCCTCGAAGTGCTCAGCTTCGAGAGTGCGTTCGTTTGGAAATTAGCCATTGACTGCACTGGCCCCATTACAGAAGGCATAGGGATCTCTCCCTTCGAGAACCGCGGAAAGCCAACCATCGGTGTCGATCCAGTCCACCGTTTCGCCGATGGCGAGATCAAGGACATGCGTCCCGCCACCGAACCCATCCAAGCGAGGTCGAGAGCAACTGTTTGCCCATTGCAGTCCCCATGATCCGGTCAGGCCGAGGGTCGCCGCGCAGTGCATGACGAACCGGATGACATGCTCGGGGTCGCCGGTGTCATCGTCGCGTATCCAGAGCTGCGTGCCGTCATGCTCAGGCTGGATCGAGAGCAGGAAGCTGTTGGCGGGTTCATGTTCGGCGCTGCTTCCGTCCGGCAAGGCATTATAGAGATCGACGGCACGGACGGCATTCTCATGCGTCCCGACATCGAGCAGGCAGGAAAAGTGGGTGTGATAATCGGCCATATCAGCCTCCTGAAACAAGAAAGCCCGGCATGGCACCGGGCGGAATGACGGGGATAGGTAGCGGTCACGCAGCCTGCGGCAGGTGAAGCAGCTCGGCCGAGGTTTCACGCCAGAAGGGATCGACCAATCGGGCTTCCAGCGCAGCGGCGCGGTAGCGCAGCCGTCCCACATCACCGGGATCTGATGTCCGGAACGCCGTGCCGCGCAGGCGGCTGGCCTCGGTCACGATTCTGCGTGCCTCGGCATCGGATGCGACCGGCTGTTGCCAGAGGATAATGCCGGCGCGGATTTCACCGGCGAGGACCAGGCGCTGATCTCGGTCCTGAATGAGCATGATGCGCGGCTGAAAATACGGGAAGCTGTCCGGCTCCGTGCAAATATCACCGCGCGACAGGCGCAAGGCCGCCGCCTGAATGGCGTCTTCCGGTGACGGGTATTCCCCAAGCGGGATCACGCGGTCAAAGCTGTTCGCCGTGTTACTGGCGTCATAGCTGGCCACACCAAGGCACGAGATGCGCAGCGGCAGCTTTCGCGCCCGATAAAGCGCGGGCAGAACATCGGCAGCCAGAATCTGGCCGATAGAGCGGAAGGTTTCGGAACGGGCAAAGGTCATCGGGATTACTCCATGACGGGTGCCGGTGAGCCTCTCTCTCCAGCCCTCAACCCGTCACGGCCGAACGGCCCGCACTCTTCCTCTCTGACCGGGCTTGTTCCCGGTTCCGCTGCCGACGATGAGGGACCATCGTGAGGCACTGAAGGCCCGAAGCGCGGGTCTCCGCGCTCGGGCCGTCGGGGATGAGGCGCTTTCGCGCCTTACTCCCATGGGTCCAGCTCCAGCTTCACCATGTCGTCGTCGCCGTCGAACTCGGCGGCGGGGCAAGCGGCGTGGGTGCCGTCTCCGGCCTGGAACACAACGATCGAAACCATCAGCGTGGTGGCGAGGCTGGCGGCGAAGGCAATGGCGTCTGCATAGGACATGGGTTCCGGCTCCTGTCTTTGGAGGCGGGGGACCATCCCCCGCGCGACAGGCGCCCGAAGTGTCTGACCGGATCTGCAATCACCCGAGGGCGTTCGGACTTTTTCCGAATCCCCGAGGGCGGCACGCGCGCGTAAGCCGACCCCTTTGGGGTTGAATGTCAAAGAGACGGATCGGACCAAGGTTTGCGAATGGAAGCGGGGGTGGTTTTTCGCATCTGACAGGATGCCGGATACCTGTCGCAGATGCTCTGCCGCGCCAGCCTTGCCACCATGCTGGCATCAGGATCGTGTTCCCTTCAGGCCAGAGATGGCTGCCGCTTGTCCTGATGGGGATGGCGGATTGAATGGTGAAGCCGGATTGGACCCGTCCGGTGCAGACCTCGCATCCTCACGGCCCGATACCCTGCGATCGGGTCTTCAGCTCCAAAGCCCATCGGCGATTTCGCGGGCGATCATCGCGCGTGCTTTCATCATCAGATCGTCGCCCGATGTGTCGATATGACCATAGAAGCGCGCGCGGCCGCCATAGGCAGCCCATTCGGCGTAGCGGCAATATTCACGAGCATCGAGCCGGAACACCCGCATATCTTCGGCCCAATGGGGCTTTGGCTCGACGACGACGGTGATGCCGTCGCGGGTTTCTTCCCAAGGCAGCGTGCGTTCGTTCGGATGCATCTCCCGATCCTGGGCGATGATTTCGTCAATGCTGATGCTGGCAGCCATGGCGGCTCTCCAAAGAAAAGCCCGATCACGAGGACCGGGCGAGTTGCGGAAATGGCGGGTGATAAACGGGGCGACCGAAGCCGCCCCGCATGAGTGCTATTCAGCAGCGACCATATGCTGTTCTTCCTCGTCGTCAGCCGGGTCGTCCTCGCCATCACCCGAGAGGAAATCGGGCAGATCATCGACTTCCGCCACAGCGCCCGATGCCGGATCGACGTCGATACCATCGTCCACCATGCGCAGCGGCTCAGGCAGCCAGCCAGTCTCGGCCAACAGGCGTTCGGCTTCCTTGGCCATGTCGCCCTTCTTGAGGTGCCCGATCAGATCGGCAGCCCGGTCTCCGGCCCCTTCGCGCACGGCCTCAAGAATACGCGGCTTGGTCACGCGGCCGAGATAGTTGCCGACGGTCGGTCGCCAGCCCACCGCCACCATGTCGAGGCCGGTCGAACGCGCGAGCCGGTCAGCCTGCGACAGGCGGATGTCCAGCCCGTGCTGACTGACGCCCGTGCCGCTATAGGGGTTGGGCTTTTCATAGAGCGCGTTGACACCGTAGCTGACGCAATGGGCGAGCAGATCCATGCGCGAACCATCATCCAGATCGGTCAGCCAATCCCAAAGTGCAGCATCGTCTGCCGGAACATGATCGCCCCAGCGTTCGTGCCGGTCTGCAATGGCCTTGGCCGACGCGCTATCGCGCAGATCCTCGGCCTGTGCGGGCAGATGGACCTCCCGGACCTGTGCTTCGAGGCATCCCTTGCTGGAATGCGGCATGAAGCAATCCATGACCAGCCGGTGGAGCAGTGCCATCATGGCGACATGCGGGTTCACGGCCACCGCATCCCGCAGCGCCAGCGTGCGATGCGCAGTCAGTTCGCTGACTAGGCGATCGGGCAGCGGCTTGATGGTGTCTCCCTCGTCTTCCTCCTCCGTTTCGACCGGCTGGCCGCCCAGCGTGATAACCGCACGCATGCGGCTTGCCTCCGGTTCTGCCCGCTGGATCACTTCGCCGGTTTCCGGGTCAACGATCTCCGCCTCCGGTCCCGCAGGCGCTTCATCCTCGGCGCGAACATAGCCACGTTCGATCAGCAATGCGCCATCGGCGTCGACGCTGATGAAGACACCCGCCATGCCGATCTGTTCCGGCTCGAAAGTCATCGGACGGCGCTCGAAGGTTTCCAGCGCCTGTTCGATCTCACCCAGGCGGGCGTCGATCTCGTCAGGCAGTTCGTCAGCCTCGCCATATTCGGCTTCAAGCCGGTCATATTCGTCGCGCAATGCCTCGCGGGTGGCGCGCTCTTCTTCGCTCAGATCGACCGTAGTGCCGACAATCTGGCGAAGGCCATGATCGTGACCATAGGGAAAGGTGATGGCGACCTCGATCCATTTCCAGCCCTCGGCGGCGATGGCTTCGGCCTCCGCTTTCAGCTTTTCGCCCACCAGCCGGCCGAGCAGCACCGGATCTTGCAGCCAGCCACCATCGTCCTGCTGAAAGAGATCGCGCAGCACGCAGCCGCCAGCCTCCTCATAGGCCTCGATACCAACGAACACTGCCCGCTTGTCGGCGGCGCGGACCGTGGTTTCGGTCAGCAGGCGGCGGATGTGGTAGGGTTCTTTCTGCCAGCCATCCTTGATCGCTTCCCAGACATGCTCCTGCCGGGGATGGTCAGAACTGACGCTGAAGGCCATGAGTTGCTCCAACGTCATGCCGTCCTCGGCATAGACGTCGAGCAATGCCGGTGAGACGGAAACCAGACGCAGGCGCTGCTTCACCACCTTGGCGTCCACGAAGAAGGCAGCGGCGATCGCTTCCTCGGTCATGCCCTTGTCGCGCATGGCCTGGAAGGCGCGGAACTGGTCGAGCGGATGCAGCGGTGCGCGCTCGATATTCTCGGCGAGCGAAACCTCGTCGATCAGCACATCGGCGCTGGCCTCCGACACCACGCACGGAACCGGCGCGACCTTGGCGAGGCGCTTCTGCTTGACCAGCAGTTCGAGCGCGCGGAAACGGCGACCGCCGGCAGGCACCTCGTACATGCCGGTTTCCTTGCCATCGGCATCCACGACCGGGCGTACATGCAGGGACTGGATCAGGCCGCGACGAGCGATGGACTCGGCCAGTTCCTCGACCGAGATCCCGGCTTTGACGCGCCGGACGTTGGACTGGCTGAGAACCAGCTTGTTGAAGGGAATGTCGCGCGAGGACGACAGGGTGATCTTCTGAACGGCAGTGGCCATGTCAGTTACTCCATGACGGACGCCGGTGAGCCTCTCTCTCCGGCTATCAGCCCGTCACGAAGCGAAGCGCCGCCCTCTTCCTCTGAAGAGAGCGACGCCAGCCGCAGAACCTGAAACCCGGAAGTCAGGCACTCCGGTTTTCTGTATCGGCGGATGTACGGGAAAAGCTCGCGTCGACGCGGTAGAGCAGACGCTCGGCGGCGCGGATGCTGCCGGTTTCGCGGGCGGCCTCGGCCCAGACCGAGATCGGGAAATCGCCGGTGAACAGCAGATCGCGCTCGATGCCCATGCCGAAGGGCAGCCGGACTGACTGCATCTCGCTCAGGCTCCACGACCCCAGTTCGGGAGAACCGAGATCGGCCAGGCCGAACATGATGTCGCCACCCTCATCCAGTTCGGTAGCGAGCCAGACGCCCTCGCCGAGGGGGTTGAAGAACTTCACGACCGGGATGTGATCCAGATCGCGCTGGCGACCGTTCGCGAGCAGACGGTCGCGCTGTGTGCCGGTCAGGAGGATCATGCCGCAGCCCTCCGGTCGGTTACGCTGGCATCCGACTCCACGGTGTCCTCGGCCGGCAGATGCGACAGCAGCCAGTCCGCCGCCTTGCTGGCCTGCGAAGCCGCGCGGACAATGGCGCGGGAATCCTCGCGCATGACCTCCAGCCACGACCCGATGTAATCGGCATGGCGGACGGTCGGCACGATCCCGAGCGCGGCGCAGCTGAAGGCCGCAGCTTGCTCGGCAATCATCTCCTCGAAGGCGTATTTCTTCGAACCGAACGAACCTGTCAGATCTCGGTTGAGACGGCTGTGGTGGCCGCTGGCGTGACCCAGTTCGTGCAGGGCCGTCCTGTGCCAGTTGATCGGCTCGAAATAGGCTTGCGGAGGCGGCACCTGCACATAGTCGAGCGACGGCATATAGAAGGCGCGATTTCCACCGATACGGAAATCGATGCCGGTGGCACGGATCAGCGCCTCGACCCGAGGTTCGATCAGGCCCAGCGGCGGCGGCACGACTGCCGTGATGTCATCAGGCAGACCATCGCATTGCGCGGCGTTAAAGACCGTGAACCGCTTCAGGAACGGAATGGCATGCGCATCCTCACCCGTCTCGCGGGCACGGCGCTTTTCGTCATCGGGCGTGAAGCGGTCCGCATAAACGACGGTGGTGCCGCGCTCCCCCTTCCTGACATTGCCGCCAAGCGACAGCGCCTGGCGGAAAGTCAGCCACGCCTGACCGGGAAAGCCATGCTGGATGACAGCGCCCCAGAGAATGAGAATATTGATGCCTGAATAGGACCGGCCGGTTGAAGCATTTCTCGGCAGGCCCGGCGGGGCGGTATCGAGCGACGCACCCCAGGGCTGGACCCAGGGGAGACGCCCTTGCTCCAGCTCGGCGATGATCTTGTTGGTGATGTCGTCGTAAAGGTTGCTGCGCGCGCCGCCTTCTGCGGGGCTGCGATCATGTCTGGCCATCGGGATGATCTCCGCGACGGGCGCCGGAAGCCTCTCTTCCAGCCCTCAACCCGTCACGGAAAACCCGTCCGCACTCTCACTCTCAAGGGGGCGTTGCGGGGTCTCCCCGCTGATGGGGGTGCGTCGGCAACGCCAGTGCCGACCAGGGGGAAAGCTTTCCCCCAATATGCTCTCAAATTATAAGCGCTTAAAGTATCTTCAGATGAACAGCACGCCCGGCGCAAGGATCGAATGACGACAACTTACTTTACCCACAAGAGGCCCGCTCTGGAACCGGAAAACTCGTGCGACGAAAGTCGTTTCCGCTACAAGCGAACCACCAGGCAGCACCGATGCTGCACTTATCCAACACGTGAATACGGATATGCATTCCTAATATAGGTGTTGAGGAATTGCCCTTTTGACGGAGCCGCCATTAGCTGCTCATGCAATCCGGCAGGTACGTTGAAATACTGGTATATCGAGCCGTTCGTGAACTCGATTTCCAGCGTTTCACTACCGGGATCGTAGCCGATGGACGCGATGTTGCTGGAGGAAACAGGGTCTCTAAGCATATGTCTTCCTATTGCTCATCTTCGTTGATGGGAGTTCGATCTATTGCAATGTTCCGTACGACAGCGGTTGTTCGTTGCGCCCGCCACGACGCCACCATGCGATCATAGCCTTCCGCCACACGACGGGTCCGCCAAGCTGCGCTTACTTCTGGGTCAGAACTGCGGGGCAAGCGATCTGCCGGGGGAAGCGATACACGGCAACGCACGGGCAGTCGTGCGGCTTCGCCAGAGATGATGGTCTCCCCCGTCCGCAAGACGGGCAGTAGGTCCATGAGGCCTGATAAATTGTCAGGAAGAGCACCCTTCACGCGACCGCGATCGGCTGGGTTGGAGAGGCGCAGTGCTATGAGCGTTCCACACTGGGAGAGGATAGTCTCATCGATTTCGGAAGGGCGCTGCGAGACGAGCATGGCTCCAACTCCATACTTGCGACCCTCTTTTGCGATGCGCTTCACGACGTCAGCAGCGACGTTGCCGCTGTCAGGGCTCACGTACCGATGGGCTTCCTCCATCACGATCAGCAGAGGCCGGAGCACGCCACCTTCTGTCTTTTCCCGGCTCCAATAGAGCGCCTCGTAGACAACGCGGAGTATGGAGCCAATCAGCCGGACCAAGACGCTGCTGGGTACGCCGGAGAGATCAAGGATTGTGATTGGACGGTCGTGACCAAGCCAGCCGGCGAGCAGCGTATCAAGATCCTGTGCCGTTTGCCCAGCGAGGTCGGGCTCCCAAGGGCCGGGATGGAGGACAAAGTCGTACCGCCGGTCCAGAAGACGAGAGCGCAGCAGGTTGAGCGGGCGGCGGATGCCCTTAGCGGCCTGATTGAGGAACGGCCCGGCAGCTCCCATAGCGTGCGGAGTGTATCGAGGAGCGGTTAAAGTTACCGGGTTGCCCGCCGCTTCGAGTGCAGGCTGGTCGCGCTGCGGCCCGGTGAATGTGGCTGTTTCAAAGTCAATCAGGTCATACCAGAGCTGCTTCAGCGAGAACGGCACCGGACTGTCAACCGTGAGGGATTGAGGGTCGAGCCCGGGCAGTGCGCCAGCGCCCAGCCGGTTTTGCTTCAACTCCTGAATCTTGTCGGTAAACGCCATCAGATGATTGTCGCTGAGGCTGCCAGCGATGAAGTCGAGCAGTTCTTCAGCTTCCAGCGCCCAATAGGGCACAAACAGAGGCTCCTCACCGGGGGACGGCGTAGCACTGAACGTTTTGGCGAGATCTCCGAGTGCAGCGGAATACTCCCCGTGCACATCCAGTAGAAGAATGCGGGCGCCGCTAGTGGCGACACTCTCCGACGAGCGAACTATGGAACGCAGTATACTCGCAACAGTGGTTGACTTACCTGAGCCGGTCGAACCGACGATGGCGCTGTGGCGAGTGACCAGCGCGTCGAGTGACAAACGCACAATGATATTCTCGGCGCTTGAAAGCGTTCCAATTTCGACCTGATCTTCCTCTGTCCCGCCATATATGCGGAGGAGATCTTTCTGGGTCACCAAATGGACTGCATCATCAACATTGGGATGTTGACTGAGGCCACGCTCAAAATATTCGCCTGTGGCTTCGCCAGCCAGCTCGACCCGCATCCAGCGCCCGGTGTCCTGCCCCTCGGCTTCCAGAACGGCAACGGCATCCGTCACAGCTCCTGCCCCAATCTCGGCAACAACACCATAGAGATCCTGATATCCAAGAGGTATACGGACAAAGCTCCCTACCTGACCGACGCGGTAGGTATGACCAGCTATCATTGCCAGTCCGGACGAGAGGGATTCTGCCAGCCTTACGGTGATGGTCGAGCCGGAAACAGCACTTACCCTTCCGAGATAAGTAGGGTCGGTTGCACTCATGCCGGCACCTCGGTCGGATCATTGCCGTCAGTCGCGAGACCCGCGGCAGCTTGGCGAGCCAGGTCCGGCGAGTAGGACAGCGCGCAGAAGCGACTAAAACTTGCAAAGTCGCCCAGGAGAAAGGCATCTCCGCTGCCACGTTTGCCCCAGAAACTGGAACGGATATCCCCCCAGTTCTTGGGCAAATCACCCAATCGCCACTGTCCAGGAATACCGCCGATCACAGCAGCATCTGAGGCATAAACTGACAGGTTTGGGTGTTCGAACGCAAGCTTCCGTGCGGGTTCCTCTTCAGCAAGAGTCTGGAATTGCAACGCAATGACCGCTGCATTGGCATTCATTGCGAGCGCCTCGCCCAGCACTGCACAGATATGGGCATCTCGAAACGAAAATCCCGTCGTCAGAAGCACCGTGTCCGGGGTCAGCAGAAACCGCTTCAGTCTCTCGAACAGCGCCGCGTAAGGCTGCTTCTGAGTGAGATCGTACTTCAGATGGTCCGGGTATACGAGTTCGGTACAATCTGCACCTCCGCTCCTCACCACAGTTCCATTGTCACTTTTCCAGCCCAGTGATCCGTGCAGTTTCCAAACGCGCGACCAACGCGGGGGCAAATCGTTGCCTGCCACAGTGACCGGATCAAAAAAGGGTGCATGCCCCCCAGAAAAGCCGTCGAAATACGGTGCTTTTGCCTGCTCGAAGGCGGATTCAATCAATAGGTCGTAGTTTGTCGTGAATATTTCTACGGGATGAGCTCGCTGCGTACCGCTCACCCAAGAGACCAGTTCGTGATATGGAGTTCGACCTTCGGGTAGCTTGGCGCCGACGATCTCTCCGATAGCTGCGCAAATCGACTTCCCCAACCCAGCATAGCCTGCACCATCCAGCCCGTGCATTGGCGTGTCCCCCAGCGCTGTCTGAAGGAGACGAATCTTGGACAATATGGTCTCGATGTTGCCGCCATCCGGCAGCGAGTTGCGGATTGCAGCCGCTGCGGTTGCTTCCGTTCCAGTAAGGTGAACCAACGCCCGGTCTGTCAGAACATTTACACCCGGGATCAGCGGCTGACCTGTGGGGTCAAGTTTGCCGTGTGCATCTACTCTTACGGATAGGGGGCCACCCGCGCCGATTAGAACACCAATGCGTTTGCGACCTTGCGACAAGATCTGGCGAAGATCCGCCATAAAACGATCTGGATTATGCACCGTATCTAATGCGCTCATCGTTCCTGTTGCCTCCCCCGCACCGAAGTAATTGTGTTTGATGTTCGAATAAGATTGCCTGTTTGAACAGCGTTACAACGCGGAACTTCGAGTGGGCAGAACTGGTATGACCACTCCGGGTGTCATCAGCACAATCAAGCCGCGCTCTGCCCTGGTCATATCGAGATAGGCCCTAACCTGCGCGCGATAATGATCGAGTGTCTCCGCCTCCGCCGTCACATCGCTTTTCCAGTCCACGACGACGGCGGGGCGTCCCTCGGCCGTCAGGGTCAGGGCATCAGCGATCCCGGCCGTTGCGATTTCCACGCCGTCGGACATCTGTGCGGCGTAGACAGGAAATTCGGCAACAAGTTCCAGCCGCAAGGCTTTGATTTCAGGCAAAGCGAGAGTTCGGGTCACGCAGGCCGCCAATTCCAGCGCCGACAGTCCTATCGCCGCGTCGGCAGCCGGAGCCTTGCCGAGGGCACGGATAAGCTCGCCAGCTCGTTTGGTCAGGGCGGCTTCCGCTTCTTGGACTTCACCTGTCAGCACCTCTTCCATGAGCTTGTGGAGGATCAGCCCGCGCTCGCGGCCGCCCTGTACGAGGGCAGCGGTTTCCAGCACAGGACCGGGGTCATCGGACGATCCCGTCCAGAGGGAGGTTTCTTCTTCTCGCAGTACGGTCCCGGCGGCATTTTCGTCACGGCTGGGCGCAAGCCAGGTCAACCGCGCCTGCGCGGCTTCGATGGCTTCGGCTTCCTCGGCAAAGCTCACGCGTGTCTGGGTGTTGTCTGCGCTCGCACCGGCGGCTGCGAGATCGGCAGGCAGGTGAGATACGTCCAGACCTGGCAGGTCGGCCAGCGACAGGTCGACGAGACCGATCCAGGCCGATTTCGAGGGTGCGACATCGAGCCGAGGCAAAACGAGGAGTTCACGGGCGCGGGTGGCTGCGACATACCAAAGCCGGATACGTTCGCGATCCAGCTCATCCTTCTCTGCTTGGCGCGCTGTTTCGTAGCCCTCGGGCGTAACGCCCAGGACTGGGCAATAGAAGGTCTCGGTCTGACGTTCGATGATGGCGTTGTCGGGCGCCATGACGCCGGTCATGGTGTTGATCGGAATGACGATAGGCCATTCCAGCCCCTTGGCCGCGTGCATGGTGAAGAGCGCTACCGCCTCCTCCTGCGCGTCGGGTCGTCCCTCAACTGCGC
>JAAIGE0100276613.1_pt1 | contig 38375 bp, 32 predicted proteins | sample 6487951 | NCBI WGS metagenome assembly JAAIGE01 (sample SAMN13974128, study PRJNA590717) | phyllosphere metagenome | biome: tomato field; feature: multiple bacterial spot infested tomato fields; material: tomato leaves; isolation source: leaves from tomato fields | host: Solanum lycopersicum ...
ACCGAGCCTAAGCGAGGTGCCGAGTGGTGGGGCAAGAGCGCTTTGCTTACTTTCGCGCTTTTCGAAAGTGAGCCGCCGTCAGGGCGGAACCCTAAGTGGCCGTTACCTAAATAACGGATATGTACCCGGTCCAGCTGTGTTGACTGTTAGGCCGTCTTCGCAGGCAAGCCAGCTCCCACATTTGGATGCTGGTGTGTCAGGTAGATCAGTGTCGGCTGTCAGGCCGCCATCGCAGGCAAGCCAGCTCCCACACTGGCCACATAGTGCCTACAGGGGTGATTCGTTCACCCTTCAGGCACCTATGCCCTGGATACGAAACCCCCAGCGCGGAAAATGCACATGCACCGTACCACCACGCTCATCCGTGCGACGCAGGATCAGCTCTTCACGCCCAGCGAACAGCAACTCCCCGGCCACCGGATCAACACCATAGTCGATAGCCGCAATGGTCACCTCCTGACCCACCTTAAAGCCGTTCAAATCCTCGAACACCTCATCCGGCAAAGGTGCCGGTGTAGCATTGCGGGCGATATCCAAAGCCTGCTCCGCGGTCATCTGACTGGCGGTTCCATGACCAAAACCCAGCACGCGTCCCAGCCAGGCCAGCACGGCCGGGTAAGCATCCACCAGCGGCGCGGTGACCGGCGTGGCCTTGAGGAACCACAGCGAGTGGGCCAGGGCAAAGTCGGCAATCGACGGTGCGCCGAACAGAAAGTCGCCGGACTCCCGCTGCAACTGTTGCTCCAACCGCGCCATGATCGCCGGCCATTGATGCTTGGCCAGTTCAGCCGGGAGCTTGCTCGCCGTGCCGCCACTGAACAGCGCGGCGCGGTCAGCGATAAAGGCCTTGATGGCCTCCGGCGGTAACTTGCCAAAGCGCACCGCCACCGATTCGGGCTGGAACACCAGGCTGACGGCATGGGCGAACACCACGCTGTCGGCCCAGGTGGCGAAGGTCTGGGTGATCATTTCCTGGCCCAGCGGAAACAGGGCCGGCGAGGACTTTTCCTGCTCCAGGCGGCGAGCGATCAGGGCGGTGTCGCAATAGATATCCGCTCCCACCTGCAGCACCGGAGTTTTGCGGTAACCGCCGGTCAAGGCCGTCAAGTCGGGCTTGGGCATCACCGGCGAGATGTGTACGGAATGCCAGGACAGGCCTTTAAAGCCCAGCAACAGCCGCGCTTTTTCCGCAAAGGGTGAGGTCGGGTAATGGTGCAGGATGAGCTCAGACATACGGGTTTCCGCTTGGCGAGTGAGCGAGCAGATTACCGCGCAAACGGTCCTGACTGCGTGATGGGAACCTATCAGTCAGAGTGATGAGCCATTTGCGGCCAGGCATTCCTTGGCGCTCTTCTTCAACTTTTTGATCAGGCGTTCCTGACGCAACGCCTCCCCCTTGCTCGCACACTGCTCGGTGTACACCAGCGCCACTGCCGGGCTGGACAGAAAAAACCGCGCGCCCTTGCCGCTTTGGTGCGAAGCGAACCGGCGTACCGGGTCGTTGCTGATGCCGCAATACAGCGCGCCATTGGCGGCGCGCACCAGGTAGACATACCAAGGCTTGGGTTCAGGCGTACTCACGGTCAAATTCGGCAAGGCAAAGGGGCGCGCAGTTTATCAACGACTGGCCTGGAATGCCTTCAGGCCTTTGTTCGCCTGGGCGCGCACGGCGTTGCGTACCAGCGGCGTCCAGCCCAACAGCAGGCCCTTGGTGCCCAACGCCTGGCGCGACCAGCGCCACAGGTCGAAGTGGTCGTGGTGCTCGCAGATCTTGCCGTCACGCAATACAAAGCGCGCCTGGATATCGTTGACCACCGTATTGCCGGTTGCACTGAACAGGTAGGTGGCCACCCAATGCGCACTGCCGGTGCGCTCGTCGCTGCGCACTTGGTCGAAGGTCAACGAAAAATCCTTGGCACGGGTGGTGAGCATGCGCCACATGTCCCCTGCGTCACGGCCTCGCAGTTCACCAAAGGCCGGGTCGCTGAACACCACGTCATCGCTGTAGCAGGCGACCATGGCCTCGGCATCCAGACGCTGGAAGGCGCTGTAGAACTGGCTGATCAGGGCATTATGGGCATCACTCATGGGCAGGCTCCGCAGGCGTCAAAAGAGTAGGCGCACGATAAGCCGCCCAGGCCGTCATGGCTACTGTCATTCGCCACGCAAATAAGCGCGCTACGGCGCTATCCCGGTACTGCGGGCATAGGCGAACAAGTCAACGTCGGTGGAAATACTCAGGCGCTGCATCGCCGTGCTTTTTTGCTTGCTGATGGTGGAGATGCTGCGGTTGACCTGGGCTGCAATCTGGCTGACGGTCATGCCGCTGGCCAGCATGCGCACCACTTCGCGTTCCTTGCCGGACAACTGCGGCTCCTGGGATTGATCGCCAGTGCCGGCTTCCACCAGTTGTACCCGCAGGCATTCACTGGCGAAGGTCTGGCCAGCACACACCGCCTTGATCGCCAAGGGCAACTCCTTGGCCGAAGCACTTTTGGCGACCACTGCCCTGGCGCCGTGGGCAAAGGCTGCGCGTAACGTGGCGACGTTGGCGAACATGGTGACCAGTACCACCGGCAACTGCGGATACTGGCGCTGCAACAGGCCCAACAAGCAGTAGCCATCGGCCTGCTGGCCGCCTGGCATGGCGAAGTCCGTGACCAGTACGTCGCACGGCGTGCGACTGAGCACGTCGAGTAACTGATCGGGACCGTCGGCCTCACCGACCACTTTGCACTTGCCATTCGCCTCGATCACAACTTTCTGTCCGACCCGGACAATAGGATGATCGTCAGCAATAATTACTCGAAGCATAGGCACCCACGAATGATGGCAACTTGAATCCGCGCAAAATACCTCTGCCTGCGATCATCAACAACTGCTAACAAAGAGGCGCTTGCGGCCGAACCCAATGTTCAGTAGTGGCTGTTTTTTGGACTACAACACAATAGGAAAATACCTACAGCCAAACTTAGACCAACGACCAGGTAAAACGCTCTGCAACAGCATTCTTCACAACTCAGACAGATACTCCAGATAAGCGCACAGCCGTGCTTCAAACACTTCCAGTTGCGCCTTGTGCGTAGCGACACCCTTGTCCTGGACCTGTTCGATCAAGCTCACGGCACTGGATTCCAACCCCGTGCCGCCCAGAAATACCAGGCTGCCCACCAGCCGATGCAGACGCTCGGCGGTCAATGGCGCGTTCAACGTCACACGGGCATGACGTAACACCCGCTGGTCTTCCCAGGCCTCCATCAACAGGGTTTCCAGCATTTGGTCGACGACCAGGTCGCTGCCAAACGTGGTCACAAGCGTGGCTCGGGTGGGCCAGTTCGCCACCGCAGCAGCAGCGTATGGCTCGACAGAACGGCCTTCCCCGCCTGGTAACCAGCGCACCAGCACGGCGTGCAGTTGTTCAAGGGTCAGGGGTTTGAGCAGCCAGGCATCCATGCCGGCCTTGCAGCAACGTTGGGGGCTGTCGTTTTGCAGGTTGGCGGTCAAGGCAATGATGGGCACCCGCTTCAACCCGTGCTTGCGCTCATGCTGGCGAATCGCACGGGCCATGCTGTAACCGTCCATGAAGGGCATCCGGCAATCACTGATCACCAGGTCGAAGGGCCGGTTGGTAAAGGCGTCCAATCCCATAAAGCCATCGGTGGCCAACGCGTGTCCGAGCCCCAGTTTTTGCAAAAACCAACCCAGCAACAGGCGATAGGCTGAATGATCCTCCACGACCAGAACATTCAAGTCCTGCCAATGAGGCGGGGGAGAAAAAGGCGGTTTGACTGTCCGGCTCGCTCCTGCGGTTGAACCTCCTGGCGAACCCATCAGTACCTCTTCGTGGTGATTAATTCGGCAGCCATCCAGGGCACTGATACAGCAATGCCAGGCGCACCCTTTTGATTGTTATCGGCTTTCAACCTATAACCTTTTGAATGGCCTTACGCCGATACAACAACTACGAAAAACGCCGCGAAAATCTACCGTCCCGCACCGCGTTTACAGCACAGCCCGCCAATGTCGTATTAGTTGTATTTCCCCCTCAAAGCCCCCTCGCTAAATTGTGCCCACCCCAAAAGAGGGACGGCTTGCCACTTCCCGGCAACGCAAAAAAACAGTGAGAACGCCACCACGCCAACCACTCGCCCACACAGGGCCGAGCGCTGACCTGTACGCGTCTCTATCTGCCAGACTGCAATGGAACAATTGGAAATGAAAACCCCTGTATCCCTGTTGAGCGGTGCCCTGCTGCTCGCCATGACATCCTCGGTGTTTGCCGCCAGCAGCGTCGACCTGAGTGTCAAAGGATTGATCACGCCCAGCGCTTGTACACCGAGCCTGCCAGGTGATATCGACTTCGGAAAAATCGCGGCAAAAGACCTGAATATCGACACCGGTACCTTGCTTGAACGCAAGACCGTGCCACTGAGCGTGAACTGCGATGCAGCAACGCTGTTCGCCATCCAGCCCATCGACAATCGAGCCGGCTCTGCGGTTAACAGGTTTTACTTTGGCCTGGGCATGACCAATGAAAACCAGAAGCTGGGGCGGTATCTGCTGGCGTTCACCAACCCGGTGGCCGAAACCCCCTCCACCCTGTTGGCCATGTACAACGCTGACGGGTTCTGGGTGACGCTGCTGTCTGACGAAGTCATTGGCCCCCACGTACTGGTGGCGCTGGGCAGTCGGGGCGACAGCGGTTGGGCGCCTCACCCTATCAAGGACGCGGTCATGGATGTCACGCTCGAAGCGACGATTAACCCCGCAAAAGACCTGACATTGACCGACGAAGTCGCGATCGACGGTTCCGCGACCTTTGAAGTCAAGTACCTGTAAATGGACGCCTCCCACATGAAAACCTGCATGCCCCTGCTGGGCGGTGCCCTGCTGCTCGCCCTGTCCAACGCTGTGTGCGCCGCCAGCAGCGTAGACCTGACCGTCAAGGGCCTGATCACGCCCAGCGCCTGTGCGCCCAGCCTTTCCAGCGGCGGCCTCGTCGACCACGGCAAAGTCGCAGCCAAGGATTTGAAGCCCGACCACTGGACAATGCTGGACAACCACACCCTGCAACTGGCGATTACCTGTGATGCGCCAACCCTGTTGGCTCTAAAGGGCATCGATAATATCGGTAACGCGTTTGACTCACGAAACAGCTATGGCTTGGGTTTGGTCGGCGACAAGAAATTGGGCGAATACCTACTGGCGCTAAGTAATGCTATGGCTGACGACGCGGTGATCTCCACGATTGAATCTGTGGATAACGGTCTCACCTGGCATGAAAGTTACCCAGGTGACGCCTGGCCGGTTACCTCCCACGCTTCGTTTGGCGATCGCTCCTCCGGCAGTTGGGCACCCTCCCCGGTCCAGCAGGTCACGGCAGACCTGATGGTGCACACCCTCATCGCTCCCACTGCCGGCATGGACCTGAGCACAGAAGTGCCGATCAACGGCTCCGCCACCCTTGAAGTGAAATACCTGTAACCGCCAACCCACCCACAGGACGTGACCCATGGTTAGCCCCCTCACCACCCTCACCGCGACATTGTTGCTGATCGGAGCCGGCCCGGTATGGGCCGCCAGTAGCCAGGACCTGACGGTCAAAGGGGTCATCACCCCCAGCGCCTGCGCGCCCGTGGTCTCCGGCGGCGGCACCGTCGACTTCGGCAAGGTGTCGGTCAAAGACCTCAATGTCGACACCTACACCGACCTGCCCAGGGAAACCCTGCTGCTGAGTGTGCGTTGCGAAGGGCCGACCATTTTCACCCTGAACACCATCGACAACCGTGCGGGCACTGCCGCCAGCCACTTCAGCTGGCACGGCCTGGGGATGACGCCCAGTGATGAAAAAGTCGGCGATGCCGGGCTTGGCCTGTATAGCCCGGTGGCCGATGGCGTACCGGTACGCACCATCACCTCCCGGGATGGCGGCGTGACCTGGATCCCCTCGGTGATGCTCAGCCACACCTTGTTGACGGCCGTCGCCGACAGCGACGGCCTGGCGCCGATTGCGATCCAGGAACTGGACGCAGAAATACGCTTGATTACCCACATCGCCCCCGCCAGCAACCTGACGCTGACCGACGAAGTGCCCATCGACGGCCACGCCACTGTGCAAGTCAATTACCTCTAAGGAGCCTCCCGATGAAAACCCGATTGACCACCCTGGCCGCCAGCGCCCTGCTGCTCCACTCGGCCGTCACCTTCGCCGCCTCCAGCGTGGACCTGACCGTCAAGGGCCTGATCGTACCCAGCGCCTGTACGCCGAGCCTGTCCGGTGGGGGCGTGATCGACCATGGCAAGATCTCCGCCAAGGATCTGAACCCGGATAACCCGACAGTTATCGGCAACCATACCCTGGTCATGGCGGTCAATTGCGACGCTGCGATCCAGTTCGCCGTGCACTCGATCGATAACCGCGCCTCTTCAGGTATCACGTCGAATTACGGCCTGGGCTTTGTCAACGATACCCAGAAATTGGGTGGATATAGCCTCACGCTTGCCAACCCGATTGCCGAGGATGGCGTAGTGGTGCAACCCATTGCATCGAACGACCAAGGCAATACCTGGTTTAAAGAAACGTTCTGGGATCCGGGCCTGTACATGTCGGTCGCCGCAATGGACGACGACAGCCAGCCGCTGGCGGTCAAAGACCTGCTGGTCGATCTGCAAGTACAGACCTTCATCATGGGCACTGCCGGGATGGACCTCAGCAACGAAGTCACCATCGACGGCTCCGCCACCCTTGAAGTGAAGTACCTCTGACCCATGGCCGCCCCGTCCTTGAATAGTGGCAGGCATGGGCGGCGTCTGGCGTTGCCCGTGCTGATGGCATGGGGGCGAAATGTGGTCATGGTGCTTGGCCTGGCCGCGATGACCGATGCCCACGCAGCGTCGGCTGTCGACCTTACGGTTACCGGCCGGGTCACCCCGGACGCCTGCCATATCGAGCTGACCCATGACGGCACCGTCGATCACGGCAAGATACCTGCCCACAGCCTCAACGCCGACGAGTTCACCGTGCTGCCCATCCAGACGCTCGACCTGCGTGTGCAGTGCGCCAGGCCCATGCTGTTTGCGTTGGTGGGCATTGACGAGCGCGCCGACTCCTCGTCGGCCCCGGCTTATTTCTACGGACTGGGCAGAAACATCCACGTCCCCGAAGAGCGCCTGGGTTCTGTGGCGTTGGCCTATCGCAACGCGGTGGGCGATGCGCAGGCCATGCAGGTAATGGCGTCCAGCGACAACGGTGAAACCTGGTCCCAGGAGCCCAATGCCTACCCCCGCACGTACATGGCCTTTGCGCCAGTCGGCGACCGCCAACCGGACTTCATCGGCCAACTGACCGTCCAGCTTCAGGTGAGCACCGCCATCAACTTTTCCCAGTACCTGACCCTGGACCAGGAAGTCCCGCTCGACGGCGCCATCGTCCTGGACCTGCGCTACCTCTGACCGCCCCTCTTTATTGGCTAATGGAAACCCGTCATGACGACGACATTCTCAAACACCGCTGTCGGCCTGATTGCCTTGCTCTTGATGCTCGGCGACCAGGTTAAAGCCGACGGCATGGTCCCGGACACCTCCGTGGTGATCGTGCACGAGGCCGAAGGCGAAGCGGCCGTGTCGGTGACCAACACCGACAGCCAACTCGCCCTGTTGCATGTGACCTTGCAGGACATTCCGGAAGACACCGAACCGCTGCTGGTGGTGACACCGCCGCTGTCACGCGTCGAAGCGTCCAAATCCCAGCTGGTGCGTTTCATTCTGCAAAACCAGCAACCGTTACTGACCCAGCGGCTTAAACGCGCGGTGTTCGAAGGCATGCCCCAGGGCCGCGCCGCCACCGCCGCCGGGCATGCCCGCGTGGGCGTGACCGTGCGCCAGAACCTGCCGGTGATCGTGCACCCCAAGGGCCTGGCGCCCAACCGCACGCCCTGGACCGACCTGACCTGGACACTGCGCGACGGCCAGTTGCAGGTGCGCAACGACACGCCGTACGTGGTGCGTCTGGCGCAGGAGTTGTTACTGCTGCCAGGCGACGGCAAGGCCCTGCTGCCGCGTACGTATGTGCTGCCCGGCGAAGCCTTGAGCGTGCCGGCCAGCAGCAGCCAGGCCAAGACGGTCAGGCTGCAACCGGCCACGGTGTACGGGTTTGCGGTCAAGGCTTACGACGCACCGATCAGCTTCTGACCGAACACCCCAGGCGGCGTACCACCCTGCGCCGCCTGAGTAACGAAGTGACGGCTTATTGATCGTCACCAGAACGCCCGGCCCACAAGGCCTGTGCGTTCACTACTCGAGTACCTTGCGTGAAAACAGTATTGAGTTACCGTGACGGCGAAGCCGTGCCCGCTCCCTCTGCCAGCCCTGCCCTGGTGCTGGCGTTGCTGCTGTGTGCGCTCATACCGGCCAAGGTGTGCGCCGAAGTTTCCAGCCCGTCCGGCTTCGATGCCCAGACCTTGCAACAACGTGGTATCGACCCACAGCTGGCCAGCCTGTTGCTCTCCGCACCGCGTTACGCGGCCGGGCAACACACCGTCAACCTGCGCGTCAACGGCCAGCGCCGTGGCCGGCTGGTGGTGAACTTCGATCAGCAAGGCAAGCTGTGCTTTGACCGCGCCTTGCTGGACGCCGCCAATCTGCTGCCGCTCGGTGAAATCGAGGGCTGCGATGATTTTCTTGCGCGCTACCCGCAAACCCTTGTGGAGCCAGACCCGTCGACACTGACGGTGTCGCTGGTGGTGCCCACCGACGCCCTGCGCCCCGTGCAGCAGGATATCTCCGGCTACGAAACCGGCGGCTTTGCCGGGCTGCTCAACTACGACCTCAGCGGCTTCTACAACCGCTTCGGCGATGACGCCAGCCGGTTTGGCTCGGCCAATACCGAGGTGGGGTTCAATGCCGGCGACTGGATCGTGCGCAGCCGCCAAGTGCAGACCTGGCAGGATGGCCTGTCACGCAGCACCCACCTGGAAGCCTATGCCCAACGTACCTTCGCCAGCCACCAGACGGTGCTGCAAGCCGGGCAAATCAACCTGTACAACCCGGTGCTGTCCGGCGCGCAGATCACCGGCGTGCAAGTGCTCACCGAGCACGCCCTTCAAGAACAGGGCCAGGGCGCGCTGATCCAGGGCATCGCCAACAGCCCGGCCCAGGTAGAGGTTCGCCAGAACGGCGCGTTGATTCATTCCACCGTGGTGCCCGCCGGGCCCTTTACCCTCACCGATGTGCGTCGCTTGAACACCCGCTCGGACGTTGAAGTCACGGTCAAGGAAAGCGTCGGCGCTGAACGACGCTTCACCGTGCCAGCGGCCATGCTCGGGCTCGGGTTACCAGCCCCGGGTTACTCCGTGGCAGCGGGCCGAGTGCGTAATGTGGGCGATGCCAAAGGCGAGGATCCGTGGGTAGTCAGTGGCGGCTGGACCGGCACCTTGCACCCGCAATTGACCCTCGGCACGGGCGTGCTGGCGGCCAGTCAATACCGCTCGGTGGGCGCCAGCCTGGGCTGGTTGCCGTGGCTGGACAGTCAGATCCAACTGTCCACGCAAGTGTCCAACAGCCAGGCGCAAGAAAAAGTCTCCGGCGTACAGACCGATCTGTCGTGGTCCCAGCGCCTGGGTGAGCAGTGGTCGATCAGCGCCGCCAATTCCTGGCGCAGCATCGGCTATCGCGAACTTGAAGAAAGCACTTACGCGCGCGACGACAACAACCGGGATTCGCGCTACCGCGACCAGCAAAGCCTCAACCTGGGCTGGTCCCATCCACGTCTGCGTGCGTTCAGCGCCGGGGTTTCGCGCTCGGCCAATTTTGCCGGTGACAGCAGCAGCCGTGCGCTGGCCTCCTGGGGCACGAGCATCGGTGCGGTGTCGTTGTCGGCCAGCGCCGAATGGCAAATGGGCGGCGACCAGCAGCAGGACAACGCGGTGTACCTGAATATCAGCGTACCGCTGGGCGAGAGTCGCCGGCTGCGCAGCTGGGTGCGCAATTCCGGCGGCGAAAACCGCACCGGCCTGGGCCTCACCGAACAGATCGACGACCAACTCAGCTACCGCGTCAGCGCCGAACACGACAGCAGCGACCATCAAGTGGAAACCACCCTGGGCATCTCCGCGCTGCCACGCTACAGCCAGCTAGACCTCAGCTACAGCCGCTCCGACGCCGAGCGTTCCAGCTATCAAGGCGGTGCGCGCGGCGGTGTGGTGCTGCATGGCGACGGTATGACCTTTTCCCCCTACCCGGTGCGCGACACCTTCGCGCTGGTGTCGGTCGGCGACATGAGCGGCATCAAGCTCAGCACCCCCAGCGGCCCGGTGTGGACCGACTGGCAAGGCCAGGCCGTGGTGCCGCAGGTCGCCGCCTACGGGCGCAGCCCGGTGGAAGTGCAAACGCGTTCATTGCCGCGCAACGCCGATATCAACAACGGCCTGGCCATGATTTCGGCCGGCCGTGGCGCCGTGGACCGCGTCGAGTTCGGTGTCGGCCTGACCCGCCGCCTGCTGCTCACCGTCAGCAACGACCAGGGCGCGCCGCTGCCGGCGGGTGCCTCGGTCAGCAGTGCCGACGGCGAGTTCATCACCCTGGTGCAGGAAGGCAGCCAGGTGTTTCTACCCAATGTGCTGGGCCAATCGACGCTGTGGATAACTACGCCCCAGGGCAGTCGTTGCCAATTGCGTTATTCGCTGCCGGAAAAAGCCGACCCCTCGGTGTACTTCGAAACGGCCCCCGCACGCTGTCACGCACCTTGAGGATTCCCGCCATGCCCCTTGCAAGCTGTTTGCGTCAACTGTGCCTGGGGCTGTTGGTCGGCGTCGCCGGCACAGCCCAGGCTTTTGAAGAATGCCAACTGAACGTCAGTGAACCCTTGCTGGATTTGGGCCTGATGAGCCGCCTGGCCCAGAACGACAGCGCACCGCAACGCCTGCTCGGCGAGCGTCGACTGAGTGTGACCGTCAGTTGCCCCCAGGCCGAAGACCTCAGCCTGTTCTACCGGGCGCAAGCTGCCAACCCACAGCGCTGGCAGTTTACCGAGCACGGCAGCTACGCCATTGAAGTCGGGAATGCGCTGCTCGACGGCCGCGCGGTGGAGCTGGGTGTGCTGCCCGCCGTGGGGCAGGCGCCCGTAGCCACCGGCAGCGTCATGCAATGGCGACCCGACCACGGCATCGCACCGGTGGAACGGGGCGTGGTGCTCAACGGAAAAACCCTGGCGCTGCAATTGACCCTGCGCGCCTGGGCCGACCCTGCCGCCACCCAAGTACGCGATGCGACCACCTGGGAAGTCGCCGGCATGTTGTACGGCCCGCGCCACGGGCGCTATCGGGAACTGACACTGCGCGCGCACTTCGCGCCTATCGCCTGCCTGCCGAGCTTGTCCGACCAAGGCGTGGTGGACTACGGCACCCTGTACGCCAAAGACCTCAACGCCAGCACTGAAACACCGCTGCCCACCCGCACCTTGCGCCTGAACGTGAGCTGCGACGCGCCCATCCGCTTCGCTCTGCGCATGAAGGACAACCGCGACGGTTCGGCCACGGGCGGCACCGATGAAACGGCCTATGGAGTGGACCTGGATGCCAGCCGCAACAAGATCGGGCGCTTTTATCTGACCATCGACCCGGCCGAATTCAGCGCCGATGCCCTCCCCACGCTGTACCGCACCGACTCCACCAGCAATGGCGTGGCGTGGAGCAGTTCCACCGCACGGCAGATCCCCATGGCGGCCAACAGCATCATGGGCTTTACCGACAAAACCGGCGTTACCACAGGGCCAGTCGCCCTGCAGACCCTGACCGGCACGATGCGCATCAAGACGTACCTGGCGCCGATGCAAACCCTGGACTTGCGTGACGTGGTGCACATCAACGGTTCCGGCACGCTCGAAATCGTCTACCCCTGAGCCCCCTGTAAGGAGTCCCTCCCATGAAAACCCGCATCCTTTCCAGCCTGTTGTCACTGGCCTGCGCGCCCTCGGTGCTGGCCGCCTCGACGGTAGACCTGAGCGTCCACGGCCTGATCGTCCCCGCCGCCTGCATGCCGCAGCTTTCCAGCGGTGGCCTGATCGACTACGGCAAGGTTGCCCAGCAAGACCTGAACCTGGAGACCGCCACGCGCCTGCCCTTGAAGACGCTGCATGTCGGCATCGCCTGCAATGGCCCCGTCCGCTACGCCCTTCGCATGCGCGACAACCGCGACGGTTCGGCCATGGTCAACAGCGAGATTTACTACGGGCTGGGGTTTGATAGCAGCGGCAACCGCCTGGGGGTTTACTCCATGACCTTCGACCCGCGGCAAACCCAGGCCAGCAACACCGCGCAGGTCTACGGCACCGAGTCCACCACCGGTGGCCTGGCGTGGCGCACCTCCAATCTCAACCCCATCGATATTGGCTCGCGAAGCTACCTGGGCTTTACCGACGTGGAGGGCAGCGTCAGTGGGCCCACGGCCATCGGTACCCTGGGGGGCAATGTCACGGTGCAGACCGTGATCAATGCCCGCCAGAACCTGGACCTGAGCGTGGAAACCCCGCTCGATGGCTCGGCCACGCTGGAAGTGGTGTACCTCTAGACCTTCTCGCTGGTGACCTGCACATAGCGCGCACGCCCGGCGCCCAGGCCGGCCACGATGGCACCCAGGCCGATCACGGCGAAGATCCAGCCAATGGCCGTCCAGCCGCCGGTCCAGTCATGCACCAGGCCGACCGCGAACGGGCCCATTGACGCCAGGGTGTACCCGATGCCCTGGGCCATGCTCGACAGGTTGGCCGCCACATGGGAATCGCGCGAGCGCAACACGATCAAGGTCAGTGCCAGGCTGAAGGTACCGCCCTGCCCCAGGCCGAGCAAAATCGCCCAACCCCACAGGCCCTCCAGCGGTGCATACAGGCAACCGAACAGCCCGCCAAGAGTCAGCAGCATCACCACCACAATCGCCAGGCGCTGGTCTTTGCCGCGTGTCGCCAGCCACGGTGCGGCCAGGGAGCTGAGCAGTTGCACGATGATCGAGCCCGACAGCGCCAACCCGGCTTCGGTCGCGCTCAGGCCACGGCCGATCAGGATCGACGGCAACCAGCCGAACACGATGTAGGCCAGAGACGATTGCAGACCCATGTACAGGGTGACCTGCCAGGCCAGGGGATCGCGCAATAAACCCTTTACACGATAGGCCACACGATGGGCTCCGTGCTTCTGCCCAATCTGGGGCAACCAGACCAGGGCCGCCACCAGGGCCGGCAGGATCCAGAAGCCCAGGCCGATTTTCCAACTGTCGCCAAAGGCGTGGCTCAGAGGTACGGAGGCGCCAGCCGCCATGGCGGCGCCCAAGCACAACGCCATGGTGTAAACACCGGTCATGGCCCCGGCCTGCCGGGCGAAATCGCGCTTGACGATACCCGGCAGCAACACGCCGATGATGCCAATGCTCGCCCCGGCAACCAGACTACCGAGGAACAGCCCCACCTCACCGAACGAACTGCGCAGGATGATTCCGGCGGCCAGGGTCAGCAGGATACCGAGCACCACGCGCTCGGCGCCGAAACGTCGTGCCAGCATCGGCGCGGTGGGTGCAAACAGGCCCAGGCACAGCACCGGCAAGGTGGTCAGTAAACCGGCCTTGGCGGCAGACAAGCCCAAACTGCTCGAAACCTCTGCCAGTAACGGCGACAGGCTCGACAAGGCCGGGCGAAGGTTCAAGGCCACCAACACCAGGCCCAGCAACAGCAGCCATGGCCGAACCACGCTCGGCGGCGCCTGCTGCACGCTGTCGTCGTCAGCTTCGGCGTCGATCAACAGTTCTTCGAGTTCGGTCTTGCGTGGGGTTTCAGGGTTCATTGATCAACTGCCGGCAGAGGGATTTGGCGCGGTCCGGGTCTTGTTGTTCCACCGCATCGAGTAGCGCTCCATGCAGGTCGAACACCGCCTGGCGTCGCGGTGAGCGGTTCAGGGTCTGGCGCAGTTGCGCGCCGACAATGGCGGAGAAATAGTGGTACAGCTCGCTCAAGGCCGGGTTGTGCGCCGCGTCCACCACGTGCTGGTGGAACGCCAGGTCGGCGCTGATATAGGCCTCCAGGTCACCGTGATACCGCTCGGCGCTGAGAGCGAGCGCCTTGCGCAATGCCGTAAGGTCCGCTTCGGTACGACGCAATGCCGCAAGGCCGATGGCCTCCACTTCCAGAATCTGGCGCGTCTCCTGCGCTTGCTCCAGCGTGCAATGAGACAGCGCCCGCATCGTGCCCAGCGGATCGGTCATCGAACGCAAATAGCTACCGTCGCCCTGGCGAATGTCGATCAAGCCCGAAAAGGCCAACACCCGCATGGCTTCACGCACGGTGTTCCGGCTGATCCCCAGCTCGGCGGACAACTCGGGCTCGGTGGGCAGGCGCTCGCCGATGGCCCACACGCCTTGGGAGATGCGCAGGCGCAGTTGCTCCAGGGCCTGGTCAACCAGGGAGCGTTTGATCAGCGGGGCGATGTCTGTCATGGGATTTGCGCTTTCGTCCAATCATAGGATGAATTTTCCTACAGGCTATTCGGAGTTGCCTACAAAGGCAACGCACTAGGGTTCTTAGGCAGGAAAAGGAGCAGTATTTTCGATTGGTAAAATTACCCTTAGAGGGTAATTATTGGACCCAGGTGTCTTATGGAAAAGTACACACCTCATTACGATTTGGCCCTGATCAAGGCGGATGTCAGGCGGCTTGGAAGGCAGGCTTTTACCAAAACAGCACGCAACTGCGGGGAAAAGCTCGATCTGAGCATTACGCAAATGCAGGAGGTTGTTTACAAGCTGACGGACAAGATGCTGTTTAAATCCATGACAAGTTATGGCGACCACCGCGTCTGGCAAGACGTTTATCACATTCACTCACATGGCCTGGAGATCTACATCAAGGTGACGTACCGCACGGACGGTAAACCTCCGGTGATCTCCTTCAAGGAGAGTAACCTATGAAAACAGAACAGTGCTTCAGCTGCGGCCAGCATGACGGAATGCGGCATTTTTCCGGTCGCAGCGAAACATCGGAAGTCAAAGGCTTGCGCCGCCGAATCGACAACCTTTCAGGCTGGGAGTGCCAAGGGTGTGGTGAGGTGATCTTTGACCCTGAAGACGCGGACCGCTATTCAGATCATTGTGATGAGATGGTCTACAGCTTCAGACGGATGATCGGTAACGAGATAAAGCGCATTCGTCGCAAATTGCATCTTTCCCAAAAGGACACTGTGCAACTGCTGTCCGGCGGCGGACATAACGCACTTTCACGTTACGAACGCGGTGAGCTGCTGGCGCCAAAATCCCTCGTCGTGCTTATGCGCTTACTTGATCGTCACCCGCATCTGCTCGTTGATGCAAAGACCTTGAGTGAGGGTGCAGATATGCGTAACACCACGCATACAACCCACAAAGAACACGAGATCGTGACAACGCCCTGACTGAGGGCAAAAAACAAACCCGGCACCAGGCCGGGTTTATTTTTTCAAACGTTGATCAATGCAGTATCTGGCTCAAGAACAACCGGGTCCGCTCATTCTGCGGGTTGTCAAAGAAGTCATTCGGCGCCGCCTGCTCGACGATCTCACCCTTGTCCATGAAGATCACGCGGTTGGCCACGGTGCGGGCAAAGCCCATTTCGTGGGTCACGCACAACATGGTCATACCGTCTTCGGCCAGGCCGATCATGGTGTCCAGCACCTCTTTCACCATCTCCGGGTCCAGCGCCGATGTCGGCTCATCGAACAGCATGATTTTGGGTTTCATGCACAGCGCGCGAGCGATCGCCACGCGCTGTTGCTGGCCACCTGAAAGCTGCCCCGGAAACTTGTGGGCCTGCTCCGGAATGCGCACGCGCTCCAGGTAATGCATGGCGATTTCCTCGGCCTTGCGCTTGGGCATCTTGCGCACCCACATCGGCGCCAGCGTGCAGTTTTGCAGGATGGTCAAATGCGGGAACAGGTTGAAGTGCTGGAACACCATGCCGACTTCACGGCGGATCGCTTCGATCTGCTTGAGGTCGTTGGTCAGCTCCACGCCATCGACCACGATGCGGCCTTGCTGGTGTTCTTCCAGGCGGTTGAGGCAGCGGATGGTGGTGGACTTGCCCGAGCCCGACGGGCCGCACAGCACGATACGCTCGCCCTGCTTGACGTTGAGGTTGATGTCTTTCAACACATGGAACTGGCCGTACCACTTGTTGACGCCCTGCATCTGGATAATGCCTTCAGGGCTCACAGGCTGTTTGATTGCTTCGCTCATCAAAAAACTCCTAACGCTTGTGGCCAGTGTCGAGCTTGCGTTCCAGATGCATGGAATAGCGCGACATACCAAAACAGAAAATCCAGAACACCAAAGCGGCGAACACGTAGCCTTCAGTGGCCATGCCCAACCATTTGGGGTCGGCGGCGGCTTGCTTGACGCTGTTGAGCAGGTCGAACAGGCCGATAATGATCACAAGGCTGGTGTCCTTGAACAGGGCGATGAAGGTGTTGACGATCCCAGGGATCACCAACTTCAAGGCCTGCGGCAAAATCACCAAACCCATGCTGCGCCAGTAGCCCAGGCCCATCGCCGCAGCGGCTTCGTATTGCCCCTTGGGAATCGCCTGCAGACCACCGCGCACCACTTCGGCCACATAGGCCGACTGGAACAGGATCACCCCGATCAGCGCCCGCAGCAGCTTGTCGAAGTTCATGCCCTCGGGCAGGAACAGCGGCAGCATCACCGACGACATGAACAGCACGGTGATCAACGGCACGCCGCGCCAGAACTCGATGAAGGTCACGCAGACCACCCGAATGGCCGGCATGTTCGAACGCCGTCCCAGCGCCAGCACAATGCCCAGCGGCAAGGCGCCGGCGATGCCCACGGTGGCAATCACCAGGGTCAGCATCAGGCCGCCCCATTGGCTGGTCGCCACGTTGCTCAGGCCAAACACGCCGCCGTGCAGCAAGCAGTAGGCAATGATCGGATACAACACCAGAAAGCCCAGGCCGTAGATCGCCTTGCGTGGGAAACGCGAGATGAACAACGGCGCCACGCCGACGATGGCCAGCCATACCGTCATGTCCACGCGCCAGCGCAGGTCGACGGGGTAATAGCCATACATGAACTGCCCGAAGCGCTGTTGGATAAACACCCAGCAGGCGCCCTCCTTGGTGCAGTCGGCGCGGGTGGTGCCCACCCAGTTGGCATCGAGGATGGCCCAGTGCAGGATCGGTGGCACCACCAGGTACACCAGGTAGATCGCCAGCAAGGTCAGCAGTGTATTGAGCCAGCTCGAGAACAAGTTGGCGCGCATCCAGGCCACCGGCCCGAAGACTTTGCTCGGCGGCGGCATGTCAGGTTTGAACGTATGCGTAGTCATGGGGGTGTCCTCACCGCTCGATCAGCGCAATGCGCTTGTTGTACCAGTTCATCAGCAGGGAAATGCTGATGCTGATCGCCAGGTACACGCTCATGGTGATGGCAATGACTTCAATGGCTTGGCCGGTCTGGTTGAGCACCGTGCCGGCAAACAGCGAAACCATTTCCGGATAACCGATACCGGCGGCCAACGACGAGTTTTTCGCCAGGTTCAGGTATTGGCTGGTCAGCGGTGGAATGATCACGCGCAACGCTTGCGGGATGATGACCTTGCGCAGCGTCGGCCCGGGGCGCAGGCCCAGCGAACGTGCCGCTTCGGTCTGGCCATGGCTGACGGACTTGATGCCCGAGCGCACGATCTCGGCGATGAACGCCGCGGTGTACACCGTCAGCGCCAAGGTCAACGCCAGCAGTTCCGGGATCAGCACCCAGCCGCCGACGAAGTTGAAGCCAGCAAGCTTGGGCATTTCCCAATGCAGCGGCGTGCCGAAGACCAACACGCACAGCGTCGGGATCACCACCAGCAGCGCCAGGCCTGCCCAGAATTTATGGAAAGGAACCCCGGTCGCTTCAAAGCGCTTGTTGGCCCAGCGGGTCATCAGCACGATGGCAACGATGGCGACCGCCAGGCTGGCCACAAACGGCCAGAACCCGTCGGACGCCAGCGCTGCGGGCATGTTCAGGCCACGGCTGCTGACAAAGAAGGTGTCACCGAAGTTATGGCTGTTGCGCGGCCCTGGCATGGTCAGGAACACCGCGAAGTACCAGAACAGGATTTGCAGCAGCGGCGGAATGTTGCGGAACACCTCCACGTACACCGTCGCCAGCTTGTTGATCATCCAGTTGGGCGACAAGCGCGCCACGCCGATGATGAAGCCAAGCAGCGTTGCCAGCACCACACCGATGACGGTCACCAGCAAGGTATTGAGCAGGCCGATCACAAACACCCGGGCATAGCTGTCCGATTCGGTGTAGTCGATCAAGTGCTGCGCGATGCCGAAGCCGGCACTGCGCTCAAGAAAGTCGAAACCCGAGGTGATGCCCCGGTGTTGCAGGTTGGTCTGGGTGTTATGGAACAGGTACCAGCCCAGCGAGACCACTGCCACGATCGTGATGATCTGGAACAGCCACGCACGCACTTTGGGGTCGCTGAAGCTGAGCTTCTGCTTGGGTGCGCCGATTTGATTTTGCATGAAGTGCCCCGAAAATAATGGAACAGAACATCACCCGGCAGTTGGCCTACCGGGTGACAGAACCATCAGCGATCAGCGCACAGGGGGTGCGTATTGAATGCCGCCGTTGTTCCACAGAGCGTTCAGGCCACGGTCGATTTCCAATGGCGTGCTCTTGCCCAGGTTGCGCTCGAACATCTCGCCGTAGTTACCCACTTGCTTGACGATCTGAACCACCCAATCCTTCTTCACTTTCAGGTCTTTGCCGTATTCGCCGTCGGCACCGAGCAGACGCGCAACGTCCGGGTTCTTGGTGGACTTGGCTTCAGCTTCGACGTTTTTGGAGGTCACACCGGCCTCTTCAGCGTTGAGCATGGCGTAGCCCACCCAGCGCACGATGGCCAGCCACTCGTCGTCGCCATTACGCACGACCGGGCCCAGTGGCTCCTTGGAAATGGTTTCCGGCAGCACCACGTAGTCTTTCGGCGAAGCCAGCTTGCTGCGCTGGGCGAACAGCTGGGATTTGTCGGACGTCAGTACGTCGCAACGCCCGGACTCCAGCGACTTGGCGCTTTCATCGGAGGTGTCGAAGGTGATCGGGGTGTATTTGAGGTTGTTGGCGCGGAAGTAGTCGGAAACGTTCAGCTCGGTGGTGGTACCGGCCTGGATGCAGATGGTTGCACCGTCCAGTTCCTTGGCGCTCTTGACGCCCAGCTTGTTGTTCACCAGAAAGCCGATGCCGTCGTAGTAGGTAATGAAGCCCGGGAATTTCAGGCCCATGCCCGCATCGCGGGAGCTGGTCATGGTGGTGTTGCGCGACAAGATGTCGACTTCGCCTGACTGAAGCGCGGTGAAACGCTCCTTGGCGTTCAACTGGCTGAACTTGACCTTGGTGGCATCGCCAAACACGGCAGCCGCCACAGCGCGGCAATAGTCAGCGTCGATCCCGAGGATCTTGCCGCTGGCATCCGGCACCGAGAAACCCGGCAGGCCGTCACTCACACCGCACTGCACGAAGCCTTTCTTCTGCACGGCGTCCAGGGTGGCGCCCGCCTGGGCAAAACCACTGACACCCAGTACAGCCGCCGCAGTGACGATGGCCAGGGTGGATTTCAATAGCTTCATTACAAACCTCCAATTGCTCTTGTTGTGTCGGAGCTCCAACCTCAGCGCACCCTTATGAGGCGATATCGACCCGTGTTGGTTTTTTTTGGGGCCAAGCAGCATGAGGTTTTTGCGGTAATTCCAGTTGCTTTCCCACGAGCGGCAGTCACTGATAGTGTTACCGTCCTAGGAGAGTTCTGACATCGAGATACACATAGCAAGGCGCGTACCAGAGTCTTGGCCGAGTGGCTGCAACTGCGCTTCAATGGCAAAAGATTCAGCCTTGCGACATTCTCTTAACAGATCAACCTGTCGCGCACCGTTCCGACGCACCTAATCGGAGCGCCCGCACATCTATGGAGCAAACATGACCGAACCCTTGATTCTTCAGCCTGCCAACCCCGCAGACGCCTGCGTTATCTGGCTGCATGGCCTGGGCGCCGATCGCTATGACTTCCTGCCGGTGGCTGAAGCCCTGCAGGAAACCTTGCTGAGCACCCGCTTTGTTTTGCCGCAAGCGCCCACCCGCCCGGTGACGATTAATGGCGGCTACGAGATGCCGAGCTGGTACGACATCAAGGCCATGAGCCCGGCCCGTTCGATCAGCCTGGAAGAACTGGAAACGTCGGCAAAAATGGTCACAGACCTGATCGAGACACAACAGAGAACCGGAATAGACACTTCGCGAATTTTCCTCGCCGGTTTTTCTCAAGGTGGCGCGGTGGTTTTCCACACCGCGTTCAAGAAATGGGAGGGACCCTTGGGCGGTGTGATCGCCCTCTCCACCTATGCGCCCACCTTCGATAATGACCTGCAATTATCCGCCAGCCAGCAACGCATCCCCACGCTCTGCCTGCATGGCCAGTACGACGAAGTGGTGCAGAACGCCATGGGCCGCAGCGCCTACGAGCATTTGAAGGGCCGTGGTGTCACCGTGACATGGCAGGAATACCCAATGGGCCACGAAGTGTTACCCCAAGAGATACACGATATCGGCACCTGGCTGACTGAACGCCTGCGCTGAACCCCGTGTTTATGTAGCCGTATGACAGACGCACTACGCCGCGCCCGATTCTTGCATTACACTGGCCGGCGTACATTCCTTAATCAATTAATGAGATGACCGTGCTCAAAGCACTCAAGAAGATGTTCGGCAAAAGCGAGGCTGAGCCGCTCGCGCCTGTTCCCAGTGCACCTGCCCCCAAGCCCGGCAACCGCAATGACGGTCAACAGCCCGGCCGGAACGCGCCCGCCGCCTCACCGAACACAACCACGGTGACGCCGCCTGAACAGGTAAAGCCTGCCGAGCCGGCCCCGACGCCTGTGGCCAAGCCCCGTCGCGAACGTGCGCCCAAGCCGCCCGTGGCCCCATGGAAGCTCGAAGACTTCGTCGTCGAACCTCAGGAAGGCAAGACCCGCTTCCACGATTTCAAACTGGCCCCGGAACTGATGCACGCCATCCAGGACCTGGGTTTCCCGTACTGCACGCCGATCCAGGCGCAAGTGCTGGGCTTCACCCTCGCGGGCAAAGACGCCATCGGCCGCGCCCAGACCGGCACCGGCAAGACCGCCGCGTTCCTGATCTCGATCATCACCCAACTGCTGCAAACGCCGCCGCCCAAAGAGCGTTACATGGGTGAACCGCGTGCGCTGATCATTGCCCCGACCCGTGAGCTCGTGGTGCAGATCGCCAAGGACGCCGCCGACCTGACCAAGTACACCGGCCTCAACGTCATGACGTTCGTGGGCGGCATGGACTTCGACAAGCAGCTCAAGCACCTTGAAGCCCGTCACTGCGACATCCTCGTCGCCACCCCGGGCCGCCTGCTCGACTTTAACCAGCGCGGCGACGTGCACCTGGATATGGTCGAAGTGATGGTGCTGGACGAAGCCGACCGCATGCTCGACATGGGCTTTATCCCACAAGTACGCCAGATCATTCGCCAGACCCCGCCGAAAACCGAGCGCCAGACCCTGCTGTTCTCCGCGACCTTCACCGAAGACGTGATGAACCTCGCCAAGCAGTGGACCACTGACCCGTCCATCGTCGAGATCGAAGCACTCAACGTCGCCAGCGAAAACGTCGAGCAGCATATCTACGCCGTCGCCGGTGCCGACAAGTACAAGCTGCTCTACAACCTGGTCAACGATAACGGCTGGGAGCGCGTAATGGTGTTCGCCAACCGCAAGGACGAGGTGCGCCGCATCGAAGAACGCCTGGTGCGCGACGGCGTCAACGCCGCGCAACTGTCGGGCGACGTGCCGCAGCACAAGCGCATCAAGACCCTGGAGGGCTTCCGTGAAGGCAAGATCCGCGTGCTGGTAGCCACCGACGTGGCCGGTCGTGGTATTCACATCGACGGCATCAGCCACGTGATCAACTTCACCCTGCCGGAAGTGCCGGACGACTACGTACACCGCATCGGCCGTACCGGGCGTGCGGGGGCTGCGGGTGTGTCGATCAGCTTTGCGGGCGAGGATGACTCGTACCAGTTGCCGTCCATCGAGGCGTTGCTGGGGCGCAAGATCAGCTGTGAGACGCCGCCAACGCATTTGTTGCGGGCGGTGGAGCGCAAGCGGCCTTAAGCGCGAGTCAATGCCAGTCAGCGAACCTGACTGGCATCTTTACGGCCTCGGCCAATATTGCCGATCAGTCATCGCGATCCAGGTCACTCAGAACAGACTGACGAATACGCGTTACCTCCCGTCGAAACTCCCCGTAAAACTGAAAACTACTCCCTGACATGTCCACCAGTCCCAGGCTCATTGGTCGTGGCTGTGGTTGCTGCTGCCATTGGGGCTGCTCGTCCTGAGCCACTGGCTGCGCTTGTGTGCTTTTGAGTCGAGCATCCAGGCCACGGCCGAAGTTAGTCCATCTGAGCACCGAGCGCGCGCCCCCGAATAGTTGGCTGGCGGGGGTAATCTCTTTCGGGCCGGCGAACGAGTAAGACCTCCCTGTCGCGTTCTTGCCTGCCGCAACGAGGCCTTTGCCAAGGGAACTGGAGAAGAAGCCTGTTGTATGTTCAGAGGCTTTGAGCATTGAGGCATCTCTAAAGGCTTTAACACCCACCGTGGCCGAAAGGCTGACACTGGAAAGGACACCGACGGTGGAAAACCCGAACGACGCCCATCCCAGATTCTTGATGTGCTGGGAACGATCCCAGCCCATCTGCTTGTCGACCGCTTCGATACTCAGCCCTGTAATCCCCAATGTACCGCCTATGCTGCTCGCTGAGGTAGCAACCGTAGCCAGCACCTTCCCTGCCAGCGCCAGCCCTGTAAGTTTGCCGATCCCGGCCGCGAGCCCCACCACTGCAACCTTGAACGCCACCAACGACAAGGCCAACGCAACGCCGGTAAGCGTCCAAGCCAACCACTTCGGCAACAACCCGCTAGGGTCGATGAGATTGACCGGATTCCCGGCACAGTAGGCGTAGCTGTTTATCCCACCTTCATCAAAAGGCGCCAATGGGTCAGCCGAAAGAAACACTATCAAGCGTGGGTCGTAAGCACGCGGCCCTAAATGGTACAGACCGACCGCTGCATCCAGACGCTCGCCGGTAAACGCCGGCAATTGCAGATCCGCCATCGAGCGCACATTGCCGTCCCGCGCAACCACGTTGCCTTCGCCATACGGAGCATAATGGCGCTGCACAGTAGCCTGCCCCGGTGCCACGACGCCGCGCACGGTGCCGGCCCCGTCATTCAGATGCAGTTGCGGCCCGTCTACCCCGCCAGTGCGTGCCTGCACGTGGCCAACTGCATTGAAGTAACGCAGTGTCCTGCTGCCCTCCACCAACGTATCCAGGCGATCCCCCGCGTAGGCCATGACCACCGGTGTTTCGTTACCCCGGGCCGCCACGACTTGGCGAGATTGAGCGTCGTACTGGTAGCTGCATTGCAGCGAGCCCTCCTGCACGTGGGTCAACTGGTCAAAGCCATTGTAGGTATAGATTCGCCCTGCCGGCCCACCGGTCAAATTACCCGCAGCATCATAGGCCAAGGCATCATCCTGCGCCGGGTTGGAGTGGGTTACACGGGTCAGGCGGGTGGGGTCTGCGTCGGTGAAAAACCGTTCACTGATGTCCTGCGTACCGTCAGCGAAAGACGTCACGACGCGGGTGATGTTGTCCAGGCTGTCGAAACTGAATTGCTGCCCTGCAATGTTCCGTCCCAGAGAATCCTGAGGGTACTCACGCCCCTCACAACGATAAGTGGTCAGTCGCAAGAAGGCGTCATAGGTGAACGTTTCGCCAATCACCAATTGCGCAGCTGCATCACGCACAAAACGGCTGGCCAGCAAGCTATTGGGATGATAAGTGCTGGTCATCACTTGCAGCAGCGCGCCGTTTTGCTCAAAGCGCCGCTCAGCCTCGCGCCCCAGGGCGTCATAGCCCAAACGGGTGACCACCTCGGTATTGGCATAGCGGGTGGTCAGCACTTCGGGCCGCGCAAACCGGTCATAGTGCTGTTCAACCAGCACCTCCCCAGCCACCATCTTGCGGAACCTGCCGTTGGCGTCATATTCAAAGTCGCTGCGCTGCCCCTCAGGGGACGTGTGGTGCAGCAGGCGCCCGCCCATAGAGTGGCCATGGTGGGCGGTCAATGGCATGCCGAGCACCGTTTGCACTTCTCTTTCCGGGTAACCGTTCACATCGTGGAATAACTCATGTTTGAACGTGCCACTCTCCGAATAAGTGGGTTGACCACTGACCGGGTCATGCCGGTACAGCCTGTCCGGATGCCCCGCCATCTTGACCGTGCTCAGCACGCCCAACTCCTTGTCATAAGCCCATTGCTGGCGCTTCCCGGCGCCGGAGACCACGGCCACAGGTTCAGTCCAACCGGTCTCATAATCCCAGGTCGTGGCGGGCGCCGTCCCCCTGGACTGCGCTGTCAATCGGCCCAGGCTGTCGTAGGTGCGCGATCCCACCTGCCTGCCATCAATCTCGATTGAACTCGTGTGCGGCTCACTGTTGCCTGGCGCGTAGGCCACGGTGCGCTGCCGCGAAGGGCTGCCATCGGAAGGCGTTTGGACGGTCGTCACCACGCGGTCGAACAGGTCATAAGAGTAATCGGTGCGATGCTTATCCACGTCCAGACGTGACAGGCAACGCCCCAGGCCGTCATAGGTGCGCGACTCCACCTCAGTGAGCTGCCCGAGGGCGTCCACCCGGTTCACCTGGAACGGCTGATGATGAGCATTCAGATGAGTTTCCAGAAGCTCGCCGCCCTCGACTCCGGTTACACGCAGATGCAGCCGAGGGTCATAGTCATCGATCGTCTCGCGGCCATCGGCGCGTGTCACACGACTGGCGTTACCCCAAGGGTTATAGGCGTAGCGCGTGGTCAAGACGCGCTCGCCATCCGGCAGATAATCAATACGCGTCTTTTCCACCGTCTGCCCAAGCGCGTCATAACGCCAGGTGCCGAGGGGCTGTTCGTTTGTTCCGCCCTCCAGCAGCAACGCTTGTGCAACCTGCCGTCCCATCCCATCGTAGTAAGTGACGGTGCTGCGGCCTTGCGCATCCGTAGTCACCAAATGGGCGCGTTTCGTGGGCGTTGCATAGTGATAGAAAAAATGACGCCCAGCTTCCTGCGGTTTACCTGGCGAAGCCGTTTCCGCCGTCAAACGCCCCGCAACATCATACGTCATGACCAGCGTTGCCTCCCCGTCGCGGCTCATCGACAGCAGGCGCCGGTTGACCAGAGAGAGCGTGCGTACCGATTCCAGCCAGTGGCCTTCACGGCCCAACAGCCGATGAGTTTCACTGAGCGTATCGCCGCTCATGGTGTAACTGAAATGGCTGACTAACGATTGTCCGTCGATGGCAGAAGTGCTGCTTTTCAATCGCCCAAGCAGTTCCAAGGGGGCGTCGTAATAGCTTTGCTGCTGACTGACCCTGGCGTCCTGAGAGCTCGCCAGAAGAACACAGTAACTGCTGCCTGTCGCAGGTATTCGAGTGTGGGTGTACTCGGTAAGGCGGTCTGTGGGGTTGCCTGCTACGGGGATCAAGCGCTCTTGCTTTAAGTAACGCTGAAAAAGCCCATGAGGGTCGGCTGGACATTTTCCGCTTTCACCATTGATCGGGTAATAGCTGAACTCGGTGCGAACGCCGGAAGCCTCGGTGCGACTCAACTCGTTGCCGTATTCATCGGTTTCGATCGCAACCTGTACTTCTCTCGTCGTACCGCCAGCCACCAACTCATAACGAGTGGTGATAAGCCTGGGCAGTTGGAGATTGGCGGGCTGCGCCGGAAAGAGCCCTGGGGCGGTGTTGTAAGCAATGGTCGTGGTGGCTCGTGCGCCTTCACGCAAGGTTTGTTCTTCAATCAGCAGGTGGAATTTGTTGAACGTGCTGCGGGTACTGCTCAGTACGGTACTGTCTTGCGAGTCGATATATCTCTCTTCAACCCAATAGTTATAGTCCCCACCAATCACGTACAGGTTGTCCTCACCTTCACGAAAGCCGCCAGAATAGGGGTAACCCGTAAAATTACTGCCCGTGCTGTAGGTGTAAGTTCGGGTAATGGGCAACTGACTGCTCGCGGGTGTCTGAACCCAACTGTAAACCCGTGGGATATATTGACCATTGCCATACTGATGACCGTTCTCGACGTACCTGATTAGCTCCTCGCCTCCCATCGGCGACTTCACACGGTTGATGCCAATCAATCCATTGCGAAACGCGGGCGTATAGCCAAAAGCGAACCCAACACTCTCAAACGGCTCATCCCGATCATAAGGGGCCGTGATAGCGGTCAACTTATCACTGGTATACGTGAAACGAGTACGTGCATATCGACCGCCGTCTACCCGTGAGTCAACCGCTGCCAGGCGCCCGCTGGAATAGGACAGCTGCAACAACACTTCCTGATTGTGCCCCAGAACCCGCTCGAGCGATCCGCCCAGCGTATATTCCCACTTCATGCGCTCGCCGTTCTCAAACTCAATCGCCACGATTCGATAAGGCATGGAACTGCTGGTACGCTGCAACACTTCAACAGTGCCGTCTTTGTAAATCACATGCAGCGTACTCGTATCAGGCCGCCGAACCACCAGGTTTTTGAGCTTGTTATCCTTAATAATTAACGTGCCGCCAACAGCGGGCAAGCTTTGGGTTTTGAACTGCTCCCCGGTAAGCAGCGTTAGTCGCAAGCGTGCACTGTCGAACTCAGTATTACTTATCCGCCATCCTGTACCGTACACGCTTGACGCCGTATTGAGCATGGAGAACGATAATGCAATATCACGGCTTACCTCTAGTGGCCCCACAGGATATAACGTCATCAGATTAATTCGGACACTGTAGTGCCCCGTACGCGTGTCGACCGCACCACTTAAATAAGCACTAAAATTGAAAGCTTGGGAATAGACATCCATATCAACCACCACTCGCCGACCAATATCATTAGGTATCGAACCACCCACCCAATGACGTCAACCATCCTTTAACCCCAGAAGATTGCCACCATCTGAGTAGTCGATAACATAAACCTGCTCACACCCATAGTTATCCCACAAGCGCCATTTGCTTTGGTGATCTAATTGCATACCCCAAAATTGATTATCACGATACCTGACCGCACGCATAATGGTAGAGCGCCTGTCGAACCTGACAACCTTATGGTCTCCATCTGGGTGGCTTTTAGAGATATCGGATATCACCACCTTGGGATTGGCGACATCCTTACCGTATACGATGCCGCCCTTATAAGTGCGATTGGGCAAATACCCTTTGCAGTAGGACGAAGTGGAACTTTTCCCTTCCTGATGAAGAAAAAGCGGCGAATCAAGACCCCGATTAACAAGAAACCTCTCCCCCGATCTGGGGGTCCAATAATATACATCAACATCGCAAAAAAAATCTTGATATGCGCCCTGATCATCGTATTGTATGAGATCACTGACCCATAACCTATACGGGGGAACGAAGCCAATCGTTACATACGAAATAAAGCTAATATCATCATGATCATAGTTAGTCGTATATCGAATCCCATCCACGTCAATAACGGCCATGAACCGAACCCTTTCATGAGGGGTTCCTGCGTTAACCCGCAGGTATCGATTGATCACTTCCTTTGGCGGGCCGATGGCGTTTTGTCGTTTTGAGGTTGCCGTCTCACGCACAGCTTCAGCACCCGCGCTTCTCAAACCGAGGTCATATATGTTTTTTCCTTTATCGCAACTCCAACCGCTAGGAAGCGGTTCATGATCATTCAGCGAAAAGCGTGTTAACGTCAGACTGTTGCGCTGTGCATCCGTCAATTTGGCTTGCACCGTACTGCCATCAGGGCGACGCTGCATCATGATGACCTCCACTTCCACCTGGCACTGATGACGGCCATTGGAATAAAGAGCGTCGGTCAATGTCTGACCATTTGGGAGCATAATCTCGAAATGCTCCAAGTAGTACGACCCCACTTCCGATGCATTCCGCAGGTACAGATTCCCTTGACTGTCACCCTCCAACGTAAACGTATGCTCTGTTCCAAAGTTGTCCAACAACCGCCAAGACCTACGTTCATAGCATTCGGGAAAAACAAAGAGATTACTGACAACCCTGATCGCACGCATGATGGTAGGTCGCTCATTAAATCTCACCAGCGCATGTTCATCGGGCACACCCAAACCCTGATGGAGTTCTCCTATCTCCAACGTTTGTCCAATTTCATTTTTATTGGTAAGCGTTCCTGCTTTATAAGACAGCCCAACCCAGCCCTCTACCGTTCGCGACAATGAAGAGTCGAAAGCAGCTCCATCACCCGGTAAATTAATCGGTTGCGCAATACCTCTATTTTCGACAAAAAACACCCCTGCTGGAGGTTGCCAATAGTAGACCGCAGCCATCACTACCGCATTCGAACTAGAAGCGAAATACGCGCCATTATCTTCATAGACTTCAAGATCTCGAACATCCAGATAAAACGGTTGCTCAGGCACGAGGGTAACCGATGAATCAAAGGCCGCTCCGCCTTGGGAAAAGTGCGTTGTATAAACTTTCCCATCAATAACTATCCGCGCCATAAAGCGCACCGGCCCCATCGCGACATCTAAATCACAACGCAAATAACGGATTACAGACTCGCTCTGTGGATGGCAGGCGAATTCAGTTACGGTACTTTTTGAATATTCATTGTCTGAATCTTTCGCCCAGAGCCCAATGTCATATCGATTTTTCTGCGTATCACAACTCCACCCGCGCGGAAGTTTTTCATTATGCTGCTCAGACCATTCAACGACGGCCACACTGCTACGCTCTTCATCAGTCAAGAGGGCAACGATCCACGTACCATCTGCGGCGCGGAGCTGCTTGACAATATCAATGATAACTTCACATTGATGATTACCATTGGCATACAAGCCATTGGCCCTATTCGTTCTATTTGGGCGCCTGATACTTAAACTCAATAATCTGCTTGCATGCTCGTGCGCGACCATACCCTACCTTCCGCTATTGCTTGTTGGTGATGTGGCCAATGTCTCAGCGAATTTATCTCACGTGAAAACCACATTGGCGCCCTAACACCATCAAAGCCTATAACGGTAGCCAGCAACAACTGTCAGATCTGACAGTCTTATATATTAATTCCGAATAAACCTAACAATACCCAGTCAAAAAACAATGGAACAAAGACAAACTATTGAAAGCCGGCACTGCATCTGCTCAGGGCTTCCAGCGGTCAGCCGCCGCGTAATCACTGTCGCGCCCCTCCACCCACCGCGGCCCCTCCGGTGTATTTTCCTTCTTCCAAAACGGCGCCCGCGTCTTCAGGTAATCCATCACAAACGCACACGCCTCAAACGCCGCTTGCCGGTGCGCACTGGCCGCGCCGACAAACACAATCGGCTCACCCGGTTCCAGCGCGCCAACACGATGCAGCACTTCCAGCTTGAGCAACGGCCAGCGCTGTTCGGCTTCCACGGCAATCTTGGCCAAGGCTTTTTCCGTCATGCCGGGGTAGTGTTCCAGGAACATCCCTGACACGTCGCGCCCGTCATTGAAGTCGCGTACATAGCCGACAAAGCTCACCACCGCGCCCACGCCCACGTTGGCCGCATGCATGGCGTTGACTTCGGCACCGGGATCAAAGGCTTCGACCTGCACACGAATGACCATGTTCAGCCTCCGGTCACGGGGGGAAAGAAGGCGACTTCATCGCCGGCTTGCACCGGCTCGTCGAGGCTACACAGCTCTTCGTTGCGCGCACACATCAGGCTCGCTTCGTTGAGCACGGCGAACTCCGGGTCAGCAGCCAGCGCGAGGCGTACGGCATCAACGGTGGCGAATTCACCTTCCATTTCCAGCGAATCGAAGCCCACCGCTTCAGCGTAGCGCGCAAAAAACAGCACGTTGATACTCATTGTTCATCCGCCTTGAAATGCCCGCTCTTACCGCCCAGCTTTTCCAGCAGGCGAATACTCTCAATGGTCATGCCGCGATCCACCGCCTTGCACATGTCGTAGATGGTCAGCGCCGCGACACTGGCGGCGGTCAGGGCCTCCATCTCCACGCCGGTCTGGCCGGAGAGCTTGCAGCGCGCAAGGATATGCACAGCGTCCGCGCCGTCGGCACGCAGTTCCACCTTGACGCCGGTGAGCATCAACGGGTGGCACAGGGGGATCAAGTCACTGGTTTTTTTCGCTGCCTGGATCCCGGCAATGCGGGCCACGGCAAACACGTCGCCCTTGGGGTGGGCACCGTCGACAATCATTTGCAGGGTGTCGGGCAACATGCGCACCCGCGCTTCGGCCACCGCCTCACGGAACGTCACGGCTTTGTCGGTGACGTCGACCATATGGGCGCGACCTTGGGAATCGAGATGAGTCAGCACAGGGATACTCCTGATCAGGAGCAGCGATTGTAAACCTGTGGGTCAAAATTTGCGCAGGGCTGTTTATCCCACCCTGTAGGAGCGAGCTTGCTCGCGAAAAACGTCAACGATAACGCGTGCACCCTGAGTAAACGCGGCGCCTGTGAGTTTTTCGCGAGCAAGCTCGCTCCTACATTCAAGGTTAGAACAGGAAGGTAAACCCGGCATTGATCCCGTTGTTGTTACCGCGGTTGGACAGCAAGCCGCTGTAGTTCAACGACACCAGGGTGTCCTTGGTCAGCGCCATTTGCGCACTGGCCTTGATCACCGCGCCATCCCTGGCCACAGGCACGCTGTTGACGGCGAAGGCCGTGTCACTGCCGGCAAACTTCAGAGAAGCTTCACGATCGGTATCACCAAACTGGTGCTCCCAACCCAGCTCACCGCGCAGGGTCACCGCCGAGGTGGACGTGAGCGGCAGCTGGGTATGGCCACGCACGCCCAGGGTGGAGAGTGTCGCGTCCTGGCTTTGCTGGCTGGCATGCAAGGCTGCGGCACCGCCTTTTTCCTTGAACGAGTCGCTTTGATAGTTCAGGTACGTGAGGTTGGCGAAGGGTTCAAACACGGTCCACTGGGTGTAACCGATCTCGGCAAACACTTGGTCGGTACGCGCGTTGTAGTCGGCCTTGGCATGGTCCGACTGATTGGCATAGGCCACCCGTCGCGAAGTGTCCAGACGGTGCCAGGTGCTGGCACCGCCCAGGCGCAGGGCAATCGCCTCGAAGCGTTTGCCGCCATAGACCGACAGGTGATAATTGTCGCTGTCAGCCGACGCCGACTGGCCGTTGAGGTGGCTTTGGGTATAACCGGTCGCCGCGCCCACGCGCCAGCCGTCGTTCACCTCGGTGTCCAGGCCCAGCAGTACGCCGCTGGTGGACGAGGAGTAGCCGCTGGCGTTGTTGTCACCACTGACGTTGTTGCGCCCCCCGAGCAGTTGTACCCAGCCGCCGTTGTCACGGCTGTCGATCTGCGCGCTGGAGTCCAGTGCCTGCACCTGTTGCAGGCGAGCGTTGACCGCTTCACGCAGGTAGCGACTGTCGGCCATTTGCGCCGCCGCCACATCCGAGTGCAGTTGCCCCGACAGTTGCCTGAACCCTTCCCGCGCCTGAGCGGCGGAATCCGACGCCAGCAGGCTTTCGTAGACGGGGCTGCCAGCGCCCAATGTCTCGGCCACCGTCGCAACCGACCGCTCATTGCGGGTTTGCGCGACGCTGGCGAAGGTGGTCTGGTTGCGGGCTATCGCCAGGGTCAACTGGTTCGGTTGATAGTTGAGCGCAGTGCCAATGAACAGGTAGTTGGGGGCGAACGCCGCAAACTGCCCCTGGATACCTTGGCTGGCGCTGAGGATAGTGAACTGCTGGCCCAGCAAGCTGCGCGCCTCGGTGGCGGTCAACAGATTGGGGCTGTTCTCCAGGGACACGTTCACCACACCACCGTTGAGAGTCGCCACGCCATTGCTCTGGAGCTGGTCGCTCTGACCATTGGCGCCGACTTCGACGGCATACACCGAACCCGGATTGAACGTGACATCGCCGGTGCGCAGCGTGCCAATCGAATGCCCCGGGGCCACGCGCCCACCGTTGTTGACGGTCAAAGCGCCCACCGTGCCGTTGCCGGCCAGGGTGCCGCCCAGTGTGGTCATCACGCCGTTATCGGCATTGCGCATGCCCACGGCGCTGCCATCTACCGTCACGGCAGAGGTCAACGCGCCGTCCACCGACAATTTGCCACCGCGTACCCAAGTGCTGCCCGAATAGCTGTTCTGGCCTTCCAGCACCAACTCGCCATCCCCGGACTTGACCAGGCTACCGACGTAGGTGCTGCCAGTGAGCAGGTCCTGGCCGCGGGTGAGTGTCGCCTGCTCGCGAGCATGACCGATGTCGTATTCGAACTGATCATCGGCCGAGGCATTGGCGGGCAGACCATTGAGCCAGCCTTTCTGCGCTTTAGTGGCGGACCAGCTCGCCTGTTCGGCAGCGTCTTCTATGCGACGGGTGCGAATGGCCTCATCGGAAATCGGGTTGGCCCAGATATCGCGGGTACCGCTGGGCAACGCCACTGCCACCGCACCGAGGAACTGCCCCGGCCCTTGCATGGCTTTTTGCAGGTTGGGCAAGCCCCAACCACTGACCACACCTGGCACTTGCGGCGTACCCGGCGGCGCATCGTGCACCGGTTGCAGGTTGTCGTAGGTGCGACCACCGGTCAGCGTGCCAACCGGCGTGTCCGGGCCATCCGGCGCTTGCAGGCTGGAGGTGGTCAGCAACACGTCCCGCGCTTGGCTGGGCGTCATATAGGGGAAGCGCTGCATCACCAACGCCAAGGCCCCGGAAACGCTCGGCGCGGCGGCCGAGGTGCCGTTGGCATTCGGGATAATTTCGCCCTCGGGGCCGGCAGACGGAATGCCCGACACGCCCATCACACACCACCATTTTGAGGTACCGCAGCGGTTGTAGACCTGGGCGCTAGTTTCGTCGTAGCCCGTGATGGAGAGGAACCTGCCTTCGATATCCGGTTTGAAAAACGGCAGGTTCGCGTTGGTGTCCGGGTTGGCGCCGTGGCTGTCGTTGCCCGCCGAGATGATCTGGATGAACGTGTTTTGCCGGGCCGCATCGGCCATGGCGTCCATCCAGGTTTTGTGCCCGGCGTGGGCCTTGTCCCAGAACGGGCGATAGGCGGCGGTCATGTCCTGCAGGTTTTGCGCGGCGCTGTCGCCGACGTTGCCGAAGTGGTTCTCCACGTCATCGCGCGAGCTCTGCCCCCAACTCTGGTTGACGATCGCCACGTTCTTCGCCGCCAGGGCGTTGTAGCTGGCCATGAATGCGTTGTAGTCGAGGTCGTTGGAGCCTTGGTAGCGGTCGTTGTCGCTGCCGCCGGTGTTGGCGACAAACAGATTGGCGTCAAAAGCAATGCCGTGCATACCGGTGCCGTTGCGGTTGGCGCCCAGCACCCCAGACATTTCCGTGCCATGCCCGTCGTTGAACGCCGGGTCGTATTCCCCTGGGATACTGAAAGGCTCACCCTGCTTGAACTCGCCGCTGGGCACTTCAAGGCGGTAGCGCGGATGGGTGGCGTAGTACTCGCCCGTGGAGGTCACCGCCTGCACCCGGTCCTGGCCCTGGGCATTTTTGCCCTGGAACTCGGAGTGTTCGGTGAGGATGCCAGAGTCGAGTACGCCGACATTCACCCCCTTGCCGGTGATGCCCAAGGCATAGGCGTAATACGCGTTGGTGCGGTCCAGGCCGGAATTGACCTGAGCTTCCGGGGTCTTCCAGGTTTGCGCGTTGGCACTCCAGTCACGGGTTGCGCCAGCCCAAGACTGGCCTGCGTTCAATTGCCCGCTCAGGTTGCTGCTCACGCCCGGCTCGACGTAGGTGTAAGGCTTGGCGGCCGGCAGGTTGGCGATAATGGCCTTGGAGAAGTCCAGAATATTGGTGGTGTAGCGGCCGCTGTTGCTGAACAGCCGGCTGCGGTAGTAATCCAGGCGCGAGGCGTAGTCCAGTGGCCGACGGGTGTCGCCGAGCATGGCGCCAATGGTCAAGTTTTCGGGTTGCAGCTCATAGTTTTGCTTGAGGGCCGAATCGAACTTGCCGGACTGGGCCGCGAAGTCCTTGGCCGCAAGATCGACGATATCGGCGTAGGCAAACCTGAGGTTTTTGTACACGGCAGTCTCAGGGCCGAATGAGGCGACGGCTGTCCTGAACGCCGATTCCAACACCTGCGGGGTGTAAGGGTTGTCGTCTGCCCTGGCCACGGAACCGTGGCCCAGCCATAAGGCCAGGCCGAGTGCTATGGGTGTGAGGGGTGTGGTCTTGAAACGGGGGGTGCGATTGCGTTGCGACACAGTGAAGCCATTACCTGCTACGTCCATTTTCCTTTCCCTTTGGATATGTGCGTCATCAATGAGCGGTGTTTCGGGCTTTTGTAATAGGCAGGGTCACGGTGAAAACCCTGGACAGGTTTTCTAAACGTTCGTCGAATCAAGGAGGTGGTGTTCCGACGGGGTCTTGCAGTGTTCTTATAGTTTTTACCGCAAGAAAAAATGTAACAAAATAATTACAGAGACCACAAGCACCCGGGACGCGTTAACGCAGGCAAATGTCGCACAAAACAAAAACCCCGGACTTCGTGAAAAATCCGGGGCTTTTCGTCGCAGGTTCGCTGTAGTTACAGATGGGACTCGGCGTATTCAGCCAGAATCGAACGGGGTACCCCTTGCAGCGCAATGTGCACGCCGTTCGGGAAGTCTTTGAAGCGTTCCGTGAGGTAAGTCAGCCCGGAGCTGGTCGCGGACAGGTAAGGGGTGTCGATCTGCGCCAGGTTGCCCAGGCACACCACTTTGGAACCGGCGCCCGCACGGGTGATGATGGTTTTCATCTGGTGCGGTGTAAGGTTCTGGCATTCATCGATCAGAATCAGGCTTTGCTGGAAGCTGCGACCTCGGATGTAGTTGAGGGATTTGAACTGCAACGGCACTTTGCTGAGGATGTAGTCGACGCTGCCATGGGTGTTTTCGTCATCCATGTGCAAGGCTTCGAGGTTGTCGGTAATCGCCCCCAGCCACGGCTCCATTTTTTCCGCCTCGGTACCGGGCAGAAAGCCGATTTCCTGGTCCAGGCCCTGCACGCTGCGGGTGGCGATGATGCGGCGATAGCGTTTGGTGACCATGGTCTGTTCGATGGCGGCGGCCAGGGCCAGGATGGTTTTGCCTGAACCTGCGGCGCCGGTCAGGTTGACCAGGTGGATGTCCGGGTCGAGCAGCGCGTAGAGCGCCAGGCTCTGGTAGATATCACGCGGTTTCAGGCCCCAGGCTTCCTGGTGCAACAGGGGTTCCTGATGCAGGTCGAGGATCAGCAGCTTGTCGACCTGGATCTCTTTGATCCAGCCCACGAAGCCCTGTTCATCGACGATGAACTCATTGATATGCACGGCCGGCAGGTTGTCGATCAGCTGTACCTGGTGCCAGGTGCGGCCGTGGTCCTGACGGGTTTCGACTTTGCTCACACGGTCCCAGAACGAGCCGGTCATCATGTGATAACCACGGGACAGCATCGACACGTCGTCGACCAGTTGGTCGGTGCTGTAGTCCTCGGCAGCGATCCCACACGCTCGTGCCTTGAGGCGCATATTGATGTCTTTGGTCACCAGCACCACGCGCAGGTCCTTGTCGCGCGCATGCAGGTCGATCAATTGGTTGATGATTTTGTTGTCGTTCAGGTTTTCCGGCAGCAGGCTGTTGGGCTCGCTGCGCTTGCTCATCAGGATCGACAGCAAGCCCTTCGGGCCGCCCTTGCCACGCTGGATCGGTACGCCGACCTCGACGTCCTCGGGCGAGGCTTCACCCAGGGTCTTGTCGATCAGGCGGATGGCCTGGCGGCATTCGGCGGCAACGCTGTGGTGGCCGCTTTTGAGTTTGTCGAGCTCCTCAAGCACGATCATCGGGATGGCGACGTGGTGTTCTTCGAAGTTCAGCAGTGCGTTTGGATCGTGGATCAATACATTGGTATCAAGCACATAAAGGATTGGCTGGTCGGAAGAAGGGTTACGTCCATGATCATCCATACTCGGTCACCTTTGTGGGAGCCATTCGACGCAATACCTGGGCGGTGCTGCGCCTCGATTCGACCACCGATTGCACCTTGAGTAAGGTCAAGTGCAGTGCCCACAGGAGGAGTCTTGGAAGACGCCACCTGTGCTGCAGGTTTCGGCGATCTGACTTCGTAATACCGCAAAACCCATGACAGGAAAAAGCACTTTGACGCTTTTTTGAAGTTTATTTTTCAGGATGACGAATAGCACTAGCCGAGTGCCATGTACCCCGTTAAAGTCGGAAGTCCGCCTGCATCGAAATGTCGCAGCAAATCGCCCCGAAAACACCCCTCCCCCAACAAAAACGGGCACTTCATCGAAATGCCTCGCGGCACTCCTGCCAACCCAAGCCACTCTGCGCCGTCGCCTGCAATACCATCGGCAATGCCACCCGCGCCTTGTCCTGAGTGTCGTGAAACACGATCACGCCTTTGCGCCACAGCAGCATCAACGTCAGCACCCGTTGCGCCGACTCATCGGCCTTGAGCTTGCCCGGCTCGTCCTGGGAATCGATGTCCCATAACGCCACTTGCAGGCCCTGTTGCTGGAAGAAGCCCTGGCTGTCTGCGCGGCGCTGCCCATACGGTGGGCGGAACAAGGGCACATAATTTTCCGGCATCAGGTTCTGTACCAGCCCGGCACTGCGGGTGATGGAGCTTTGCCAGTCGACCCAATGGCTGTGGGAGCGGTACTGCCAGCCCTGAAGCCCCACGCACTGCCCTTGGTACAGCGCCTGCACATCGGCGGCGGAACTGCGCTCCACGCGGGTTTGCAAGCTGCTGCCAAGGACAAAGAACGTCGCGTTCATCTTTTGCTTGCGCAGGTAATCGGTGAGCCAGTCGGTATTGCCGCTGACCGGTGCAGGGCCACCGTCAAAGGTCAGCAAAAACATCCGGTCATTGAGTTCATCACCGTTGCGCTCATGATCGCCAAAGCGCGCCACTTCACTGCTGATCTGCGGAAACAGCGCGGCCTTGCGCAACAGCTCGTCCAGATAGCGCTCATGAAAGTGCCGGCTAGGGGCGGCCCAGCCTATATAGAAAGAGTTGTCACTGACCTCGAACTTGCCGGCCTGCTCACGCAGGTCGTCCATGTTTTCCACCAGGTAGCAGAACGAGGCGTCTTCTTCGCAGCTCTGCTGGGCGAATGTGTAGTTCTCCAACAGCCGTTGCCAGAGCTGGCGACGCAGGTCGTCGATGGCGGCCAGGTTGATGATCTTCAACCCCAAGCGCTGCTTGAGCGCGGCGTCGTCCAGGGCTTCGCTGGCGAGCAGGCCGTGGGCAAACATCAGAATCTCCGCACGCGAAGCCACATCGAACAGCGCCGGGCTGGTGAGTTTTTCCGGCCAGGTACCACGGTCCAGGCTGGCGACATCCACCGGCGCGGCCTGGGCATTCAGGCACAGCAGGCAAGCGGACAATAAAAGCGCTAATCGCACGCGGGGTCTTCCTCTGCAGAGTCGTCGGCCACTATAGCTGATCACGTCCGCCCAGATGGCATTGGCCAGGTTCGACGGGCCTCTGGCTGGCCATGACGGATAAGTCCTACAGCTATTGCCCCTCCAATAAGTAAGAGACCTCTTGATTCCCTCCACCCTATTGAAGGGCTCGCTTACGGCTTCCTAAGATCGGCCCCTACCTGCGGCTCTGCGAGCTGCATGTTCCCCATCGTGTCCCGGCTGACGGCAATTGCAATTGGCGGGGCAACAGGAAAAAAGGAAGCTCCATGCCCCGCCAAAGCGACCTGCGATTCACGTTCGAGCCCTTGAAAGGCGATGCCTTCGAAGTGGTTTCATTCAGGCTTGAAGAAGGCCTGTCCCAACCGTTCAAACTGGAACTGGAACTGGCAAGCCACAACGCGGCCATCGACTTCAATCGGGTACTCGACTTGGCGGGGTTATTCACCATATGGCGTGGTGAAACCCCAGTGCGCTACGTACACGGCCTGGTCAGCCTGTTCACCCAAGGCGACACCGGCTTTCACCGCACCCGCTACACCGCCGTCATCGAACCGACCCTGGCACGTTTCGACCTGCGTTCCAACTGGCGAATTTTTCAAAGCCAGACCGTGCCCGACATCATCACCAGCATGCTGGCCGAGCATAAACTGACCGACATCCGCAGCGAAATCTGCTTCGATCACCAACCTCGCGAATACTGCGTACAGGCCGGTGAAACCGACCTCGACTTCATCGCCCGCCTCGCCGCCGAAGAAGGCCTGCTCTACACCTTCGAACACCGCGCCGACGGCCACACCCTCGTGCTCACCGACCGCGTCGGC